>Ga0182016_10000104_pt1 | contig 91021 bp, 82 predicted proteins | sample 712S2MmetaG_FD_120491 | JGI IMG/M metagenome (GOLD analysis project Ga0182016, IMG submission 120491) | Permafrost microbial communities from Stordalen Mire, Sweden - 712S2M metaG | ecosystem: Environmental > Terrestrial > Soil > Wetlands > Permafrost | place: Sweden: Stordalen | collected...
CGGAAAGTAAAGGAGAAACCTACGACATCGCGCGCGACTACCCGCGCCAGGCCTTCCCCCCGCAATTTGATTTTTCAATCCCGGAAATCGCCCGCCTCGCCACCCACCTGACCCGCCTCTCCGAGGCCAAAAAGCTCCTCCAGGCGACCCAAAGGCCCCTCCGGAAGGCCGCCTAAGGCCGCCGGATCGAAAAAAAGTCACTCGTTAAGGCCGCCGTGGAGCGCACTCTGCCCTAAGTGTGCCTTGCCCTCTCTCGTGGCGCAGGCTGTCAAGCCTCCAGCGTCGGCTTTCGAGCCGACGTTCTTGTATCCCGTAGCGCCGGTGTCCTGCGCGCCAGGTTGGGCTAAGCTGACACCCACCGGCGATTGGCGGCTAGTCTTTCTTTGGCGCGGCATCGGCCACGCTCTTTTCCACCTCGCGCACGAACGCCTGCAGCGCGCCGCGCTCCGCGGCCTGCCATTTCACCACCACGAAATAAGGTCCACGGCTGAAAAACACGGTATCGGCCGAGGGTTTCCAGCGCTGGGAAAGCTCCACGCCCACCACGGCCGATCCCAGCACGTACAACCGGGCGTCCAGTTTGCCCGGACCTTCGTAGCCGGCCGTCAACAGGGTTTCGATCTCGTTGCGCGGCACCGGGTCCGGCGCCTCCGACGCGCTCAACCGCCGGCGATCGGTGCGCCGCCATCCGCCGGCGGCGTTTTCGGGAAAAATATCCCCCGGCAAGGCCGCCGCCTTGCGGCACGCCGCGATTGCGGCCCAGCCGGCCGCGCCCAACCAAGTCCGTCGTCTCATCTTTCCTTTGATTCTGCCATGCGTCGCCAAATTACGGATGCTACCATCCGAGTTATGCCAAAATTCAAGCCGGCGCGCGGCAAGAAGAGAGCTTCGCCAACGCCGCCGGGCGGCTTGGCCTGCGTGGTCCTGGTGATCGCCGGCATCGCCTTGGTGATGCTGTTCCTGTACTTCGTACTGACCCATGCGAACGGATAATCGACTTCCCGCCCAGATGCGGCCGGTGGAAATCCAAACCGGTCCGCTCGCCACCGCCGAAGGCTCGGCGCTGATTCACGTGGGGCACACCCAGGTGCTGTGCGCCGCCAGCGTCGAAGACGGCGTGCCGGCGTTCCTGCGCAATAGCGGCAAAGGCTGGGTGACGGCCGAATACTCCATGCTGCCCCGCGCCACCGCCAAGCGCACGCCGCGAGAGGTGACCAAGGGCCGCGCGTCCGGCCGTACCCACGAAATTCAGCGCCTGATCGGCCGGTCGCTGCGCGCCGTCGTGGACATGTCCGCCCTCGGCGAGCGCACGGTGATCGTGGATTGCGACGTGCTTCAGGCCGACGGCGGTACGCGCACCGCGTCCATCACCGGCGGCTTCGTGGCCTTGGCCGTGGCCCTCCGCCGGCTGGTCGATTTCGGCATCATCAAGACCATGCCCGTGCGCGATTGCCTGGCCGCCATCAGCGTGGGCCTGGTGGGCGGCGTCCCCATGCTCGACCTCTGTTATGAAGAAGATTCCCAGGCCGACGTGGACATGAACCTGGTCATGACCGGGGCGGGCCGCTTCGTGGAGATTCAGGCCACCGCCGAGCGCGGCTCGTTCGACGACGCGCAGATGGCCGAGTTTATCGCCCTAGGCCGGCGCGGTATCGCCGAACTGGTGGAGTTGCAGAAGAAAGCGGTGCGTATTTGATCCGGCTTTACTGCGCCAGCTCGAACCCCGGCAAGCTGGCCGAATTCCGTCTCGCCGCCGAACAAATAGCCGACGCGCCGCCGCTGGCCATCGAACTGCTGCCCGGCTTCGCCGCCATTCCCGCTTGCGTCGAAGACGGCTCCACGTTTGAGGAAAACGCCCTCATCAAAGCGCGCCACTACGGCCGGCATACCGACGGACTGCTGTTCGCGGACGATTCCGGCCTGCTCGTAGACGCTCTCGATGGCGCGCCCGGAGTCCGCTCGGCGCGCTACTCCGGCCTGGGCGCGACCAACGAGTCCAACAACCGCCTGCTGCTCGAAAGACTCCGGGGTGTGAAGGATCGCAAGGCTGCTTTCGTCTGCGCCATCGCGCTGGTCAAAGGCGGCCAACCGGCCGGAGTCTTCACCGGCCGGGTCGAAGGCGTAATCCTCGACGAGCCGCGCGGGACCGGCGGCTTCGGTTACGACCCGCTGTTCTTCTACCCACCCTTCGGCTGCACTTTTGGCGAAGCCAGCGAAACCGTCAAATTCGCCGTCAGCCATCGCGGCCACGCGTTGCGCGAAATGCTGCGGCACCTGGCGAGCTTCGCGTAAAGATATAACTGCTCGCCCGGCTTACCGCGGCGCGGGGCAGTCATGGTGCAGCGTCTTGCCGGCCGGCGGTACATTTCCAGTCTGGAGATTATCCGGACTGATCGATTTGACATAATTGCAGTCGATGTAATGATATTCGTTCGAGTGCTTGCTCCAGGCGTAAGTCGGCGTCGCCGGTGCCGAAGCGGGGCCGCTGCCGATGCTATAGACATCGGTATTAGTGCCGTAGGCGACGGCGTACTGCATGGTGGCAAGATCGACAGTTACAACGGCGGTGCCGGCCACAGTGTCCCAACCTGGAACGGGGGCGGCGCCGGCGCCCAGTTCGGTCCAGTAAGTTCGCGTGCCGGCGCTGTGCAGGCGTGCGAGACACTCAGCGGTGGGATGGCCGTAAGTGTTTCCGTCTCCGGCGCTGACAATGGCAATGGTGGGGCTGGTTAGGGTAAGCCAGGCGGTATTGCTGCTGGAGCTACTGCAATGGTGGTGCACCTTATAGACGTCCAGTTTCCCAATAGCTGCGGCGACACCACTTTCGACGTCGATGTAGCCATCCGAATTTTCGCCGGTCAGATCGCCGCCGATTTCGGCGCGGAAACCGCCGTAACCGATGCGGGCGGAGAGACTGACGGAATCCTCATCGGTCGTGCCCGCGCCGTTGGCGTTCACGGCAAAGACCTGGATCGTGACCGGGTTCGGCGACGACGCGTCGAGCACGAATGTGTCGCCCACCAGAGGCGTGGCGCGTTTCCCCAGGGTAGCGGCCGCGTACGCGGTGTAGTAGGTGCTGTCGTACGACTGGCCGCGATCCTCCACCTGGGGCGGGCGAGCCCAGGAGAGTAGATTGGGGACGCAGCCAATATGATCTTCATGATAGTGGCTGACGAACAGGTAATCGAGCTGCCGGATTCCAAGGAGGTTGTAGTAGGCGAGCGGTTTGTCGCAATTCTGGCTGACCATGTCGCGGCCGATGTCGAAAGCGGCCACCTGGCCGCCAGGCGAGATGAGGATGGCCGCATCGCCCTGGCCGGCGTCGATGAAGTGTAACTGTAGTTTGCCGTTTGCCTGGGCGCATAGGTCGGCGGCCAGCAACAGGGAAAGAAGGATCGTCCTCATAACCGTCTTTTCGGCCGTTGGTGCGTTCGTAAGAGGGTAACAGACGAATAAATCGTTGCGGGATTAGACCGGGCGCGACGTGGTTTCAGCCATCAGCGGCGCCGCGTCCCGAATGGCGACGGTGATCGCCTCGCCCTGCCGCCGGCGCACGCTCGTGGCGATGAGAAATTCGGGATCCACGCGGAACTGGCGGAAGTCCCATGCCGCCGGATTGTCGCCGAAGCCTGGCTCGAAAGCAATCGTCGCCCGGCCGACGCCAATCGTAAACGCAAAATTCGAAAGCCCCAGGCTCAAGCCGATACCGCGGGCTTTGATGTAGGACTCTTTCAATGTCCAGAATTCGAAGAAGCGCTCCCGCCGCTCGACTTCGGTAACTTCGCCCAAAGCCGCCACCTCGCGGGCCGCGAAAAATCGCCCGGCAATCTGGGCCATATCCGCCATCGGCCGCCGCGTAGTTTCCGTGTCCACACCCAACTCTTCCCGGTCTCCGACGAGGCAGGCCACCAGCCCGTCGGTATGCGACAGGTTGAAATGAAGACCCGCGGCCTGGGCCGGCTCGGCCACCCGCGGACGGCCCCAGCGGTTCGCCGCGAAATGCCAATCTTCGGGCCGCGCCGGCCAATAACGCGACAGCAGAGTCCGCAGCAGAATGCGCGAGGCCAGGAAAAGATGGGCCGCCGGCGCCACCCGAAAGCGCGCATACCGCTCCGCTTCGGCAGCGTCCAAAAACTGCCGTTCCAGTTCCCCCAGGGGACGGCCCAACTGCGCGGGAACGCGCCAATACCAGAGATGGCAAGCTCCGGCTTCGAATTCGTTCAAACCCGTCGGCATTTTCCGCTCAGCATAGCACCAGACAGCGGGACGGGTCGCCCGGATTGCGCCGGCAAAGACCGGCGTTCGAAATATCGGTGAACCGGCGTAATCGGACCATGGTCTTGGACCATGGTACAAATGAAACATGCGGGAGATTGCAATTTCCAAATTCAAGGCAACTTGCTTGGCCGTCCTGGAGGAGGTGCGCCGGACCGGCACGCCGGTACGCGTCACAAGGTTCGGACGACCGGTAGCGGACGTGCTGCCAGCCAGTCCGAAAACGCCGGCCTCCTGGCTGGGGTGTGCGAAGGATTCCATCGAGATGCTCGGCGACATCACCGCACCCGCCGGAGCCTTCAGCCGCTGGACTGCCCGGAAATGAAGTTACTCCTTGACACGCACATCTGGATTTGGGCTCTTCATAGTCCCGAGAAGCTGGATCGAACGGTCCGGCGCGAGCTCGAGCGAGCCGGCAACCAGCTGTACCTATCGCCGGTGTCGATTTGGGAAGCGCATCACCTGGTACGGCGGAAGCGCCTTCGCCTGCGGCAGGGCTTCGCGCAATGGCTCGACGACGTGATGGCCCAGGTTCCGCTCCGGGAAGCGCCGTTCACTTTTGCGGTCGCCGCGGGGGCGTCGAAAATTGAACTTCCCCAATCGGACCTTGGGGATGTCTTTCTGGCCGCCACCGCCCTGGTCTTCGACCTTACGCTGGCGACCGCCGACTCCCAACTGCTGGCCTGCTCGTGGCTGAAGACGCTCCCCAACCACTGAAGCGCTCACCCTCCGTCCTTGTCCTGGGCCCCCGCCTTTGACTAGAATGCAGGTGGATGGGAAGACGGTTCGGCTCGCGCACACTTCTCGCGACCGGCGCCGTGCTGGCGGTTCTGCTGGCGGCGCTTGCCATCGTGCAATACCGGTGGTCGACGCGGGTGGCGGCCGCCGATGCCGAACGCGAGAGGGAACATCTGGATTCGGCGGCTTCGCTGTGGGCGAGCGAGTTCAACGACATCGTTCGACAAACCGCGAGCGATCTCGAGAACTACGCCCGGACCGCGCTGGAATCGGGCCAACGGCTGACCGTGGTCCCGAAGCCGATTGGCGAGCTGTACTATCTCAGCGTCCCACCGGAAGGTGCGCCGCAAGCGCGCCGGCTGTCGGCCGATGGCCTTTTCGAGCCCGCCGAGGTGCCCGCCTGGATCGCGCTGGCGCGTTGCGCCGGGTTCGCCACCGAACAGCCGCCGGCATTGATCGTTCCCCTTTACGACGTCGCCAGCGCGGAAAGGCACGGCGCGGCTGGCACCCGCATCATGAAAACGCTTCGATGGCGGCAGGACCGCTGTTTCGTGGCGCGAATGGATGAAACCTACCTGCGCAACACGCTTTTCCCTCAACTGATCCGCCGAAGTTTCGGCCCGGCCGCGGCGAACGAATACGATTTCGCGGTGGTCCCGCTCCACCGGCCGCACGACGCTTTGTATGGCTCACCGGGGCGCGCCGATCTGCGCAAGCCGTTCTTTTCGATGCCCGGCCCTCTGGAGCTGTCGAAGGTTCCGGCCAGCGGTCCGCCGCGGCGGCAAATGTTAGTCGTGCAACACGTGGAAGCGACGGCTACGGGTGGGGGCACGGCACTGGCGGACCTGTTCGGTCCAGGCATCTGGGAGTTGGACGTCGCCCACAAGGGCGTGCCATTGGCCGCGGCGTTCGAGGAAAGACGACGCCGCGATTTGCTGTTCAGCATGACGGTGGAGGCCTTGCTGCTGGCGGCCATCGCTTTCCTGGTGATTGCGGCGCGGCGCACTGAGCGGCTGGCGGACCGGAAAATGCGATTCGTGGCCGGCGTTTCGCACGAGTTGCGGACGCCGGTCTCGGCCATCGCCATGCTTTCGCGCAACCAGGCGGATGGGCTGGTGGCCGGGGCGGAACGAGTCAAACAGTACGGCGAACTGATCCATCAGCAGAGCCGGCGGCTGAATGAAATGGTGGAGCAGACGCTGCAATACGCCGGCATCCACTCCAGCCTGCGGCGGCCGGCGACCGGCGAGGTCGACCTGCGCCGCCTGATTCAGGAAGCGGTAGACGGGCAGCGCGAAGAGCTGGCGCGCGGCGGATTCGAAATCGAGGTTGCCCTGGCTGAGAATCTGCCGCCGGTTTCGGGCGATGCCGCGTTGCTGCGCACGGCGTTCGACAACCTGCTGAGCAACGCGCAAAAGCACGCCGATCGCGGGCACTGGATTCGCGTGACCGCCAGTTACTCCGCGCAACACAAAGAGGTGCGGATCGGGGTGGAAGACCGCGGCGCGGGAATCGACGCGGCCGATCAGGCGGAAATTTTCGAGCCGTTCTGCCGCGGGCGCGCCGCTATCGAGGCGCAGATTCCGGGCTCGGGCCTGGGATTGAGCCTGGTGCGCAGCGCGGCCGAGGCCCATCGCGGCAACGTGACGCTCGAGAGCGAACCGGGCCGGGGCAGCACGTTCACCCTGCACCTGCCGGTATGAAACGCCGCATTCTGCTGGTGGAAGACGAAACCGCGTTCGCGGTGGGCACCATCGACCGGCTCGAATCGGAGGGCTATCAAGTCGAATGGGCCCAGACGGGACCGGCGGGATACGAAATGGCGCGGGCGCACGCCTTCGACCTGATCGTGCTCGACATCATGCTGCCGGGCCGAAACGGGTTCGATATCTGCCGCGACCTGCGGCGCGATGGCGTGAACACGCCCGTCATGATGCTGACCGCCAGGGGCGAGGTGGTGGACCGCGTGGTGGGGTTGAAGCTCGGCGCCGACGATTACGTGCAGAAGAACTGCGAGCCGATGGAGCTGATGGCGCGCGTCGAGGCGCTGTTGCGCCGGGGCGGCGGCGCGGCCATGAGCCCCGAACGCGCCGAGTTCGGCGGCGTGCGCGTAGACCTGCGCAGGCACGAAGCCACGCGCGAGGGAAGACCGTTGACGCTCTCGCCAGTGGAGTTCCGGCTGCTGGAGTATTTGATCGAGCGGCGTGGCGTGGTGGTCGCACGCGAGGAATTGCTGGAGAACGTCTGGAGTCTCCACGGCGATACGTTGAGCCGAACGGTCGACGTGCATATTGCCGGGCTGCGGAAGAAAATCGAAGCCGATTCCCGCTATCCGCGATACCTGTTGACCGTGAAGGGCACCGGTTACAAATTGGCCATCTAGGCTGCGCCCTTACATTGTTTACACACATTTTGCGCGCGAAACATTCCCCCCGCTGCATGCTGGGAGCATGAAACCGTGGAGTCCATCTGCACTTCTTCTTGCCTGCTGCGCCGCTTTCGGCCAGCAGCCGCCCGAAAAGATCGCCTTCGAAGTGGCGTCGATCAAAACCGCGCAGCCCTCGCCGATGGGCCAGATGCGGGTCGAAATGAGCGCCGACAACGGCATGCTGCGCTACAGCAACGTCACATTGAAGGATTGCATTCGCAACGCGTATCGCGTCAAAGAGTTTCAGGTGGAGGGGCCGGATTGGATCGAAAGCGCGCGCTTCGATATCGCGGCCAAGCTGCCTGCCGGATCCTCCAAGGCGAAGGTGCCGGAAATGCTCCAGACGCTGCTCGAGGACCGGTTCAAGCTGACCCTGCATCGCGAAACCAAGGATCATGCGGTCTATGCGCTGATGGCGGCGAAGGGCGGCGCGATGCTGAAACCGGCGGAAACTGCAGTCGACGGTCGCGGAGGTAGGGGCGGCCAGATGCAGTCCATCCAGATGGATCCGGCCGGTGTCCACCTGAAGGCTTCCGCTACCACGCTGGCCGGGCTGGCGGAAATCATCTCCCGGTTCTCCGAGCGGCCCGTGGTCGATATGACCAGTATCCAGGGCCAGTACGATTTCGATCTGCTGTTCTCACCGGAATCCACCGTCGGCATGATGCCACCTCCAGGCGGCGAACGCCCGTCCAGCGCCCCCAGTGAAGGCGCCCCCTCCATCTACGATTCGGTGCAGCGCTATGGCTTGAAGTTGGAACCGCGCAAGGCGCCCATGGAAATCCTGATTGTGGACCACATTGAGAAGACGCCGACGGAGAACTGACTGTGGGGCAGACCATCGTCTCGAGGGTGGTCCCGTGCGAGCGGCAGGGCGAAGGACGAGGGTAAGTGGACATGGTCGAGTGCCGGGTGTAGGGCAGACCACAAACGACGATGGTCTGCCCCACGGTAATCATGGTTGGCGCCGGCGTTCCACAATCCGTTTGACTTCCGCCCGCAGGGGCGCGACCGCTTTGGCGAAGATCATTTTGTACGCGCGGCAGAAGTAATCCAGGTCGGCAAACCGGCCGCGCTGGTCGTGGCGATGCTTGGGGCATCCGCCGTGGCAGATCGACTGGTATTCGCACACCTGGCATTCGGGGTGAGGGATGGTTTTGGTGGCGGCGAACTTATACCGGCGCTGGCGGCGCGCAATCTCGCTCCAGGAATCCTCATTCACGTTGCCCAGCTTCCAGCCCTCTTCCACGAAAAAGTCGCACGGGTAGACGTCGCCGTTATATTCCACCACCACGTAGCTGTCGCAGGTTTCGTGCATGGTGCAGGTACCGGGTTTCTGGCCGGCCAGCGCCTCGGCGATGTTGTCGAAGTAGCGAATCCGCACGCGCTTTCGGTCCGGCCACCACAGCTCGAACGTCTCGCACAGAAACCTTCCATATTGTTCTGGAGTAATGGTGAAGGGCAGCGGTTGGCCCAGGGCACCGAATTCCGAAAGCGGGATGTACTGAATGTAGTCGATCCCGAGCGACCGGAAAAAGCGGTAGAGTTCCCTGGGCTGGTGGACGTTCGCCTGGCTCAACACGCACAGCGCGTTGAATTCCACGCCGTTCTTCTTGAGGCACTCGATTCCCAGGATGACTTTGCGCCAGGTGCCCGTGCCTCCTTTATTTACGCGGTAGAGATCGTGCGCCTGTTCCGGGCCATCGATCGAAATGCCGATCAGCCAGTCAGTCGCCTTAAAAATCCGGCACCAGGCGTCGTCCAACAGGATGCCATTGGTCTGCATGGAGTTCGAAACCGACTGTCCGTTGCGCCCATGCCGCTTCTGAAATTCGACCAGCGATTCGAAAAACGCCGGTCCGGCCAGCGTCGGTTCCCCGCCCTGAAACGCGAATGCGCTGGCCGGATAGGAATAGAAAAGGAAGCTGTCGACCAGGCGCTCCAGCGTTTCCAGGGTCATGCGGCGGCCGGGAAGCGCCTGGTAAGGATCAGCCTCCCGGTCGAGATAGAAACAGTAGGAGCAATCCAGGTTGCAGACCGCCGAGGCCGGCTTAATCAGCAGCGAGCCGATACGCGGCGTCACGCCGGTACCGTCGAGAATCGGAAACGCTCCCATGCGGTTAGTGTAACCGTGGAGGCGGTTTCACGGGGATGCCGCACAATTGGCGTGGCGCACGCACTTGTGCACGCACGAGTGCGTGCGCCACGTCGCGTCCATGTTTGACGCGCTCGCAGGGCGGTGGGATAATCCCACTTGTGATCGTTACGCTCGACGCGAAGCGGCGCCTCACAGTCCCGGCTGGTCTCGCCCCGGCCTCTCCCGGAGACTATTTCGATGCAAGCTTCGACGCCGAAGAAGATGCGCTGGTGTTTCGGCGGCTCCCGGGTAAGGAGAATTGGCTCGCGGTTCTCAAAGCCTGCCCGGTCAGCCCGGACGATGTGCCGCCGCGTCGCCGGGCGCCGGTCAGGCGCCGGAAGCTATGAGCTGGCTACTCGACACGGCATGGCCTGACCATCGCTACAGGCAATGATAGGGATTTCAGGCACCCTGGACTCAAGGTAACTAGTCCATTCAAAGAGCTACCCTAAGCTGAGTACACCGTTTCGGAAGTTCGGTAACGTATTCGAGGGCAACCGCGCCCTTACGGTCGCGGCTCGGACTCGCGCATTTCCGAGCCGCGACCGTAAGGGAGCGGTTGCGGGATGTGTGACCGTAATTGCGAAACCGAGCGCTAAGGAATCTCTGCACGCAAGCGAGATAGTGACCATTGGGCGCGAGCGGGCGTGGGCAAGCTATATCGGGCCGGCTTCCAATAGCGCTGACTCGCGACGAAATCATGTCCGAAAATTGCTAGCCAAGAACAACGGTCTGCCCTAAGATGGAGCGTATGAATGTCCTTGCCGGGCAGGAGTACGGGAACGCCGACTTGGAGCCGGAGGTATGCTGGCAGGCTGCGTACAGCCGCGACGCACGCTTTGACGGACGATTCTTCGCTGGCGCGGTAACCACGGGCGTATATTGCCGCTCCATTTGCCCGGTGCCGTTCGCGAAGCCGGACAACATTAGATGGTTTGCGTCGGCAGCAGCCGCCGAGGCGGCGGGATTTCACCCTTGCCGGAGATGCCGGGCCGCGGCGTCCCCGGGCACGCCCGCCTGGGTGGGAACATCGGCGGTTGTTTCGCGGGCCTTGCGGCTGATTGTCGAAGGCGCGCTGGACAGCGGCAACGTCGAAGAGCTTGCCAACCGCGTGGGCATTGGTTCGCGACATCTGCGCCGCCTGTTTGTGGAGCATCTCGGCGCCTCTCCCATCCACATCGCGGTCACGCGGCGCGTGCACTTCGCGCGCAATCTCATCGAAGAAACCGACGTGCCCATTACCCAGGTCGCGGCTTGTGCGGGATTCCGGAGCATCCGTCAATTCAATCACGCGATGCTTACCGCCGCCGGCGAGCCGCCCACCGAACTCCGCAGGATGCGCAGCGTGTCGCCGGTTCCCACTTCGCGGCCGGGCCTACTGATTCGGCTGGCGTACCGTCCGCCCTTCCACTGGCCAGGCTTGCTCGCCTTCCTGGCTCGGCGCGCCATCGTGGGGGTCGAGTCCATTCGATCCAACGCATATCGGAGAACCATCGAAATCGACGGCGTGGCGGGCGCGATCGAGGTCCGCCATGCCGCGCGGGAGCGCCAACTGCTGGTGAAAATCGAATTGCCGCGTTACGAGTCCCTGATGGGAGCGGTGGAGCGCGTCCGGCGCATCTTCGATCTGGATGCCGATCCTCTTCAGATTGCCGGCCGGCTCTCGCGCGACCGGAAGTTGAAGCCATCGTTGACCGCCAATCCAGGGCTTCGAGTCCCTGGAATTTGGGACGGCTTCGAAGCCGCGGTCAGGGCCGCACTGGGGGAGCGCTTCGCAGACCAGGCTCCGAGAGCTTCCCTGGCAAGACTCGCGCGGACATTTGGCAGGCCGGTCACCACATCCATCCCAGGGCTCACGCACTCTTTCCCTTGCCCGGAAGACTTGGCCGAAGCGGACCTCGGGGCCGCGCGCATTCGCGGCGAACCGGCCTCCATGATTCGAGCGCTGGCCAGCGCGGCCGCGAACAGAGACCTGACGTTTGAAGCCTCGCTGAACCTGCACGATGCCATCGCACGAGTGCGCGCGGTGCCGGGGATCAGCGAGCAGATGGCCACCTATGTTGCGATGCGGGCGTTTGGCGAACCCGATGCGTTCCCGATTCCGCCGGCACGGGCTCCTCGCAGCGCCGAATGCTGGCGTCCCTGGCGCGCGTATGCGGCGATGCATTTATACAGCGCGGGCCCGGTGGCTTGAAATGGATACGGCTACCAGCTTCGCGTGTATCCGATGCTGGCGGTTGTGTACCACGGAATCGTAACAATCTTGTTGAAGGTCTCTTGAATCCAGATGGAATTGCGATCGTTCAGGTGGACGATCGCGCCCAGGGCCTCGCCGTCGTAGAACCGGTTCTGGACGAATGCGTTGCCCGTGATGCTGGTAATACCCCCCTGAATCCAGGTGTAGCCGGTGACCCGCTTGGTCCGGGGGATGGCAAAATTCTTCATCAGTCCGAGCGCCTCGGTGTGCGACCCAAAGTCCGTGTGAAGAAACCCATGAGAGCCGGCGTTTTCGTACGTATAGGCAAACGTGATCTCGTCGCCGATGGGGTCCTTGCTCAAGAATTTAAAGGTGTGGCCCAGGCCGATGTTGTAGTTCGCCTTGGGCAGGAGGCCGGGCCGCACGAGATCCGAACCGAACATCACGAACAGATCGTTGGATGTACCGGAACTCGCGGGTTCCGAAGGGGCCGGTTGGCTCTGGCCGAAGGCGATGGTCGCGGCGAGGAGCGCGAAGCCCGCAAAGCGGGTAGGGGTTGGCATGTCATCCACATTAGACCCGTCAGCCGCGTTTGACTGGCAAATAGCGGACATCATGGCGGCGCGTGGTCCGTGGGCCAGATTAGGTCAGACGGGAATCCGCTCTTGGATGGTCAGCCGGTCAGTCTCCGGTCGGCGTATTGGAAGACCCGGATAAGGCTGCTCAGCGCCCGAGTAATTGGTCGCGGCGCGCCAGCGCCAGGCCGGACTTCGCGTTGTATATTTTCGGGCTCAGGACCAACGCCGGGCGGCGCCCCGCCTGCTCGGGGGCCGGCTTGAGGGTCGAACGTCAACCAAGACGAAATCGCCGGCATCCGGCACAAACTCCGCAGCCAAAACCCACACCGTGCCAAAATGGGAAAGAGGGACGCCGCCCCATGAACATCGACGAAAGAATCGAAGCCCTCACGCAAAGCCTGGAGCTACTCTCATCGCTCCACACCGACCTGGAAAAGCAGACGGCCACCCGATTCGCCGAGACCGCCGCCGCCACAGCCGAACTGCAGAAGCAGACCGCCGCCCGATTCGCGGAAACGCTCCGGATGATCAACCGCCGCGCTCACATCGCCGAGGTGCACGACCAGCGAATCGAGCGCCTGGAAGACACCCAGTAACCACCGAACGCCTCCCCGTTACCCCTTCGTCCAACTTACCTGCGCGCGCAGGTTCGCCACTCCGGCCGTATAGCGGGTGTCGCTCACCGAAAACGCCACGGCGTCTTCCAGCCAATCGTGCCAGACGCCGTCGGGGTCGTGCGAGGCTGCGGTGAGCGTGTATTCCTGCGGGCACAACTCGCAGCGGAAGGCGAAGACGACCTCCAGCGTGTCGCCGGCCTCCACCGGTCCGAGTTTCAGCCGTTCCAGCTCGGTGTTGGTGCCATATACGTTCAGGCCAATGCGCGTGCGGATGAGCATGCCGACGACCGGATCAGCGACGGCCTGGCTGAAGCGGACGCGAACTTTGACGACGGCCAGTTCGCCGGAGCGCCAAACGGAGGTGGCCCGGCCGTCCTCGCCCAGGGTCGCTATCGAAAGCACCTCGGCGCGGCCGTCGCCGCGGCGCATGCGTGGCGCGAGCGGGGAGGAAACCGTACTGCCCCATGCGCGCAGCCGTTCGGCCAGGTGTTTGCGATAGGCGGCGAGGATCTCGGCCGGGTCGCCGCGGCCGGCCAGCTTGCCATTGTCGAGCCACCAGATTTCATCCGACAGGCGCAGCAGCAACGCTTCTTCATGCGACGATACCAGGATGGTCGCGCCGCCGCGCCGCCGCCGGTCGAGCGCCACCGCCGCGCGTTCGCGCACCAGGCCGTCCTGGCGGGCGAAGCTCTGATCGATGGCGATCACCGCGGCCGGCGCCAGCGCCAGCGCATCGTCCGGCCCCAGCCAACGCGCCTCGCCGGAGCGTTCCACCACGCCCGCCGACGGCTGCTCGACGCCCGCCGCCAGGCGCAGCAGCCGGCTTTTTCCAGCGCCGTTTTCCCCGATAATTCCGATCACGGCCCCATCCGGCGCGGCGGCCTCGAAACCGGCAAGTGGCGCGGCACTAACGCCGCGAAAGGCAACAGCCATAAACGTTAGAATAACAACTGCGCCATGGACGACACCGAAGTAACCGCGCGAATGCGCGCCGATTGGAACCAGCGCGCCGGCGAGGACGCCAATTACTACGTCGCCTTCGGGCGGCGCAGCCAGGATACCGAGGAGTTCTTTGCCAGCGGCGCCGGCGTGGTGCTGCACCTGGAGCGCGAGTTGCCGCGCCTTGCAGCGCGCGAGGCCGCGCTCGAAATCGGCTGCGGCCCAGGACGCCTCATGCGCCCCATGAGCCGGCATTTCACCGAAATTCACGGCATCGACGTTTCCGACGAAATGATCCGCCTGGCGCGGGAACGGCTGGCCGGCGTGGCCAACGCTTTTCCGCATCACGGCTCCGGCTCGGACTTGGGCGTGTTTCCCGACGCGCGCTTCGACTTCGTCTACTCCTACGCCGTGTTCCAGCACATTCCCAGCCGCGAAGTGGTATTCGGTTACCTGGACGAAGCCTGGCGCGTGCTCAAGCCGGGCGGTGTTCTGGCTGTCCACATCAACGGGCTGCCTGCCCACGCCCGCCAGTACGACACCTGGAGCGGGGTGCGCATCGCCCCCGACGAAATTCGCGAGATGGCCCGCGCGCGCGGCTGGCACCTTCTGGGGCTGGAGCAGATCTGGACCCAATATATGTGGGTTACCTGCCGCAAGCCCGGCGGCGCCGTCGCGCGCGCGTCGGGCGGCCGGTGCTCAATCCGCAACGTCAGCAATGCCTTTTCCGGTGAAGGCGTAGCGCCCGCCGCCGGCCCCCAGGCCGCGCTTTCGGTTTGGATCGAGAACCTGGCGCCGGAGGCCGACTTGAACAATCTCCGCGTGACCGCCGACGGCCGCGATTGTCGCCCCATCTACATCGGCGAGCCCGCCGCGGATGGCGTTTCGCAAGTGACTGCGTGGCTGCCGGAAGGCCTGCGCACCGGCTTGGTCCCGGTGGAAGCGATCCTGCGCGGCGTCCCGGCGGCGGCCCCGGCGTGGGTGCGGATCATGCCGGCGCCGCCCGCGGTGCCGCGAATCGCCGCCCTCACCGACGCCATCAACCTGATGAGCGGCAACCGCATCGTCACCCGCCGGGTGAAAGTGAGCCTGTCGGACGTGAGCGACGCCGCCGGTTTCGACGCCTCCGTGGACGGACGCGCGGCGCTCGAGATCGACAGTTTTTGCACCGACCCGGTGGAAGGCCGCTGGGAATTCAACTTCCTGCTGCCCGTCGAGATCGGCGCCGGCTGGCACCAGGTGGAACTGCGCCTGGGCCGGCGGAGGTTTCCGCCAGAGCCGATCGAGGTGGCGTAGCGGGTGAACCAAGTGGGGCGAGCGATTCGCCTGCCCTGTGCCGTGTCGGCGTGGGGCAGACCATCGTTTCAAGCTCCCAACCGTTGATACGGCACCGGTGGCGACGGGCGGAAACACTGCACCTTCCGCCAGGCGAGGCGAGCGGGTAGGGCGGCGAATTCACGCTCCACGATGGCGCGCAACGACTCGGGGTCGGCGAGCGCCCGCAGGTTCAATAGAATATCGTGCCGGCCGGATGGCGAGGCGTCGAGCGCGCCTTCTATGGCCGGGTCCCGGCCGTTGCCGGTGAGGGCGGCTTTCAGATAGCCCGCGTCCGATTCGGTGTATAGCTTCAGGTGTACGATCCGGATCCGCGCCTCCAGCCGATCCAGCAAGGGACCAACCAGCATGGCGGCCGAAATGGGCGGCTCGGCTTCGGCAGTGACACGGGCGTTGAGCCACGCCAGCGCAGCTTCGGCCTCGGCGTAGCGGGCGTAATCGATGTCCAAAGTCCTGGCGCCGGCCGCGATGGAGCCGGACAGCAACCGGTCGAGCCAGGCCGCCACGCTGTGCCCGCGCTCGAAAAGAAGATCGGCCTCGGCCAGTTGATTCCGGTATAGGAAATCGAGGTCGGGATCGTCGAAGGCCGGCTGCGGATGAAGGACGACGGTCAGCGGCGCAATGCGGAAGCGGTCCCCGTGGTCGCGCAGGAGCGGCCGAAGCGTAGTGGCCACGATATCGGTGCAACTTCCGACGGCTTCGGCGAAGATCACGTCGGGCCGGTATTCAGCGAGGCGTCCGGCCGCTTCCACCAGGTCCGGAAAACGGCAGCAGAAGCAGCCGCCGGTCACCTGGTCGCAGGCCAAGCCCATCGCGCCGGCGTAGTGGGTGTCCACCAGGTCGTCGCCCTGGTCGTTGAGGATGGCCGCCACCCTCAGGCCGCGCTGGCCGAGCAGGCGCGCGGCGCTGAGGATGAGCGTGGTCTTGCCGGCGCCCAGAAAACCGCCGACGATGGCGAGCATGGGCTTCATCGGGCCAACTCCCGGCCATAGGTGCACAATAATGCACAACGACCCCATCCGGCGGGCTTCCGACTGACCCTCCGGAACGCCGCCACTGCTATAACCTACCATATTCTCTGCAGTCACTTGCGGGCTTTTCAGACCATCTCCTCCGAACGCTCGGCCGCCAAGGGATCACGCCAGGCTGAATGGGAAAAAGGCACGGACAGCTCCGACTCCCTTTTTCGGCGGGTTCGCCAATGTCGCTGGCTAATCGCTTGGCCGAGAGGAGGCTGGCGGTGACGATATCAGTCGACCCCGTCCCCTTTTTCGGCTGATCGAGAAAGTATTACTTCAGACCGACCCGTCTTTTCCGTGAATTGCCGAAAGTCCGAATATTTGGCAGGCTGTGAAATGTGAACATTTCGTTTGACGAAGCGCGTGACGAACTTGGGCAAGCCCAGACTGCGGCAATGTGGCCGTTCTTTTTGCCCGGTTTCGCCGCGCCCGAGACCCTTCACCATTACACCAACGCGGCTGGCTTACAGGGGATACTGAAAAGCAAGTCACTCTGGGCGTCCGATTGGAACTTTCTGAATGATCGCTCAGAACTAGTCTACAGCCATAATCTTATTAGAGACTACTTGCTGAGCCAAAGCGGACCTGTTGCAGCGGCGCTTCTTCACGGGTCGCCCCCGCTCGACGAGAAAGCACAGATTTACTTCACATCGTTCTGTGCGCAGAGCGATCTGCTAAGTCAGTGGCGCGGCTACTCTCGGCTGCAAGATGGGTACTCGATGGCTTTCCGATTTTCCAGCCTGCGCGCGACCAAGAATGTGATTCTAACGCAAGTCCTTTACGAACCCCGGCATCAAGAAGAGACCCTGGGCAACCTGGTAGGCGCTATCGCCGACGTATTTTCACGGATCGACCTCCCTGAAGATCAGACTATGCAGTTGATCAAGCTTGCTGTGGATCTGGTTTGGGCTTTACCGTTCCGGCTCAAGGACAGGTCCTTTGAAGGCGAACGGGAGTGGCGTCTCGTTGCGGGCCTCGGGTCCGGATATACAGAGGAGTTCAGAATCGTCGACGGACATTTTGTCCCCTATGTCCAAATTCCGTTCAGCACGGAAAGTCTTGTGGGTATCCGGCAAGGTCCCGTGCATTCCGGGCGGCAAACACTGAGGCATTGAGGCGACTCCTGGTGGCAGAGAAATTCGATAGTACGAAAGTTGAGAGATCGTCCGTTCCGCTGTAACAGCGCCGCGTCCCGAGTTGAAGCGGCAACGCGGCCTTGACGGTGCGCCAATACGGTGCGCCAATAAGGGAGCGCCTGGTTTCCTGTGGCGATGACGAAGCTAAGACCATCCTTCGGCGGTCATTGGCATGTTGCTGTTGTCAAAAGAGATCGCTAACCGGACGACACAATGACGAGGATCGACTGCTCCGGAGAACACGCCGTAGACGACGGGACCCTGTGTTGGTTGCGTGCCGTTTCAACGGTCTCCCGCTCTACGTTCGTTGCCAATCACGCCAAGAACGAATCGTCGCGATTATTTCTTCACGATCCCCAGCCGGATGAGATCCGCCTCAGTCCAGCGAGCCTGCACCTCAATCATCGTTTTCAAGGTTTTGATGGTGAAGGTGTCCCCTCCCCCGTGCGGCGCCACGGTCACGCGGCGGCCGTCCGCGTTCCCATACCGTTGATGAGACCCTCTTTGGCGTATGAAATAGAAGCCGTCGCGGTTCAGGGCGGCGATGACTTCTCGGGCGGTGATCGACCGGATGCGGCTATAGTCGACGTCCATGCTCTACACGGTGACGGCGATGCGGGGTTCCTGCTGGGAGACCTCGACGACCTCCACTGAGTCGTGCGGACCTTCGGGCAAGGGTTTGCCTTCCTCGATGAATTCCTGGACGATCATGCGGACAACTTCATTGATGCGGCGGAGGGCTTCTTCTTTCGTGCGTCCCGAGGTCGCGCCCCCGGTGCTTTCGAGCGCCGGACAGTACGCGAACCACGCCGGATTGCCCTGGGCGTCCTCATCCGGTTCCACCACGACTTTGAAACTGTAGGTTTTCATGGCAGGTATTACGCTTTTATCTCCACGTTTGTTAAACATTGTAGACCGCACGGTATGCGCGGTCAACGATGGCTCGCGGTGTGTCGCGGTGAAAACGGCCTCAACACACCCCTTGCCCGTGCGGCGGCAACAGGAAATACAAGCACTGCTGCCTCGGCAAACCCGCCGCGGGCGCCGCCTGACGGATAAGCCCTCCAACCGAGCCGCGGCCAAAGGAGCGGTTCCTTTTCGTCGCGCCGCGATCTCTCGGGCTATGAAGGCGGAACGCGGGCATGAGATAAGTCTCGACGCGGCACGCACGAGTGCGCGCGCCACGAAAAATCGTCACAGCGCCAGTTCCCTGCCCTCGCCGATGGTGGCGTTGGGCGCGGATTTCCTGCCGTTGACGCTGGCGGTCGCAACCGGGAGCGTGCCGTGATCGACGCGCACGGTGGCGCCCGCAGCGCTCACGCGGAAGGTTCCCCACCCCGTGGCGGTGCTCCAGAAACAGCGCGAGCCGGGCGCGGCCACGATCGAGACGCGCCGCTCGCCGCCGTGATAGCGGAAGCCGCTGGCGGCTACGAGCGTGCTCCAGCTCGACATGGCGCGGGCGTAGTGATGGCCGCACTCGGGCTCGTCCCACGGGTTGCGGCGCTCACCATCGTAGCGGGCACGCACGTTGCCGACGGCTTCCACGCCCTCGCGCGTCATGCCGGCGTAAAGCAGCAGCGCGGCGGCCAGATACTCCAGCCCGGTCCAGGATTCGGCGTAGTAGGGAAAGGGCACGTGCGGGCGCTCGGCCTTGCCGTAGTCGCAAACCATGAGAGCCGGCTCGTCGTTGAGCACGTAGGTGCGCTCCACGTTGTCGTGGCCGGCCAGCGTGCGTTTGTAGTTATAGCGCCAGATGGATTCGAGCGTCTTACGGATGTTGGCGCTCTCTACCAGCGGGCCGAGCCCGGCGACATCGGCCAGGTACTGGCCGATCAATTGATCGAGCAGACAGCCGCCGCCCACCTGGTATTCGGGGCTTTCGGTGTTGGCCGAGCCCATGTCGCCAACCAGATTCGGCGCGATCTCGTCCTTCGCCACGCCGCGGATTTTCTGGATGTAGAATTCGCCGTTGAACAGGTTGGCGTCGATCCATTTGCTGCCGCGCTCGAAGACGGCGCGATAGTCCGCCGCGCTGGCCGCGTCGCCGGTGGCGCGGGCCATCTCTTCGCCGGCGCGGAGCGCACCCAGATAGAAGATGCCGCAGAGCGGGTTGGGACCGTAGAACTCCACGTCGTAGGTGTTGTGCTGCACGCCGTCGAGAACTCCGTCTTTATTGGCGTCCCAGCCTCCCGGGACCCAGGCAAACTCAATGGCCTTTTTGATGCGCGGCCACATTTCCCGCAGCCAACCCGTATCGCCCGAAAGCAGCCAGTCGAGGTAAGCGTGCATGATCTGGCCCATCTGGCCATCGGCGGCGGCGTAGCCGAAGCTGTCGCCGCGGTGGGGAAGGCGCTCGCGGAAACGGATGGCGCCGGCGTGGTCCAGTTGGTAGCCGAAGGCGGAGGCGCGCAGCGAGCGGGCGAACGTCGGGAAGAGATGGGCAGTGGCGGTTTCGTAATTCCAGACGTGTGCGCAGCTTCCGTGGCAGCAGCCGGCGTGGTCGTTGGCGCCTTCGAAACCGTGAAATTCTCCGTCGGCGGTGCGGAAGGCAACCTGGGTGACCAGGGTCGAGAGGTTGGCGCTGGCGGCGTCCTTGATAACGGCCGGGACGGTGGACTCGCGCATGGCGGCGGCAAACCGGCGAGTCTTTTTCTCCAGCGCTTCCAGGTGCGCGGCGGCGTATTCGGCGGCGTCCCAGGCGTCGGCGAAGCGAGTGGTGTAGTAGTTGCCGAGAAGGGTATCTTCATCGCCGGCGGCGGCGCTCCAGCCACAGCGGCGCGGGGTGCGGTTGGGGAAATGCCAGGCCAGCAGAAAGGTGTAATCGGCGTGGGAGCCGGGCGGGATGGTGCGGCCGAGCGAGAGGGCGCCCACCGGTCCGGGATCGGCCGACTCGGGACCGAGCTCGCCATCGGCGGAAAAATCGTCCCAGAAAAACATGGGCGAGTTCCACCAGCGGCCGCGTTCCCATCCGCGCAGGTGGGTGACCCGCGCATCGGCGGAATCGAGCACCGCCAGCACGAAGCCGCCCTTCAACGCGTCATCCGCGGGCAGTTCCGGACTGGTCATGAGAATGCCGGCCAGCCGTTCGGAGGTCTTGTATTCGTTGACGCGGGTATCGTTCGCCGCGGTGCGGCCGGTGGGGTTTTCGATGGACCAGGCGATGGATACCTTGGCCGGCGCCGCGTTGGGATTGGTGACGCGGTAACGCAGAATGGCGACCGGCAGTCCGCTCTCGTCCGGCTCGTGCGGGATGAAGGGCGAGAAGGCTTCGAGCGAGACCTTCACAGCCAGGCTGGGGTCGGCGAAATCGACCCGCGCCAGCGGAAATTCACCGGTAAAAGTGGCCGAAGCGAGACGCGTCAGGCCGGGCGCGTTGTGCGAGCCCAGCCCGCTGGAGCCTTCAAACGGCGGTTGAAGGCGCGCTTCGAGAACCCGTGCGATCGGTTTGCGATTGCCCGCCTGCGCCCAGATGGCCGGGAAGGCGTAGTCGGGCGCGTTGCCTTTGTCGGGGCGGTTGAAGATTTCCCAATCGCGAAGCTGCCCGCGTCCTCCCAGGCTTACCGATCCGGCGCAGACGCCACCCAGGGGAAAAGCGATGGCGGTAAGGTGCCGTCCGCTGAAAACACGGGGAAACGCGATTTCCCCGGCGGGAACCGATGCGGGCGCGGGCGGAGCCGGGGTTTGCGCGCCAGCCTCGGTGACGGCGCTGGCAAGAGCGATCCCTTCTAGAAAGGTGCGGCGCTTGATGGACATCAGGTATAGAGTAGTCCCTGGCGAGCCGGCGCGGGAAGACGGGCGCCGGCGAATGCGGCGCTTTCAAGAGTCCGGCCTCTCGAGACAGCCCGCACCAATGCCTGCGCCTCGGCGGCTTGCAACCGGTAGAAATGCGGGTTAGCGAAACAGGATGGAACCGAAATCGCCGAGGAAATCGCGCCACAGGAACCAATAGTGCGAACCGGGGATTTCCTTATACGACGTCTTAAAGCCATGCTTCTCGAGCAGCGCGTGGAGATTCATCGTGCCTTCGCGGGCCATGTCGGTGGTTCCGGCACCGGTCCAGTAGAACTTGACTCCTCCGGCTTTGACCGCTTCCAGTTGCTCTTCGTAGGCCGCATCGACCGTCCGCGGTCCGGAGCTGAACACGCCGATGTATCCGAAGACACCCGGATTGTTGTTGGTGGCGGCGAGCGTGTGACCTCCGCCCATGGAGAGGCCGGCAATGGCCCGGCTGTCCTTGGCGGCGATCGCGCGATAAGTGGTTTCGACGAAGGGAATCACGTCCTTGACCAGGCTTTCCGGATAGGAACCGGCGTACGGCTGCGGCGGCCGCGGCGCTCCGCCACCCGGCGTGGCTCCGGCCGCCTGCAAGGGTGGCGGAGCGGGCGCCTGAACGGCCTGCGGCGCCGGCGTCGGCCCGTAGGCGTAGCCCTGCGATACGGTCTGGGTGGCGTTGCCGTTCGGCATGACCACGATCATCGGCTTGGCTTTGCCCTGCGCGATCAGGTTGTCCAGGATCACGTTGGCGCGGCCCATGGTGACCCATGCGTCTTCATCGCCGCCGCCGCCGTGCAGAAGATACAGGACGGGGTAGCGGGATTGGCTGGTTTCATAGCCGGGTGGCGTGTAAATATACATCCGGCGCCGCGTCTGCTTCAGCGTGGGCGACGGATACCAGACGATCTGTATGGTCCCGTGCGGGACATCCTTGAAACCCCACAGGTCGGACTCTGGGCCGGAAATCATCAGCAGGTTGTCGATTCTCGATCCGTCCCGCTGCGTTTCCCCATTGCCCGGATCGAGGCACTTCACCCCGTCCACCAGGTACCAATAGCCCCAAAGCTGGGCGCCTAGAGGTCCCACGGTTACCGACCAGACGCCGTTGTCGTCCTTAGTCATCTTGATATCGCGCGCGCCCTCCCAGCTTCCATTCAAGGTGACCTCGGCGGCCTTGGGGGCGGAAAGCCGGAAGGTGACCGTTTTGTCCGGATGGATTTCCGGCGAAGCCGGGGGCCGGGCCGCGGGTCCCCTGCCGGGAGAGGCCTGTCCCGGCTGCGCCTGCAGGGAGAACGCTGCAAGCGAGGACATGATCGCGATGGTCCGGACCGCGGTCCTGAGTGTACTCGATGGATTCACGATGCATACCTCTTTCTTGTTCATCGCCGACCTTCGGCATCTCCCACGCGGTTGCGATGGTGGACGCGAATCGGCGCGCGGGCAAATACGGGTCAGCTCCTACGGCTCGATTCTAGTTCACTTCACTGGGCGCCGCACCGGTCGCCGCTTACGCGCCACCACCGATGAACGCGGCCGGATAGCCGGTGCTTCGCTCTGCCACACACTTTTCAACCCGGCGCCATTTTCGACAAATCGTGGGGCAGCCCATTCTGGCTGCAGCCGGCTTTAAGCCGGCATTCGCCAGACGGGAAGACCACCTATGCTCCGAAATAGCCGCCTAAAAAGGCGGCTGCGGGCAAAATTGCCCGCCCCACGATCTACCGAGGCCGGCGCTGGCCGGAAAAGCATGCGGCATTGGGCGCCCAGTGTTCGGCGGCATCCAAAACGGCGGCTGGAGGCGGAGTACAATTAGCCGCAGAGAGGCTCGGAATCGCACTGTGCGCATTTTTCGAAGAAATCGCCGATGGCCATCGTAGGTTCTCGCCCGCCCGGTTCCCCCGCGGCCGTTCTTTCGATGGGCTGCGCCACCATGGACTACATTTTCGGCATGCGGGAGATTCCACGCCAGCCTTTGAAGTATCGCGCGCGCGATTTCAAGGCCGTGGGTGGAGGAAATGCGGCCACCGCGTCCGTTGCCATTGCGCGTCTGGGCGGCCGCGCGCACCTGATCGCCCGGCTCGGCGACGACCTCATCGGCGACGCCATCGTCGGCGCCCTCAATGGATATGGGGTCGACAGCAGTCTGGTGCATCGTTTCCCGGGCTGCGCCTCGTCGCTTTCCTCGATCATGATCGACGAGAAGGGCGAACGGCTGATCGTGAATTACTTCGACCCGAAAATCTCCCGTACTCCCGACTGGCTGCCGCCAATTCCGGCGGACGTTGGCGCCGTGCTGGCCGACGCCCACTGGCTGGAGGGCGACCTGGAGCTATTTCGCCGCGCCGCGGCGGCCGGCATCCCCACTATTCTCGATGCCGACTCGCCCACCTGCGCTCCGGAGTTGATTCGAGCCGCCGGTGTGGCTGCCTTTTCCGCGCCCGGCCTGGCGGCGGCCACCGGAGAACGGAGCATCGCCGCGGGATTGCGGGCAGCCGCGCGCATCGGCGCCGGAATCATGCTGGCGACCGATGGCGCCGAGGGCGTTTATTGGCTGCAAGCGGGCAAATTGCGGCATCACCCGTCTTTTCGAGTGGAAGCGGTGGATACACTGGGCGCGGGAGATGTGTTTCATGGCGCTTTTGCCCTGGCCCTCGCCGAAGGCCAGGCGATGGAAGCCGCGGTCGCATTCGCCAGCGCCGCCGCGGCGATCAAAGTAACGCGGTTCGGAGGGAGCGCGGGCGCTCCCACGCGGGCCGAAGTGGAACACTTGCTCCGGACGGCGGAAACGCGCGCGCCGCACCTTTGTCCGGAGGGTGCTTAACCGATCCGGGGATCTCACAGCTTAGGCGCGGCAACCGCTCCCTTACGGTCGCGGCTCGGTTACGAACACCGCGTGTTTGCAGTCACTTACCGAGCCGCGACCGTAAGGGAGCGGTTGCCGGGAGCTAACTAACTTCCCAAGTCAGTTAAACCCTCCATCGCACGGCCGCCAGTGTGTTACGGTGGCTCGGTGGCTACGCCGCTTGCCGTGCGGGCTGCCTGGTCCGCCAGGGAATGGCGTATCCTGGCCCTGCTCGTCACTTGCAGCTTCGTCTGTTTGCTGGACCGCACCAACCTTTCGGTGGGCGCCACCGATATTCAGCGCGACTTGCGCCTGACCAACTATCAGCTTGGGTGGCTGCTGTCGGCATTCTTCCTCAGCTACGCATCGTTTCAGCTTCTATCCATCGCCGGTTGGCTGGCGGACCGGTTCAACGTGTGCTGGGTACTGGGCGCCGGCCTGCTGCTGTGGTCCGCGGCGACGCTCGGGACCGGAGGGGCCCGGACCTTCGCCGCCATTTTCGGACTCCGCCTGCTGCTGGGCATCGGCGAATCGGTGGCCTATCCGGCCTACTCCCGCATTCTGGTGAACCATTTTCCCGAGCACCACCGGGGCTTCGCCAACGCCCTCATCGATGCCGCCACCAAGGCCGGTCCCGCCCTGGGCACGCTGCTTGGCGGCCTGCTGATGTTGCGCTACGGGTGGCGCCCTTTCTTCATCGTGCTGGGTGCGGCCGGCATGATCTGGCTGCTGCCGTGGTATCGGTGGATGCCGCGCGGCGAGAGCGTCGCGGCGCGGAAAGATCCCGCCGAAGTGCCCAGCGTCGCCGACATCCTTCGCCAGCGCTCTGCCTGGTGTACCGCCCTGGGGCAGTTCTGTTCGAATTATTTCTGGTACTTCCTGATTACCTGGCTGCCCGGATACCTGGAAAAGGAACGCCATTTTCCCAAGGACAAGATGGCCTTTTTCGGATCGTTCGCTTTCTTCCTGATTGGGGTTGTCTCCGTCACTTGCGGCTGGCTGTCGGACCGGTGGATTCTGCATGGGGCCACGCCGACCCTGGTGCGCAAGACCTTCGCCGGTACCGGGCTGGCACTTTCGACCGTCATCCTGCCGGTGGCGATGGTGCATGACGAGCGGACCGCCATGGCCCTGCTTTTCCTCGCCTCGGTGGCATTCGGCATCTATACGCCCACCATGTTCGCCATCACCCAGACGCTGGCCGGACCGCTGGCCGCGGGAAAATGGACCGGCCTCCAGAACGGCTTTGCCAACCTGGCCGGCGTGGCCGCTCCGCTGGTGACCGGCTGGGTAGTCGAGAGCACCGGCCGGTTCTACCTGGCCTTCCTGGTCGCCGCCGTCATCGCCCTCGCGGGGGCCGGCTTCCTGGTGCTGGGAGTCGGACGCATCGAGCAAGTGAAATTCAGGCTACACGCCAGTGTGCCGACCGAATGAGAGCGAGCCTCGCCGCGTCCGCTGCAGCGGAACGCGGAAGAGGGCAGGCGAAATCGCCTGCCCCACCTCAGACACCTCCAGCCGTAGCCCCGGCATCCCCGGCATTAACCGCGTTGACATCTTCCCGGATTAGGCGCATAGTGTAATTGTTAGTGGCATGGAGAGACATCTTCAGATGTCTTTTCCCGAAAGACGTTGTCAGGCAATCCCCGGCATACGGGGAAATACTGAGAAGGAGGAAGTTACATAGAACCAGTCCACACGACGGGCGGCTTTTGGCTTCCTCGGCTGATGGGTCGCGAGTCTTGACGCGCTCTTGCAGTACTTGATTTGGCGCCGCGGTCTTGGCACCGCTGTCCCATGGCTCGCGGGCACGTAAATGACAGGAGGGGTCGACGGCCGCCCTTTTCTTGTTTCTCCCTACCTTTTCACTCCCCACCCGCTTCTATCCAAAGCTCTTGTAATATTCGCCACGCTTGGGCCTGTCAGGGAAATAACCATGCCGTCCCAGGTGTCGAGAAAGTCTCGACACGGCACGCATGAGTGCGTGCGCCACGTTCTGTTTCTTCACGATGCCTTCGCGGCGCGCGACGGGGTATGGTGAAAGCATGCCAGACCGGCGGCATGACGAGGATACGGCGCGGCCCGACGAGTGGGCTCCACGGGCTCGCCAATGGAGTCGGGCCGCACTGGCGCTGGCGTTTCTGTTCGGCAGCCTGCCACTGACGGCACGGCTGTTTCTGGGCAGTTGGGGGTTCGACGGCGCGTCCGGCATCGCGTGCCTGTTCCTGGTCGCGGCCGGGTATCTCTACGTTGCCGGGCGGGAGCGCCGGCCCCCGATCCCCGATTCGGCCGCGATTCTGGACGCGGCCATCCAACTGGCGGCGTCGGGGGAAACCGGCGGGGCGCTCGCCCTTCTGGATGAAGCGCTCCGGCTGAGCCCGCGTCTCTGGCAGGCGCGCGAGTACCGCGGCCAGGTGCGCCTGGGAGAACCGAACGCGGCCGAGTTCGCGCTCCAGGATTTCACCGAGGCAATTCGCCTGGCGCCCGACGAACCGCACCTCTATATCCTCCGTAGCCACGTCTTGAACTTGCTCGGGCGCGATTCGTCCGCGCGCGCCGATTTGGAGACCGCCGCCCGGCTGGGCGGAGACACCGGGACGCCGCCGTAGCCGCGTTCGTTCCAGGTTGGTGCAAAATGGAGATTCCGGGCGAGAGGATTCGAAATGAAAAAACAGCAGCCCAAACAAGACGCTATCGAAACATCGCGGCGCGACCTGCTACGTTTCGCGTCGCTCACCTCCTTAGGCGTCGGACTGTCGCAGGCCGGCGGGCAGGCGCGGCCAACGGCCGAACCCCCGGCCGCCACCATGGCCGGGGTGAAATTCGAGCCCAAAGACAAGGTTCGTCTGGGCTTTGTCGGAGTGGGCGGCCGGGGAAGTTCGCTGCTCACGAATTTTTGCGCCGTGGAAAACGTCGAAGTGGTGGCGCTCTGCGACATCGTCCGGGAGAAATGCACCCGCGGCCAGGCGGCCGTGGCCAAGGGTCAGACCCGCCCCGTCGAGATCTACGCCGGCAGCGACCACGCGTTCGAGGGGTTGGCCAACCGCGGCGATATCGACCTGGCGATCGTGGCGACCTCCTGGGATTTCCACGTCCCGATATCGACTTTTTGCATGAAGCAGGGCAAGCACGTGGGAGTGGAGGTGCCGGCCGCGCGAACTTTGGCCGATTGCTGGGACCTGGTCGATACCTCCGAGAAGACCCGCCGCCACTGCGTGCAGCTCGAGAACTGCTGTTACGGGTATAACGAGATGCTGATCAACCGGATGGTGCATGCCGGCGTCTTCGGCGAGTTGCTCCATGGCGGGGCGGCCTACCTGCACGATCTGCGCAGCCTGCTGTTCTCCGGCCAGGGAGAGGGCCTCTGGCGCCGTTGGGAGCATCTCGACCGCAATGGAAACCTCTACCCGACTCACGGTCTGGGCCCGGTTGCGTTTTACATGGACATCCACCGCGGCGACCGGTTCGAGTACATGGTCTCGATGAGTTCCATGTCCACTTCGCTGGCTTTTTACCGCGACACGCACCTTCCCGCCGGCGATCCGCGCCGCGGAGAAACCTATGCGTGCGGCGATCAGAATACCAGCCTGATCAAGACCTCGAGGGGCCGCATGATCCGGCTGGAGCACAACGTCACCAGCCCATCGCCCTACGACCGCATCAACCTGATTGCGGGCACCAAAGGAATCTTCAAGGATTATCCTCCCCGCATCTACATCGACGGGCGCGGAAATGAAGACTGGAGCCCCATCGATTCGTACAAACAGGAGTTCGAACCGCCGATTTGGGCGAAGATGGGAGAGATTGCGGCGAAGCTCGGCGGCCACGGCGGCATGGACTTCATCGAGTGCTACCGCCTGGTGCAGTCGATGCGCGAAGGGACGGCGCCGGACATCGATGTCTATGACGCGGCCGCCTGGAGCGCCCCGGGGCCGCTGAGCGAAATGTCGATCTCGAAAGGCAGCGCCCCGGTCCCGTTCCCCGACTTCACGCGTGGACGCTGGAACCAGGCGCGGGCTTAGGCGCGGGGCGGGTGCCTGATACGTGCGACGTATTCCGCTGCTGAGTGGGACAGGCCTCCTGGCCTGTCGACGGTCCGGAAGAGCCGCTTCGCGGCTACGACAGGCCCGGAGGCCTGTCCCACCAAATACGTCGCCGTAATTCCGAACGCGAGCGCTAAGCCACTTATACTGGAGCACATGCTGACCCGCCGAACCCTGCTGCAGGCACTGGCCGCGCCGGCGGCGCTTCCAGCCGCCACGCCGCCGCGCTTCGTGGGCATCACGGTGATGCCCGAAGACTACCAGGTGGAGGGGATTGAGCAGGTCCTGCGCAACGTGAAAACGCGGGCCCGCGCCACCGCCGTGGCTACCTCGCCGTACGTGATGGAGCCTTCCGACCGGCAGCACGGGCAGCGCCAACCACCGATCGACGCCGGCGCCGGCGGAGTGCGTCTGCTCGACCGGCCTTTGTGGGGCCGGCGGGAGCTTTACACCGCGTCCTCGCCCAGCTTCGTACCCAACCTCGAGCTCTACCAGGGGCTGCGCTACCAGCCCGCGCCACCCGACGACCTCACCCGCGCCCAGGGCCGGATCGTGCACGATTTCCTGGTTGCCGCGCGCGCCGCCGGGCTTCGGACTTACTTCCAGATCCAGGCCGCCATCCCGCCCGATTACATCGTCACCTCCGGCGGCCCCACCGACCAGGACCAGCCGCGCCTCCCCGATGGCAGCCGGCCCGCCCGCCGTGTCGGCAACACCGGCAGCCTTGCGTCTCTCGATATCCGCCGGTACACCCAGGCGCTGATCGCGGATTTGTGCCGGCAGTATCCGGAAATCGACGGCATCCGCGTCGATTGGCCCGAGTATCCGCAATACCTGCTGGACGACGCTTTCCTCGATTTCGGCGCCCCCGCCGAGGCCGCCGCCAAGCGCCTGGGCTTCGACTTCGAGCGGATGCGGCGCGCCGCCGCCGATCTGTACCGGCATCTGCACGGCGGGCTGACGGACGGGGAACTCGAATCGGCCAGCTTCGTGTTGCTTCCGTTCATGAGCCGGAACGAAGGCCTGGCCGATCTGGGACGCTTCAAGGCGACTCTCGTCAAAGAACTGCTCCAGGGCTTCCGCCACGCGCTGACCGAAGCCGGCGGCACCGCCCGGCAACTGGTCCCCAACGCGTTCCCGCCGCCGTTTTCCTTCTCCTCCGGGATGGATTACCGTCTGGCCGCTCCGCACTGCGATGGATTCAGCGTGAAGCTCTACACCATGCACTGGCCCATGATCGTGCGCTTCTACGGCGACGTGTTGAAACCAGCCAATCCCGCCATCTCCGATGCCGTGCTGGTGCGCAAGCTGGTGCGGACGCTGGATATCGCCGACGACAACGGCCTGCCGCGCCTCGCCGATTACAACTATCCCGGCCCGGACACCCCGCACGGCGCCGGCCCCTCCGCCCAGCGCCGCAAGATTGAAGCGGCGCAGCAGGCGGCCGGAGACACGCCGGTGTACGCGCTGGCTCACGGTTACGGCCCGCTCGAAGATTTCCGCCAGCGTCTCCAGGTCGCCTGGCGGGCATCCCGGCGCCGCGTCTGGATTAACCGCTACGGTTACCTGACCGAAGAAAAGATCGACGCCATTGGAAGCGTTTGTGAATGACCTTATGAAAACGGACTCACAACTCGAAGCCAGTATCGAACGGTTTCAGCGAGGTTTCTGGAACAGGCAGACCGTGGACCGGCCTCCCATCGGGGTGGTCCCCGACCGGGTCTGGTCGCCGATCGGCTTTCGGCGCGAACCGCTTCAGAAGCCCTATCTGGAGCCCGCCGGCGTCAACCGCGCTGAAGTGCGGACCGAGTACGAGGATTGCGGCGCGGGCCGCCGCGTGATCTCCGACGATTGGATACCCTTCGTCGCCGCCTGGCGCGCCGTCCCATGGCTGGAGGCTATGTGCGGCTGCCGCGTTCACTGTGCCAGCGGCTCGTTCGCTCCCGAACGCTACATCTCGGAGCCGGCCGAACTGGTTACGGCCCCCATCCCGGCCAACGAAGAATGGTTCGAACGCCTGCGGACCGAGACTGCCGCGCTGGCGGCCGATCTTCCCGCCGATTGCTGGGTCAGTACCACCATTCTGCGCGGCTGCTCCGACGTGCTGGCCGCCATGCGCGGGTTGAGCGAGTTCTGTCTCGACATGAGCGACGCCCCCGCGATGCTGGAGGCTGCCGCCGCCCGCGTCAACGAACTGCACTGGCGTGTGCTGCGGATGCATTTCGAAACGATCCAACCGAAACTGGGCGGTTATGGGCATATTTTCGGTTTTTGGGCGCCTGGCCCGGCCACCGTGCTGCAGGAAGACGTGATGGGCCTGTGCGCGCCCGGGCGGTACCGCGACCTGTTCCAGCGCTACAACGCGGAGCTGGTAGCGCGTCTGGGCCCGTACACGCTCTTTCACCTGCACTCCACCGGGTACCGCCATTACCGGCACGTGCTGGAGATTCCGGGCATCGCCGGTTTGCAGCTCACCGTGGAAGAGAGCGGGCCTCCGCTGGCCGAACTGGTCCCGGCGCTGCGCGCGATTCTCGAGCGGAGCCGGCTGATTTTGCAGGTGGACGGCCATTTCGGGGAGGTGCCCGCGGCTCTCCGCGCCCTGCCCACCGAAGGCCTCTACCTGTTGCTTTCGGACAAGTTCGTTCCGGACGAAAAGGCTTACCTGAACTTTGTGAGAGACAATTTCTAAGATTCGCCACGAGGCGGCCATCGAGCCAAGGAGCACCCACATCACACCGCAAAAGATAACCGCCGCGGCCGAGCGGCCCACCCGGACCCGCTTCGTCATCATGGCCCTGCTGTTCGGCTCCGTCGTCATCAACTACCTGGACCGCGCCAACCTGTCCATTGCCGCGCCGCTGCTGGCGAAGGACCTGGCCATCGATTCCGTCAGGATGGGGCTGGTATTCTCGGCCTTCGGCTGGAGCTATGTGTTCTGTCAGGTTCCGGGCGGCTGGCTGGTGGACCGGGTGCATCCGCGCAAGCTATACGCCATTCTGATCGCGCTCTGGTCGGTGGCCACCGCGCTGCTGGGATTCTCGGGCAGCCTGGCCATGCTGTTCGCGCTCCGGCTGGCCATTGGGGCGTTCGAGGCACCGTCGTTTCCGATCAACAACCGGGTAGTGACAACCTGGTTCCCCGAAAGCGAGCGCGCCACGGCGATCGGCTTCTACACCTCCGGACAGTTTGTCGGCCTGGCCTTCCTGACACCGGCCCTGATGTCCCTCCAGGTCCATTTCGGCTGGCGCGGCGTTTTCATTTCCGTGGGGCTGCTGGGCATGGTTTGGGCCGCGGCCTGGTACGCGGTTTATCGCGGGCCGCTGAGTTATAAAGGCGCCAATAAGGCCGAGATCGAGACCATCCGCCGCGGCGGCGGCCTGGTGGACCTGGGCGAGCGAACCGCGGCCAGTGCCGGCCGGGGGATCAGTGCCGCCGATCTGGGCCGGGTGCTGAGCCACTCCAAACTCTGGGGGCTGTATATAGGCCAGTTTGCGCTGACCTCGACGCTGTGGTTCTTCCTGACCTGGTTCCCGACCTACCTGGTCCAGTATCGCGGCATGAGCTTCCGCCAAGCCGGCCTGCTGGCGTCGCTGCCGTTCCTGGCGGCGTTCTGCGGGGTTGTTTGTTCCGGCCTGGTTTCGGATTTTCTGGTGCGGCGCGGCTTTTCGCTCGGCGTCGCGCGCAAGACGCCGATCGTGACCGGACTGCTGCTGTCGACGAGCATCGTCGGCGCCAACTACGTGCGCACGCCGCACTGGATTGTCGCCTTCATGGCTTTGGCGTTTTTCGGAAACGGGCTGGCATCGATCGCCTGGTCGCTGGTATCGGCGGTGGCGCCGAAGCGTCTGATCGGGCTCACAGGCGGAGTATTCAACTTCATCGGGAACATGTCTTCCGTCACCGTGCCGGTGGTGATTGGAGCTCTGGTGCGGGGAGGCGATTTCGCGCCGGCCCTCGCCTATATTTCGGCGATGGCGCTGATCGGAGCCCTTTCCTACATCCTGGTGGTGGGCCGGATCGAAAGGCTTCCGGACGGCCCGGACGAGACGTCTCCGACCTGCTGAGGCTGTGCAGTTTTTTCGTTGGCCAAGCTGCCGTGGGGCAGACCATCGTTGTCCGTGGTCTGCCATCCGGCCAATGCATCGGGGGTGGCTCGGTACCGGCGGTGCGGCGAAAGACGAGGACGAGTGAGCATGATCGAGTGCCGTGTGTAGGGCAGGGTCGAAAACGCGCCGGGACGAGTCCCGGCGTGGCAGACTGAGAGTCCGCTCCACAATTTTCATGAGCTTGCGAGGGCCGAAGGCCCCCACGGCCGAAGGCCCCGAGACGACAGACCACAAGAAACGACGGTCTGCCCCACGGTGATGGGCCGCCGGCTGGTTTCGATGGACATCGGCTCCCTCTCCGCGTTACAACTTGTAGCAGCTATGTCCGACGAAAAGACCGGCTTGACCCGCCGCGGATTTCTGCCCGCCACGGCGGCCGCTTTCACCATCGTTCCGCGCCACGTGCTGGGGGCCGGATACACCGCACCCAGCGACAAGCTGAACATCGCCGCCGTGGGCGTGGGCGGAATGGGAAAGAACTATGTGAAGGGGTGCGCCAGCGAGAATATCGTGGCCATTGCCGACGTGGACCACGTCTTCGCGGCGCCCGTCTTCAAAACCTATCCCGGCGCCAAAGTCTACAAGGACTATCGCGTGATGCTCGAAAAGGAAAAGGGCATCGACGCGGTGATCGTGGGTACGCCCGATCACAGCCACGCGGTAGTGGCCTCCGCCGCCATCGCGCTGAAGAAGGGCGTCTACGTGGCCAAGCCCATGACGCGCACGGTGTTCGAGGCGCGCGAGCTGGCCAGGGCGGCCCGGGAGCGGAAGGTGGCCACGCAAATGAGCGTGCAATCCACCTCCACGGACCCGGCCGTGACCACCGAGGAATGGGTGAAATCGGGCGTGATCGGAAAGGTGCGCGAGGTGCACGTGTGGACCGACCGTCCCGTTTGGCCGCAGGGCCTGGTGCGGCCCGTCGACAAGGCGGCGGCGCCTGCCTCGCTCGATTGGGATATCTGGCTGGGGCCCGCGCCGGTGCGGCCCTATCACCCGCTGTATCATCCGTTCAACTTCCGCGGCTGGTACGATTTCGGCACCGGCGCCCTGGGCGACATGGCCTGCCACACGTTCCACATCATCGTGAAAGCGCTCGGGCTGGGTGCGCCGCTCAGCGTGAGCGCGGAAAGGACGGTGATCCGCGAGCCGCTCCATAGAGGCGAAAAACCCGATCCCGACTGGACCCGATCGAAGCGCGGGAGCTATCCCGAAACGTTTCCGAGTTCCTCGGTCGTCACCTGGGACTTCCCCGCGCGAGAGGAGCAGCCAGCGGTCCGAATGAGCTGGTACGACGGCGGCCTGCGCCCACCGCGCCCGCCGGAATTGGCGCCGGACCGCGACCTGGGCGCCGATGGCCTGCTGTTCGTGGGCGAGAAAGGGACGCTATGGAGCGAGTTCTCGGGCGGCATCCGCTTTCTCTCCGACCGGCAGCAACAATCGCTCGCCGCGCCTCCCAAATCCCTGCCGCGCACCGCGGGCCATTACATGGAATGGGTGAACGCCTGCAAAGGCGGCGCGCCGGCCAACTGCAATTTCGAGTTCGCCGCGCCGCTTACTGAGATCGCCCTGCTCGGCGTGGTGGCGCAGCGCACCGGCAAGTTTTTGCTGTGGGACGCCGAAGGAATGCGCTTCCCCAACCATGCGGCGGCCACCGAACTGCTCAAACCGGAGTACCGCCAGGGATGGTCGTTATGAAAAGGTGGCTTGCAATTCTCGCGCTGGCGGCGGCTCCCTCGTGGGCGGCCGAGAAGAAGCTCTTCGACGGAACCGACATCGCCGGCTGGGTGCGTATGCCACGCCACGAAGGACTACCGGCCGATCAGAAACCCGGCTTCGTGCTGCGGAACGGCCTGCTGGAGACCGTGCCCGACGCCCCGGAGGACGACCTTTGGTACACCGCCGGGAAAATCGGCAACGCCACCCTGCGGGTGGTCTACAAGTTCTCCGCGCCGGACGCGAATTCGGGTGTGTTCATTCGCATCCCCTACGAGCCCAAGTCCGAGGACGACGCTATCAACAAGGGCATCGAGGTGCAGATCCAGGACTCCGCCGACGATTACCACTGCACCGGAGTCTTATACTCGATGACCGAGGCCAAGGCGCGGCCTTATAAGCCGGCGGGAGAGTGGAACACGCTCGAGATCGAACTGCGTGGACCGCGCACCGTCGTCAAGCTGAACGGCGTGGTGGTGACGGATTACGACGGCGTGGCGCCGGTGCCGCCCAAGAAGGGACAGTACGAGCCCGACCGGGGGCCGCGGCCGGACGAAGGCTACATCGCCATTCAGCACCACGGTGGCGCACCGACGCTCTGGTTCAAGGAAATCACCCTGATTCAGTAGGCGCGCACGGCTAATACGCGGAACATGGCCGGGGAGCGATCCGTATGTCAACATGGAGAGCCCAAATGTACTGCACCAAATGCGGCCTCGAATTGCGACAGGTCGACCACTTCTGTTCGCGCTGCGGCCATAGAACGGCCCTGGAGGCGCCGATCGGCGGACCGCAACCGTTGATGCTCGACAAAAGTAACAAGAAGATTGCCGGTGTCTGCGCCGGATTTGCGAGGTATTGCGAAGTCGATGTCACTCTGGTAAGGGTGCTCTGGCTTGCGCTTGCGTTCAGCACGGGAGTCGGTTTCATAGCCTATCTCGTAGCGTGGATCGCCATGCCCAGCGACGCCGGAGTTCGGGCCCGCCCGGTGATAGCCCGAGAACCGCAGACAAGTTAGCGGTTTAGGCCAGCCGTTTTCCCCAACGACGCGATCCTGCCCAAATGGTGGGGCGGAGCCCCCTGGTCTGATGCCGCATGCTTTTCACTCCGGCTGCGGGGCAGCCAATTCTGGCTGCAGCCGGCTTTTGAGCCGGCATTCGCCTGGCAGGAGGACTCGCTACACCTCGAAAGAGCCGCCTAAAAAGGCGGCTGCGGGCAAAATTGCCCGCCCCACTGTTTACGCAGGCGGGCATTGGTTAGAAAAGTGTGCGGCATGACCCGCTCCTCACCTGAAGAATCAAGCCCTCGGCGCCTCGGACAAGCCGGCCAGGGGGCCGGCTGCGGACCAGGGAAGCGGACCAGGGGGTCCGCCCCACCATGGATGGTGGGAAGAAGCCGCCGGCTGCTGATAATCTGAGATGGTGAGTGCGGGTTTGGCTAGGCCGGGCTTCTGGTTCAGCGCGCTTTTCGCGGCCGCTGGGCTGTGGGCGCAAAGCGGGGAGAACGTGCTCCTGGTGGTGAACCGCCGCGACGCCGGCTCGCGGGAGATCGGCAATTACTACCGGCCGCGCCGCTCGGTCCCGGTGAAGAACGTCTGTTACCTGGATACAACCTCGGACGAGGAGATCGAGTGGGGGACCTATGTGCGCGAGGTGGAGCAGCCGATTACGCGCTGCCTCGAACAGGGCGGGCTGAAGGAGAGCATCCTGTACATCGTGCTGACCAAAGGTGTGCCGTTGAAGGTGGATGGCAGCGGCGGCTCGATTCGCGCGGCCGAGCACGCCTCGGTGGATTCCGAGCTGACGGTGCTCTACGGCAAGCTGCACGGGGCCGAAGTGATCCGCGCGGGAGGGATCCCGAACCCGTACTTTATGAAGCGCGATATGCCGTTTCGCCATCCCGCGGTGCCGATCTACATGGTGACACGGCTGGCGGCGTTCTCGGTGACGGACGTCAAAGCGATGATCGACCGGGCGCTGGCGGCGAGCAACCGGGGCAAGTTCGTGATCGACCTGAACGGCCCCAATAATGGCGAGGGAAACAACTGGCTGCGCAACGCCGCCATGCTGCTGCCGCCGGACCGGGTGCTGCTGGATGAAACCGCCGGCCAGCCGCTGCACGTGAAAGACGTCATCGCCTACGCCAGTTGGGGATCGAACGACGGGCGGATCGCGCGCCTGCTTGGCTACTCGTGGCTGCCGGGCGCGGTCGCCACCGAATTTGTCTCGACCAACGCGCGCACCTTCCAGCGCCCGCCGGCCGGATGGCTGCCCACCACCTGGGAGGACCGGGCGCACTTTTTCGCCGGAACGCCCCAGGGCCTCAGTGCGGATTACCTGTTCGAAGGCGCCACCGCCGTTACCGGCAATACCTATGAGCCGTACCTGGTGGGCTGCGCGCGCCCCGATTACCTGCTGCCGGCCTATTACCAGGGGCGAAACCTGGCCGAGAGCTACTATATGTCGATCGCGTTGTTGAGCTGGCAGGGAGTGGTGCTGGGAGATCCGCTCTGCTCGCTCGGAAAACCATGAGCATGGACAAGAAACGATGGGCCGAAATCGCGGCGCGATTCGCCGGCCTCCGCCTGCTGGTGGTGGGCGACCTGATGCTGGACGAGTTCATCTGGGGGAAAGTGTCGCGAATCTCGCCGGAGGCTCCCGTGCCGGTGGTGGACGTGACTTCGGAATCCTACTATCCGGGAGGAGCGGCCAACGTGGCGCGCAACCTGCGCGAATTCACCAGCCACGTGGCCGTGCTGGGGGCGGCCGGCCAGGATGCGGCCGGCGCCAGGCTGGTCTCGCTGCTCGCCGAATCCGGCATGGATACGGCCGGGGTGATGCGGCACCAGGGCTATTCCACTATCGTCAAGACGCGCATCATCGCCCGCCATCAGCAGGTAGTGCGGGTGGATCGCGATTGCCGCATCCCGACTGAAGGGCCGCGGCTGGAGCGCGCCATCGAGTTTGTGGATCGCGCCGCCGGCGAGGTGGATGGGATCGTGGTGTCGGATTACAACAAGGGTTTCGTGACCCAAGCCCTGGCGGATCGGGTTCTGGCGGCGGCACGGCGTCACGGCAAGGTTCTGACGGTCGACCCGCATCCGCGGACGGCTGTCGAATGGAAAGGCGCCACGGCGATAAAACCGAACCGGAGCGAGGCGTTCCACGCCGCCGGCCTGCCGCCGTCCGAGCCGGTCGAGCCGGCCGAGCGCGACCTGGCCTTGCTCGAAGCCGGTAATCGCCTGCTGGAACGCTGGCAGCCGCAAAACCTGGTGGTGACGCTGGGAGAACAGGGCATGATGCTGTTTCGCGCCGGCGAGCCGTGCTACCACGTGCCCGCGTGCGCGCAGGATGTATTCGACGTCTCCGGGGCCGGCGATACGGCGATTGCCCTGTTCACGCTGGGTTTGTGCGCCGGCGCCGACGCGCATGAAACGGCCGAGCTGGCCAACCTGGCGAGCGGAATCGTGGTAGGAAAGCTCGGTACGGCGACGGTGAACCGAGCAGAGCTGGAAGCAGCGCTGGGGTAGAGGGCTGGGGCTTGCGGCACTGCGTGGTGTTCGTGCCGGTCCGATACGGCAGCGATCCAGACGTTGACGTCGGGAAGGCAGACGGCGTCAGCCGAGGATGTCATCTATCTGAGCGTTCGTTAGCGAATGCAACGACCCTGGGCGGCTCGACCGGATGAGCGGCAATGACACACGCCCCTTGACCTCAGCGGGCGTTGGTCCGTGTTCGATCTCCTTGTTGATTGCCTCGAGGATTACAGCTTGTATGCTCAAGCTCCGCTGCTCGGCACGGGCCTGCAGGATTTGGAATACCGGCTCGGGTAGCTTGATCGTTGCCCTCATGTCCAATAGTGTCGCATGGCCGATCTGGCTTCGGGGACTGGGGTGCTTAACCGATTTGGGGGAGTTAGTTCCCGGCAACCGCTCCCTGACGGTCGCGGCTCGGTAAGTGACTGCAAACACGCCGTGTCCGTAACCGAGCCGCGACCGTGAGGGAGCGGTTGCCGCGCCTGAACTGCGAAATCCCTAGATCGGTTAGGCACCCCGGGGACTGGCGCGGCGGATCGTCACCGACTCCTCCATAGCTCCTATTCGATTCGGGTCCCGAGGGCGCCATCTCTTGGTTAGAACAGTCAGAGTGCGAAACGACACGCTGGCGGCGCGGGAGCTTGTCACACCTCACACGTTTCCGCGGCCGCGAAGCCCCGACCGGCCGGGAGTTATCCGTTATCCTGAAAGCGGAGTAAGCTCAAATAGGGATTTTGAATCATGCCTCAGCAGCCAACCGCGGGCGCGCAATTCAAGACCTGGCTGTTAATCCACTCGGGTCCGCTGGCAGGGACGCGCATTCCGATTTCCGAGGGCACTACGCGGGTGGGCCGCGGACCGGAAAACGACGTGGTCATCAGTGGCGCCGATACCGCGATGGTGTCGCTGAACCACCTGGAGATCCATAAAGACGGCGCGTCGTTTCGTCTGCGCGATATGGGTAGCACCAACGGAACCCTGCTGAACGGCGAGCTCGTCGAAGAAGCCGAAGTCGCTCTACCGGCGACCCTCCAACTCGGCAACCTGGGACCGGAGCTGGCGCTGGTGCTGGAGGAGGCGCCGGTGTCGGAGCTGGACCGCACCATCGAGATCCTGGCCGATGCCGTGCCGCGGTCACGACCGCCGTCCACGGCTGCCACCGCGCATCAGGGGTTGTTCGCGGCCGTCACTCGCGCGCGCCGGTTGCGGAGACACGGAATCGGCGGCGAGACCCTCACCATCATGCGGGACGTCATCGATAAGGCGCTCGATCGCAATCATCGGCGGCTGCGCGTCGTCAGCTATGTTCTGACAGCAGCGCTGGTTACAGTGACCGGACTCGGCATCTGGAGGATTACCGCGCTCAACCGGCAGAAGCACGAGATCGACAGTCACATCCAACAGTTGGAAGCGGACTTGCAAAAAGCCGACAGCGGCGCCGACGTCGACAACTTATTGTCCCGGCTGGACAATTACCAGAATCTCGGCGAGGCACTGCAGCAGAGCCTGCTCTACCGGATCGGACCGCACGAGGAGGGCGCCTTCGTCACCCGGGAGATGCGGGCCGTTATGACGGATCTCGGGGCCGAGGTCTATAGCATTCCGCCGGAGTTCATGGACCGGGTGAAACACTATATCGCCGACGACGAGGGGCCGAATCGCGCCCTCATCGAACGGGCTTTCCGGGACGGTGGCGCGCAACTCCAGACCATGCGCCGCATCCTGACGGAAGAAAACCTGCCGCCAGATCTGGCATATGTTCCGATCGTCGAATCGGCGCTCGAAAAGCGGCAGACCAGTGCGGCGGGCGCGGCAGGGCCGTGGCAGATGACCGTCGTCACCGCCCGCGCCTATGGGCTGCGCGTGGATAGCCAAGCGGATGAACGCGAAGACCGGGTCAAATCGACGGTTGCCGCCGCGAAATATCTGCGTGACCTGATCTTGGATTTCGGCACCGGAAGCTCGGTCATGCTGGCGCTAGCGGCCTACAACAGCGGCGCGGCCGCGGTGAAACAGGCCGTTGTGCGCAACGTAAGCGACCCCATCAAACAGCGCAATTTCTGGTATCTGTATCGGAGGAAGGCGCTCCCGCTGGAGACCCGGGAATACGTGCCGAAAGTATTCGCCGCCATCCTGATCGGACGGGCGCCCGAGCAGTTCGGATTCTCCCAGTAGCGGTTCTGCTTCGGCATCGGCACGTCGTTTTCGGGAAACGCGGAAACGTGTAAGTCGCATTCAGAATAGCCGGGCGGCGCGTCACTCGTCCTGAGAGCGCCGATTCGGCGTGCCGCGCTAGAACTCAGTGAGTCGGCTATCGTCGTACCATGTTCCTAGCGACGATTTGGTTATGAAGCGATGGAGTTGAGAGGAGCGACGATGCGTGTCTTTGTGGCGGGGGCGAGCGGAGCGATCGGCGAACCGTTGATTGTGGAGCTGTTGGAGCGGGGACACTCCGTGGTGGGGATGACAACCAGCGAGGCGCGGGCGAAGTATCTGGAGGGCCAGGGTGCCGAGGCGGCGATCGTGAACGCGTTCGATGCGCCGGCGGTGGAGGCTGCGCTGCGGCGGTCGAAGGCGGAGGTGGTAATCGACGAATTGACGTCGCTGCCGAAGTCGCCGAGTGACATGCCGAAATACGCCGCGGGCGACAGAAAGCTAAGGATCGAGGGTGGAGGGAATCTGTTTCGCGCGGCGCTTGCGAGCGGTGTGCGGCGGTATCTACAGCAATCGAGCGGATTCTTCTTGAAGGCAGTGGCAGGGACACTGGCGGACGAGTCGTCCCCGTTGGATGTAAATGCGAGCCCGAGTGTGGCGGCAAGTGCGCGGACGTATACGGAACTGGAGGCGCGGCTGTTCAGTTCCAATGCAATTGAGGGTGTGGCATTGCGATACGGATTCTTCTATGGGCCGAAGACGTGGTATTACCCCGGCGAGGCGTCCGCGGACATGGTAATGCGGCAGCAGAATGCGGTGGTGGGCGAGGGCCAAGGCGTGTCGTCGTTTGTGCATATCCAGGATGCGGCGATCGCAACGGTGGCGCTGCTGGCGGCGCAGCCGGGAGTGTACAACCTGGTGGATGACGACCCTTCGCCGCAGACCGTGTGGCTGCCGGCGTTTGCTAAGTTTGTGGGTGCTCCAGCGCCCCCGCACATGAGCGAGGCGGAAGTGACGGCAATTGCAGGGGAAGACGCTGTGTACTACGCGACGAAGCTGAGTGGGGCCTCGAATGCGAAGGCGAAGCGGATTCTCGGGTGGAAACCGCGGCGATTGGAGTGGCTGGAGGGGTAGGCCGTGGCGGCTGGCCCGAATTCGCAATAATAAGAGCTACATGGGCAACGGCGCGCCAGTTGGGCTGCCGCACCCGCTGGCAGCGGCGCGGAAGCAATCGAGAACACGGACGGCATCGGTGGTATTCGCCGGGTTCTGCGCGTTTGTGACGCTCTATGCGCCGCAGCCGCTGCTGCCGCTGCTGGCGCGGGAGTTCGGCTCGTCGGCGGCGGCGGTAAGCTTGATCGTCACGGCGTCGACCCTGGCGGTAGCACTGGCGGCGCCGTTCGCGGGCGCGGCCGCCGACCGGTTCGGGCGAAAGCCGGTGATCGTGTGGTCGGCGTGCCTGCTGGTGCTGCCGATTTTGCTGGCCGGCACGGCGGGAAGTCTGCGCCAGCTCCTGTTCTGGCGTTTCTGGCAGGGCGTATTCACGCCGGGCATCTTCGCCGTGACCATCGCCTATATCAACGAGGAGTGGAAGGAGGGGGTGGGCGCGGCCATGTCGGCATACGTGGCCGGAACCGTGATCGGCGGATTTAGCGGCCGGATGGTGGCGGCCCTGGTGGCGGCGCACTTTCCGTGGCAATGGGCTTTCGTGGTGCTGGCCATTTTGGATGCGGCCTGCGCGCTGGTGATGGCGCGGTGGATGCCGCCCGACAGCCGCCGAAACACGCGGCCGGCCTCGGCGCGGGAAGTGGCGCAGGCGACCATCCGCGGGATGGCGGCGCACCTGGCCAATCCCCGGCTGCTGGCGACCTATGCGGTGGGATTCGGGGTATTGTTTACCCTGATTGCCACCTTCACCTATGTCAATTTCTACCTGGCGGCGCCTCCGTTCGGGCTCGGAACCACGGCGTTGGGCCTGCTGTTCACGGTGTACCTGGTGGGCGCCGCGATCACCCCGGTGGGTGGGCGGGCGATCGACAGGCTGGGCCATCGCTGGACCCTGCTGGCGGCGTTCGGCGGGGGGATGATCGGTATGGCGCTGACGCTGATCCATCGCCTGCCGGCGGTGCTGGCGGGACTGGCGCTATGCTGCTCCGGGGTCTTCATCGCCCATTCGGCGGCTTCGAGCTACGTGGGCACGGTGGCGCGGGAAGCGCGCGCGGCGGCGGTGGGGCTCTACGCCATGTTCTACTACGCGGGCGGAAGCCTGGGCGCGGCGTTGCCCGGCTATTTCTGGGCTCGCGGCGGCTGGCTCGGGTGCGTGCTGAACGTGGTCGCGATACAGGCAGCTACCATTGCCCTGGCCCTGGGCTTCTGGGAGGCGCAGCCGCGGCTTGTTGAGCCGGGAAATTCGGCCGGTGAGCCCGATCGGCGGATGAAACGCAGGGCCGGGTTTCGCGTTTTTTTGCACAAAGGCTAACGGCGTGCCACAAAACCGCCGATGGATCTTCTTGGCCGGGGATACGTTTTCGGAGTCATCCTGTGGGTCGGTTGCGCGGGGCCCGGTTGCGCCCAGCCGGCGGCGGTAACGCCGGAGGAATTGCGTCCGCGCCTGCATCGGTTGTTGCTCAGCATCGTAGGACCGGTGCCGCTCGCCGCCGAAGCGCTGTCGGCGGGCATCGGCCAATCCCTGAACAGCCCGCGCGAATGGGGCCAGGGGGCTTCCGGCTTCGCCGACCGGTTCGGCAACGATCTGGGATATAACGCCGTCCGCCAGAGCCTGACTTTCGGCCTGGCGACGGGATTGCATGAAGACACGCGATATGTTCGTTCCAACAAACACGGACTGATGCCCCGGGCGGCGCACGCAGTGGCATCGGTGTTCAATACGCGCAACGAGGAGGGCGACAACGTATTTTACGCGGCCAATTTTTTCGGGATCGTCGGGGCCAGCGCAATTTCCCAATCGTGGGCGCCGCCCAGTTGGCGCGACCCAGCCACAGTGAGCCGAAAAATCACTTTCAGCCTGCTGGGGTCGATGGGATTGAATCTGGCGCGGGAGTTCCTGCCGGACGTCCTTGGGCACCGGCGCCAGCCATAGGCACCGGCCGCGGCTGGGCTAGGTTTTGACGATGACTTCGCGCAACTGCTCGCGGGTGAGGAAGAATTTCACCGAGTCGAACCGGCCAAAAAGCTTTTCCAGGTTGCGATTGTTGAACAACTGCGGGGGACGGTGCATGCCCTGCCGCACCAGCTCGAGAGTGTTGACGCTTTGGATGCGGAAGGTATAGAGCGGCACGGCTTCCTGCTTGTCGTCGGAATGAAAGAACGCCAGCATGTAACCGTCGGGGCGGACGATTTTGCGCAATCGGTCGGTGACGGCGGCCAGTAACGGAGGCGTCAGATATTCGAGCGAATCCCAGATCAGCACGCCGTCAAAGTGCCCCTCCGGGTAATCCAGCGCCTGCTGCAAAAAGTACTCGATGCGGCCCGGATTGGACTGGTCCACGTTGTTGTCGAGCCCGAAAGTTTCCTCCATGATATGGAGGAAGTCTTCCGAATAGAGACGATGGCCGAGATTAGTGATAAAACTCACGTTCTCCTGGCTGGCGCCGCCTAAATCGAGGATCGTCAGGCCGCTTTGTTCGCGAATGTGGTGGAAGAACTCCTCCAGGCCGCGGCTGGTGCGCAACCTGCTTTCCTTCTGAGACGGCTGTGTGCGCGCGGGGGGCCGCGCGCCGCCCAGCGGCGCAGGCTGAGGGAGGGGACCGGTTGGACTTCGCGTCCCCCCGCCGAAAAAGCTTTTCAACCTGTCGGAAAGCACGGCGCCACCCTCACCAGTCCTATCGCTTGGTATCGGCCCCGGCAGCTACCGGAGTGGGAGCAGCCGCGGCGGCCTGGGCCTGGGGTTTGGGTGCGGACTTTGCAATCTCGGGCTTCACGATGTCGATGCTGCCCTTAAAATAGGCGCCATCTTCGATGACGATGCGCGCGGTGCGAATATCGCCCACCAGGCGGGCGTCTTTGCGAATCTCCATCTTGTCGGCGGCCTCGACATTGCCCTGAATCGTACCCAGGACGACCACCTCGCGGGCTTTCACGGTGGCGTGCAAGGTGCCATTTGGCCCGATGGTCAGCTTATGTTCCAGCGCCTCCACCGTGCCTTCCAGGTCGCCATCCACGAACAAGTCCTCCTTGCTGTGGATCTGGCCGACGATCTTGACGGCTTTTCCAATGGTGGCGGTGCCACCGACTTTGCTATCCATTTCCATGCGTCCCACTGGTATTCCGGACACGGCTGTCGCCTCCTTTTTGGGTTGGGTTGGGGCCTGCGCCTGCGGCGCGGGCGTCACCGGAGGAGAGAAGGACTGCGGTTGCTCCTCGTCCCGGCGCTTGTTCCACATCAGGCTGCCCTCCTTAGGTCAATGATCATTAACGATTACCTTCTGTCACCGCACTCCTAGTCTACGGTTACCGCTCGGGAAAAGGCAATTCCCAATTTCGGGCAATGGCATCAACGTTTGGCCTTAGCCCGCGTCTTCAGCACGATGGGCGTGCCGCGGAATCCGAAGCGGCGGCGGATCTGGTTGAGCAGGTGCCGCTCGTGGGAAAAATGCAAATCGCCGTGCCCATCGGTGAATACCACGAACGACGGCGGCCGGATCGAAGCCTGGGTAATGTAGTATATCTTGCGCTCTTCAAAGTGCAACCGCTCCACGAAACGGTTCAACTCGCCCGTGGTAATGCGCAGGGAAGCCTGTTCGTACACTTCGCGAATCAGGGGAAATAATCGATCCACTCCCGCGCCCGTCTTAGCCGAGAGGAACAGGATGGGGGCGTAGTCCAGGAACTTACACTCGTCGCGTATCTGCTCCTCCATGTCCTTCTTGGTACGGTCTCCGCGCGCGTCCCATTTGTTGACGCAGAGGATCAGGGCGCGTCCGCCCTCGTGGGCATAACCCGCGATGGTGGCTTCCAGGCCGACCACCCCCTCGGTGGCATCGATCACGAGCAGCACCACGTGGGCCATCCGAATCTGGCGGCGGGCCATGACCACGCTGAGCTTCTCCGCCATCATCTTGGTTTTGCCCTTGCGGCGGATGCCGGCGGTATCGATGAAAACGAATTCCACGCCGTCGCGCATGACGCTCTCATCCACGGCGTCTCGGGTGGTTCCGGCGACCGGGGAAACGATCGCCCGGTCTTCGCCTACCAGGGCATTGAGCAAGGTGGACTTGCCCACATTGGGGCGGCCGATGATGGCCACCTTGATTCTTTGCCTCGGCGCGGTAGCTTCGGCCGGCTCCACGGGAAAACCTTCGGTGACGTGGTCCAGCAGGTCGTCGACGCCGGTACCGTGTTCGGCCGAGACCGGAAGCACGTCCGCGATACCCAACTCGTAGAATTCGTGAGCCAGGTCCGAGCGCGCGGCGGTATCGGCTTTGTTGACTGCCAGGACGACGGGCTTTCCCAGGCGGCGGACGAATGCCGCCAGATCGCGGTCGGCCGCGGTGATGCCGTCCCGGCCATCGGTCAAAAGGATGATTTTGGAGGCGGTATGAAGAACCGTCTCCGCCTGGCGCAGGATCTGGCTGGGAATATATTCGCGGTCGTCGACGACGATGCCGCCGGTGTCGATCACTTCGAAGCGGCGGCCCAAATGGTCGGCAAATCCATGCATGCGGTCGCGCGTAATTCCGGGCTCGTCGCCCACGATCGCGCGCCGCCCACCGGTAATGCGGTTGAAGAGAGTGGATTTCCCTACATTGGGCCGTCCCACGATCACGACCGTGGGTAAGACCTGGGACATGATGCCTTAGCATAGCACGGCGCGGCGCGGCCAGAACCTCGAGGACCGCCTGCCGGGATTCGAATAAATGGTTTCATGTCAGTTACTTCTGCGCCAAGAATGGGTTCGTTCGGTAACGCCGGTTTGGGTTTGCGCCGGCACACCGAATGAGGCCAGGTCCTGTTGTCGTGCCCTCGGGAGTCAAGGAGCTGAATCTGGAGTTCCAATATCTCTCGCCTCCTGTCTCTCGGGCGGGAGCGATGCTCATGACGCCGGACATCGTCAAGATTCCCTGGCAGAATATGGTGATCTATCCGGCCGGCTGGTACGCACGCGACATTACGGTACAAGCCTCGCTGCGGCTGCCGGCCAATTTTCAGCTCGCTTCGGCTCTGGAATTGGCCGGTCCGGATGGCGGGCGGCCGGCTGTGTTTATGCCAACCTCGCTTGAAACGCTGGTGGATTCTCCGGTGTACGCGGGCCGCTACCTTCAGCGGTGCGATCTGGCTCCCGGCGCCTCGATTCCAATTCGCCTCAGCGTCTTCGCCGATAGCGCGGAAGACCTGGCGGTTTCGCCCGAAGAACTTGTCCGGATGCGCGCCATGGTGGACGAAACCGAACGACTCTTCGAGTCGAGCCATTACAAACATTACGATCTTTTGATTTCCTTCCCGCGCATGAGTACGTTCATTCGTGGAATGGCCTCTCCCGGCAACCGGCGGACCTGTGGACTCCGGATCTGAATACACCCATGCGCGACAGCCTTCTCTGGGTGTACGAGGGGCAGACCGAGTTTTGGGCTTTGGCGCTTGCCGCCCGTGCCGGCCAGCTCTCTTCTTCGCAAGCCCTCGACATCCTGGCTCTCGACGCCGCGGCGGCTCAGTCCCGTCCGGGACGCACCTGCTCGACGGTCTGACTCGTGCCGGTTACCGGCTCGTCTTCTCCGATCGGCCGAGTGAAGTATTCCGGCAGAGTGAAGTTGAAGATGGAGCGATCGATCTCTCCTATTCCGTTGGCATGAAAGTTGCTAGCTCGGGAGTTGTCAAAGCGGTGTCCTGGGAAGGGCCCGCGTTTCGCGCCGGCATCGGTATTGGTTCGCGGATCGATACGGTAAATGGCCAATCCTTTACACCGCAGGCTCTCATGGCGGCCATCGAAGGTGCAAACACAAGGCCATTGAAGCTTGGCGTCGTTCAGGATGGCAAAGCCGCAATCGTTCCCATCGCGTATCAAGGAAGATTGGCCTGCCCTCATCTCCAACCCATCGCGGCAGCTCCCGACAGACTGTTGCCCTGGCTCGCCAAGACGCGAGGCGTTGGCGCCAACTAATGGAAGAGTGCGATTGCGTACTCTCGGTTCGGCGTTTCCGCCGTCGAGGACTGCTCCGATGCGAATAAAGTCCTTGATGTTACCGCAACTCCAGCGCGGCCTTGGGGCTAGATATGGATGACATCCGCGCCTTGACCAGTCGGCAGATTCTGCATTTTCAAGCGCGGGTTTTGCATCCTGGCCCCGGTGGACTTCCGCGGCCCCGCGCTGGCCGGTGGGCATTAGCGTTCGAGGGGGCGAGAATTCTGTTTTGGGCCATCTCTTGCAGAGGGCCATAGGCGATACTACGGACTAAGTACCTGATTTCGGAATTACGGCCACGTATCAGGCAACCGCTCTCTAACGGTCGCGGCTCGGTTCCACTCGTTTCCGAGCCGCGACCGTTAGGGAGTGGTTGCCTGGAAATACGTTCGCCCGATTGACGGGGGTGCGATGTGAAACGAGCGTGTTTCGGCGGATTGTTGTTCCTGGCGGTTGGGCTCGCCCTGTTCGGTCAGGCGTCGGGTGGAAAACCGGCGATCACCGGTGTATCGAACAACGCCAGCGGCGCGCTTGCCATTGCAAGCGGCTCGTGGGTTTCGATCTACGGCACCGGCCTGTCCGCCACCACGCGGTCCTGGCAGGCGTCCGATTTCTCCGGCAATAACCTTCCCACCACGCTCGATGGCGTGAGCGTCCAGATCGACGGCAAAAAGGCCGCGATCTCCTACATCAGCCCCGGAATGCTGAACGTTCAGGCGCCCACCGACACCACGGTCGGGCAGGTTCCGGTCGTGGTCGGCAACTCTTCGGGCAGCGCCACCGGCACGGCAACTCTTCAAAGCTACTCGCCCGCGTTTTTCACTTATCAGGCGAAGTACGCCTCCGCCCTGCACAACAGCGATGGCGCTTACGTCGCGCCGGCCGGATATTTCGGCAGCGCGGCCGCGTCGCTGCCGGCCCAGCCGGGCGAAGCGCTACAGATTTACGCTACTGGCCTGGGCCCCACCACACCCGCCGTGGCCGCCGGCCAGGCGGTTGGCAGTCCCGCGCCGCTGTCGAACCTCACCCAACTGCAGGTGACGATCGGCGGCGTGGCCGCAACCGTGCAGTATGCCGGCATCACCGACCCGGGCGTGTACCAGGTCAACGTGATCGTGCCGCAACTGGCCAACGGCGATCAGCCGATTGTGGCCACCATCGGCGGTGTGAGTTCCCAGCCGGGAGTCTTTATTCCGATTTTGAACTGGGTGGGGCCGGCCGTCACGGTGACGCTCACGCCCGCCGGCCGCACCATTCGCTGCGGCGCCACTCTGCCTCTTACGGCCAAGCTCGCCAACACCACCAACCCCGCGGTGGTCTGGCTGGTCGACGGACAGGCGGGAGGCAGCGCCGCGGTGGGTACGATTTCGGGCACCGGCGTCTACACCGCGCCCGCCGATCTGCCGAGCTCCGGGGCCGTCACGGTGACCGCCGTCAGCCAGGCCGATCCCGCCGCCGAGGCCAGCGTGACCGTGAACCTGCAGAACCCTCTGCCGGTGGTCGCGTCGGTGAGTCCGAACCCGGTGAATCCGGGCAATGCGACCATCACGGTCACCGGCACCGGGTTCGCCAATGGATCGGTGGTCTATTTTGCGGGCGCCGCGCTGCCCACCACTTTCGTGTCCGACACCCAGCTAACGGCTACCGGAACGGTCGCGATGCCGGTAGGGCGGCTGGCCGCGGTCAAGGTCACCAATCCGAACCCCGGCACGGCCACCTCAACCCCGATCGCCGTGCCCGTCCGCCTGGCGGTTGAGAATGTGCCGTACGCCGCCGCCGTACGCTTCCTCGAAATGACAACCTGGGGGCCCACGCCGCAAAACGTTGTGGACCTTCAGACCATGGGGACGAACGCCTGGCTCGCCGCGCAGTTTGCCTCGCCGGCCAGCGCATGGCCCGATCCGGATAGCTCCACCGAAGGGGTGGCGCGCCTGCAGACGGCCTTCTTCAACGTCGCCATCAACGGCAGCGATCAACTTCGCCAGCGCGCATCCTTCGCCCTGGCCCAGATCATGGTGGCTTCGGCAGTCAAGAACACGCTGTTCGAGCAGATGGTGGGGTACCAGCGGTTGATGGCCGGCGACGCCTTCGGCACCTACCCGGACCTGCTGGCGGCCATTACCCTGGATCCCTCCATGGGCTACTTCCTGGACATGGTGAACAACGCCAAGGCCAACGCCACCGCCGGTACCGCGGCGAACGAGAACTACGCCCGCGAGTCGATGCAACTGTTCGGCCTGGGGCTGGTGCAGCTCGATTCCACGGGCGTTCCGATCCTGTCCGGCGGCTCCACGGTTCCCGAATACGGGCAGGCCGACGTCTCGCAAATGGCCAAGGTGATGACCGGCTGGACCTACGGCGAGACCCCCGGCTTCGCCTCGCTGTGGACCAACATGCCGTACTATTTCGCGCCCATGGTGCCGTTCGAGAATTATCACGACACCACGGCCAAGACCATCAACCTGCCGGTGCCTTGCACGATCCCCGCCGGAGGAACGGCCGAGAGCGACCTGAGCGCGGCCATCGCCTGTATCTGCCAGCAGTCCAACGTGGCGCCATTCGTTTCCTACCGGCTGATTCAGCGGTTGGTGCTGAGCAACCCTTCGCCGGCTTACGTGGGCCGGGTGGCGGCCGCATTCCAGTCTTCGCAGGGCAACCTGCAGACGGTGATTACCGCCTTGCTCACCGATCCCGAAGCGCAGGCCGAAGGCACCGGCAAGCTGGCCGAACCGATCCTTTATGCCACCGGGCTGTTGCGGGCCCTGAATGCCACCGTAACCAACCCCGCCGCGCTCACCAGCCAGGCTACGCTCATGGGCCAGACTCCGCTCACACCCGGCAGCGTGTTCAGCTACTTCTCGCCGTTCTATACCGTGCCCAACATGACGCCGGCACCGGTGGCGCCCGAATTCCAGGCCATGAACGCGGCCACCGCCCTGGCGCGCGCCAATTTCGCCTATTTGGTGGCCAGCAACGGCATCTCCAGCGGCATCGCCGTGAACCTGGCCAATCTGCAGGATCTGGCCAATAATCCGTCCAACCTGGTGGAGGCGCTCAACCAGGCGCTCTTTCGGGGCGAAATGGATGCCAATGTGCGCGCCCTTCTAACCACTGCCGCCAGTGCGTCCAGCAGCCTGGCGTCGCGGGTGCGAAGCGCGCTCTACGCCGCCGCGGCGTCGCCGCAATACGAGATCGAACGGTAAGAGGAGAACAACGGCCATGACATTCCAAAATCTTCGATCGCGCCGCGACTTTCTGCGCCTCGGCTACCGCACGCTTTCCACCGTGGGGGCGGCGGCTGCCTTCGGAAAGGCCGGGCTGATGACCGCGCGGGCGCAATCGTCCAGCGATTACAAGGCCCTGGTGTGCATCTTCCTGTTCGGCGGCAACGATGCCAACAACATGCTGGTTCCCAACGACGCGGCCGGTTACGCCAACTACCAGAAGATTCGCCAAAACCTGGCACTCCCGCAGAGTTCGCTGGTGGCCATTCAGGACCCGGTCACCAATGCCAGCTACGGTTTGCACCCCAGCTTCGCGCCCATCGCTCCGCTGTATAATTCTTCCAAGCGGCTGGCGGTGCTGGCCAACGTGGGCACGCTGGTGCAGTCGGTGCCGCGGGGTTCAAACGGCATGCCGGAGCTCAGCTCCGTGCCGTTGCCGGTGAATCTCTATTCGCATTCCGACCAGCAGAACGAGTGGCAGAACGCCGTGCCGCAGGGCGGCGCCACTACCGGCTGGTCAGGCCGTCTGGCGGACAGGCTGGCAAGCAATTCCGGCACCCTGGTACCGCCCTGCATCAGCATCAGCGGCAACGCCCTTCAGTTGATCGGCGAGAACACCCAGCCCTCTACCGTCAACACCAGCAATTTCGGACTGGTGGCGCCCGCCACCGATCCGGGATCCACCGCCTTGCTGAACATGCTCAGCCTTTCGAGCGGGGTGACTCTCATCCAGGCGGCGCAGAGTTCCCTGAAAGACGCCATCGCCGTGGCTCAGGCCGTGAATACCGCCGTGGCCGGCAGCAGCAGCCTGGGCGTCACGTTTGCCAACACCGATATCGGCACGCAATTGGCCCAGGTGGCCAAGCTCATCCAGGTGCGCGCCGCGCTCGGCGCCACCCGCCAGATCTTCTTTTGCAGCCAGGGCGGCTACGACACCCATTCCAATCAACTGCCGCAGCAGGTTACGCTCTACTCCAATCTTGCCGCCGCGCTGGCGGCTTTCGACCAGGCCATGGGCCAGCTCACCGTGCAAAGTAACGTGACCGCGTTTACCGAGTCCGACTTCGGCCGCACCTTCCAGCCCAACGGCAATGCCGGCACCGATCACGGATGGGGCAGCCATGCGCTGATTATGGGCGGCGCGGTGAATGGCGGCAACCTGTACGGCACCTTCCCCAGCCTCGCGCTGTCCGGTCCCGACGATTCCGGGACCCGCGGCACGTGGGTCTCCAGCACCTCCGAGGACCAGTATATCGGCGCTCTGGCCAAATGGTTCGGCCTTTCGGCCCAAGCCGACCTGGACTACGTCTTCCCGAACCTGAACAACTTCGGGTACCAGACGCCGGCCTTCATTTGAGCCGGAATGCTACACTGAATTTAAATGAGGATCTGTTTGGTCCTGTTAGCGCTGGCCGGATTGGCGCTGGCGGATGCCCTACCCAAAACTGAAACCTTGCGCGGCACTCTTCAGGTGCATGGGAGCGGGCCGGCAACCGTCATTACCGACGACCATCGCACTATCGCGCTCGATGGCGATGAGCCGACAAGCAAGGTACTGGCCGATCCCCGGCTGAACGGTTTTTCGATTGAAGCCAGAGGCCATTTCACCTCCGCCGGCCGGTTCCTGCTGGACCCCTCCCACCTGCGCAGCCTGATGGTGCGCCAGGACGGCAAACTCAAATTGGTCACCTACTTTTGCGGCGTTTGCAATATCCGCGCCTATATTCCGGGGCCGTGCGCCTGCTGCCAGCGGGAAACCGTGCTCGAACTGCGCGACCCGGACGAAAAATGAACCCGCCGAATCCGTATGCCGCAAACCGCCTGACGGTGGATGGGATGGAGGTGTTCTCGCTGGAGGATGCCGCCCACGCCATGGAAGTCCGCGTGGTCCCTACCATCGGCAACATGGCGTACCGGATCGAGGTGCGCGGCCGGAACATTCTGTGGTTCCCATACGCCAGCCCGGCGGAATTGCGGGAAAAACCGGTACTGTGCGGTATACCGTTGCTGGCGCCATGGGCCAACCGCATCGATGGCGACTCCTACTGGGCCGACGGAAGACGCTACACGCTGAACCCGGGGCTCGACAACATTCGCCGCGACGGCGACGGCAAGCCCATCCACGGCCTGCTGAATTTCTCGCCGCTTTGGAGCGTCGTGGCTCTCGAGGCGGATCGGGATTCAGCCTCGCTCACCAGTCAATTGGAGTTCTGGAAGCACCCGGCGCTGATGGCACAATTCCCCTTCGCGCACACCATCCGGATGACGTACCGGGTGGCGGCGGGCTCGGTCGAAGTGGAAACCGCGATCCGGAATCACGCTCTGGAAGCCATGCCGGTGGCGATCGGTTTTCACCCTTTCTTCCGCCTGGGTGACGCCGCGCGCGACCAATGGCGCGTGCACGTGGCGGCACGCGAGCGCCTGCTGCTCAATGCCGCCCTGATTCCCACCGGCCTGACCGAAGCCAACCCGTTCGCCGATTCCCAGCCGCTGGCCGGTATCCAGTTGGACGATGTGTTCGGCAGCCTGGTACGCGACGCCGACGGCATCGCCCGTTTCTGGTTCGAAGGCGTTCGCGAGCGGGTGACGGTGGCCTACGGCCCGCGCTACTCGACGGCCGTGGTGTTCGCTCCCAGCGGCCGCGATTTCCTGTGTTTCGAACCCATGTCGGCCGTCACCAACGCTTTTAACCTGGCGCACGCTGGTGTGTTTCCCAACCTGCAAACAATCCCGCCCGGCGGCCAGTGGCGGGAGAGCTTTCGCATCGTGCCCAGCGGATTCTAGATCCGCATGGGACCACGGTTCTATCGGTTCCAGTACGGCGATAAACGCGTAGCACTGTTCCGGACCGGCGTCAGGTGAGATAACAGATTTGTACAGAAGACGCCATGAGCTACCGTCACTTCTCATTCTCTTGCCGTTGCGGGCAGCAGCCCTCCCGAATCGATGAGGTCGGCGTGACCGCCGAACACGAGTTAGTAGTCCACTGGTGGTGCGAAGATTGCCGTAAGCTGGTGTGGGCTTCGAAGCCACTCAGCGACTGCTGGCGCGAATGCCCGAAGGTGGACGACAGCCCGAATTTCGACGCCGAATTCCTGCACAGCATCGGCGTCCGCCTGGCGGAGTAGCGGTCGCTTCAGTAGGCCTTGGCGATCACCGCGCGCCGTTCCACCGGCACGCCGGTCACGATGCACTTGCCCGGTCCATCGAACTCGTCCGCCAGCGGATGGTTGCGGACGCTGGCCTTGAATTCCTTGACGCGCGCGTCGCAGGCGGGGTCGTCAGCCAGGTGCGCCATCACGAACTTGCCGCCGCCCTTTTCCGCGCTGGCATCCTTTAAGATACTCTCCACCTCTTCGATGGAATTGGCGGTCACCGTGTTGGCCTTCAGGCGCTCGCGGGCGGCGGCGAAGAGGCTCTTCTGCATGGCATCGAGCGTGGCCGAAACTGTGCCGGCCAGAGCCTCCTGCGAGACGGGCTGTTTCGTGCCGGTGTCGCGGCGCTTGACCACGGCTTTACCGGCCGCCAGGTCGCGCGGCCCCAGCTCCAAAACCACCGGAACGCCCAGCCGTTCCCAGTGGAAGAACTTGGCCCCCGGCGATTGGCCGTCGCGGTCGTCGACTTTGGCGCCGATATCGGCGGCGATCTTGTGGCTGGCTTCGAGCACCGCGCCCTTCTCTTCGTCCTTGCGATAGATGGGCACCAGCACGGTCTTCACCGGCGCCAGCCGCGGCGGCAATACCAGGCCCTTGTCGTCGGAATGGGTCATGATCAGGCCGCCGATGAGCCGTGTGGAAACGCCCCAACTGGTCTGCCAAGCGTATTCGAGCTGGCCTTCCTTATTTTGAAACTGCACGTCGAAGGCCTTGCCGAAATTCTGTCCCAGATCGTGGCTGGTGCCGGCCTGCAGCGCCAGGCCGTTCTGCATCATGGCTTCAATCGAGTAGCTTTTCAGCGCCCCGGCGAACTTCTCGGCGTGAGACTTTACACCCTTGACGACCGGCATGGCCATGACGTCTTCGGCCACCTCGCGGTAGATGTCGAGGATGCGCAGCACTTCCTCCATCGCTTCCTGGTGCGAGGAATGCGCCGTGTGGCCCTCCTGCCAGAGGAATTCGGTAGTGCGCAGAAACATGCGCGTGCGCAGCTCCCACCGCACCACGTTGGCCCACTGGTTGAGCAGCATGGGCAGGTCGCGCCAGCTATGAATCCATTTGGCGAAGAAGTGGCCGATGATGGTTTCCGAAGTCGGCCGGATGACGTAGGGCTCCTCCAGCTCCTTGCCGCCGGCCACCGTCACCACCGCCAGCTCCGGCGCGAAACCCTCCACGTGCTCGGCTTCCTTGCGCAGAAAACTCTGCGGGATGAGCAGCGGGAAGTAGGCGTTCTGATGGCCGGTGGCTTTGAAGCGGGTGTCCAGCTCGCGCTGCAAACCCTCCCACACAGCGTAGCCGTTAGGCTTGATGACCATGCAACCCTTGACGATTTCGGCGGGTTCGGCCATGTCGCCTTGAAGGACGACGTCCTGGTACCACTGGGCAAAATCCCGGTTGCGGGGAGTAATCGGTGATTCGGGCATGTATGTTTATTTTTGCAGAAAGAAGTTGCCGACCAGCATGGAATCGATGCCGGAAGAATAGAAGCTGCGCAAGGCGTCGCGCGGGGTGCATACCAGCGGCTCGCCGAACAGGTTGAACGAAGTGTTATACACCACCGGCAGTCCGGTGGATTCGCCGGCGGCTTGGAGCAGCCGCCAGTAGAGCGGATGCTCGTCGCGATCCACCGTATGGACGCGCACCAGGCCGTCGCCCATCAGCGCGGCGGCGAACTTTTCCTTCCATTCCGGGCGTACCCTCCCCACCGTGGCCAGCCAGCGGGCATTGGGGCCCACTTCGAAATAGCGCGACGCCAGCTCGGCCGGCACCGAAGCGGCAAACTTGCGGAACGGCTCGCGGTGCTTGATGTACGCGTTCAGGTTTTCGGTGGAATACGGGTCGAGCGGCGACGCCAGAATGCTGCGATTACCCAGCGCGCGCGCACCCAGCTCCATCCGCCCGTGCATCCAGGCTACGATTTTGTGCTCGTTCAACTGGGCGACGGCGGTGCTGACCACTTCGTCGACGGTCAGCAGGTAGTGGTAGCGCAGCTTGCAGTTTTCGATGGCGTGCTTGATATCTTCGGCGGCGAAGGACGGGCCCAGGCAGAGGGTCGCGAGCGCCACGCGTTTTTCCTGGCGGTACGCGCCGTGCCAGGTTTCGAGCACCGCGCCGATGGCCGTACCCGAATTGCCGCCATCCGGCTGCACGAACACGTTTTCGAATTTAGCCGAAGTCTCGAGCGCCCGCACCACCAGCGCATTCAGCGCCAGCCCGCCGGCCACGCACAGATTGCGTCCGCTGCCGGCCATGCGCACGGCCGCTTCTTCCACGGCCCGTTGAACGCCGGCCGCCAGGTGCGCCCGCAACGGCTCCGCAATGCCGGCGCCGGAGTCGATCCCCAGGCGCTCGTAAAAGCGCGGGCCGAAGCCGCCATGGTCCAGCCGCTCGGTGCCGAAAAAACCGCGGTCGATACGCGGCCCGGCTTCGGTGACGTTCAGGATTTCTCCGAACAGCTCCTTGTAGCGATCGTCGCCGGCGGTGGAAAGCCACTGCACTTTGTGCTCGTCCTCGTTGGCCGCAAAGCCGAGTAGCTCGGTGACGCGGCCGTAGAGTTCGCACAGCGAATCGGGCGCGTATTGTTCCTGATCGAGGGTCATGCGCGCGCCGGTAGCCTGCCAGCGCGAGCCGCAACAGAAGCTGCCGCCGCGGTCGAGCGTCAGCACAGTCGCTTCGTCGAAGGGCGAGGGGTAATAGGCGGAAGCGGCGTGCGCCTGGTGATGGTCCACCACCGCGATGCGGCTGGAAGGAAACAGGGCGCGCAGCTCCAGGTAGAAGTCCGCTCCGGGCAAGGGCCGCGCCACGGCCACGGCATCCACTTGTTCGGGTTTGGCGCCGGCCAACTCCAGACAGGTGGCGATGGATTTTCCGGGCAGCCGGCCGCGATGGTCCCAGTTCTTGCCCCGCCGGACGAGCTTCGATTCCTCCACCGCGGCGATCAGCTCGCCATCCCGCAACACAGCGGCGGCGGAGTCGCTGAGAATCCCTCCGATGCCGAGAATGATCACTTGCCGGCCTTCCCCCGTTTTTCGATCTTGGCCCATGTATCGCGCAGCGGCGCGGTGCGGTTGAAGACCGGCTTTTCTGGCGTTGTGTCCGGGTCCACCGAGAAATAGCCCAGGCGCTCGAACTGGAAGAACTGCATCGGCTCCGCGCCGGCGAGCGAGGGTTCAAGTTTCGCGCCGGTCACGGCCTCAAGCGAATGGGGATTCAGGTTGACAGTGAAATCCTGGCCCTCGGGCACGTCGTTGGGATCCTCTTTAGTGAAGAGGCTGTCGTACAGCCGCACCTCGGCATCCACGGCGTGCACGGCGGAAACCCAATGGATGGTCGATTTCACCTTGCGGCCGTCGGGCGCGTTGCCGCCGCGCGTGGCGGGGTCGTAGGTGCAATGGATCTCGGTGACGCGGCCGGCGGCGTCTTTCACCGCGTTCCGGCAGGTGACGAAATACCCGTAGCGCAGGCGCACTTCGCGGCCGGGCGCGAGGCGGAAATACTGCTTGGGCGGATCTTCGCGGAAATCCTCCTGCTCGATGTAAAGTACTTTGGAAAATGGCACCTGGCGGGTGCCGGCGGAGGCGTCCTCGGGATTGTTCACCGCTTCCATGTACTCCACCTGGCCCTCGGGATAGTTGTCGATCACGACGCGCAGCGGCCGCAGCACGGCCATGACGCGCGCGGCGCGCTTGTTGAGATCCTCGCGCACGTGATGTTCCAGCAGGGCGAATTCCAGCGTGCCGTTGGTTTTCGAGACGCCGATGGCGCCGCAGAAATTGCGGATCGCTTCCGGCGTGTAGCCACGGCGGCGAATGCCGGCCAGGGTCGGCATTCGGGGATCGTCCCAGCCACGCACATGATGGTCGCGCACAAGCTGCAGGAACTTGCGCTTGCTCATCATGGTGTAGGTCAAGTTGAGGCGGTCGAATTCGATCTGCTGCGGATGATAGATGCCGAGCGCGTCGCAGAACCAGTCGTACAACGGGCGATGGTCTTCGAATTCCAGCGTGCAGATGGAATGAGTGATGCGCTCGATAGAATCCGACTGGCCGTGGGCGTAATCGTAAGTGGGATAGAGGCACCATGCATCTCCGGTGCGGTGGTGCTCGGCGTGGAGGATGCGGTACATGATGGGGTCCCGCATATTCAGATTGGGCGACGCCATGTCGATTTTGGCCCGCAGGGTGCGCGCGCCGTCGGGGAATTCGCCGGCCTTCATGCGCTCGAACAAATCCAGGTTTTCTTCCACCGGGCGATTGCGGAAGGGGCTCTCCTTACCGGGCTCGGTGAGCGTGCCGCGATATTGCCGCACTGCCTCGGCGTTCAGATCGCACACATAGGCTTGGCCGCCGCGAATGAGTTGCACGGCCCAGTCGTACAACTGCTGGAAATAGTCGGAGGCGTAGAAGCAGCGGTCTTCCCAATCGAATCCCAGCCAGTGCACCATTTCCTTGATGGATTCGACGTATTCGACTTCTTCCTTTTCGGGATTGGTATCGTCGAAGCGGAGATTGGTTTTACCCCCGAACTCCGCCGCCAGGCCGAAATTGAGACAGATCGACTTGGCGTGGCCGATGTGCAGATACCCGTTTGGCTCGGGCGGGAACCGGGTGTGCACCCGGCCTCCGAATTTGTTGGTCTTCAAATCATCCAGCATGATGTCGCGGATGAAATTCGAAGGACCGCTAGGGGGATTGGACGGGTTCATAGGCTTCTCAAACCGGTGAATGCAACTTGTCGATAGCTTGCCGGATGCGGCGCAGGCTGGTGGACTGCCCCAGAACTTCCAGGGTGGAAAACAGCGGCGGGGCGGTCTTGCGGCCGCACACGGCCACGCGGATGGGCTCGAACATCTGGCCGGCCTTGATTCCCAGGCTCTGGGACGCCCCGCGCAGGGACGCTTCCAGGGCGTCGTGCGAAAACTCGGTGGCGGCGAGCGTTTCGCCGGCCTTTTCCAGGACGCGCCCGGCCAGCGCCAGGTCGCCCTTCTTGGGAACCAATTCGGCGACATCGTAGAGCGCCAGTTCGTCGCGGAAAAAGAAATCGCCCACGGTGAGCACGTCGTTCAGCAGGCGGATCCGTTCGCGCACCAGCGGGGTGATCCGCGCCATGTAATCGGGCTCGATCGGGAAACCGGCGCCGCGCACGACGGGCAGCAGCAGCACGCTCAGCTCGGCCGGATCGAGCGCGCGAATGGCTTCGGCGTTGAGCCAGACCGCTTTGGGATCGAACGGATCGGCTTCGCTGAAATTGACGACGGCGTTGCTGCGATGGACGCCGTCGAAGGAGAACAGCTCGATCAACTCCTGGCGGCTAAGCTGTTCGCGATCGTTCTTGGGCGACCAGCCGACCAGGCACAGAAAATTGACGAAGGCGTGGGGCAGGAAGCCCGAATCGCGATAGGTAGTGACGCTGACCACCGGCCCATGGCGGCGCTTCGAGAGCTTGGTATTGTCCGGCGCAACCAGCAGGGGCAGGTGGGCGAATTCGGGAAGGTCGGCGCCGGCGGCCTCGAAAATCAGAACGTGCTTGAAGGTGTTGGTGATGTGATCCTGGCCGCGCACGATGTGGCTGATGCGCAAATCGACGTCGTCGGCGCAGGACGCCAGGTGATAGGTCGGCATACCATCGGAACGGAGCAGGGCGAAATCCTCGATATCGGCGGTGGATTTCGCCTGCGGGCCATAGACCAGGTCGGTGAAGCGAATCTCGCGTTCGGGATCGCGCGGCACACGGAAGCGCAAGGCGAACGGCTCACCCGCGGCGGCGCGCCGGTCGCTTTCCTCGCGCGGCAGCTCGCGCATGTCGGGGTTAAAAAGCCAGGTGCCCTGGGCGCCGGATTTTTCGCTGTCGCCACCCGCGGCAGGAGTAAAATCGCGATACGCCAGTCCTTTTCGAAAGATGGCGTCAGCCATGGCGCGGTGAAACGCAAGTCGTTCGGACTGGCGGTATTGCTCGTCCCAGCCGAGATCGAGCCACCGCAGCCCCTCGAAAATCGATTCGAGCGACTGCGCCGTATTGCGCTCGACATCGGTATCGTCGATACGCAAAATCATGGCGCCGCCATGACGGCGGGCATAGAGCCAATTGAAGATGAAAGTGCGCGCGCTCCCAATATGCAGAAACCCTGTAGGAGACGGCGCGAAACGCACCCTGAGCATGAACAGCTCAGTATAACAGCCGGCGGCCTTCGAGCTAGCTCCGTTCGCTGCCACCTCTTGACGTGCTGATCGCGGTGTCCCGTACGACGACAAGCAGATTCGCCCATTCGGTTTCAGGGAAGCGATCAATCGCCTGCATCACCGAGTGGTGGATTTTCTGCCGATTAGGCTGCCGGAGGCGCACGATCAGGATGCCGCGGTGCGGCACCGAGCGGTACTCGGTGAAGCCTTTGTCCGTCGTGATGAGCGCGCGGGACTCCGCCGCCGACAACGCCCAGAGATCGGGGTCTCGGATTCCCTGGCAGGAGGTCCCACGAACATCCTTCACATCATGCCCAAGCGCCCGAAGGGCGTCCACGGTCATTCTTGGGATATTCTCATCGACAAGGACACGCATCCGTCAGAGGCTGGCAACCTCGATCGGGGTCACCTGCTCCTCCGCCAAGGCGGCCGCATAGTCGAGCGATGCCATAACGTCAGCGCGCGACAGAAACGGGTATTCGGCCAGCAGGTCCTCGACCGTATCGCCGTTCGCCAGCATGCGAACGATCTGGTGGACCGGCATACGAGTCCCTTTCACGCACGCCTGCCCATGGCAGACGTTTGGGTCTATCGAGATCCTGCCGAACTGCAACTCGGTGCCCTCCACTTTCAATTCTACCCTAGCGAATCGAGGCTCTCTTGAACCGGCGCTCGCTTTCTTGCCGCAATTTCCGGACCCAGGCAGCCGAGCCGTCCTTCAATTCGGGATGGTCCTTGTCTTTCCAGGCTCCAGCGGCGCCCTTAAGGGCTTCAATCTGGCGGCGCCGCCGGAGCTCCTTTTGTGCCGCCTCGGCCAGAAAGCTGCTGCGCTGGCGCGGTCCGACCAACCTGTCGATGTCCTTGACGAGCTACTCCTCAAGAACGACGTGGGTGCGTTTGGTAGTCATGGGAGAAGGCCCACTAGAAGTTTAACATCCGTGGGACTTCCACGGCGTGGCTTTGGGTAGGTCCCAGGCGTTGTACAACCGGCTGGTGCCGTTGTCGTTTAGCGCATGAGGTCGAGTCAAATATCGATCTTTGATTTCCTCATAACATGCACGCGTGTAAATGAACCCAAATGAGCCGTTCTTGCATGCGCTCCCATGCGGCATTAAGATTCGCGGCGCCGCGGGATAGCAGGAGCCATCCACCTAAGGCAGGGCTGGCCGGGTGGAACATTACCGATAGTCGAGCGCCGGTGAACCAGCGAGGCGTGCCGCGGCGAGACTCCGAGCCTCCTGAGGTCGCCCCGGAGGATCTCTGGTGATGAGGAAAATGGCCTGACCCATCTTGGCGCGGGTGGTGCACTGCTTGTGGGGCAGGCCCGCGGCCTGCGGCGGCCCCCCAGGCCGCCCGGTCGCGGCCAAGCAGCTCCGGCAGGCCGGGGGTCCGGGAAGGGGTTATTCGGGATCACGTTTGGATAGTGTGACGCGGCGGGCGGCCTGGGAGGCCGCCGCAGGCCGAGGGCCTGCCCCACAAACTCCAGGACCTGGCTCAACCCAATTTCCACGACGTCAGGAGCGGGGGACGGTCCTTGGCGAGATCGTCTCTGGCGTCAGAAACCTCGCGTCACCCGACTCTTTGTTTACAATGGCTTGCGCAGAGGTTCCTGGAGAGTTCGGAGACTAGTCTCGGCGCTGGAGACTAAGAGTCCGCGCCACATCGGGCTTGCGCCCGCTCACTGAATCAAGTTATTAAAAAGCAGCTTGTAAGTGCCGTGGGTTTGGGCGCGGTGCTGGGCGGGGAAGCCGATTAGCACTACTTTACCTTGTCCCAGTTTGGCGGCAACCACGGCGGCGCGTTTGGCCAGGTTCTGTTCGCCGACGAGCCAGCCGCTTTCGAGCAGTTCGCGGTCGGCGTAGCGGACCACGACCTGGTAACTCTCCGAATTCTGGGCGGTAACTTCGAAGGCGGGGCTATCCAGGTATAGCGCCAGAGCCTGCGCGGGCATGCCGTAGGCGATGGGGTTGGTGTTATCGACGTTCACTTTGAGGGTGGAACCGGGGCACCAGAATTCCTTGGTGGATTTGCCGGTGAGAACGTTGCGGACGCCGATGCCAAGTCGGTCGACGGGGAAGGCCGTGGCGGCGTTGAGAGTGACCAGCGTGCCGCCTTTCTGGACGAAGTCGCGGATGGCGTCGACGCCTTCGGTGGCAAGACCGGTGCGGTATTCGGGCGGGATGTTGCCCCGGCCGCCGCGCCCACCCCGGCCGCCGCGCCCACCCCGGCCTCCGCGTCCGCCGGCGGCGCCGGCCGGCGGAGCTTCACCGGTGATGGTGGCGGTGGAATCGCTGGGGACGATCAGGACGTCGTACTTTTCGTTGAGGCCGCCCTTCTTGATTTCGGGGTCGAAGAGGGGCGTGGAGTGAAAGTCGAACTGCTCCAGCATCAAGCGGGTCCAGCCTTCGTCGATGTTGCCGCCGCCGTAGCGCTGGTACATGGCGACGCGCAGGCGCTTGGTGTCGTGTACGCCGGCGGAGACCGGAGCGGGCAGCGGAGTGAAATCGACGCCGGTTTCGCGCGCGATGGTTTCAAGCGCCGATTCGGAACCCGCGGGAACCAGGAAATCGCCGGGACGCAGACCGGCGGAAGGCTTATCGACGCGGCGCACGGGAATGTTTCGGTCGAAGAGGAGATTGACGGCGCGGAAGCTATCGTTGAGGCGGCCGTCGAGGGAGTAGCCATTGGCGCCGCGGGTCAGTTTGCCGGCGGGCGCGATAGGCGCGGAGACCTTGGCCAGCGCGGCGTTTTGTATCTCGGCGCCATCGTCGAGCGTATCGACGCGCACGCCCATGAACTCGAACATGGTGTCGGTGGCCATGTCATAAGGGGGCGTGGGGGAGCCGTCGCGGTTGCGCGTCCACTCGTTATCGGGATAGAAAGTGCGGCCCAGCAGAAACCGGATCAGCCCCATTTTGGGCTGGGCCAGAGAGACCACGAACGAGCCCTCGGGATACGTCATGCCACTGGCAATGGTAAAGGGCTTGGCGGCGCGCTGAACCTCGATGCCCTGGCCGAGCAGCTTGTTCACCATCTTGATCGAAGTGAGCGGGTCGTGCTGGAGAGTGGAGATGAGATAGGCGGCGGGCTTGCCCGCGGCGCCGCGCTCGGTCTGGCGCTTGGCCTTGAGATAGGCGTTCCACAAAACGGTTTCGCGGTTGCGCGCGGCCAGATCGAGAGCGGCCCAGGCGGCGACTTTCTGGCGGTCGACGATATCGCGCAAGTGCCACCAGCCGCCCGGCCATGGGTTGGGGAAGATGGTTTCGGGCTCATAGACGGGAAGGTTGCGGGTATCGCCGCGCAACTCGTCGGGGTGGACGAACTGAGGCGTGGCCAGGCGCGCGCTGGCCGATTCGGTCAGCATACCGGCGATGTTGTGGAAGGGCGTGATCCAGTGGAATCCGAAGTGGCCCCAGCCGGAATAGATGGCGTCGTTGATGACGCCGGAGAGACCGTTCTCTTCCTCTTTATATGCCATGTGGGCGCCGTACCAGCTCAGCTCGCGCCAGAGGATGGGGTCGGCGAAGGGGCGAATGGGCTCGGCGTACGGCGGCAGGAAGATGCGCGCGCCGTCGCCGCCCATGTGGTGGTGATCGACGTAGGCTTCCGGCTTCCACTCGGTGAATAGGATGCGGGCCATGTACTGCGAGTCGGGAATGTTGGTCATGAAGGCATCGCGGTTGTTGTCGTGGCCGGCGTATTTCTGGTAGAGCCAGGGGGGATTGGTGCCTTCGTATTCAGTGCCGAGCTGCTTGTTATACCAGTCGGTGACCATGATCTGGCCATCGGGATTGAAGCAGGGGACTTCGATGAAGATGACGTTGTCGAGGATACGGCGCGTCTCTTCGTCCTTGCGGGAGAGCAGATCGAAGGCCAGCTCCGGCGCCATTTGCGTGCCGCCGATTTCGGTGGCGTGCATGCTCATGGATTGGACAATGATGGCCTTGCCTTCGTCGGCCAGCGCGTGAGCCTGGGCTTCGGTGAGGCCGCGGGGATCGGAGATACGGGCGTTGATTTCGCGATAGTGGTCGAGTTTGGCCAGGTTGGCGGGCGAGGTGATGAAGACCTCGAGGAAGGGATTGCCCTCCGAAGTGGGGCCCATGTTGACGACCTTCATGCGGCCGCCGCTTTGCTTTTCGAGCAACCTGAAGTACTCGACGATCTTGTCCCAGCGGGCAATCTTCCGATCGGCTCCGAGCTGGAAGCCGAAGAATTTTTCGGGAGTGGTGATGTCCTGGGCCGCGGCCAGCGCGAGGTAGACAAGGCCCGTAAACGAAAGGCGAATAGCGAGAGAGTACCGGCGCATATATTTTGACTATTCTATACGAGAAGGTCGGGCAGACAGGGCGGCCGGGAACTTGGGGGAGTTAGTTTCCCGCAACCGCTCCCTAACGGTCGCGGCTCGGTAAGTGACTGCAAACGCGCGGTGTCCGTAACCGAGCCGCGACCGTTAGGGAGCGGTTGCCGCGCCTAAACTGCGAGATTTTCAGAGCGGTTAAGCACCCGGAACCGCGGGCGCTACTGGGCCTGGCGCTGGAACTGGATGGTGAAGGTCGAGCCGGTTTCTTCCACCACGCTGTAATCGGCAGGGGGCTGGAACAGGCTAGGTTCCGGTTCGTTGCGGCTGAGATTGATCAGACGCATGGTGGTTTCGCCATAGCGCGGATCGACAGTCTTGGCCATTATCGTCAACCCCAGATCGGGCGAGATCCAGCTTTCGGTGTATGACGAGAACTCCCGGTCGTTGCCGACGGAGCCCACCGGGAAGGTTGTGGTCATTCGCGCACCAGTGACCAAAATGCCTTCGATGGTCTCGGTTCCCAGCGATTCCCAATGGGGGTGCTGCAATGCGGTTCGCGACCCGTCCGATGCGGTCGCCGCGGCAGGAGGGACCTGCGACGGCGAGGCGGCGCACAAGGCCCTCCTGCGGCTCAGTCTATCTCCGGGTGTGCGCCGGAAGCAAGGGCTGGCATCGGCTGTTGACGCAGCATGCCTGTGTGCGCGCCACGCCGGAGGAACGGTTATTTCTTGACAGCCCCCTCTAGGGACCGAGTCCCCCGAGGGACCCGTTATTTCAGCAACGCATCCACGGCGACCTGAGAGATGGCTTCGTCCTCTTCCGATTTGGCGCCGCTGCAGGCAATCGCGCCAATGGTCTTGCCGTCCACTTTGATGGGCACGCCGCCCTGGTTGGGGAATGCGTCCGGATAGGCAAGCACACCGAGGTCGCCGCCCTTGAGCTGGTCGGCAGCGGCTTTCGAGGGGCGGCCGTACATCGCGGCGTATCGCGCCTTGCGCTGCGCGAATTGGAGCGTGTTCAGCCCCGCGCCGTCCGCCTTCTGCAAGAACAACAGGTTGCCGCTGTCGTCGACAATGCAGATGGTCACCTGCAGGTTGCGCTTCTGCGCTTCTTGCTCGGCGGCTGCCACCATGGTCTTGATGGCCGCCAGGTTCAGGTACTTGCGGCTGGGCAAATCGGCTGCCATCGCCATCACCAGGCCGGTGAGCAGAAACGGAATCAATCGAGTCATGCGAATCATCTTAGCAGCCGGATGGTTTCCCGGCCAGCACCGAGGTTGCCGCGGGTGCGCGACTTGAAAGCGGCTGCAACACTTCTTCGTGGAGCGGACTCTCAGTCTGCCACGCCGGGACTCATCCCGGCGCTTCTCTCGCATAACCTGCCGTGCTCCCGCGAACGCGGAGATGGCCCGCGCCTTTGGTCGCAGCTACGCTGCCTTGCGTACACGTACGCTCGGATTTCGGACGTTTTACTAACGAATCCCGCTGGCCTCCACCTTCATCCCGCACACCGAGGTTGCAGCGGACCTCTGGCGCGGTCGCCACGCCATCATTTCTTGCCTTCGCGGGCAGCGAGGGCCAGCAGCACGGCGCAGCCGGCATAGATGGCGGCGGTGGCGCTAAGGCAGGCGCTCATGCCGAAACGCGCGGAGGCGGCGGCGACCGCCACGGGGGCGAAGCCGGCCCCGAGCCAGCCGAGCGAATTGAGCAGGCCGGCGGCGGCGGCGCGGACCTCCACGCCTACTACGTCGTAGAGCGAGGCAAAGATATTGGCATCGTAGAGTCCTTTGAAATAGCCGAAACACGCCATGGCCGCGGCCAGCACGGGCACCGACCGGGTGTGGCCGGTGAGAAACAGGAACGGGACACCGCAGGCGAGGCCGATGGATTGCGTGAGGGCGCGAGCGCCGCCGCCGCGGCGGGAGAGCCAATCCGCCAGCACGCCGCCGGTGAGCACACCCAGCACGGACGCGGTTTGCAGGTACGCGGTGGCGTTCCAGCCGGCCATGGAAAGGTTCATGCCGAAATTGCGATAGAGGTAGGAGGGCATCCAGGTGAGGAAAACCAGGGCCACGAAGTTGGCGCCGATGAAAGCCAGGATGAGGAGCACGACGAGGCGGTTGGCGAGGAGGCCGCGGAGCACGGGGACGAGGGGCTGACCGGCTGCCGATTTCTTGTCGGCCGGGCCGCGCGCCGGTTCGCGCAAAAGACCCCACAAAAGCAGCGCCAGCGCGATACCGAGGAATCCGAAACAGGCGAACATGGGACGCCAGCCGTAATGTTCGGCGAGCCATCCGGAGCAGGCGCCGCCGGCGATGGTGCCGGCGTAGACGCTGGATTGGTGCAGGGACATGGCGCGGGAACGGGTGGAATCGGGGTGATAAGCGCCGATCAGGGACATGGAGGCGGGAAAGTAGAACGCCTCGCCCAGGCCGCCCAGGGCGCGGCACAGAGTGAGCTGCCACAGATTGTGAGCGAGGGAAGTGGAGGCCGTCACTACCGACCAAAAGACCAGGGCGCCCAGGATGAGGCGCTTGCGCGAGAAACGGTCGCCCAGCCATCCGGCCACCGGACCGAACAAGGCGTAGACCCACATAAACGATGCGGCCGCGATGCCAAGCTCGAAATCGCTCAGCCGCAGCGCGGTCTTGAGGAGAGGGAAGACGGAGAAAATGGACTGGCGGTCGGCGTAATTGAAAAAGCAGACCAGCCAGAGCATCCCCACCACCCACCACTGATAGGTTGCGGTGGACATGGGCTGGGCTTAGCGGGACTCGGCAATCAGCGGCAAATCGAAGAACTCCAGCGCCGTGCGGCGGAGGGAGTTTTCGCCGTCCCAATGATCGAAGGCGTCCAGGCGCTCCCGCCGGCTGACCTGGATGTGGTCGGAAATGAGCTGCATGGCGCGCTCGGGCTGGCGGTCGGCCACGGCCTGCAGGATCTCCCTGTGCTGGCGGTGAATCTGGTCGAGCTCGATCGCCCGGTGGCCGGTGCGGCGGATGGCGAAGATGCGAATCAGCAGCCGGGTTTCGTTGACCACTTTAAGGATGCGGGCGTTGCCGGCCATGCGCATCAGGAGGGTATGAAAGCCGAGATCGCAGCTCATCAGGCGATGCATCTGTTTCGGATCCAGGGCGTCGGCGCGGCTTTTTTCCATCTCCGCTTTGAGCGCCAGGATTTCGTCGGCCAGCCCCTGGAGGCGCTCGAGTTCCCAGGCGCGCAGGGGTTCGCGGGCGGCCTTGCCCACCGCATAAACCTCCAGCGCCTCGCGGAGCTCGTATAGCTCCAGGATGTCCTGGCGGGTGAGCTGGATGACAACGGCGCCGCGGTTGGGGGTCTGTTCCAGGAAGCCCTCCGCCACCAACTGGCCGATAGCCTCGCGGATGGGCGTGCGGCTGCTGCCCAGCTCCTTGGCCAGGGCCAGCTCGGACAGCGCGCCGCCGGCGGACAGCTCTCCCGTGGCGATTTTCCGCTGAATGTGGAGATACGCCTTCGATCGCATCGAGTCGGGCCCGCTGGGCCGGGCGGTCTCCGCAGTCCTTTTCATGGCCGTAGTATACACCGGGATGCAGTCGAAAAAAAGTGTCGACAGTATGAATACAATTGGCGTATACTCATGTTTCATCGCGGCCGGACACGGGCGCCGTCACAGCGAGGGCCGGTGTCCGGGGGCTTGAATCGACGGCGGATCCGGGAAGGATCGCGCCAGGGTGGGATAAGGAGTTCCATGACAAGAACATCGCCAGGACGCCATGTGGGCGTAGAATCTTGCGGGGCGCCGCGCAGTTTCCGGTGGGCGCTGCGGACTTTGGGCGCGCTGCTGACGCTATCCCTGGTTTGCTCGATCGGTTTGGCGCAGGAAGTGCGCGGCAGCATCACGGGTCTGGTAACCGACCCGCAGGGCGCGGCGGTGGCGGGGGCCAAAGTCGCAGCCATGTGCCTGGAAACCAATGTGGTCTATCCGACGACCACCAACGAGTCGGGAATCTATGTGATTCCGCTGCTCCCGCCGGGTACTTATAACATCACGGCGACCCAGGGCGGGTTCAAGAGCGCCGAGCAGACGAATGTCCCGCTCCGCGTCACCGAACGCGTGCAGGCGGATTTCCGTCTTGAAGTGGGAGCCGTAACGGAGCAGGTGGAGGTCGCGGCGCAGGCGGCCCAACTCGATACGGCTTCGGCGTCGCGCGAGCAGGTGGTGAGCCAGCAGGCGGTGGCGGAGCTGCCCTACGAGGGCCGGAATTCGTTTCTGTCCAGCGCGGTAACGGCGGGATTCTATTTCGGCGCGGTCGATTCGCTGAACTCCATTCGGCCGTTCGACAACGGCGGCATGGACGCCATGCAGATCAACGGCAGCGTGGCATACCGCAACAATTTCACTATCAACGGTCTGCCGGATACGGCCAATGAAGGCGGCAACGCCGCCAGCCTGACCTACGTGCCGCCGCCCGACGCCGTGCGCGAAGTAAGCGTGCAGACCAATGCCTACGACGCCGGCTACGGCCACAGCGGCGGCGGCACCATCAACATCGACCTGAAGAGCGGCACCAACACCGTTCACGGCGCCCTTTACGAGTACAACCGCAACAACATCTTCATCGCCAACCGCTGGGAGAACAACGCCAGCGGCGTGGCGCGGCCGGCCTACCACTGGAACGAGCCGGGCGTGGAACTGGACGGGCCGGTATATATTCCCAAGATCTACAACGGCAAAAACAAGACCTTCTTCATGTTCTCCTGGGAGCGTATTCAGGACGTGCTGCCGCAGCCATACACGGCTTCGGTTCCGACGGCGGCGCAGATCGCTGGAAACTTTTCAACCACAACCTCGGGCGGTACCCCGATCACCATCTACGATCCCTTGACCACCACCACGACATCTTCGGGCGTGTACACACGTACGCCTTTCGCCGGCAACGTCATTCCGTCCAGCCGCATCAATCCGGTCGCGGCCAACCTGATCGGCTACTATCCGGCGGCGAACCAGGCGGGGACCATCGATCATCTCAACAATTATTTCTACGGCAGCAGCACGGTGCAGGATAAGTACGATGTCTTTTCCACCACGGTGGACGAGAACCTCAACGACAAAAATCGTATGTCGTTTTCCTTTTTCCGCGGCAACCGGCACCAGGTGGAACCGACCTACGATTTTGCCAGCCCTGCTGCCTCGCCGCTGTATTTGCATTACCGCGTCAACAACGGGGGGTCGGCGAACTGGACGGCGACCTTGAGCCCCAGCACGGTGCTCGATGTGCGCTACGGCTACGAACGGCATAACTTCGCGGTGGATCTGTATGCCAGCGGCTTCGATCCGACCAAGCTGGGCTTCCCGGCCTCGCTGGTGGCGCAGGAGCCGGCGGCGGCGTTCCCGCAGATCGTGGCGACCGGCTACACCGGCCTGGCCGGCGGCGGCACTACCCGCACCACCAGCAGCTACACGCTCACCGGCACGCACGCCGTGCAGGCGACCCTGTCGCGACTGATGGGCAGCCACAACGTCAAGGTCGGCGGCCAGTTCAACGTGGTGCTGAACAACTACGACTCGCCGACTTCGGAGTTTTCGATCTTCACCTTCGACACCACCTTCACCCAAAACAGCCCGCTGGTGACCAGTGCGCTTCAAGGCAACACCTTCGCCGATCTGCTGTTGGGCTATCCGACCAGCGGCAGCGCGCCCTACAACCCGGCGCTGGCCTACAGCGGCCACTATTACGCCCTGTTCGCGCAGGACGACTGGCGGGTGACCCCGCGGCTGACGGTGAACCTCGGGTTCCGCTGGGACGTGGAGACGCCGCTGACGGAACGCTACAACCGGCAGAACGACGGATTCGCCTTCGGCGCGACCAGCCCCTTGCAGGTGCCAGGCTACAATTTGACCGGGGGACTGCTGTTCGTGTCCGCCAACCATCGCTCCCCGTTCGTCAGCGATTACAATAACGTGCAGCCGCGCATCGGGGCGGCGTATAAAGTCGACGACAAAACCGTGCTGCGCGGCGGCTTCGGCGTCTACTATTTGCCCACCTTCGACACCGGCCAGAACAACGGTTTCGCCGTAACCACGCCCTATACGGCGTCGAACAATGGCAACGCCACGCCCGCCAACAGCCTTTCCAACCCCTACCCCAGCGGGTTGCTGCAGCCATCGGGGAGCGCGAACGGGCTCGCCACGCTGATGGGAACCAGCATCACCTTCTCCGACCCGCAGCGCACGATTCCCTACAACCTGCAGTTTTCCTTCGGCGTCCAGCGCCAGTTGCCGTTGAAATTCATGGCGGATGCGTCTTATGTCGGTTCGCGGACCCGGGAGGTGGAGGTGAGCCAGAATGTGGACGCTGTTTCCACGGCGAATCTCGCCCAGGGCACCAAACTGAACACCACCGTGGCCAACCCGTTCGCCGGGCTGTTGCCTGGCTCGTCCATCAACGGGTCCACCATCACCCTGCAGCAGTCCCTGCTGCCGTATCCGCAGTTCACCGGCGTTACCGAAGCGGACATTCCCGTCGGCTACACCTGGTACAACGCCTTTCAGCTTCGGCTGGAGAGGCGCTTCGCCAACGGCCTGTTCCTGCTGATCAGCTACACCAACTCGAAGAACATGCAGGCAATAACTTACTTGAATGCGCAGGACGGGACCACCCAGAGCACGCTGGCGCGCCAACTTACCGCCTCCGACCAGCCGCAGAACGTGCGCATCAGCGGCGGCTACCGGCTGCCGTTCTTCGAACATAGCGGCAGCCGCCTGCTGCGCGAGACGCTGGGCGGATGGCAGATCAACGCCATCGTCACCTACGCCACAGGGGTGCCGGTGGCGGGGCCGTCGGGAGCGTTTTCCTCCGGCATCAACGCGGCCTATTCGGACCCGACCCGCGCGGCCTACTTCAATACCTGCTATCTGAGCCTGGCGGGCGCGCGCACCGACTGCTCGTCGGCCTCGCAGCCGGTGGCCTGGATTCAGCAGCCTTCCTTTACCCTGAACACCCTGTCGGCGTTGTTACCGAACGTTCGACTGCAGCGTCCCCCGCTGGCTGATATGTCGATCTTCAAGACGTTCCAAATTAAGGAACGGTTGAAGTTGCAAATCCGCGGCGAAGCGTTCAACCTGGCCAACACAGTGTATTTCCCCGCGCCGAACACCACCCTTACGTCCGCATTATTCGGCCAGACCGTGCTGGCTACGGGCGGTTTCTCCTCGACCTCGAACGACCCGCGCGCGATTCAGTTGAGCGGGCGGATTTCGTTCTAGGCGGCGCACGGCAGTACCGAGTAAAAGTGGAAGAAGGGGGCGGCGCCCAATGCCGTATACTGTTTCAGTTGTGGGGCGGGCAATTTTGCCCGCAGCCGCCTTTTAGGCGGCTTTTTCGGGGTGCGCCAGGTCTTCCCTTGCGGCGAGAGACGGCTAAAAGCCGGCTGCAGCCAGAATTGGCTGCCCCACGATCTGTGAGGGACGTCGCCGCGATGAAAGGTATGGGAGATTAGGAAATACAGCCACCGGTGAACACCGGTAAAGAGACCAAACGGCTTATCGGTGTTTGTCGGTGGCTATGATTTCAACTCCCACGCCTCCTGATGGTCGCGGCATGGCGGACCGAAGGCTTGAGTCGGACACGCAGCCGTCCAGGGATCGGTTGCCGCCGTTATTGTGGGAATGAGCGAATCCGCCCTCAACGCGGCTGGCCAGCGGCATTCTTCTCCCAGGCGCGGAACCACTGCTGCAATTGAGCGCCTTCCACCGCGCGTTTCCCGGAGAGCGGCAGGCTGAAGTGCGCCGGCGCCATGCCACGGCTTTCGGCAATCCACTTCAATCCCCAGGGCACCGGAAATCGGTCCAGTTCCCGAATGAATTCCCGCAAACGCTCGATGGCCGGCGCATTCGACACCCCGCCGGCTTCGAACAGGGGCAGAATCAACTCGGGCACCGCGCCCGCAACGCCCGAAACCACGCCGTCGCAGATGCCTTCCCGCAAGGCTTGCGGCAGAGCGTCGTCGCTGCCTACCAGGCGGACCGCCTCGGGCAGCGAGACGGTGAGCCCGCGCAACAGATCGAGCGAGCCGCTGCTGTCCTTGATGCCGCGGATGGAGGGGCAGGTCCGAATCAGCTCGAACACCGTATCGTCGGCCAGGCCGCTGGTGAATTGGGGTAGATTGTAGAGCAGAATGTCAGTGGAAAGCCGGCCGGCCACTTCCAGGCAAAAGGCGCGGAGGTCGTCCTGTTCATAAGGGAAGAAATGCGGCATCGGCAGCAGCACCGCGTCCGCGCCGGCGGCCATGGCGAGACGTCCGTTCTCGACCACGCCGTGGAAGCCGGCGGCGCCGATGCCGCACAGGAAACGCGCCTTTCCGGCCAGGGTGCGGGCCACCGTCTCCAGCAGCCAGCCCAGTTCCGCCTGCGAGTTGAGACAGTATTCGCCCGTGGCGCCGTTGATGGCAAAGGCTCGCATGCCACGTTCCATCAGGAACTCGAGCATGTGCGCGAGGACGGCGGCATCGAGCCGGCCGGCCGCATCGCGCGGGGTGATCGGCGCGGCGTAGACATCGCCCAGCCGGTTCGCTGGTTTCGGCATGTTCCAAAGTAATTGTACCCGCCTGCATACAGTTTGTCGACATGTGCTGCTAGAATCTCTTTAGTCGGGCACAAAGAAAGGACTCATCGGTGCGCTTACGGTCTTGGTTGGCGGGTTGGACGATGGTTGCGGCGGCGCAGGCGGCGACCCTGTTGCCGGCCACGCTACGGACGGAGGCGCAGTCCGATCCGCTGGCCGTGGAATCGTCCACGCCCCGCTTGAGTTGGGTGCTGAAGCCGGCCCGGGCGCGCGAGCCGGGAACCTCGCAATCGGCTTATCGCATTTTGGTCTCCTCCTCGCCGGCGGAGCTCGCCCGCAACCATGGGGACGTTTGGGACTCCGGCAAGGCGATGTCCGCCGAGACCATCGAAATCGCCTACGCCGGCAAACCGCTGGTCTCCGGCGCCGAGTATTTCTGGAAAGTGCAAGTCTGGGATGAGAACGGCGAGCCTTCCGCCTGGAGCGCGCCCGCCAGGTGGGGCATGGGGCTGAAGCCGGGCGAATGGAAGGCCAGGTGGATCGCCGCGCAGCCGGATGGCGACCCGCCGGAGCTGGCGATGCCCCTATTCCGCCGCACCATGCGGCTCGACCGCGCCCCGCTTCGCGCCATCGCCTACGTTTCCGGCATGGGGCAGTACGAACTCCGCATCAACGGCCGCAAGATCGGCACCCGGCTGCTGGCGCCGGGCTGGACCAATTTCCGCAAGACCGTACTCTACAACGCCTACGATGTGACGGCGGCTTTGCACGGCGGAGAGAACGCCATCGGCGTGATGCTGGGCAACGGGTTCTACAATGTCTTCAAAACTCCCAACCGGTACACCAAGCTGGTGGGCACATTCGGGCAGCCGCGGGCGATGGTCGAAATCCGCGTGACCGGCGCGGCAGGCGGCGTCACCGAGATCGTCAGCGACGATTCCTGGAAAACCCATCCCGGCCCAATTGTTTTTTCGCAGGAGTTCGGCGGCGAGGACTTCGACGCGCGGCGCGAGCCGTCCGGCTGGGATCGGCCCGGATTCGACGACCGCCGCTGGTCTCACGCCCTGGAAGTGGCCGGACCGGGCGGGAAACTGGCCGTGGAGCAGAACCCTCCGGTCGAAGTGGCGCGCGTGTTCCGGCCCGAAAAAATCACCGAGCCCAAACCCGGCGTCGCGGTCTACGATCTGGGGCGGAATTTTTCCGGCTGGCCGCAAATCACCGTGGTGGGAGAAGCCGGCGCGACGGTGAAGCTGATCGGCGGCGAGCTGCTGGACGCGCAGGGACTGGTTTCCCAGGCCACCTTCCACGGGCCGCAGTGGTTTTCCTACACCCTGGCGGGAACCGGCGCGCCCGAAACCTGGCATCCCCGCTTCAGCTACCTCGGCTTCCGTTACGTGCAGGTGGAGATCGCCGGCAAAGCGCGCGTGACCGGCCTGGAGGGCCAGTTCCTGCACTCGGCCGCGCCGGTCACGGGCGAGTTTTCCTGCTCCAAAGAGCTGTTTAACCGCATTCATCGCCTGATCGACGCCGCCATCCTCAGCAACATGCAGAGCGTGCTGACCGATTGCCCGCACCGCGAAAAACTGGGTTGGCTGGAACAGTCGCACCTGTCGGGCTCCGGCATCATGTACGGCTTCGGCGTGGAAACGCTCTACGAAAAAATATCGAACGACATGGGCGATACCCAGACCGCCGACGGCCTGGTTCCCGATATCGCGCCGGAATATGTGGTCTTCGAGGACGGTTTCCGCGACTCTCCGGAATGGGGCAGCGCAGTAGTGCTGGATCCCTGGCTGGCCTTTCGCCACTACGGGGATCGGCGCAACATGGCCCTCCACTACGGCGAGATGAAACGCTACGTGGACTACCTGGGGCGCAAGGCCGCCGGTGGGCTGGTTTCCCACGGGCTGGGCGACTGGTACGATATCGGCCGCAATCCGCCCGGCAAGGCGCAGTTGACCAGCATCGAGACAACCGCGACCGCAACCTATTATCAGGATTTGACCTCGCTGGCGCGGATGGCCCGGCTGCTGAATAAGCCAGACGATGCGGCGGCGCTCGATGCCACCGCGGGCGCGGTCCGCGACGCGTTCCAGGCCAGGCTCTACCACCCCGAAAGCGGCGATTACGACCGCGGCAGCCAGACCGCCAACGCCATGCCGCTCGCCCTCGGCATGGTGCCGGAGGAATTGCGCGCGCGGGTGCTGGGCCGCCTGGTGGACGATATCCGCGCCCACGGCAACCACACCACGGCCGGCGACGTCGGCTTCCATTATGTGATCCAGGCGCTGGCCGAAGGCGGGCGCTCCGACGTGATCTACGACATGCTCTCGAATCCACAACCTCCCAGCTATGCCGCTCAACTGGCCCGCGGAGCCACCGCGCTCACCGAAGCCTGGGACGCCAGCCCGCGCTCCTCGCAGAATCACTTCATGCTGGGACACGCGGAGGAATGGTTCTACCGCTACCTGGCGGGGATCGATTTCGACCTCTCGCGGGCCCCGGGCGAACAGATCGTGCTGCGGCCCACCCCGGTCGGCGATGTGACTGCGGCCAAAGCCACGCTCGATTCCCCGCTGGGGAAGATCGCGCTCGCCTGGAAGCTGGAACACGGCAAACTGATCGTGGATGCGGAGGTTCCGCCCAACACCAAAGCCAAAGTCCTGCTCCCCGGCGGTGCCGTGGAAGCCGGACCCGGCGCGCATCGCTTCGAGCGCTAGCCGTGGAGCGACCATCGTTTTCCGTGGTCTGCCCCGCAATTGGCTGCTTTCCTGGAGAGCGCCTTTTCGTGGCGCAGGCCGTCCGGCCCCCTCTTCGTAGCGCCGGCGATCTTCGTCGCCGGTGATTTTGCTTACGGCTACGCCGCGACGCGGCTCGGCCAATTCTGGCTGCAGCTTTTCCCGTGGCGCGCCTGCCCACCTGTTTCGCGCACACCTCGCTAGCAAGACGGGGCTCCCGGCCCGTCGTCTCGCTTAGCGTTTGACGGGCTTTCCCGCCGGATGTTACTCTTTGTGCTTAATAGAACCTGTATCTCCCTGAAAACCCATGGATGCCACGCTGCACGCCCTCGGCGAGATCCTGCTCAAAGCTGTGCCGACAGTTTTATTGGTGGTCGTTCTCCACTTTTATTTGAAATACGTCTTCTTTAAACCGCTGAAGAAAGTGCTGGACGAGCGTTACGACGCCACCGAAGGTGCCCGCAAGCTGGCGGCGGAGAGCCTGGAAAAAGCCGCGGCCAAGACCGCCGACTACGAAGCCGGGCTGCGCGCGGCGCGTGCCGAAGTGTACCAGGTGCAGGAGCGGCTTTATAAAGAGATGCAGGAGCGCCAGGCGGCGCAGGTAGCCCAAGCGCGCCGGAACGCCGAACAAATGCTGCAGGCGGCCCAAGCGCAAATCGGGCTGGAAGCGGAGCAGGCCAAAGCCGCGCTGGCGGCTGAGAGCGACGCGCTGGCGGCGCGGATCGCGGAAGCGGTTTTCCGCCGGAGCGCGGCATGAGAAGGCAACCTTTCGGGCTCCCGGCGCGCGTCGTTTTGTCGGTCTTGCTGGCCGCCGGGATAGGTTTCGCGGCGGAAAAAGAAGCCAAGGGAGAAGACGGCGGGCTGGCAATCTGGCGCACGGCGAATTTCGTGCTGCTGGCGGTCGGCCTCGGGTACCTGGCTGGCAAATTCGGCGGGCCGTTCTTGGCCGCCCGGTCGGAAGACATCCGGCGCGCGAAGGCGGAGGCCCAGGCAGTCCGGCGGGACGCCGAGGAAAAAGCCGCGGCAGTCGATGCGCGTCTGGCCAACCTCGAAGCCGACATTGCCGCCTTGCGTCAGGGATCCGAGCGGGAGATCAAGGCGGAAACCGAACGGCTGGAGCAAGCGGTCGCAGCAACCCTGGCCAAGGTGGAAGCTTCGCTCCAGCGCGAAATCGGCGCTGCCGCCAAAGCCGCAACACTTGAACTCAAACGCCATGCGGCGAGTCTCGCGCTGGAACTGGCGGAGCAAAAAGTCCGCGCGCGTTTGAACCCGCAAACCGAGGACGCTCTCGTCCAAGGTTTCGTGACCGATCTGGACCGCCGGCCGAGGCCGGGCAGTTCCAACTAGAAATCCACATGCCGATCACTGCAGTAACTTCCCGATACGCGAACGCCCTCGCGGACGTAGTGACCGCCTCCGGCGCGGCCCTCGATCCGGAAGCCGCGGCGTCCGAACTGCGCGCGTTTGCCGCCGCGGTGGCGGAATCCGCCGAGCTGCGCAACGCCTTGGAGACGCCGGCCGTGGCGCCCAGCCGAAAAAGGGCCGTGGTGGAACGCATCGGCGCCATACTGGGAATTTCCCGCATCGTCCGCAACCTTCTCTTCGTTTTGGTGGACCACCGCCGCATCGGCATGCTGCCCGACCTGACCACGGATTTCGAAACCGTTATGGACGGGCGGTTGGGTTTCGCCCGCGCGGAGGTTGCGGCCGCCAGCGAGTTGACGGCGGCGCAACAGACCGGGATTGCGGCGGAGTTGGAGCGGGTGACGGGAAAAAGGATTCGCGCCCGCTTCGGAGTGGATCAGGCGCTGATCGGCGGCGTGGTGGCGCGGATCGGGTCCACCATTTACGACGGGTCGGTACGCGCCCAGTTGGCTGCCATCGGACGCAGCCTCAGCGCCGAAGGGGAATCGTAAGGAAGAGTTATGGCTCAAATTCGAGCGGACGAAATCAGCAGCATTCTTCGCCAGGAAATCGAGAACTACGAGCATGCGATCGACGTAGCCGAAGTCGGATCGGTGATCAGCGTGGGCGACGGCATTGCCCGCATCTATGGCCTGGAAAAAGTCATGGCCGGCGAACTCATCGAGTTTCCCCATGGGGTGTCGGGCATTGCCATGAACCTGGAGGAAGACCAGGTGGGCTCGGTGCTGCTGGGCGATTACACCGAGATCAAGGAAGGCGACGAGGTGCGGCGCACCGGCCGGATCATGTCCGTGCCGGTGGGAGACGCGCTGATTGGCCGGGTGGTGGATGCGCTGGGGCAGCCCATCGATGGCAAAGGGCCGATCCAGACCACGGCTTTCAGCCCGATCGAGCGGCTGGCGCCCGGCGTGGTAGACCGGCAGCCGGTGAAAGAGCCGATGCAGACCGGCATCAAGGCCGTGGACGCCATGATCCCGATCGGCCGCGGCCAGCGCGAGCTGATCATTGGCGACCGCCAGACGGGCAAGACCGCGCTGGCTCTCGACGCCATCATCAATCAGAAGGGCGGCGACATGATTTGCATCTATGTCGCCATCGGTCAAAAGCGCTCCACCGTGGCCCAGGTGGTGAAGACGCTGGAAGATTTCGGCGCCATGGAATACAGCATCGTGGTATCGGCCACGGCGTCGGAACCGGCGCCCATGCAGTACATAGCGCCGTTTTCCGGATGCGCCATCGGCGAGTATTTCCGCGACAACGGCCGCCACGCGCTCTGCATCTACGACGATCTGTCGAAGCACGCCGCCTCCTACCGTGAGATCAGCCTGCTGCTGCGCCGGCCGCCGGGCCGCGAAGCCTATCCCGGCGACGTATTCTATCTGCACAGCCGCCTGCTGGAACGCGCCGCCAAGCTGAGCAACGAGCTGGGCGGGGGGTCGCTCACCGCCCTGCCCTTCATCGAAACCCAGGCGGGCGACGTTTCGGCTTACATCCCCACCAACGTCATCTCCATCACCGACGGCCAGATCTATCTCCAGGCCGACCTGTTTAACTCCAACGTGCGGCCGGCCATCGACGTCGGCATCTCGGTAAGCCGCGTGGGCGGCAACGCCCAGACCAAGGCCATGAAGCAGATCGCCGGCGGCATGCGCCTGGACCTGGCGCAATATCGCGCCCTGGCGGCCTTCGCCCAGTTCGGCAGCGATCTGGACAAGGTTTCCCTCCAGCAGTTGAATCGCGGTAAGCACCTCTCGGAAATCCTCAAGCAGGGACAGTATCAGCCGCTGCCGCTCGAAAAGCAGGTGCTGATCATTTTCGCCGGCACGCAAGGCTACCTGGACGACCTGGCGGTGGAAGAGTGCCGCAAGTTCGAAGAGGATCTGTACCGCTTCGTGGACAACGCCCACCGCGGAGTGTGGGAGGAGATTCGCACCAAGAAAGCGCTGGACGACGCGCTGCGCGCCACCCTCAAAGCGGTGATCGAAGAATTCAAGGCGCGGTTCGTGGCGGACCGGGCGAAGTAGGTCGACATGCCGAGCCTGATCGATATCCGGCGGCGTATCCGCTCGGTCAAGAACACGCAGCAGATCACCAAGGCCATGAAGATGGTCTCGGCGTCCAAGCTGCGGCGCGCGCAGGAACGCGTGATTTCCGGCCGGCCGTATGCGTCCCAGCTCGGCCAGATGCTGGGCAACATGGCGGCGGCCGCGGCCGGCGACGAACGGGTGGCCGAGAACCCGCTGCTGGCGGTGCGCGAGGAAAAACGCATTCTTCTGGTGCTGGTGACCTCCGACAAAGGATTGGCCGGCGCCTTCAACGCCAACCTGATCAAAGGGGCGCAGCAATTCCTGACCGAACACGCCGGCGCCGAGGTGACGTTCGAAACGATCGGCCGCAAGGGTCGCGATTTCTTTCGCAAGCGCGGCGCCCGCATCGGCGGCGAATACTTGAACCTGTCGGCCAAGCCGCGCTACGCCGATACGGCGGCCATCGCGCGCAAGGCCATGGACCTGTTCGCCGACCGCGAAATCGACGCCGTGTATCTTTTGTTTAACGAGTTCAAGAGCGTGTCGTCGCAGCGGCAGACCTTCAAGCGGGTGCTGCCGGTGGAACTGCCGGAAAAAGAGGCCCCGACCGATTATCTTTACGAGGAGCCGGCGGCGGAAATTCTGGCCGCGCTGCTGCCCAAGTACGTGGAAGTGGAATTCTACCGGGCGCTGGTGGAATCCACGGCGTCCGAGCACGCCGCGCGCATGATGGCCATGGAAGCGGCCACCTCCAACGCCTCGGATATGATCGACAAACTGACTTTGTACATGAACCGCGTGCGTCAAGCCAGCATCACCAAGGAAATCATCGAAGTGGTGAGCGGCGCCGCCGCGGCGGAGTAGGAAACGGTATGGCAACGACTGACGGAACTGTAATCGGCAAGGTGGTACAGGTGGCCGGCCCGGCCGTGGACTGCGAGTTTCCAGAGGGACAAATCCCTCTGATTTACACCGCCATCCGCGTGGTGAGCGAAGGTTTCGAGGCGCCGCAGCCCATCGATATCATTTGCGAAGTCGAGCAGCACATCGGCGAAGGGCGCGTGCGCACGGTGGCGCTGCAGCCCACCGAAGGCCTGGTGCGCGGCATGAAGGCCATCAGCCTGGGACACCCGGTGGAAGTGCCGGTGGGCAAGCAAACCCTGGGCCGCGTGCTGAATGTGATCGGCCAGCCGGTGGATAAGATGGGGCCGGTGGATGCGCAGAAGTTTTATCCCATTCATCGCCCCTCGCCGTCGTTTGAGGACCAGGCCACCGAATTGCAAATGTTCGAGACCGGCATCAAGGTCATCGACCTGATCGAGCCTTATCTGCGCGGCGGCAAGATCGGCTTGTTCGGCGGCGCGGGCGTGGGCAAGACCGTCATCATTCAGGAGCTCATCAACAACCTCGCCATGAAGCACGGCGGCGTTTCCGTGTTTGCCGGCGTGGGCGAGCGTACCCGCGAGGGCAACGACCTGTGGCTGGAATTCCAGGAATCGGGCGTGATCGATATTCACGATTACCACAAATCGAAGTGCGCCCTGATCTACGGCCAGATGACCGAGCCGCCCGGCGCGCGCCTGCGCGTGGGCTTGACCGGCCTCACCGTGGCGGAATATTTCCGCGACGAAGAGCACCAGGACGTTTTGCTGTTCATCGACAATATTTTCCGTTTCACCCAGGCCGGCTCGGAAGTGTCCGCTCTGCTTGGCCGCATGCCCTCGGCGGTGGGCTACCAGCCCAACCTGGCAACCGAAATGGGCGAGTTGCAGGAGCGCATCACTTCCACCAAGAACGGCTCCATCACCTCGGTGCAGGCCATCTACGTGCCCGCCGACGATTACACCGATCCGGCGCCGGCCACGGCCTTCGCCCACCTGGACGCCACCACCAACCTTTCCCGCGATATCGCCGCCATCGGCATCTACCCGGCCGTCGATCCGCTGGCCTCCACCTCGCGCATCCTGGACCCGCGCGTAATCGGCGGCGATCACTACCGCACCGCCCAGGCCGTGAAGGGCATTCTGCAGCGCTACAAGGATCTGCAGGATATCATCGCCATTCTGGGTATCGACGAACTTTCCGACGAAGACAAGCTGAGCGTGGCGCGGGCGCGCAAAATCCAGCGCTTCCTTTCGCAACCCTTCCACGTGGCCGAGCAGTTCACCGGCTTCAAGGGCAAGTACGTGGCCCTGGCCGACACCATCAAGGGCTTCCAGGAAATCGTGGACGGCAAGCACGACGACGTTCCCGAGCAGGCTTTCTACATGCAGGGCACCATTGAAGAAGTGTTGGAGAAGGCCGAAGCCCTCAAGAAGGCGTCCTAGGCGGGTGAAATCATGCCTGAGCCCAATCCTGCCTTGATCGAGTTGGAGGTCGCCACGCCGGAGCGCGAGCTGGTTCGCGAGCCGGTTTCGGAAATCCAGATCCCCGCCCTCGAGGGCTACCTGGGCGTGCTGCCGGGGCACGCCCCGCTGGTCAGCCTGCTCGGTTCCGGCGCCCTCAGCTACACCGCGGCCGGGAAGAAAACTTACCTGGCAATCCAGGGGGGCTTTCTCGAAGTGTTGCCCGACCGCGTCCGCGTGCTGGCCGACGTGGCCGAGCGCGGTACGGCGATCGATCTCGCCCAGGCTCGCGCCCAACTCGCCGAAGCGCAGGCCCAGGCGCAATTGCCGAACGCCGAACCCGATGCCTGCCTGGCCGCCGTCGCCCTGGCCGAAGCCCGCATCGCGGCCGCATCTTCGTCCTAGCACTGCCTGCCGGATGCGGGGCAGCAAGAGAGGAGACTCCTGACCCAGAGGTGGGACAGACGATCGTTTTTCGTCGTCTGTCAGGCTGTTACGGCTTGGCGAAGGGCCGACAGACCACAAAAGACGATGGTCTGTCCCACCATTTCTCCGCCGAACTATCTCAATTCCGCTTGGGGCGACGGCGCTTCCAGCGGATTGGGCAGATGGTGCGAGGCGTAGTAGCCGGGCTGGACGCGCTCCACGATCTGCGCCACCGGCCGGTCCAGAACGTGGAAATAAGGCTGCGGATTCAGGCCGATCCAGAAGGCCCAAACGATCAGCGGCGCAAACACCGCGATCTCCCGCCAGGAAAGATCCGGTAGCAGCCGATTGGATTCCTTCACCTCGCCCAGCATGGTGCGCTGGAACAGCCAGAGAAGATAGGCCGCGCCCAGCGCGATACCCACCGCGCCCCAGAACGCCCACACGTGCGACATCTGAAACGCGCCGCTCAATATCGTGATTTCGCCGATGAACCCGTTCAGTGGTGGCATGCCCATGGAACTTAGCGCCGCCAGGCCGAACACCAGGGTAAAGATCGGCATCACCTTCAGCAGCCCGCCATACTCGGAAATCTCGCGCGTGTGCCGCCGCTCGTAGACCACCCCCACCACCAGGAAGAGCATGCCGGTGGATATGCCGTGGTTGATCTGCTGCAGAATCGAGCCCGCGATTCCGGCCGGATTGAGCGCAAAAATCCCCAGCGTGCAGAAGCCCAGGTGGCTGACCGAGGAATACGCCACCAGCTTTTTCCAATCCTTCTGCATCAGCGAGGCCAGCGCGCCATAAACGATGCCGATGATCGATAGCACCGCCATGATCGTGATCACCTTCGAGTTCTTGGCGGTCTCCGGCAGTAGCGGCAGGGAAAATCGCAGAAAGCCGTACGTGCCCATTTTCAGCAGCACGCTGGCCAGAACCACCGAGCCCGCCGTGGGCGCTTCCACGTGCGCGTCCGGCAGCCACGTGTGGAACGGGAACATGGGCACTTTCACCGCGAAGCCCAGGAAGAAGGCCCAGAACACCCACCATCCCATGCCCGCCGACAGGTGCGTGTGCATCAGGTCGGCCAGGTCGAAGCTGAAGGTCTGATATTCCAGGTAGTGCTGGTAGTAAAGCGTCAGTATGCCCAGCAGCATCACCACGCTGCCCACCAGGGTGTAAATGATGAACTTGATGGCGGCGTAAGCTTTCCGCGGGCCGCCCCAGATGCCGATGATGAAATACATCGGCACCAGCACGGTTTCCCAGAATACGAAAAACAGCAGCAGATCGAGCGACATGAACACGCCCAGCATGGCCGTCTGCAGCAGCAGGAACAGCGCGTAGTATTCCTTCAGCCGGATGGTGATGGCGTTCCAACTGGAAAGAATCGCCAGGAAGCCGACGAGCGTAGTGAGCATCACCAGCAGCAGGCCGAGCCCGTCGATGCCCAAATGGTAGCTGGCTCCGATCGAGGGAATCCAGGCGGCGCTTTCGACGAATTGAAAATCGCGCCCGGACTGGTAGCGAAATACCAGCGGCAGCGAAACCAAAAACCCGGCCAGCGCGGCGGCATTCGCCCAAAGCTTAATCAACCGTGGATTGGAGGCGGGGAGCGCGAGCAGCACCACCAGTCCGATCAACGGCGTGAACAGGACTATGGATAGGATGTGGTCCATAAAAGCGGAAAACCGGACTGCGCACTCATGGTATCACCCGTTGCGGCGCTTTTTCCGCACGGCGGAGGAAGCTTCCCCCCCACCGCTCCCCGATGACGGTCGCGGGCCACCGCCCCCTAACCGCTAGGAAGCGGTTGCCGAACCTGTTCCCGAGCTGCCTGGCCACGTTTGACTCATTTTCGCAGAAGTGCGAATGACATCGATCACAAATCGAAGCTGGATCGATTGCAGGCGGCGTTTGCGGCCCTTGGTAAGCGGTTGTCCATTCACGTGCACGATTTGGCTGCGTAAAGCGTGCGGGTGTCTACTGGTATTATGCGGCTGAGGCTCGTCGTGCTGGTGGTCGTGCTGGCATCCGCCGGCGCGGCTCAGGAATGGGAATTCGGCGGCAGCGTCGGCTACGGCGCCTACCGCAGCGGAACCGTGTTCGGGTCCAACGGGCAGACGGCTACCGCTGAAATTCTGAATCGCTTTACCGCCGGCGCGGTGATTGGCGAACAAGTCTCCGGCCTGATTTCCGGCGAACTGCGCTGGACCTACCAGGATGGCCACGCCGTGCTCACCGCCGCCGGCGTGCGCGAGGAAATGGACGGACATTCGCATACCGTCACCTACGACGTCCTGTTCCACTTCCGCCGCCCGGAGCGCCGCCTGCGCCCCTTCTTCGCCGCCGGAGCCGGCGTCAAAGGCTACATCGCCAACGGACCTCCGCCCCAGCAGAACCCGCTCGCCGCCGTGGCCACCCTGGTGGAGCGCGATGAATGGAAGCCCGCCTTCGACCTGGGCGCCGGCTTGAAATACCGTCTCACCGATCACGTCCAGCTCCGCTTCGATTTTCGCAATTACCTGACCACCTTCCCTAAACAGCAGATCGTGCCCGCGGCCTATAGCACCGCCCGCGGAATCTTTCAGCAATTCACGCCAGTGGTGGGCGTGAGCTATGTGTTCTGAAGGGGGGCGGAGCGTGCGCACCCAGGTCCACGCGATTGCCCGCTGACGCAGCAAGGCCAATATTGATTCCGGCTTGGTTAAGATCGAAGGATGAGGTCTCGCGTGTATCTGGAGACAACCATTCCGAGCTACCTGACTTCGCGGCCGAGCCGGGATCTGATAATTGCGGGCCACCAGGCACTCACAGTGGAGTGGTGGGAAAAGCGGAGAGACGCCTTCCAGCTTTATATCTCGCAACTGGTCGTTGACGAAGCAAGTGCGGGAGACCCCATCGCGGCACGGGAACGGCTGAGGGTGCTGCGGGATCTTCCGCTACTAGACATAACGCCCGAGGTTGCGGAACTGGCTTCCAGCATCCTGGCTTCCGGCAGAATCCCTCGCAAGGCGGCCACCGATGCCGCGCATATCGCCGTCGCGGCCTTGCACGGAATGGATTTCCTGGTAACTTGGGAGAATAGCTCATGCTGAGGGATCCCATCGTCGACGAAGTGCGGCGCGTTCGCGAGGACGAAGCCGGCCGGCACGGCTTCGATGTCAGGGCGATACTTGCAGCAGCGAGAAGGCGACAGCGCCGCTCCAAGCACAAGGTTGTATCGCTTGTGCCCAAGAAGAAGTTGACCGCCTGAGTCCAGCGAGATCCTTGGTCGGCGTCCACGACCTCTCCCAGGGTCAACTTTCCTATATAATCGTGTCCCATGACGTGCTCCCTCTTCCTTCCTTTCGCACTCTCCCTGGCCCTGGCCCTCCCCGCCGGCGCCGCCACCGAAAGCCAGGCTACCGACATCCTCCAGCAAGCCCTCGCCTCCAAAAATCCCGACACCCGGAAAATGGGCGTCGTCGCGCTCAGCCTGGCCGCTTCCGCCGGCCCTTTGTTCGATACCCTGGCCGGCATGCTCGACGACAAGGACGTCGAGGTGCGCCTGGCCGTGGTTTCGAGTCTCGCCGAAGTCAAAACCGTGCAAGCCCGCAAGACCCTCGAACGCATGCTGGCCGACACCGTTCCCGAAGTCGCCTTCGCCGCCGCCAAAGCGCTCTATGCCATCAAGGACCCGCTCGGCAAACAGGCCCTGCTCGCGGTCCTCGAGGGGGAAACCAAAACCAATTCCAGCTATTTCAACCAGCAAATGCGCCAGGCCATGCGCATGATGCACACCCCGAAAGTGACTTTCCTCTATGCGGTCCGGCAGGGCGCCGGCTTTGTCCCTTTGCCCGGATTCGGAATGGGAATTTCTTCGCTGCAGGCCATCCTGGCCGATAGCGGCGTCTCCGGCCGCGCCACCGCCGCTCTCCTGCTGGGCGACGACAAGGATGCCGCTACCCTCGCCGCCCTCCGCGACGCACTCAACGACAAGGACTGGCGCGTCCGCGCCGCCGCCGTCCACGCCCTGGCGCTCCGCAACAATCCCGCCCTACGCAGGGATCTCGACTCCATGATCGCCGACGAGAGCGAAGGCGTTCGCCTGCGCGCCGCCGCCGCCGTCCTGCGCCTGGCCGCCATCCAAAAAAGAGCTTCCCCCGCGCCCCGCCCCGCCCAAACCCAAGCCCCCAAGAAATGAGCGCCGCCCGCGTGGCTGTAGTACGATACCCATTAGGAGCGTGTTCTGACTCAAACGCACCCGAAACCAATCGAATTGGACGAAATCGCACCGGACAAAATCGCCACCCCCACCTGGCTTATCGCAGTTCGCGCCGCGGAATCCAAGAAAGCGACCGACATCAAGGTCCTGGATCTGACCGGGATTACCTCGTTCACCGACTACTTCGTGATCTGCACCGGCGCCAACCAGCGCCAGATCCAGGCCATTGCCGAGGAAGTCGGCCTCGCCATCAAACACCAGACGCGCGAATTGCCTCATAGCCTGGAGGGCTATCAGCAGGCCGAATGGGTACTGGCCGATTACGGCGATATGATCGTTCACATTTTTTCCCCCAAGTCGCGCGAGTATTACGACTTGGAGCGGCTCTGGCGCGGCGCCAAAGCCATCGGGATTCCCGCCGAGTGAAGCTCTTCCTGTACTTCATCGGCAAGCCCAAAGACCCCCATACCAACTCCGTGGCCGCCGATTTCTGCCAGCGCGCCGCCCGCTACGCGCCCTGTGAAATGCGCGAAATTCGCCCCGCCCGCGCCGACCTGTTCGCCAAACATCCCGCCGCCCGCAAAATCTTTCTCGATCCCGCCGGAAAACCCATGGATTCCGCCGCCTTCGCCAAATTCCTCGGGCGGGCGGAAATCGAAGCCCGCGATCTGGTCTTCCTGGTCGGCGGCCACGACGGTTTGCCCCCCGGCTTTGCCGCCCGTGCCGACCTCCTGCTCTCTCTTTCTCCCATGACTTTCCCGCATGAGCTCGCCCGCGCCATGCTCGCCGAACAGATCTATCGTGCCTTCGCTACCTTGCGGGGCCATCCCTACCCGCGCTAACGTAGACTTGCATGTCCTGGTTCAGGCGCGACATACCGGATCGAGAAAAGCTTCCGCGGCCGGAAAACGGCGAGCGCAAGGTCAAAACCGAAGGCCTGTGGCAGAAGTGCGACAAGTGCCGCCAGATCATCTGGAAAAAAGAACTCGAGACCAACTGGAACATCTGTCCGAAGTGCACTAACCACTTTCGTATCGACGCTCCCACCCGCCTGCGCCTGCTCCTCGATGGCGGCGAATTCCAGGAATTCGATCACGGCCTGGTCTCCTCCGATCCCCTCGCTTTCGTCGACAGCAAGCCCTACACCGAGCGCCTCAAGGCCGCCCAGGCGGAAACCGGCCTTTGCGACGCCGTCATTGCCGCCGAAGGCAATATCGATGGCCTGCCGGTCGAAATCTGCGTCCACGATCCCCGCTTCATCGGCGGCAGCCTGGGCGCCGTGGTCGGCGAAAAAATTGCCCGCGCCATCGAACGCTGTCTCGCCACCCGTAAACCCCTCGTCATCGTATCCGCGTCCGGCGGCGCCCGCATGCAGGAGGGCGCCGTCAGCCTCATGCAGATGGCCAAAATTTCTTCCGCCCTCATGCGCCTCGATGAAGCCCGTCTCCCCTATATCAGCATCCTCACCGATCCCACCACCGGCGGCGTCACCGCCAGTTACGCCATGCTCGGCGACCTCAATATCGCCGAACCCGGCGCCCTGATCGGCTTTGCCGGCCCGCGCGTCATCGAACAAACCATCCGCCAGAAACTCCCCGAAGGTTTCCAGCGCAGCGAATTCCTGCTCCAGCACGGCATGCTCGACGCCGTCGTGCCCCGCCTGGAGATGAAGGCCTTCGTCTCCCAAGCCCTGCGCTTCCTGGCGGCCTGAGTCCATCCGGTGAATTACCCCGATTCGGTCCAGTTCCTCTACGCCCTCGGCAACGAGATTTCCACCGCCAAGCTCGGCCTCGACCGCATCCGCACGGTGCTCGACGCTCTCCTCCGCCCCCAGGATCGGCTGCGCGTCGTACACGTCGCCGGCACCAACGGCAAAGGGTCGGTCTGCGCCATGATCGAATCCGCCCTGCGCGCCGCGGGCCTCCGAACCGGCCTGTTCACTTCCCCCCACCTGGCCGAACCCACCGAGCGGATTCGCATCGGCGGCGTACCGGTTTCGGCCGCCCGCTTTGCCCAAGCCTTCGACCGCGTACACATCGCCGTGGAAACTCTGCTCGAAGCCGGCTCCATCGACCTGCACACCACCTATTTCGAAACCGTCACCGCCATGGCGCTGCTCCTGTTCGCCGAGGAGCGCGTGGATCGGGTGGTGCTAGAAACCGGCCTCGGTGGGCGCCTCGACGCCACCAACGTCGTCACCCCCGACGTCACCGTCATCACCCCCGTGGATTTCGATCACGAGGCATTCCTCGGCAAGAGCCTGGAATCCATCGCCGCCGAAAAGGCCGGCATCCTGAAACCCGGTGTCCCGGCGGTTTTCTCCCGCCAGCGTCCCGAAGCGTACGCCGTCCTCGCCCGCCGCGCCGCGGAGCTGGCCATCCCGGTCGATCGGCTCGAAGATTGGGCAGTGCGCGATCTGGATATCGATGCCGCCGGCAGCCGCTTCCGCCTCTCCGGCTCCCGCCAGTTGCACATTACTTGTCCATTGGCCGGCGCCCACCAGGTCGAAAACGCCGCGACCGCCGCCATCGCCCTGGTCCGCCTGGGCCTTCCCGACCGCGCCATCGAAACCGGCGTCGCCGCCGCCCGCTGGCCCGGCCGCCTGGAGCGCGTCTCCCTCCATCCCGAAATCATCCTCGATGGCGCCCACAACCCCGCCGGCGCCCGCGCCCTCGCCGCCCACATAGAGCGCTTCTACTCCACCCGCCGCGTGCGCCTGATCTTCGGCGCCATGCGCGACAAAGCCATCTCCGAAATCAGCGGCATCCTGTTTCCGCTCGCCGCCGAAGTCGTCGCCACCGCCCCTGCTCAGGCCCGCGCCCTTTCTCCCGACGCCTTCCTCCGCGTCGCCGCCCATCCCCATCTCCGCATCGCCCGCACCCTCCCGGAGGCGCTGGCCATGGCCACCGATGGCCCCGCCAATCCCAACGACGTCGTCTTCGTTACCGGCTCTCTCTTCCTGGTGGCCGAAGCGCGCGCTATCATCGGGGGCCGACCATGAGTTTCCTGCGCTCACTGCTGTTCTCCACCCCCCTGATCGCCCTGGCCACCATCGTCTTGGGTACTTGCTCGGTCGTGGCCGGCTGGTTCGACCCGAGCGGCCGCACCCAGCACGCCCTGGCCCGTGTATGGGGCCGGATCCTGCTGGCCGTCAGCTTCATCCGCGTGCGCGTGGAAGGCCTCGAAAACCTCGACCCCCACGGTCACTACGTTTTCGTCTCCAACCACACCAGCTACATGGACATTCCCGCGCTCCTGACCCTCCTGCCCTACCAGTTCCGCTTCTTCGCCAAATCCGGCCTGTACCGGATTCCGTTCCTGGGCACCCATCTGCGCCGCGCCGGCCATCTCCCGGTGGATCGCTCCAGCCCTCGCGCGTCACTGAAAAGCATGAGCGAGGGCGCCCGCATCGTGGCCCAACGCGGCGTCTCCGTGCTCCTGTTCCCCGAAGGCGGCCGCGCACCCGAGGGCTTGCGCGCCTTCAAGGAAGGAGCCGCCTATATCGCCATTAAGGCCGCCGTGCCGGTGGTTCCCATGGCCCTGGTCGGCATGCGCCAATTGCTGCCCATGGGCTCGATTCATCTGCGCAGCGGCCGCGCCACCCTCCGCATCGGCCACCCCATCCCCACCGCCGGAATGAAGATCGCCGCGCGTGACACCCTCACCACCCGCCTCTATGCCGAAGTCTCGGCCCTCATCGGCGGCCCGCTTCAGCCAACTCTATAGGCGGAGGCAAGTCCCCCCGTGGGGCAGACCATCGTTCTTTGTGGTCTGCCCCGCGCCGCCCACGAAAGAAGCCTCAGATCCCGTCGAGCTTGCGCCCGCGCCGTCGTCGGGCACGGGGCATGAATGGCAACTAATCGGAGGGCGCCCACAGATCGAGAGAACATCCGGCGCGGGGCCCCGTTGCTCCCCGGCATGCCTCTCTACCTGCCCAATGCTCCCGGGATGCGGGATCATGGGACTGTGAACGATCCGATTCCATACAGAGAGGCATCCCCAGTTGGGAGCGCGGTGCGAGTGGCCGATTCGTGCTTCGCTGGAGGCTTTCCCGCCGGCACTTGTCCGAGATGATGGATAGGATCAATAAGAGACTGCGTGGGAATACGAAGATGCGGGGATACGCAGATCATTCACAGAAAACTTGCGCGCGCTCAGCACCCTCCTTTGGGGCGTCGCGCCAATTTCAGAGTGAATCGAGGCGACAACTCACGACAGGCGTTTCACTATCCTTTGCCTGGGCGCCTTCTGGCGTCCACCGGATTCGCGCTTGAAGGACTACGATATGCCAAAAGGGTTTACCAGAAAGCCGCAAGCGGACGAGCCCGCGACCCGAGGCAAGAACTATATAACGCCAGGCGGCCTGCAGCGCCTCAAAGAGGAACTCCGGTTTTTGCTCACCAGGGAACGCCCGGCCGTGACGAAGGTGGTGGCGTGGGCTGCCAGCAACGGCGATCGCAGCGAAAACGCCGACTATCAGTACGGGAAGCGGCGGCTGCGCCAGATCGATGGGCGGATTCGCTTTCTCACGAAGCGAATCGACGCCGCGGAAGTGGTGGACCCGGAACGTCCGAGAGCGGGGCAGGCGGCGACGCGGGCGTTCTTCGGAGCGACCGTGCGCTATGTCAATGCCGCGGGAACCCAGCGAGTGGTGAGCATCGTGGGCACCGACGAGGTCGATCTCAACCGCAACCACATCAGTTGGGCGTCGCCTCTGGGACGCGCGTTGATGAAGTCGGCGGCGGGCGACCGCGTAGCTCTCCAAGCGCCGGCCGGTACGGAATATCTGATCGTTCTGGAAGTGTGTTACGAGCGCATTTCTGTGGAACCGTTCCGTGAACCACCTGGAGCCGAGGCCTCGGCAGACGCCAATCGCCATGACCCAGGTGTGCGAAGCAGCACATGAGAATTCCATGCCCCGCGCAAGGACCAACCAAAAGGGATGAAGACGCACTGCGGCACTGTCTGGTGGGGCAGGCGGTTCCGCCTGCCCGCCGGTTGTCAACCGGTGTTCCCGCGGACGGCGCGAAATCAACAACCTGGAGAGCGTCTTCAACGGAGCGGTTGCCGCACCCAAACTGCGAAATCCCCCAAATCGGTCAAGCACCCCGGGTTCGGCTGCAGTCACTCTCCCTGGCTGCGATTTGTGGTAGTGTTGGTTCGCGGCGATTACGAATGAGAAACCACGCCGTGAATCCCGGATTTTTTGCTGAAAAAAAGGAGCGGGCATGGGAGACAAGGGTGGCAAGAAAGATAAGGAAAAGAACAAGCAACAGCAGTTGACGAAACAGAAACAAGGGGAGCGGAAGGAGCACGACAAAGCCCCGGCCAAGAAGCCCTTGGCAGGAACAGCGTAAAGCCGATTCGTGTGCGCGGCGAACGGGTCTGACTAGCCGATTCGCGGCTCAAGGTTCTGCAACTGCGGGAGCATGACCGCATTCGCCGCATCTTTCGGGCGCCACGCCACGTTTCGCCATCTCGCCGAACCCCTTGCGCCTCTTAAGCTTGCAAAGAATTCCCCGAAAACCCGATCCCCTGCCACAACCTCAGTCACGGATTTTCTAAATATTCCCCTCCCCCTCATTCCAAGCCACTTCCGCCAAATCCGCTCCCTCCGGATACGCACTTCTCCCGCGCTCGCAAGCTATCGTAGTGGCCGAAAGGTAGCTCCAATGCCCGATTCCGCCCTCTCCGCTCCTCAGCTCAAGGTTGTCGACGCCCTGTTGAACGGCGCCAACCTCAGTGCCGCCGC
>Ga0182016_10000106_pt1 | contig 90725 bp, 76 predicted proteins | sample 712S2MmetaG_FD_120491 | JGI IMG/M metagenome (GOLD analysis project Ga0182016, IMG submission 120491) | Permafrost microbial communities from Stordalen Mire, Sweden - 712S2M metaG | ecosystem: Environmental > Terrestrial > Soil > Wetlands > Permafrost | place: Sweden: Stordalen | collected...
GAAGTGAAACCGCCGGTGCTGGCCGATGCCATCGTGGAAGTCACCGAGACCGGCTCTTCGCTGCGCGCCAACAAGCTCAAAATCATCGATACGGTGATCGAATCGAACACCCAGTTCATCGCCAACCACGCCGCCTGGGCCGACCCCGCCAAGCGCCGCAAGCTGGAAGACATTCAGATGCTGCTCGAAGGCGCCATCAATGCGCTGGGCAAAGTGGGGCTGATGCTGAATGTTCACCGCGACAACCTGAAGGCCGTGCTGGGTGTGCTGCCGGCCTTGAAGCGGCCCACCATTTCGAACCTCAGCGACGAAGACTGGCTGGCCGTGAATACGATTCTGGACGAGTTGTCGGTGCGCGAAATCATTCCCCGGCTGAAGCAGGCGGGCGCCCAGGGAATTGTGGAATACCCGCTGAATAAAATAGTCCTGTGATTCGCATTCTCACTTCCCGACAAATCGGCCGGCTGCTGGAGCGCAAAGCCGCGCGCCTGAGCGAAGCCGAGGCCACGGTGCGGCCCATCCTGGAGGATGTGAAGCGCCGCGGCGATCGCGCGTTGATGGAATATGCGCGCCGCTTCGACGGCCTGGCGCGGCGCTCGGTGCGCGTGCCGGCCGCCGAGCTGGCCCAAGCCCAAGCCAGGCTTGCACCGCCGTTTCGCAAGGCCGTGGCCGCCGCCGCGCGCAACATTCGGGCGTACGCCCGCGCGCAGATGCCGCGCCCGTGGCGGCGCAAATTCGCCCCCGGCCTCGAACTGGGCCAGCTCGTGCGGCCGCTCGATACCGTGGCCGCGTATATCCCGGCGGGCCGCTATCCCCTGCCCTCCACGCTGCTCATGACCGTGATTCCGGCGCAGGTGGCCGGCGTGCCCGCGATCCTGATCGCTTCCCCCAAGCCGGTAACGGAAGTACTCGGCACCGCGGCTCTGCTGGGTGTCGAACGGGTTTTCGAGATGGGTGGGGCGCAGGCCATCGCCGCATTTGCCTACGGCACGCGCACCGTGCCGCGCGCCGACCGCATCGTCGGTCCGGGCAATATTTATGTGGCTGCCGCCAAGAAACTGCTGGCCGGCGAGGTCGGTATCGATTTTATCGCCGGCCCCACCGAGATTCTGATCGTCGCGGCCGCGGGCGATCCGCAATACCTGGCGGCCGACATGCTGGCCCAGGCCGAACACGATACCGACGCTTCGGCGGTGCTGCTCACCACCTCGCATCGGCTGGCCGCGGAGGTGGGGCGGGAAGTGGATCGCCAGTTGGCCGATCTGCCCACAGCGCCGGTGGCGGCGCAGGCGATCGCCCGTAATTCCGCCATCGTCATGGTGAGCTCGCTCGAGGAAGCCATGGAAATTGCCAACCGCTTCGCGCCGGAGCATCTCAGCATTTCCGATAGTTCGCTGCTGGCCCAGGTGCGCCACGCCGGCAGCGTGTTCGTGGGGCCGTTCAGCCCGGAGGCCGCCGGAGATTACGCCGCCGGTCCCAATCACGTGCTGCCCACCGGCGGAGCCGCCCGCCAACGCGGCGGCTTGAGCGTGAACGATTACCTGAAAGTGATTTCGGTGCAGCAACTGACGCGCCCCGCGCTGGCCGCGCTGGCTCCCTCGATCACCACGCTCGCGCGTGCCGAAGGCCTGGAGGCTCACGCCCGCAGCGTGGAGGTGCGGCGATGACGGCACGTGGGACAGGCCTCCTGGCCTGTCTCTGGATTTCTCAATTGACCTGGGGCGGGCGCTATCGCTTGCTAAAGAGACAGGCCAGGAGGCCTGTCCCACAAAGGTGGCGCGCATGAAGCCCAAGCTCCCCAAAGGCGCCGTGAAACCGCGCGCGGCGGTGGTTTCCATGGCGCCCTATTCGCCCCCCACCGGCGGCCGCCTGGGCAAGCTGCGCCTCGATTTTAATGAAAATACGGTGGGCTGCTCACCGGCCGTGCTGGCCGCGCTGCGCGATCACCTGACTGGTGAACAACTCGCCGTCTATCCCGAATACAGCGCCGCCCGCGAGGAGGTTGCCCGCTACTTCCGCGTCTCGCCGGAGCAGTTCGTCTTCACCAACGGCACCGACGAAGCCATCCAGGTGTTTATTAACACCTACGTGGACGATGGCCAGGAAGTGGTGCTGCTGAAGCCTTCCTACGCCATGTACCGCTTCTACGCCGAAGTGGCTGGCGCCAAGGTAACGGAGATCGCCTTTGCGCCGCCGGCGATGGAATTCCCGCTGGACGAGTTGCTGGCCGCGATCACGCCCGAAACCCGGGCCGTGCTGATCGCCAATCCCAACAACCCCACCGGCACGGGCGTTTCCGAGGCTGCCCTCGACCGGATTCTGCGCCGTGCCCGCCGCGCGGCCGTGCTCATCGACGAGGCCTATTACGAGTTCTCCGGCGTAACCATGCTGGGCTCGCTCGACGCCCACCCCAACCTGTTCGTGTGCCGCACTTTTTCGAAGGCGTTCGGAATGGCCGGCATGCGCCTGGGCTGCCTGTTCTCGCATCCGGTCAATATTCAATACCTGCACAAAGCCCAGTCGCCCTACAGCGTGAATTCGCTGGCGGTGGAAGCCGCCCGCGCGGCGGTGGCCGATACACACTATCTCGAAAACTACGTGACCGAAGTGCTGGCGGCACGCGAGTTGCTGTCGGTGGGACTCGAACGCCTCGGCATTCCCTACGTGCCCAGCTCGGCCAATTTCGTGCTGGGGTACTTCGGCAAGCGCGCCATCGAGGTTCGCGACGCCCTGCGTGGCCGCGCCATTCTCGTGCGCGACCGTAGCTATGAAGCCCCCGGCGCCGTGCGCATCACCGTCGGCACCCGGGAACAAACCGCCCGCCTGCTGGCCGTCCTGGAGGAGGTCTTGAACCCATGACTCAACCCATTCTCATCTTCGACATGGACGGCGTGCTGGTGGACGTCGCCGAATCCTACCGCGAAACCATCGCCCGCACGGTGGAGCATTTCACCGGCGCCGCGCCCACCCGCCAGCGCATTCAGGAGTTGAAAAACCAGGGCGGCTGGAACGACGACTGGAAGCTCTCGCACCACCTTGTAACCGTCGCGGGCGTGGAAGCCGGCTTTGAAGAAGTGACGGCCCATTTTCAGAAGCTGTTCCACGGCAACGGCACGGACGGCCTGATTCTGCGCGAACGGTGGGTGGCGCGGCCAGGCACGCTCGAAAAGCTGAACCAACGGTTCGGATTCGCGCTTTTCACCGGCCGGCTGAAATGGGAGGCAGAGCTCACACTCGCCCGCTTCGCGCCGCGGCTTCGCTTCGATCCCATCCTGGGCATGGACGAAGTGAAAGAGGGCAAACCCGCCCCCGAAGGCTTGCTGACGATCGCCGCGGCGCACCCCGGCGCCAAGTTGTTTTACGTCGGCGATACGGTGGACGACGCCCGCTCCGCCCGCTCCGCCGGCGTCCCTTTCATCGGCGTCGCCGCGCCCTCGAACCCGCTCTATCTCGACCTGGTCTTCCTGTTTCAGGAACACGGCGCCTACGCCATCGTCGACGATATCAACTACCTGGAGGAGGTGTTTGCCGAATGAGCCGGGCGAGACGCGCCACCATCCGCCGCCATACCAAGGAGACCCGCATTCAGGGCACGCTCGCGATCGAAGGCCGCGGCCGCTACGAGATTCAAACCGGCATTCGTTTCTTCGACCACATGCTGGAGCTCTTCACCAAACATGGCGGCTTCGATTTGAAGCTCCACGCCGAAGGCGACCTCGACGTGGATCAGCACCACACCGTGGAGGACGTGGGAATCGTGCTGGGGCAGTTGTTCGCCCAGGCGCTGGGCGACCGCAAGGGCATCAATCGCGCCGGCTATTTCGTGCTGCCCATGGATGAGACGCTGGCGGTGGTCGCGGTCGACCTGGGCGGACGCCCGGCGCTAGTCTACAAGGACCTGGTGCGGGTGCGGCTGGTGGGCGATCTGCAAACCGAGCTGGTGGAGGATTTCTTCGGCGGCTTCGTGAATCACGCCGGCGCCAATCTGCACGCCAAAGTACTTTACGGACGCTCCAACCACCACAAAATCGAAGCGATCTTCAAATGTTTCGCGCGGGCCATGAAGTACGCCTGCTCGAAGGACGGGCGGCTGAAAGACCAACTGCCGTCCACCAAGGGGCTTCTATGATTACCATCCTCGATTATGGCGCCGGCAATCTGCGCAGCGTCCAGAACACGCTGGAGGAGCTGGGGTGCGCGTTCCGGCTGGTGCGCGATGCCGCCGGTCTGGAAGCGGCCGACAAGATCCTGCTGCCCGGCGTGGGGCACTTTGGCCAAATGATGCGCGCGCTGGACGAACTGGGCGTGCGTCAGGCGCTGATCGCGCGCATCCGCGCCGGCGTGCCGTTCCTCGGCATCTGCCTGGGCCTGCAGGCCCTGTTCGACGCCAGCGAGGAAGCTCCCGAAGCCCGCGGGTTGGGCATCTTTCCCGGCACGGTGCGCCGCTTCGCGGCCGGGGTCCGCATTCCACACATGGGCTGGAACGAGCTCGATGTGAGCCCCGATTCGAAGCTTGCCCGAGGGCTGACCGTGCGGCCGTACGTCTACTTCGCGCACAGTTACTATGTGCCGGTGGACCCGCGCGCCGCAGCCACCTGCACTTACGGCGTGCCCTATATTGCCGTGCTCGAAGCCGGCCACATCCACGGCGTCCAATTCCATCCCGAGAAATCCGGCGCGGTCGGATTGCACATGGTAAGGAACTTCGCGTCATGCTGAACGGCAGCTTGTCCGCCATCGTTGCGCACGCACTTCTGCGTGCCGCGTCGAGTCTCTACTCGACGCCCGTGCGGCAAGGGGAGGCGTGCGTCGAGACGAGTCTCGACGCGGCACGCAAGAGTGCGTACGCCACATTTTCCGGAGGCCCACCATGCTAGCTAAGCGCATCATCCCTTGTCTCGACGTCACCGCCGGCCGCGTGGTGAAGGGCATCCATTTCGTCAACCTGCGCGACGCGGGCGATCCGGTGGAATTGGCCGACCGTTACAACCGCGATGGCGCCGACGAACTGGTATTTCTCGATATCACCGCTTCCTCCGACGCCCGCGACATCATGGCCGACGTCGTGGCTCGGACCGCGCGCAAGGTCTTCATCCCGCTGGCGGTGGGCGGCGGTATTCGCAGCGTCGCCGATGCGCGGCGAATCCTCATGTCCGGCGCCGACAAAGTCTCGGTGAATACGGCCGCCGTTCGCCGCCCGGAGCTGATCACCGAGCTGAGCCTGGAATTCGGCGCGCAGGCCGTCGTGCTGGCCATCGACGCGCGGCGCAAAGCGCCAGGCCAATGGCACGTCTACACCCGCGGCGGCCGCGACGACGAGAAGCTGGACGCCGTCGCCTGGGCCGCCCGCGGCGAGCAACTGGGCGCGGGCGAGATCCTGCTCACCTCCATGGATACCGATGGCGTACAGGACGGCTTCGATTGCGCCCTCACGCGCGCCGTCTCCGAAGCCACCCACATCCCGGTAATCGCTTCCGGCGGCGCCGGCAAGCCCGAACATTTCGTGCGCGTGCTTACCGATGGCTGCGCCGATGCCGCCCTGGCCGCTTCCATCTTCCATTACGGCACCTACACCGTCAACCAGCTCAAGGAAGAATTGGACCGGCGCGGCATTCCGGTGAGGCCGGCATGATTTTCCCTTGCATCGATCTGATGGATGGCAAAGTCGTGCAACTGGTGCAGGGCCGCGAAAAAGCCCTGGAAGCCGATGCGCCTGAAACCATGCTCCAGCGCTTCGCCGCCTTTCCCGAAATTCAGGTCATCGACTTGGACGCCGCCATGGGCCGCGGCTCCAACGACGAGCTGGTGCGCATGCTGGCCGGCCGCGCGGCGACCCGCGTCGGCGGTGGGGTGCGAAGCGTGGAGCGGGCGGGGGCACTGGTCGAACAGGGAGCGCGCAAGGTGATCGTGGGAACCTCGGCATTCACCAAAACCGGCGTCAACCAACCGCTGCTCGCCGCCATCCGCGATGCCATCGGACGCGACCGCCTCATCGTTGCGCTCGATTCCAAAGACGGCCGCATCGTCGTCGAGGGTTGGCGCCAAGCTACCGATTTCACCGCCGCCGGGATGCTGCGCTCGCTGGAGCCCTATTGTTCCGGTTTCCTCTGCACCTACGTGGATAAGGAAGGCATGATGGAGGGGACCGACCTCGAATGGTTTCGCCGCCTGCGCGCCGCCACCGCGCTGGAGATCACCGCCGCCGGCGGCATCACCACGCTCGACGAAGTCCGCGCCCTGCTGGCCATGGGCGTCCACGCGGCCCTGGGCATGGCCATCTACACCGGCCGCCTGAGCCTGTCCGACCTGGCCGGGCTGCAGTAGGACAGGCCTCCTGGCCTGTCTCGTGGGGCAGACCATCGTTGTTTGTGGTCTGTCGCCAGCTCGCCCTATTCCGCGCCGCCCGCCGGCGGTTCCACCTGCTCCGCCAGCGCGCTTTCCACGACAGTTTCCGGCGACACCGGCCTTGCCTCCAGCCATTTCGGATACCGGCCCAACCACAAACCGAAAATAAAGTGCGCGATCAGCGTCGGCGTTTCCGCATATTCGAAGGCCACCAGCGGCAGCGCATGGCGATAGATCAGCTTATAAGCCACCACGTACCACGCCAGCGCCACGCCCAGCGCCAGGAGGCGCACGCGGTGCGAACCCACCCGGGCGCCCACCACGGCGGCAAACAACCCGCCCAGCGCGCCGTAGATCGCCACGTACACCGCCAGCCCCGCCAGCGTGGAATAGGCAAAATCGTCCCGCCAGCCGGTGCCCGGATAGAAGGCGCCGGCCATCAGGTTTTCCGCCGCCCAGAAGCTCCGCCCCCGCCACGTAGAGACGATCCCCAGCCATCCCATCATCCATCCGGCGCCGGTTACGCCCCGCGCCAGGCCGGCTACCCAGCCGGGGATCGGAGGCGTGGAGGGAACCTCGGTAGCATGACACATCGATTTCAGCCTATACTGACCATAGCGTAAGCCGAAAGGCAAAGCCAGAAAAGGCCAAAGCAAAGTACATGAGAAAAGTGGAAGTCCGCTAGTGGAACGCCACGTAGTGGTAACGGGAATCGGGGCCGTCAGCCCCAATGGGATCGGCCGGGAAACGTTCTGGGAGGCGACCAAAGCGGGGAAGAGCGGCGTGCGGCGCATCGCCCGCTTCGACCCTTCCGAATTTGTAGTTCAGATCGCCGGGCAGGTGCCCGACGAGTTCGACGAGAAGCGCTACGTCGAGGTGAAGGATCGCCCCCACGTATCGCGCGCCGTGCCTCTGGCGGCGGCCAGCGTGGCCGAGGCGATGGCCGACGCCGGCCTCGATGCCGGTTCCATGACGCGCGACGAGCTGCGCGAGATCGGCGTTCTGGTCGGCTCCGGCGGCGGCAGCCAGGATTTCACCGAAGAACAATACCGGCTCTATTACACCGGCCATCTGAAGCAGTGCAGCGTGTATACAATTCCTACCGGCACCATCGGCACGCTCGCCAGCGAAGTCTCCATGCGCTTCGGGTTCCGCGGTTTGAGCCACATCGTTTCCACCGGCTGCACCTCCTCCACCGACGCCATCGGCTATGCCTTCCGCCACATTCGCATGGGCATGCTGGACACTATGGTCGCCGGCGGCGTGGATTCGCCCATCGCGCCCCTGATCCTGCGCGGGTTCCAGCTCATGCGCATTATGAGCACCCGCTGGAACCACGAGCCCGAGCGCGCCTCGCGGCCGTTTTCCCGCGACCGGGACGGCTTCGTGCTGGCCGAAGGCGCCTGGTTCTTCGTGCTCGAGGAGCGCGAACGGGCCAAGGCGCGCGGCGCCCATATTTACGGCGAAATCGTGGGCTACGGGTCCACCTGCGAGGCCTACCACCGCGTGCGCCTGGAAGAGTGCGGCGAGGAACCGGCCCGCGCCATCGGCCTGGCGTTGAAAGAGGCCGGCATCGCGCCGTCCGACGTGGACTACATCAACTATCACGGCACTTCCACCGAGCTCAACGACCGCATCGAAACCCGCGCCGTTAAGTTGGCTTTCAACGGCCACGCCTACCGCCTGCCCGGCTCGTCGCTGAAAAGCCTGATCGGCCATCCCCAGGGCGCTTGCGGCGCCGCCGGCATCGCGGCCACCCTGCTGGCCATGCGCGACGGCGTCGCCGCCCCCACCCTCAACATCGAGGAGCCCGACCCCGATTGCGACCTGGATTACATTCCCGGCCAGTGCCGCAAACTGGATATCGAACACGCCATTGCCAATTGCATCGCGTTTGGCAGCAAGAATTCCGCTCTAGCCCTGCGCCGCGGCTAGGACGGTTTCACCGTGGGGCAGACCATCGTTCCTTGTGGTCTGTCGCCCGTAGCAGCCTGACAGACGACGAAAGACGATCGTCTGTCCCGCCCTCTGGGTTTCTGGAGAGTTCGGAGACTCGACGCGGACTGTTTCTACGCGAACAACACCGTCCAGCCGCGCTCGCGCCGGCTCAGGTGCGGAGCATGCTCGGCCACGTCGGCGATGAACGCGGCCGCGTTCGCCGGCGCAATCCGCACTTCCGACCGCGCTCCATAGCGGATGCTCACCCCATCCACCGCCAGCGCCGTGCTCACGCCGGTGCACGGCGCCACCATCGTAATCGCATCGTAGGGAATGAACCGCCGTATCAGGCCCGTCTGGATGATCAGACCCCCTGCCGCGGTTCGATACGTTTGCGGGTACAAACACAGCATCAGCACCAGCAGCGCCGGACCGCCGACCCAATACAGGCCGGCGGTCAGGGTCACCGCCACTCCGGCCGCCACGGCCAGTATCAACCACCAATCGCTCTTTCCGTAGTGCGTCATACCGCCCTACCTTTCACTCCTTCTGGCCTTCAGCCCGGCCAACAGGCGCTCCACCTCGTCCTGCTTTTCCAGCGCGGCGAAGCGCTCCTCCACGTCGTCGCCCACCAGTTCGGCGGTGGCCTGCGCGGTCGATTCGGTATGGTCGACCTTGTTTTTCATGCGCTCGAATGCCGCCGCGGCGGGATCCCCGCTGATGGGGTGTCCGGCCTCGGTGGCTTTATTCATGGCGCGGGCGCGGCGGTGCTGCGCGATCAGCATGTCGCTCTTGGCGTGCGCCTCGGCCAGCTTCTGTTGCAGTTTGAGCAGGGCGGTCTTCAGACTTTCCACCTGCAGCTTCTGGTCTTCCACCTGTTGAGTAAAACCCGCCGCCATGTTGCGGTAACTCATGGCGCGCTCCAGTGCCGCCCGCGCCAGGGCCTCGTCCTTTTTGTCCAGGGCCAGATCGGCGCGGTGCATCCACTGCTTTTCGCTTTCCGCGGTTTCCGCCAGTTTCTTCTCCAGCACGTGCTGGTCGGCGATCGATATCGCCACCTGCGTCTTGACCTGCAACAGTTGGTTCTCCATATCGAGAATCACCTGCTTGATCATTTTTTCCGGATCTTCGGCCTTATCCACGAGGTCGTTGATATTCGCCCGTATTAAGGTTGAGACTCGCTCTAACAGTGCCATGGGATACTCCTTGCTTACTCGGACTTCGGTTTGGGTGCTTTGTCGCCAATCGTTCGCACCTTGGCGAACAGTTCGCTGAACGGCATGCCGGACAAAGTTTCAAACAGCGCCGGGACCTGCGCCGCCATCTTGGTCAGGTCGCCGGTAATCTTATTCAGTCCGGCGGTGTCGCCGTTGCCGGTCGAGATGACGGTGATCTTGTCCACGTTGGCCAGCGGCGCGGCCAGCGCTTTCACGATTTCGGGCATGCCCGTGATCAGCTTGTCCACGATCGCCGCCTGGTTGAATTCCTGGTACGCCGCCGCCTTGACGTTCATGGCCTTGGCTTCGGCTTCGCCCTTCTTGAAGATAATGTCGGCTTCCGCCTCGCCCTGCATGCGGATCGATGCCGCCTGGCCTTCGGCTTCGATGGTGAGCCGCTGCTTTTCCGCCAGGGCCAGGGTTTCGATGCGCTGCCGCTCGAATTCGGCCGCCTTCAGCACGGTCGCCGTCAGCTCGCGATCGCGGCGCATGATCTCGGCTTCCTGCACTTTGACTTCGTGTTCCTTTTCGATCTGGTGAATGGTGACTTCCTCGGCGCGCACCTGCTGCTGCATCACGTTGGCCTGGATCTCGTACGCTTTATCGGCCTGCGCCTGCTGCTTCTTCACCGTCTCCTGGTATTGAGCTTTCTTGATTTCCAGGTCGCGCGTCGCCTCGGCCTGTTTGGTCTGGGACAGCGTTTCGGCCAGCACCCGCTCCTGATCGGCATTGGCTTTGGCGATGGCCGATTCGCGCGCCGCTTGGGCGCGCTTGATGGCGGTATCGCGATCCGCTTCGGCCGTGGCCACGTCGGCGTCGCGTTTGATGCGCGCGATGTCCGGCCGGCCCATGTTGGTGATGTATTCGTTCTTATCGCGAACTTCCTTGATGGTGAACGAAATCACTTCCAGCCCCATCTTGGTCATATCGTCGGCGCAGGTGGAGCGCATCCGGTCGCCCACCATTTCCGGCTGTTTCACGATCTCTTCCACCGTCAACTGGCCGATGATGCCGCGCAGGTGGCCTTCCATCACCAGGCGAATGAGAGCTTCCCGCTCATCCGGCGACTTGGTCAGAAACTGCTCGGAAGCGGTCAGGATCGACTCCGGGTCCGACTTCACCTTGATCTGCGCCACCGCTTCCACCGTTACCGCCACGCCCTGCCGCGTGTACAGGTCCTGCTTGGGAGCCACGTCGAACGACATCAGCTCCAGCGACAGGCCGCGGCAATTCTCCACCATCGGGAAAATCATCGTGCCCCGGCCCTTCACCACGCGTGTGCCGCGGAAGCCGTAGACAATCAGTGCCTCGTGCGGGCCGGCCTTGCGAAACAGCCTGGCCAGCCCGCTCAGCAGGAACAGCAGCGCCAGTATCCCCAGCGCCACAAACACATAGATTTGGTTGTTCATAAACTTGAACCGGTCTTTTCCCTCTCGTCCGCTCTTCGCCGACGCTTATTGCAATTCGTCCGCGGGATCCACCCACGGCTTCACGTACGCTATGCCCTTCTCATAGCGCGCCACCATTACCTCGGTTCCCCTGGGGATAGCCACGCCATCCTCGGAGCGCGCGCCGGCCACGCGGCGCGTGCCTTGTTGCGAATAGATCAATTCCCCCGTGCCGCCGAGGCGGATGGAAATGCTGAGCCGTCCCAGCACGCCCACCATGTCGTAATCGGCCGGGTCGAGCGGGGCCTCATGCGCCATCAGCACCTTCGCCAGAAACCAGAAGGCCACCGCCGCCGCTCCCAACCCGCTCAATACCGCCACGCCCAGCGCCACCACGTACCAAACCGCGTAGTAGCGCGACAGCAGATAGCCCACTCCGCCGAACCACACCAGAAACGCCGCCAGGGTGGCGAAGTTGAACACCGGCGTGCCCCTCCCGCCGGAAGCGTGCGGCACGTGCAACCCGTGGGGCACGTGGAGATGCGGCACGTGCAGGTGCGTGCCGCCCCCTACCAGGGCCAGCACGCTTAACCCGAAGCCCGCGATAAAACATGCGAAATAGAAATCCACCCAAGTCACGATTGCCTCCTGGCTTCGGCCGGCCGCAGCACTTCGAGCAGCCGCTCCGCCAGCCCGGGATTCTCCAAAATGCGGCTCAGCACCACCAGGCACATGCGCGAATCGGCGTGCTTGGCGATCCCCAGCAGCGCCCGCGACAGCTCCGGTTCGCGACGAAACCGCTCCGCCCCCGATATCAGCCACAGGTCCAGCTTGTCCTCCAGCGCACCCACATCGGAAACCAGCTCGTTCTGAAATCCCTCCGGATCGTCCACCAGGTATCCCGGATGTACCTGGAAAAACCGCGCCAGCAGCATGCGCGTGGAATTCGTCAGGTGCGGCCGCGCTCCGCTTTCGATCTGCGAAAGGTAACTCTGGCTGATCGGCTTGCCCAGTTCCTTCTGGATCAGCCGCGAAAGCTCCTGCTGCGACAGGTCGCCTTTGAGTCCGCGAAGCGTGCCTTCCACCTCCCGGAGGTAGCGAAGTTTTTCTCCCAGCTTCATATCGACGATTGCGTTTATCGCAATATGAGATTAATCTATTGCAATTTGTGATTGAAGTCAAGAAGAAAATTCATAGTGGGCTCAAGGGGATAGCGGGGGGCGGGGTTTCGCGAGAAGAAAAATACCGAAGAAGCCTATTTTGCGGCAGGAAATGCGCTGACGGCTGGCCGCTGCGGAATTACGGCTACTATTAAGAAAACCGCTCCCTGGCGGTCGCGGCTCGGTCACGTTTGTTTCCGAGCCGCGACCGCCAAGGAGCGGTTGCCCTTATGAAGACTTAGTTGTTGTTAGGGTTGCCGTTGCCGTTGCCACCGCCGCCGTCGCGGCGTTTCAGCGTGGGACGGTCGTCGCCGTCGTCGGTGGTCGTGGTGCCGCCGCCGGGATCGACCGGGCCGTTGGTGTTACGGCGCAGGCGCGGCCGGTTCGGATCTTCTTTCGCATCCGGCTTGCGGCGGTTGTGCATCATGGCCAGGCGGTCTCTGACATCGTTGAACTCGGACGTGTTTACCACGTATTCCGGTTGCGGCTTGAGAATCGTCTGGATCTCGTTCTGCGCGGACTTGATCCGGTCCTCATCCATGGGATGGGTCGCGAACACTTTGGAAACCGCGCCGGGCTTCTTCTTTTGCATGGTCTGCAGCTTTTCGAAGAAGTCCACAAACGCGGTCGGATCGTAGCCGGACTTGTACAAATACTGCAAGCCGAAGTAATCGGCCTCTTTTTCGGCGCCGCGGGTGAAAGCCAGGTAGCCCATCGGGATTGCCAAGCCCATGCCCTGCCGTATCGCGTATCCCGTCCAACCGCCCAGGAAGATCGATCCGGCGATGGCGCCGATCTGCATCATGTCGGCCTTGGTGGCGTTGCGCGTGCCGTGGCGGCAGGCTACGTGGGCGATTTCGTGAGCCATCACGCCGGCCAGCTCGGCCTCCGTGTCGGCTTTCAAAATCAAACCGGAGTTCACGAAAAAGAAACCGCCCGGCAAAGCAAACGCGTTCACTTCCTCGGTATCGAGAACCTTAATGGTGAAGGGCACCTTGGCATCGGAATTGCGCACGATGTTCTGGCCGACGCGGTTGACGTACTCGGCAATCGTCGGATCGTCGATGATTTTGGCCTGACGTTCCACTTCCTGCGCCAACTGTTTGCCCAAAGCGATTTCATGCTCGAGCGAATAGAAGTTGACACCGCTGGAAACGTCGCGCTCGCCGATCGCATCGGGGTCTTTCTTCTTATCGTCGGCCAACGCGCCCGGAGCCGACAGGCTCAGAGCGGTAACGATTGCGAGCAGCGATGCGAATCCACGTCTCATGATCGGAATCTCCCGCTAGATACACTATACGCCTAAACCGGCTGGAGTTGGTGAACCTAAGTGTTAAACGTGGCGCTCGGGCGGCGGGTTTCGCCCAATCGCACCTTAGTACAGTCCGACGCTGATGACCTTACCGCCCGTATCCACCAAGACGTCCATGCGGCGGTTTAAATAGGAATAGAACTTTCGTCCTTGGGCCGCTGTGGTAGCCGTCACGTTGCCGCCCCACACCCGCCGGCAGTCGCTCCACATCAGCCGGAAGGGATAGGCGAAAACCGTGCGGAGGGTGCCCGTCCCGGCCTCGAAATCGAGCTCCAGTTCTTTGTAACGGCCGGTGGGATCGGTAAAAGCGAAGATCTCGCCGTTCTCGTGATTGGCGGCGTCGAGCGACGGCCGCTGGCGCACCGGCTCGCCCAGTAGAAAACGAGCGTCGTCCTCCGTCCAGTGGCCAATCAATTTCTGGCAGAAAATCGCGCTATCCGTCGCGAAAGAAGGTGGATAGATATGCCGGAGAAGGGGCCGAGTGGAGTCCTCGATGGCCGTTTGCCGGGCATTCAGGGCCGCCAGACCGGCAGATGCGGCCGAAGATGGAGCGGCGTCGGCTTCGCTGGCACCGTCTCCGGCCCGACCCTTAGCGCTACCCCCAGTCCTTCCCCGCGTGGCCGCAAGCGGGGCTGGCGCCGGACCGGGTAGCCGCACGATCACGTCGCCTTCCGGTTCCTCGCTTCTTAGTACCGGCGCGCCGCTTGAATTGCCGTCCCGGTCCTTTTGCCCTCCCGAGGAACCCGCACCTTGCATCCAAACGACGCTCAACGCGAGGAAAGAAACGATGCAGAGAAGTCTCATACCTTAGCTGCGGGCAGAGCCCGGGCGATTTTTTCCACCCTCAGGTTAACCGACCCTTCCCCACGATGCGAGCCTGAATTTGGCAAGCACTCCGGCCATTACCATCGTTAGCGGACGGACTGGCGGGAGCGTATCGGAGTCGAACCGATCGGCGGCGGTTTCGGCCGCCCGCTGGTTTTGAAGACCAGGCCCACCACCGGACAAGAAACGCTCCCGTTGCTCAGCCTAACAGGTTGGTCACGGCGGCGGGCGGGCATCGCGTGTTTGCAGTCACTTACCGAGCCGCGACCGCCAGAAGCCGTGAAGAAACAAATTCAGGCCTCTGATGAACGCAGATGAACACCGATAATTCCTTTGATTTCTTTATCTGCGTTCATCTGCGTTCATCGGCGGCTATATTTCTTCACAGCCCAGGGCGAGGTCCGCCGTAAACGGATTGGCACGGATCGGCGCGGCGTGCGCACCGCGTTAAGCTGATTCTGAACCATGAAGAATACCGCAGTCCTTCTGATCGACTGTCCGGACCGCAAAGGCCTGGTCGCCGCCGTATCGAGCCTCCTTTATCGATACGGGGCCAACATCACCCATGCCGATCAACATCAGGACCACGAAGCCGGCCTGTTTTTCATGCGCGTCGAATGGGCGCTGGAGGGATTCGATCTGTCGGCGTTCCGGGCGGAATTCCAAACCACGGCCGCGGAGCTGCGGATGCAGTGGCACCTGAAGCTGATGTCGAACGTCCCGCGGGTGGCCATCTTCGTTTCTCAGCACCTGCACTGCCTGGTGGATATCCTTCACCGGCAACAGGCCGGAGAACTCGCCTGCACCGTTCCGGTAATCCTCAGCAATCACGACAACGCGGAACCGCTGGCGCGATTCTATGGAGTCGAGTTCCGCCACATCCCGATCAAATCCGAAACCAAACAGGCCGCCGAAGACGAGCAGCGGCGGCTGTTATCGGCCGCGGGGATCGAGCTCGTCGTCCTGGCCCGGTATATGCAAATTCTGTCGCCGGAGTTCGTGGCCGAGTACCCGCGGCGAATCATCAATGTGCACCACTCCTTCTTACCCGCTTTCGTGGGCGCCCGGCCGTATCATGCCGCGTTCCAGCGCGGCGTGAAACTGATCGGCGCCACCAGCCACTATGTTACGGCGGCACTCGACGGCGGCCCCATCATCGAACAGGACGTGGCCCGAATTTCCCATCGGGATCAGGTGGAAGACCTCATCAAGAAGGGCCGCGATATCGAGAAGGCCGTGCTCTCCCGTGCCATAGCCTGGCACCTGGAGCACCGCATTCTCTGTTACGGGAACAAAACCGTGATCTTCGATTAGCGCCAGCCCTCCACTCATTCATAGCGGATCGATCGCAGCGCATCCATCCTGGCGGCTCGTCTTGCCGGCACCAGCACGGCCACCGTGGCGACCGCCAGCAACAGCAGCGACACGCCGGCGTACGTAGCCCCGTCCCGCGCACTGACTCCGTACAGGAAACCGCTCAGAATGCGGCTCACAAAATAAGCCGTCCCGAGTCCGATTCCAAGCCCGATCCCCGTCAGCCAGATCCCTTGGCGCGCCAGCAGCCGCAGTACGTCCGCGGGTTGCGCGCCGATCGCCATGCGAATGCCGATCTCCCTGGTTCGCCGCCGCACCGCGTAGCTCATCACCCCGTACAGGCCCACCGCCGCCAGTGCCAGCGCGATCGCACCGAAAATCCCGAACAAGTTCCCGCACAGGCGCGGCACCAGCAGCGCCCTGCCGGCGTGGTCTTCGATCGCCTCCACGTTGTAGACCGGCAGCGAGGGTTCCAGTTCGCGCATCCGCCGGCGGACCGGATCGATAACAGTGGCCGGCGCGCCCGCCGTTCGCACCCCCAGCACTACGCCGTACAGCCCCCAGAAGTAGCCGTACTCGCGCTCCAGCGAAACGTAGATCTGCGGCCGCGGCCCTTCGGTTGGCGTTCGCGACTTGGCGTTCCCCGCCACCGCGATCACCTCGTGCGGCATCCCCTCCCAGGCCACCACCTTTCCCACCGCGTCTTCGCCCGCGAACAGGCGCGCCGCCAGCGCTTCGTTAATTGCCGCCGGCGGCAGCCCCGGCCGCTGCCCGCTATCGAAATCCCGTCCCCGCACCAGCGGTATGCCCAGGGTTCGGAAATACTGGGAGGTGACGCCATAAATATCGGCCACCAGGACCGTGTTCGCTCCGGGCCGCGAAACACCGGCCGCGTTCGGCGACAGGCTCAGCGGCATGGTGTCCGCCAAGCCCGCCGATTCCACCTCGGGAAGCGCGCGCACCCGCTCCAGCAGGACTCCGAACAAGTTCTCCGCCCGCTGGTTCGAATATCCGGCCGCCCGCGGATCGAAACTCAGCAGCAGCACGTTGCGCGCGTTCATCCCCAGCGGAACCGACGAAGCGTTCTTCAAGCTCCGCAAGAACAGTCCCGCCACCACCAGCAGAACCAGTGAAACCGCTACCTGCGCCACCACCAGCCCGTTTTTCCAGCCAAACCGCCGCGGCGCGAAGGTGCCGCCGCCATCCGCCTTCAACATCGACGTAAGCTCGACGCGCGTGCTCTTCAGCGCCGGCACCAGGCCGAAACCCATGGCCGCGACTCCCGCCATGCCCGCCGTGAAAACCAGGACTCTCCAGTCGATACCGAAATCGAGCGCGGCCGGAATCGGCAGCGCGCCCTGAAGCTTGCCCATAAGGCCGGTGGCGACCCATGCCAGGGCGATGCCGCCGACGGCGCCGATGGCGGCAAGCAGCACGCTCTCCGTCAGGAGTTGCCGTACCAGCCGCCGCCGGCCCGCGCCGATCGCCAGCCGCACCCCGATCTCCTGCTGCCGCGCCGCCGACCGGGCCAGCAGCAGGTTGGCCACATTGGCGCAGGCCACCAGCAACACCAGTCCCACTACCGCCATCAAGGTACCCAGCAGCGCCCTGGCCTGGTCCGGAGCCACACTCAGCGCGTCCGCCGCCACCAACCGCAGGTTTCGTTTCGAGTCTACCCGAGGGTACAGCCGGTCGAGACGTGTTTCGACGATTGCCAGCGCCGCTTGCGCGGCCGCGCGCGAGATGCCGCGCTTCAATCGCGCCGTGACGAAGAGCCAGGGGTAGTTGCGATCCTGTTCGAGCGGCCCGTTCGCGCCCTGCCCCAGTTGTGCCACGGTCTCCCGATAAAGACCCAGCGGAATCCAGAAGTCGGTTGCCAGGCCGCGAATGTTGCCGTGGAAACTCGGCGGCGCGATGCCGATCACCACATAATTCTTGTCGCCCAGCCCGATCGTCCGGCCGGCGATACTCGCGTCGCCGCCGAACTTGCGCTTCCAGAGCGAATGGGAAATCACCACCACGCGCGAACGGTTCTCCTCGCCGCGGAAGGCCCGGCCCAATGGCGGCTCCGCGCCCAGCACGGAGAAGTAGTTGGTCGACACCAATTGTCCCCAAAGGCGCTCGGGATTGGCGCCGCCGACCGAACGCGGCACGGATGGATAACTCGCCGCCACGTCTTCGAAGGCGCTGACCTGCCCCCGATAGTCCTCGAAATCCGGGTACGAAAGGCGTGCCGCGCCGTTGCTTTGGTGGAACGAAGCCAGCCGCTCCGGCTCGCGCACCGGAAGGCTGCCCAGCAGTACGGCTTTCACCATGCTGAAGACGGTCGTGTTGGCGCCAATCCCCAAGGCCAGCGAGACCACCGCCGCGGCCGCGAACCCGGGGCTGCGGCCGAGAGCGCGGCACGAGTAGCGCAGATCGCGCGCCAGGTCTTCGAGCCAGCCGATCTGCCACGCCGCCCGGGTTTCCTCTCGCGCGCGCGCTCCCGATCCGAATTCGCGCCGGGCCTCCGCCAGCGCCCGCTCCCGCGCGAGGCCGCTCCGCTCCAGTTCATCCGCCCGCGCTTCGATATGGAACTGAATCTCCCGCTCCAGTTCCTCGTCGAACCGTTGCCGCCGCGCCAGATACCCGATGCGATTGCCGATTTCCTTTTTCAAAGACATGCGCGTTCTCCCGTGGATTCACGCCGATTTCATCACCAGCCGGATCGCCTGCACCAGCCGTTCAAACTGGCTCGATTCCCGCTGCAACTGTTTTTTGCCCGCGGGGGTAAGCCGGTAGAAACGCGCCTTCCGGTTGTTTTCCGATATCCCCCACTCGGCCGCCAGCCATCCCTTCACCAGCATGCGGTTCAAGGCGGGATACAGCGACCCGTCTTCGATTGCGAGCCCCTCCCCGGAAGCTTCCTTGATCCGGCGCGCAATCGCGTAGCCGTGCAGCGGCCCCCGCCGCAGCGTGCGCAAAACCATCATGTACAGCGTCCCCGGCAGCAGCTCCGGACATTCCGCCTGTTTCATGCGCCGCCTCCTTCCCTTGTCCGTACTATGTATAGCACCGAAAGGGAAGCGAGGCAAACCCCCGCCGCAACGCCGCCCTGCTAGAATTTACGATGGCCATGAGACTCCCGATTCACGCCCTTTCGCGGCTTGCCCTTCTCGCGGCGGCGCCAGCGCTGTCGCTCGGCCAGGCGCCCGCGCCCCTGCGCCCGCCGGCCGTTCCGCTGGTGACCCACAACCCCTACTTCAGCGTCTGGTCCGCCGCCGACCGCCTTACCGACGCCGCCACCACCCACTGGACAGGCAAGCCCAACCGCCTCACCGCCCTGATTCGCATCGATGGCGTGACCTTTCAAGTGATGGGACGCGAGCGGACGCCTTCCGCCGTTCTCGAACAGCAACGGCTAAGTGTCCTGCCCACCCGCACCATTTACAACTTCGCGGGCAAAGGCGTCCGCCTGGACCTGACCTTCTTCACCCCGGCCCTGCCGCACGATCTCGATATTCTCTCCCGTCCCGCCACCTACATCGAGTGGACCGTTTCTTCCACCGACGGAAACCCGCACCGTCTGCAACTTTATTTCGACGCCGCCGCCGATCTGGTGGTGAATACGCCGGACCAGCCCGTCTGGTGGGGCCGCAGCTTGCTCGACGGCCAGACCGTTCTCCGCATGGGATCCCGCGAGCAAGCGCCGCTCCGGCGCCGCGGCGACGACGTCCGCATCGACTGGGGCTATCTCTACCTCGCCATCGACGGCCGCCCCGGCGCCTCCAGCTCCATCGCTCCTCACGCGCAATCGCGCACCCGCTTCGAAGCCAGCAGCCTACCCGATTCCGACGATCTTCCCGACGGCACCGCGCCGGGCGCCGGTTCTACCGAAGCCCTTGCCGTCAGCCTCGATCTGGGCAGCGTCGGTGCCGCGCCGGTTTCCCGCTACCTGATTCTCGCCTATGACGACCTGTACTCCATCGAGTATTTCCAGCGGGCCGAGCGCCCGTGGTGGCGCCGCCATGGCGCCGATGCGGCCGAGCTTCTCCGCGACGCCCGCCGCGACCACGATTCCCTGCTCGAACGCAGCAGGGCTTTCGACGACGAGTTGATGGCCGATATGCGCGCCGCCGGCGGCGAACAGTATGCTCGCCTGGGCGCGCTGGCTTACCGTCAAACCCTGGCCGCCCATCAACTGGCCGCCGATGCCGACGGCACGGCCATGTACTTTCCCAAGGAGAATTTCAGCAACGGCTGTATCTCCACCGTCGATGTCATCTATCCCAGCGCGCCCTTCACCCTCTTGTTTAATCCCCTGTTGTTGAAAGCCCAGCTTGAACCGGTTCTTCAGTACGCCCGCATGCCGCGCTGGCCGTGGCCCTTCGCTCCTCACGATCTGGGAACCTATCCGCAAGCCAACGGACAAGTCTATGGCGGCGCCGAACGCACCGAGGAAAACCAGATGCCGGTCGAAGAGAGCGGCAATATGTTGATCCTGGTCGCCGCCCTCGCCAAGGTCGAAGGCAACGCCGCTTATGCCGAGAAGTACTGGCCGGAACTTACTAAGTGGGCGGAATATCTCAAGACCAAGGGTCTAGATCCCGAAAACCAGCTCTCCACAGACGATTTCGCCGGCCACCTCGCCCACAACGCCAACCTTTCGCTCAAGGCCATCCTCGCTCTCGGCGCCTACGGAACTCTCTGCCAGGCCACTGGACGCACCGCCGAAGCCGCCGCCTACCGCGATCTCTCACGCGACTACGCTAAGAAGTGGATCGACCTTGCCGCCGAAGGCGACCACTACCGCCTGGCATTCGATAAACCCGGCACCTGGAGCCAGAAATACAACCTGGTGTGGGATCGCATCCTGGGCCTCGATCTCTTCCCCGCCGAAGTTGCCCGCAAGGAAATTGCCTTCTACGAGAGCAAGCAGAACGGCTACGGCCTGCCGCTCGATAACCGCCGCGATTACACCAAGCTCGATTGGACCATCTGGAGCGCCACGCTAGCTACCGACCGCGCCGATTTCGAAAAGCTGGTCGCGCCCGTTTACCGCTGGCTCGACGAATCGCCCAGCCGCGTCCCGCTCACCGATTGGTACGATACGGTCACCGGCAAACAGCAAGGCTTCCAAGCCCGTTCCGTAGTAGGCGGAGTCTTCGTAAAAATGTTGACCGACCCCGCCGTGTGGCACAAATACACCGCCAGGGCGCTGGGCAAGTAGGCGGCCTTCTCGTGGCACACGCACCAGCGCAACTTATCTTGAAGGAACACGACGGATCACGCCACCCCGTTCGTCAGGTGTGGAACGAGTAAAAGATCCGCGTTCCGGGGCCGCCGGCTTTCGAGCGAGGCCCGACGACTTCATCGCCGGCGGCGGGCCTTCCACAACGTATTCGTAAACTCCACGCCGGCGTTCAACAGGATCCGGTGGTATGACGGTGCGCTTTTCCAGAATCGTGCACCCCTCGACCATGCCACCAACTTCGTGATCGAATCTGGAACGGATGGTTCTGGTCATGGTGGCAGGCTCCCTTGAAAATGAGGTTAACACGATTGATGGTGGTCCCTGTTTCCGGATTCGTGCGGGTTATCTGCCACGCTGCCTTTCCGTTGTTTACGTTCCCGGCGAGGGACATGAGCCGCCGAAGTTCTGCCAAGCTGAAGAAATCTAAGGACTCGTCATAAATGGTGGGGCGGACCCCCCGGTCCGCTGCGGACCGGGGGGCCCGCCCTACGTTTATGCTTTAGCCCGTAGCGAAGGTCTCGGGCTAAAGGCGGCTAAGTCCTGGCCACCTACGAGCCGTGGTAGTAGGTTCGAGGGCGCGGTAATCTGGACTCCTTAACAGTCTCGTCAAAAATCTCTCACTCGGGGTTTCCGTCTACATGTTTCGTGTATTCAAATTGCGGCGGTTATTTTTTGCATTGCTGTTTTCTTTCGGTCTGGCGGCGCAAACGCCGGATACGGCGGTTCTGAACGGCCGGGTCCTGGACCCAAGCCATGCCGGCGTCGGCGGCGCCGCGGTCACGGTACAAAACATCCAAAGCGGCCTGGAGCGCAAAGCTACCACGGACGCCGGGGGCGGCTTTACCCTGGAGGGTCTTCCAGTCGCCGGTACGTACACGATGACAACGCGCAGGACAGGGTTTGCGCCGAGCCGTTTGGAAGGCTTGAGCCTGGCGGGAGGCACCGCGGCCAGCATTGTCGTGGAACTGAATTTGTCCGGTGCCGACACGGTCGCAATCACCGTGAATGACCTGGCCGGCGGCGTGCGCACCGACGCGCCCCAGATCGGCAATTACCTGAGCTCGGCGGAGATGGAAGAGATCCCGCTGTTCGACCGCAAGATCACCTTTCTGCCCATGCTCAACGCCGCCAATCGCCCGGCGATCAACCAGGGCGATATTTTCATGAACGAGAACCTGTTCACCACCAACGGCGCGGGCCGGCGGCAGACCTGGTTTGAAGTGGACGGCGCTACCGACAACGATAGCTGGGGCCGGCAAACCACGTTCAGCAACATTCCATTGGCCGCGGTGGAACAAATGACCGTGCTCAGCAACGCGTTCACCGCCGAATACGGCGGCAGCACCGGCAGCGCGGTGAACATCGTGACCAAGAGCGGCGGCAACCAGTTTCACGGCCAGGGATTGTATATGGGGCGGCCTTCGGGCACCGAAGCCGCGCTGGACGGTTTCAACAGCGCCACGGCGACCAGCGGCAACGACCTTACCAACGATACGCTCAATCAAGTGGCCGTTTCGCTTTCCGGCCCGCTCGGCTCGCGCCATCGGACGCAATTCTTCGCGGCCGGCGAGTACAGCATGGAAAACAAGGCGTCGCCGGTGATTTCGCCGGTCGCGCCGGGCAATTTCATCGGCCACTATCGCGATTGGCTGGGCTTCCTGCGCGTCGATCACCAGATCGACGGCCGCAACAACCTGTTCTTCCGCAGCGACGTGGACGCCTTTTTCGACACCAATCCCAACGGCATCGTGGGCGGCAATTCGCTGCCCACCGTGGCGCGCACCTTCAAACGCCGCACCTACTCGGAGGAAGTGGGCGAGACGGCGACACTGAGCCCGGCCTGGATCAACAACGTCCGCCTGCAATTCCAGCTTGCCGACCCCATCACCCAATTCATACCGGCGATTTACGGGACGGAATTCTCGGTGCCGATTTCGACCGGCGGCACGTTCACCAGCGGCACTTCGCAATCCGCGCTGCTGATGAACCGTCAATATGAGTTTGCCGACATTCTATCGTCGGTACGCGGGAAGCACGAGATCAAGTTCGGCAGCGATGTCATTCACGCTCACACCGGCGGGAACAGCAAGGAATTCGGCGGTCCGATCTATCTCGGGGAATTCGTTTACAAGAGCTGTACGCTCGGTCTGGCGCCCTGCGAAAGCGCGAGCTATCTGGATAACATCGCGAACGTAGCCACTTACACGCAGAGTTACGGCAACGCCGCTTACACCGTCGATGATACGCTGTGGTCGCTGTTCGCGCAGGACGATTACCGCGTCCGCCCGGACCTGACTCTCAACCTGGGCATGCGCTACGAACGCCAGACCTTTACCAACTCCACCAAGGATTTCGCCCCACGCGTAGGATTCGCCTACAACATAAAGGGAGACGGGAACACGGTGATCCGCGGAGGCTTCGGCATTTACTATTCGCAGATTGTCGATAATTCGGAAGCGAGCTACGCGCTCACCGGGCCGACCGGCGTTTTCAATTACACCGCCGCGCCCGGCCAGGTGGGCTTTCCGGCCAGCGTAGCCGCCGCGCCGCTGCCGGCTTTTCCCACCGGCGCGGTTGAGCCGCTGCGCAGCCTGTACATCCGCCCGGGAATGGCGTCTTATTACAACCAGTTCTTCCCCACTTCGACTTTGATCGGCTATCCCAACGGTCTTTACAGCCCTTACTCCGAGCAATGGACTCTGGGTATCCAGCGCCGTCTCAGCCGGGGGTTTGTGCTGAGCGTGGATTACGTCGGCTCGCACACGCTCAAGATCAACCGCCCGCTCGACGTCGATCCGCCGTCTCCTTTCATCCGCACCGCGCCGGGGCAGACGCGGTCGGCGCAGGCGGCCAATTGTACGCGCCCGTATTGGATCTGGTGGTACGCGCAGAACGATATGACCTGCAATACCGGCACGGCCACCAACCCCCAACCGCCCTACTCGGTGATTCAGAGCGACGTGAACGACGGGTACGCGTATTACGACGCGCTCGACGTCAACCTGAGCCGCACCTTCACGCGGCACCTTTCGATGCTGGCGAGTTATACCTGGTCGCACGCCATCGATAACGTCGATCCCGACACGACCAGCCAGAATCCCAACGACCCGAACTTCACCGGAAAGGTGGAAAACGGCAACGCCATTTTCGACCAGCGGCAGCGTTTCGTGCTGAGCGGGGTCTATGTCGCTCCTTATGGGATTCACGTGGGCGGAGTCGCTACTTTGGCGTCGGGCCTGCCGTTTAACTACACGACAGGCACGACGAACAGCGGAGATACCGGGGCTACCACGGATCGCGCGGTGATCGACGGGGTGGTGGTGGGTAGGAATGTGGGCCGGGGGCGATCGATTTACGATGTCGCGCCCTTCGTGGAGCGCACCTTCACTTTCGCCGCCGAGCGCGTGCATCTGACTTTGCGCGCCGAAGCGTTGAACAGCCTGAACCACGCCAATTTCGTGGGTTACAGCGGCACTTACGGAAACGGATCGGCGCCGGGCACAGGTTTCAGCGCGCCGTTGGCCGGAGTGACGAACCAGTTGCCCGCGCGGTCGCTGCAGTTCACGGGGCGGGTGACATTCTAAGGTGGAACCGCTCGGTCAAGACAGATGAATGCGGAGACGACCAAACGGTGCGGTCCCTGAAGGATCGAGCGAAGCAACTGGCTAGCGAGTCCGTCAACGCTCCCGGCGGCACGAACCAGGATATTGCTATCGAGGACGACGCGCATTACTGCGATCGGTGGCGGACGTGCCGGCTGGCCTCGTCGATCAAGCCTTCCAGGTCTTCGGGGGGAATGTGGCCGGCCTTGGCCGCCATGTTGTCCAGGTCCTCGATGAACTCCCGGACAGCCGCCTTCCGGGCCGGCTCACTGGTGGCCCCGGCAGGATACGCCATGACAGTAACGTGCTCCTCGTCTGCAACCTTTCGGCCGAGCAAGCTCTCGACGGCGGATCGAGCCGCATCGCCCAACTCGTCCGCTCGGCGTATCGAAATAGTCTGCATGGCGGCTCCTTCCGTTAGTTTATCAGCCTGGGTCCTGTTCGGCAGCGGCCCGAAAAACTGGCCGGAAGAACTGCCCGGCTCACTTCGGGGTGAAGGTGGAGTCGGCGCTGAAACGTTTGTAGCCGCTGTAGCCGATGCGCAGGCGCTCGCGCTGCGGGCCGGTGCGAAACTGCAAGGTGTCGTCGGCGACGGTGTAGGCCGGAAACCAGTTCTTGCCGTCCACCGGGTGGCGCACGGTGGTGAAGCGGGGGAAGAGGTTCTCCGACTTCATGGTGCGGATTTGCGGCACCGCCTGGCCCTGGAGCCGGACGATGTTGAGCTCTTTCTTCTCCACCCAAATCATGCCGTCGAACAGGCGCTGACCGGCGAGGATGCCGCGCGGCCGGACCTGGAGCACCCAGCAATCGACGCCGTCCACGGTTTCGTCGCCGCGGAAGGTGGTTTCGTAATTCCAGAGCCGGTCCTCGGTCAAAACCACGGGCTGAATCTCGCGGATATCGGCGAAGTCCTCGGGCGTCAGGACCAGGTGGAGCAAAGTGTTTTCGGGCTTGCCGACGAGTTCCTCGGTGCGGTCGTGCTGGGGGGAAAAAATGACGTCGCGCACTTCGCGATAGTGGCCTCGGGTGGCGCCGCGATCGTCCAATTCGTCCAGAGCCACGGTTTGGCGATAGAGATACTGGTTGCGCTCGGCCTCGGTTTCGCTTTCGCGATGGGCCACCAGTTTCACCAGGTTGGGAGGCGGCGAAGGTTCCTGGCCGGGCAGGCGTTTCGCCAAAAGACCGAATGTTACAATGAGCGCGATGGCCAGAACGCTCGGCGGTTTCCGGGCGGCGCTATGGGTCGGTTGGATTGCGCTGGGCGTGGCGGGGTTGGGATACGCGCGGTTGAAGGGCATTCCGAACTGGGCGGCGCTGCCGATCCTAGCCGCCTTCCTTATCGAATATCCATTCTATCTGGTGGCCGGTTTCGCGGCCATGCGGGAGCGGCTGGGCGGCCCGGCGCTGCCGGCGTTTCTGGTGGTGTCGGCCACGCTGCCATATCTGGCCGCGGCGCCCGCCATCGATTTCCGCTGGATGGCGCTGGCGCAGTTGGCGGCGCTGGCGCTGGCCCTGGGGCTGTGGTACCGCGTCCTGCCGGTTTCGGCGCTCACCGACCTCGGCTTTCTGGCGCTGGTGGCGTCGGTCTACCTGTTCAAGTTCTTCGATCCGATTTATCCCCAGGTTTTCAAAATCAGGCTGTCGTTCCTGGGGCACCTGACTCTGATCCACCTGGGTGTGCTGGTGCTGACGCTGGAGCGGCGCATTCACGAGACCGGCTACGGTTTTTGGCCCGGCTGGCGCGATTGGCGGAGCGGCGTGGTGAACTACCTGTATTTCCTGCCGGTGGGCGCGGCACTGGCGCTGGGGTTGCACGTGGTTCATCCGGGCGCGGGCGCGCCGCTATGGCTGGCGCCGGCGATTTTCTTCGGCATGTTGTGGACGGTGGTTCTATCCGAAGAGTTCCTGTTTCGAGGCGTTTTGCAGGAGTGGCTGGAGGAGTGGACTTGTCCCCGCTGGGCCGCCCTGGCACTGGCTTCGCTGGCATTTGGCGCGGTGCATCTCTGGTTCCGCGGGTTCCCCAACTGGCGTTGGGCGCTGCTCACCGCCGCCCTGGGCTGGTTCTGCGGGCGGGCGCGAAACCAGGCTGGCGACATCCGTGCCGGTATGGTGACGCACGCGTTGGCGATCGCGACGTGGATGGGGTTTTTCGCGCGATAGCGAGCGGGTGGGTCATAATATTCTGGATAGGTTGCGGGCCACCATGAGTTACCAGATGCACCGGATTTTCTGCGCGACACACAAAGCGCTCGAAGCCGAACGGCAGGCGTTCCACGAAGTGGTAGGAGCGTTCAACGAGGAGCACGCCATGGCGCGCGGGATTCTTTTCGTTCCGATTTCGATTCCCGTCAACCTGACGGATAAGCGCTTCTATCGGCCGGCCATCGACGACAACGTGCGCTCCAGCCGCTATTACCTCCAGGTTGTGGACGGCAGTTTGGGACCGGCGGAGATGAATTTCGAACCGGATTGGCTGCTGGCGCGAGCGTGCCGGGCGGACGGGCGGATGCCGATGCGGGGAGTTTTGGCCGCCTTGAAGCGGTTGCCGGAGGGTAGCCGGCCGGAGGTCGCCGCGGCGGAATTTCGCGCCAGCGTAGCCGCTGCCGGTGTGGACGGATATTTCGAGTACGCCGATATCGCCGAATGGCGGCGGCAACTGGCGCAAGCACTGGCGGGGTGCTTGCGTGAGACGGCGGACAGCGCCGCCGACCAGCCATGCCAGGCTGCCTGTCCCACGGAGTGAGACCATGGAAATCGGCAGCCGGCTGGAAACCGCCGAAGACGAGCCTTTCGTACACCGGCTTCTGCTCGAAAGCATGACGGGCGAATTGGCAGCCTGGGCATGGCCGGAAGCGATCCGCGCCTCGCTGCTCGAGACGCAGTACCGTGGAAAGCTGGCGGGAATCGAGGCCACTTACCCCCATGCCGATCGCCGCATTTTGCTGGCGGACGGCGACCCCGCCGGGCGGATCGTGGTTCATCGCGACGACCGGGAAATCCACGTGGTGGATGTCGTGGTGTCTCCCGAGCTACGCAATCGCGGCGTAGCCACTTACGCTCTCCGCCGGCTGATCGAAGAAGCGGAGAGGACCGCCAAACCGGTCACCCTCACCGTGAATGCGTTCAACCCCGCGCAACGTTTGTATCTGCGGCTGGGATTTCGGCGGGTGGGTGGAGATGACTTGCAATGGCGGATGGAACGCGCGGCGGCTTCGGAGGTTCGATAGCGCACATCCGCAAAACAGGTCGGCGGGTGCAGCCGCGATCAAAGCGCCGGGATGAGCCCCGGCGTGGCAGACTGAGAGTCCGCTCCACGAGGCCTTCGAGTTCGCCCGGCGTTAGACTCAAGAAATCATGCCCCAATCCCTTTCTTTCCTCAGCGGCCAGTTGAACGAATGGCGCCAGGCCGGCACCTATCAGCGTCTGCGCATTCTGGAATCCGAATCCGCGGCCATGTCCCGTTTCGACGGCAAGGAAGTCATCAACCTGGCGTCCAATAATTACCTCGGTTTGACTACTCACCCCAAGCTGCGCGAGGCCGCGCTCGAAGCGGTACGGCGCTACGGCGTCGGCTCCGGCGCGGTGCGCACGATCTCCGGCACCATGAAGCTGCACATGGAACTGGAAGAGCGCATCGCCGCATTCAAGAACGTGGAAGCTTCGGTGGTGTTTCAATCCGGTTTCGCCGCCAACGCCGGCACCGTCTCCGCCATTCTGTCCCCCGAAGATCACATCGTGTCCGACGAGTTGAACCACGCCAGCATCATCGACGGCTGCCGCCTCTCGCGGGCGAAAATCCACGTCTTCCCGCACAAAGATGTCGCCGCGGCCGAGCGCATCTTAACCGAGCTGGATTCGGCGCCCGGCCACAAACTGCTCATCAGCGACGGCGTTTTTTCGATGGATGGCGATATCGCCCGGCTGCCTGGACTGGCGGACGCGGCCGTCCGCCACGGCGCCATCATGATGGTGGACGACGCGCATTCTTCCGGCGTGCTGGGCCGCAACGGCCGCGGCACCATCGACCACTTCGGCCTCCATGGGAAAGTGGATATTCAGGTGGGAACGCTGTCGAAAGCCATCGGCGTGCTGGGCGGCTACGTCTGCGGCAGCCGGGACCTGATCGAGTTCCTCTACCACCGCGCCCGGCCTTTCCTGTTTTCCACATCGCACCCGCCCGCCGTCGCCGCCGCCTGCCTGGCCGCCTTCGACGTGCTGGAGCAGGAGCCCGAGCGCATCGACGCGCTCTGGGCCAACACCCGCTACTTCAAGCAAGGGCTGGCCCAAGCAGGCTTCCGCACCGGCGAAAGCGAAACGCCCATTACTCCGGTACTGACCGGCGAAGCGCGCCTCGCCCACGAACTGTCCCGCAAATTGTTCGAAAACGGCGTATTGGCTACCGGGATCGCCTTCCCCACCGTGGCTAAGGATAAAGCCCGCGTGCGCACCATCGTTACCGCCACGCACACCCGCGCCGAGTTGGATCGGGCGCTCGAGGTATTCCGGGCGGTGGGTAAAGAAATGGGCCTGGTTCGGTAGGAAAAACAGATTCGATCCGGGAGGGGAAAATCCAGGGAAGGAGTACCCCCATCTCACCGAAAAACGTAGCCCCCGCCGCTCCGCGCCCTACCCGGACCCGCTTCGTCATCATGGCGCTGCTGTTCGGCTCCGTCGTCATCAACTACCTGGACCGCGCCAACCTGTCCATCGCCGCGCCGCTGCTGGCGAAGGACCTGGCCATCGATTCCGTCAGGATGGGGCTGGTGTTCTCGGCCTTCGGCTGGAGCTACGTGCTCTGTCAGGTTCCAGGCGGCTGGCTGGTGGACCGGGTGCATCCGCGCAAGCTGTACGCCATGCTGATCGCGCTCTGGTCGGTGGCCACGGCGCTGCTGGGGTTTTCGCGCGGCCTGGCCATGCTATTCGGGCTCCGGCTGGCCATAGGCGCGATGGAGGCGCCGGCGTTTCCCATCAACAACCGGGTGGTGACCACGTGGTTCCCTGAAAGCGAGCGCGCCACGGCCATCGGCTTCTACACCTCCGGACAGTTTGTCGGCCTGGCCTTTCTAACCCCCGTACTGCTGTTCCTCCAGGTGCATTTCGGCTGGCGCAGCGTATTCCTTTCCGTGGGGCTCCTGGGCATCGTCTGGGCCGTGGCCTGGTACATGATCTATCGCGGCCCACTGAACTATAAGGGCACCAATACGGCTGAGATCGAGACCATCCGCCGCGGCGGCGGTCTGGTGGACCTGGGCGAACAGAACACGGCCAGCGCCAGGCGGGGGTTCAATGCCGGAGATCTTGGCCAGGTGCTGAGCCACTCCAAACTCTGGGGGCTTTATATAGGCCAATATGGGTCCACTTCGATGCAGTGGTTCTTCCTGACCTGGTTCCCGACTTACCTGGTACAGTCCCACGGCATGAGCTTGCAGCGAGCGGGCTTGCTGGTACCGTTGCCGTTCCTGGGGGCGTTCTGCGGGGTTCTTTGTTCCGGCCTGCTTTCGGATTTTCTGGTGCGGCGCGGCTTTTCCCTCGGCGTCGCGCGCAAGACTCCCATCGTGACGGGCCTGCTACTGTCGACGAGCATCATTGGCGCCAACTTCGTTCGGACGCCGAACGGGATCATCTTTTTCATGGTTTCGGCGTTCTTCGGCAACGGGCTGGCATCGATCACCTGGTCGTTGGTATCCGCGGTTGCGCCGAAGCGCCTGATCGGTCTGACCGGCGGGGTATTCAACTTCATCGGAAACATGTCTTCCATCAGCGTGCCGGTCATCGTTGGCGCGCTGGCGCGCAACGGCGATTTCTCGCTGGCTCTCAGCTACATCTCGGGGATAGCCCTGATCGGGGCTCTTTCCTACATCCTGGTGGTTGGCAGAATCGAACGGCTTCCGGACGTGCGGTAAGCGCCCGTCAAGAAACAACCGTGCCATTTCGGCGTGGCGCACGCGCTCGTGCGTGCCGCGTCGGCACTTTTGCCGACGCCCGGCGTACCGTACGCAAGCGGGTGTCGAGAACAGTCTCCGAACCCCTGAAGTCGGGGAATTCATGCTGAGCCAAGTTTCGGCGGTGAGAAGGTGGGACAGCGGTGGGACAGACCATCGTTTTTGGTGGTCTGTCGGACCTTCGCCAAGCCTTAGCAGCCTGACAGACGACAAAAAACGATCGTCTGTCCCACCGCTGGGTCAAGTCATTTTCCCTCGGCCACCCAGAATGCCGGGGTGACATCAGGAGCGGGGGACGGTCCCTGGCGGGATCGTCTCTGGCGTCAGAAACCTCGCCTAACCCGACTCTTTGTTTACAATGGGTTGCGCAGAGGTTCCTGGAGAGTTCGGAGTCTCGACACGGCACGCAGGAGTGCGTGCGCCACCTCGCGCTCCGGGATTTGGCATGGTTATTTCATGACGATTCCTAAGCTAAGTACACGACTTCATAATGAGCAACCGGTCCCTAACGGTCGCGGAAACGCGCGAAACCGAGCCGCGACCGTGAGGGAGCGGTTGCTCATTATGTGGACGTAATTCCGAAATGGATGAGGCGAGTTTCGCAGCCGCGCCACAACGCGGCCACATCTTAGAGTTAGCATGGAGAGCATGCTAACCGCGGTTTTGCACGATGTCGATCGGCTGGTGCTGGAGGAAAGGCCGATCCCTCAACCGGGACCCGACGATGCCTTGGTGCGGATCAAATCCTGCGGCATTTGCGCCACCGATTACAAGGCCATCAAAGGCATACGCCACAACGTGCGCTTCCCGCTCGTTCCCGGGCACGAACCGGCTGGGGTGGTGGCCGCGGTGGGAGCACACGTCCGCAATGTGAAGGAAGGTGACGAAGTCATTGTTTGCCCCAGCGGTTACTGCGGCGCTTGCCGGTACTGCCGGATGGGCCAGACACACTATTGCGAACACATGTACACGACCGGCGGCGATGGTCCGCAAGATGTGCGGCCCGGGAGCTTCGCCGAGTATATGGTGACAGGGGCCAATACGCTCTTCCCCAAGCCTGCCGGCGTGAGCTTCGACGCCGCCTGCCAAACCGAACCCCTCAGCGGCGCATGGAAGGGCATCATCCAGTATTCGGAAATGCGGGTGGGCGACGATGTGGTCATCATCGGCACGGGTGGAATTGGCATGTACTGTATGATGGTGGCGAAGGCAGCGGGCGCCGGACGCCTGATCGCCGTAGACGTCAGCGATCACGCCCTGGAAACGGCTCGCAAATTGGGAGCCACGCACACCCTGAACCCGAAGCGCGACGATGTGAAATCGGCCATCCACGACATTCTGCCGCTGGGGCCGGACCTTGTACTGGAAGCCGCCGGGCCCATCGAAGCGGTCAATCTGATGGTCAGCCTCTTGCGGCGCGGCACGCGCTGGAACATCTTCGGCATCACCACCCACGAAACGTTCACCCTGGACGGCGGCCTGATGCATTTCCTGGAGGCGCGGATGGACTCCAGCTTTTCCACGAATCCGCTGGCGATGGAAATGGCCATTCGGCTCATCGAGCGTGGAGTGGTGAATCCCGAGAAGGTCATCTCACACCGCTTCCCTTTGGCGGAAATTGGCAAGGCAATGGAAGTGATGGGAACTCCCGGCCGGAACAAGGTTGTCATTAATCCTTAAGACCTACTTATGAGGCTTCGGAATCGTCGGCAGTTTGTTCGCTACGCGGCCTTGGCCGCCGGAGGCAGCAGTCTTGCCCGTTGGGCTTCGGCCGCGGAGACTTCTCCGGCGGAGATATACCGGCTGCTCGGCTTTGCCACCATGACCGGCGAAAACCCCCTCAAGCTCTGGGCCCGACTGCGCAACACTCGCCAGTGGCTCTCCGGCCCGCTCTCGCCCGACGCCTGGTCGGGGCAGGTCTTTGTCGCCGACCATGCCGACATCTTCGCATTTCGTTGCCTATCGTTACCGGAGAGCTGGTGGAAGGATGCCGAGCCGGGTAAGCGCGCCGAGTTTTGCGGAAAGAACTTCGCCCAGTGGTTCCGCGGCTGGCCGAAATGGTGGAAGACGGTGGGGCCCAAAGCCTGGGACAACTCTTACGCGCGCCTGATCTGGCAGATGCCGGACGATGGGCCGGAAGTTACCTACGAATGGGCGCAAACAGCGCCGCAAGAGATTGTCGGCCGGATCACGCATTCCCGGGCAGCGGCCCTGGCGATCGAAGGGTATGTCCCCTGGGATTCCGAGCCGCCGCGCTTTTCGGCGCTGTACGCGGAGTCACCGGACCGCAAATTCCTGCATGGGCGCTCCTGGGCCCCGGGTACCCGCGATGGCCTGCGCTGGGTTCTCGCGACGAGCCAACCTGCCGCCGAGACGGCCGGAACAGGGGAGGTGCGATGGCACGGGTTCTATCCCGAAGTTGCGAGACTGTATTTGTGCGCGCGCCAGGGACAGTCCTATGGACCGCTCGAGAGAGCTACGGCGGGGTGGCTCGAACCGGGCCGGATCGATGAACTGCTGGAACGCCACCGCGAACGCTACCTGGCTTCGCGTCCGGTTGGCACCGGCTGGCTGGCGGATGTTCCGGCGGCCATCAACGATCAACTGGAGTGGAGCGAAGTCTATACCCCGGAGCGCCGGCATCCTTACCTCACCGTTAGCCGCTCCTGGGCCATGGAGAACAACTCGGCTCCGGACTTCCTCTGGGACAGCTTCTTCAGCGCGCTGCTGGTGTGCCAGGAGGACGAGCGGAAATCGTTCGACCTGGTTCGGGACATCACCTCGTGGCAGAACGACCAAGGCATGTTCGTTCAGTACGGGCAATGGCCCTCGCACCCGGCGCGCACGATTTTCCCGGTGGCGTGGGGCCATACGCAGTATCCGATCGGGTCGCTGGCGGTCGCCAAGATTTATCTGCGGCGTCCCAACCGGGCGTTTCTGAGCGAGATCTATCCGCGGCTGTTGAAGAATCACCGCTGGTGGTTCGCCGACCGCGGCGATGGCCAACCGTGGCGCGACGGCAACCGGAACGGGTTACTCGAGCTTGGCTCGAATTACCCGGAGGAGATCCCTTATGAGGATCGCCAACAGGTGGCGTATTACGAATCGTACGACGACAGCCCGGAGTGGTGGCACGTCGCGCACTACAACGAACGGACCGGCACGCTGGAGCAGGACACAGTCGAGCGCAACTGCCTCTATGCCATGGACTGCTGGATACTGGCCTGGATGGCCGGCCTGCTAGGGCGCACGCAGGAGGCGGCGGCGCTGACGGCCGAGCACATGAAGATGACGCGCGCCATCAATCGCCTGCTTTGGGATCCAGCCCGGCAGTGCTACTATAACCGCCGCTGGCACGAAGTGGACAGCGAGGCCTTTTTCCCGCAGATGGCGCCGGATGTTTTCCTGTCGCTATTGGGAAAAGTGGCGGATCCGGTGCGCGCCGAGGCCATCCGGAAAATCTTCCACGATCCAAGCAAATTCGCCGGCGAATGGATTCTGCCGACCATCAGCCGGGACGACCCCCTGTACCCCAAGCAGGACTACTGGCGCGGCAAGGTCTGGGCGCCGGTGAACTGGCTGGTTTACCAGGGCTTCAAAATCTACGATTGGGATCTCGAAGCGCGCCAACTCGCCGAATCCAGCGCCAGGATGTTCCTAAGGCCCTGGCGTGAAAAGGGCGAATGCCATGAGAATTTTCTCTCCACCACGGGCGCGGGCTCGAGCGACCCTCACTACACTTGGGGGGCGCTCATGGTGCTGATTGCGATCGAGCAATTCATCGATGCGAATCCCTGGCAGGGACTCCGGTTCGGCAACCTGGAGCCGGTAGAGGAGGGGGGCATCGAGCGCTACCCCGTCGGCGACGCGCTCTACGACGTGAAGCTGTCGGCCGGAGGCTTGCGGGTGAAGCGGAACGGAAAGGCGCTGTTTGCCGCCGATGTGCCGGTCGAAATCCGGCATGTGACCTTCGACGCGGGGCGTCCGCGCGGCGAAATCCGTGCCAAACGCGCGGGGAAACTCTGGATCGGAACCGGGGCTCCCCGTGAGTTCCCGCAAGGGGTGAGCCGGTTCGGCTGAACCATGCACCCGCGTCGCCGACACCCCTTGCGACGCTTGGGACAAGATTCTGGCGCGCCCGGAGAGACTCGAACTCCCGACCTACTGGTTCGAAGCCAGCCGCTCTATCCACCTGAGCTACGGGCGCGCGATTGCTTCAATTGTAGCAGCGGTCAGCTTTCGGCCACCACCGGATTCACCAGTTCGCCCAGGCCGTCGATTTTGATGCTGACCTGGTCGCCAGGCGCCAGCCAGCGCGGGGGCTTGCGCGCGAATCCGACTCCGGCGGGCGTGCCGGTGGAAATAAGATCGCCGGGCTCCAGGGTGAACACGCTGGACAAGAACTCGATCAGTTTGGGCACGCCGAAAATCAGGTTCGCGGTACTCGAATCCTGCAAGACTTCGCCGTTGATGGCGAGGGAAATCCGCAGGTTGTGGGGGTCGGAAATCTCGTCGGCGGTGACGATGGCCGGCCCGAACGGGGCAAAGGTATCGAAGGTCTTGCCCATGGTCCACTGGCTGGTAGCGGTCTGGAAGTCGCGCGCGCTGACGTCGTTCAGAATGGTGTAGCCGAACACGCACGAGCGCCAGTCCGCTTCGAAAACGTGGCGGGCGCGGCGGCCGATCACCACCGCGAACTCGGCCTCGTAGTCGGGCTTGGTGGAGTTGCGCGGCAGAACGATGGCCTCGCCGGGGCCGATCACGGCGGTGGAGAACTTTGCAAACACCGTGGGCACGGCGGGGATCTCCAGGCGCGCTTCGGCGGCGTGGTCGCGGTAGTTCAGCCCGATGCAGACGATTTTCCCGGGCCGCGCGATGGGCGCCGTCAAGCGGACCGAGCCGAGGTCGTAAACCGAATTGGATGGGGCGTGGGTGACCCAGCGGGCGACGCGGGCCAACGCCTCGTCGCCGCCCGAAATGACTCCCAGTAAATCGGCAAATCCCGCGCCGCGAAGGCTGACGACGCGGCCATCGAGAAGCGCACCCGGCTCGGTGGCTTCTTCCCGATCTACTGGCTCAGCATGTCGATAGAATGTGACGAATCGCAACCGGAGGCTCCTTCGCGGAATTGTAGCACCCGGTGGGACAGGCCTCCGGGCCTGTCGGTTTTTCGCGTGGGCCAGACAGGCCGGGAGGCCTGTCCCACTACGCCGCCAACAGCTCGCCTTTTTCCAGGTTGTAGATGCGGCTGGCGAAGCGGGCGGCGTGAGGGTCGTGGGTGACCATAACGATGGTCTTGCCGAAATCGCGATTGAGCTTGGAGAGAATTTCCAGCACTTCATGGGCCGAGGCGGCATCCAGATTACCGGTGGGCTCATCGGCCAGAATCAACGCCGGATCGGTGGCGATGGCGCGGGCGATGGCCACGCGCTGCTCCTGGCCGCCGGAAAGCTGGCGCGGAAAATGCCGCAGCCGGTCGCCCAGCCCCACCAGCTTGAGCGCCGTAGTGGCGTGCGCGTTGCGCTCGGCCTTATTGAGGTTGGTGAGCTTCAGCGGCAGTTCCACGTTCTCGAGAGCGGTCAGCACCGGAATCAGGTTGAACTGCTGAAAGATAAAGCCCACGTTCTCATTGCGCCAATGGGCGATCTGGCGTTCGTTCAACTCGCGCAGATCGTGGCCGAGCACGCGAATCTCACCGGAAGTGGGCCGGTCCATGGCCGCCACCAGGTGCAGCAGCGTGGATTTGCCGGAGCCCGAAGGCCCCATCAGGGCGACAAACTCGCCGGCGGCCACCTGCACGCTCACGTCTTTCAGGGCGACGACGTGGAACTCGTCGCGCAAAAACTCCTTGCTCAGATGCTTGGTTTCGATAATGAACTCGCTCACGCGCGCTTACCCCTTCCTCCGTACCTTGGCGCCGTCTTTCAGCGTCGCCGGAGGATCGAGAATCAAATCCTCGCCGCCGACCAGGCCCTCCACGATGCGCACGTTGGCGCCGCTGGTTTCCCCAGTCTTGACGGCCCGGCGCACGGCCTTGTCGTCGAGCATCACAAACACGGCACCGTCGCGCACGGCCGCCGCGGGCACCATCACCACGGGGCGGGGAGCCGCGGCCGAAGCGTCCGGCTTTTCATCGGCCACGAACGCCACGCTGGCGTTCATCTCGGGCCTCAGATAGGCATCCGGCCGCGCCACTTTCACTTTGATCTGGACGGTGGCCTTCTGACGGTTGGCTTCCGGGGAAATCTCCTTGATGAAACCGTCGTATTTGCGGTCGGGAAACGCGTCGGTGGTGATGGTGCCGTGCTGGCCGGAGCGCAGCTTGGCGAAATCGTTCTGGCTGATATCGAGCTCGACTTCGAGATCGTTCAGATCGGCCAGGGAGACGACGTAGCCTTTGGCGCCGCGGTCGCCCACGTTGCTGTTGGTCACGAACTCGCCTTTTTCCACCTCGCGTTCCAGGATGGTGCCGGTTACCGGGGACCGGATGACGGTGTTGGCCAGATTGGTTTCGGCATAGGCCAGCGCGCCTTTGGCCTGCTCCACCTGCCCGCGCAGGGAATCGATTTCCTCCTGGCGCGGGCCGAGCTTGGCCAGCACGTAGCTTTTGTCGAGCGAATCCACTTTGTGAACCGCGCCGTCGTAGCGGGCCTGCGCGTCGTCCACCGCCTGCCTGCCGGTGAGTCCTTCCTTAACCAACTGCCGGTTGCGGTCAAGGGTGACTTTGGCGTTATCCAGGTCGGCTTTGGCGGAGTTGAGATTGGCCAGCGACTGCGCGATTTCCTCCGGACGGGAGCCATGCATGGCCTCGGCCAGGCGAGCCTGGAGGTTGGAGAGCTGCCCCCTGGCTTCCTGCAACTGGGCCTGGTATTCGTCGTCTTCCAGGCGCACCAGCACTTCGTTTTCCTTCACGTGGTCGCCCTTATCGACGCCGATCCACTTCACTTTGCCGACGACTTTGGCGGCCAGTTCGATCTTGTGAGCGGCCACGATATAGCCGGTGGCGTTGAGCACCACGCCCTGCGGCACCGAGCCGGCGCTCACCGCGCGCACGCGCAGAATGGCGACGTCGGCGGGCGGGTTGAGGCGCGAGCCGATCAGGCTCCAGCCGCCCGCCGCCAACGCCAGCAAAATCGCCACGGCTACGATCCAGGCGGCACGGCGACCGCCGCTGGAGACGCGGCGCTTGCTACGGTCGATTTTCAAGCTCTTCAGTTCGGCGTCCATGACTTCTCGCTGTTACTACGACTCCCTCAAGGCGGTGAGAATCTGCTTGCGCGCCGCCGATTGGGCGGGGAAGAAACCGCCCAGGCACCCCATGACGATGGCGAAACCCAATCCCATAGCCAGCATGGCCGGAGTGGCGCGGAAGGCGAAGGCGGTTTCGGAAAACGAGGAGTTGCCGATGCCTGAAGTGTACCCGTTGAACGGCAGCACCAGCAGGCAGCCCACCACCCCGCCCAGCGCGCTCAGCAACACCGATTCCAGGAAGAAGCTCAGCAGAATACTGCCCTTGGAAAAGCCCAGAACGCGCAGCGTGCCGATTTCCCGCGAGCGCCGCGCTACCGCCGCGTACATGGTGTTCATGGCGGCGAAGCTGCTTCCAATGGCCATTACGATGGCGACGAAAATGCCAGCGTATTCCACCGGTTTGGCCGAATCGGTCTGTTGGTCGTAATACTCCCGTTCGCCGATGGCATGCAGCTCGAGCTTTTGATCGTTCTCGATATCGTTCACCAGCGCCTTGGCGGCGACGGCGTCGGGAGCGCGCACCAGGGCCGAGCTGAGCACCTCCAGGCGGTTCATGTCGCTCGATAACTGGTTGAGGTCGGCCCAGATCTCGCTATTCTGCGCACCGGTGCCGGCGTCCATCACGCCCACAATCAGCCACTGGCTGCGGCCGAAGGCGATCTTCTTGCCGATTTGGGCGTCGGGATATCGCGCGGCGATGGATTTGCCCACCACCATTTCGGGTTTGCCCGCTTCGAACCAACGCCCGCTCAGCAGGTGAACGGAAGGACGCAAGCGCTGCCCCACCGGCAGCAGGCCGCGCACGGTCAAATTGCTTCCCTGCGGGTTATCCACGCTGGCCAGATTCAGAATCGACACCAGCTCGAGCGATGCCAGCGGCTGGCCATCCGGACCGGCGGCAATCCCCGCTTTGAATTTCAAGTCCTGGAACTGGGTGCGGGTGAAATTGCTGACCAGTTCGGAATCGGAACCGTGCCGCACCACCAGCACATTGAGAGGATCGCCGGAAGAAGCCAGCGTCGAGCGCAGCCCGTTCACCATCATCAAAATCGCCAGCAGCACGGCCACCGTCAGCCCGATGCCGAGCGCGGTCATGATGGTGGTGGTTTTGCGGACCACCAGGTTGCGCAGGTTGTAGGCGAGGGGAATCGACATGGCTAATCGGTGCTCCGCAGGGCTTCCACAATGGGGATTCGGGAAGCATTCAGGGCGGGTACCAGCGAGCTGAGGAATCCAATGGCGGCGGCAGCGGCGACGCAGGTGAGCGCCACCGCCGGGTTGAAGTCCGCCATCGGCGGGAGGAAACCGCCAAACGGGCTCTTGGCCACACCGCGCATCAAAAAGGTGGAGATGAGATATCCGATGGCGCCGCCCACCAGCGAAATCGCGACGGCTTCGCCCAGCACCAGCCCCAGCACGGCTTCGGGCGTGAAGCCCAGGGTTTTGAGCACACCCACCTCGCGCACCCGCTCGCGCACCGACATCGCCATGGTGTTGGCCGACACCAGCAGAATGGTAAACACCACCGCGCCGGAAATCCCCAGCAGGAGCATTTTCACGTTGCCCAGCAGAGACAGGAAACTGACGACGAAGGCCTGCTCGGTTTCGGTCTTGGTCTGCTGGGTGGCGTTGTGGAACTGTTCGTCGATGGTTTGCGCCACACGGGCGGAATGGGCCGGATCGTCGATCAGGATGTAAAACATGCCGACCCGGCCGCGCCGCCCCTCGGGCATCGATTCTTCCAGGTACTCCTTATTGAAATACAGCACATCGCTGGCCTGCGGGCTGTCGAAAACGCCACGCACGGTAAAGTCGAAGTCCCCCGGATAGATGTCGCCGATGATGTGAATCCGGTCGCCAACGTTGAGCTTCAGCGAGTTGGCCAGGTCACGGCCGATCAGGCAGGCGGCGCGCTCTTTGAGGAACGCCTGTTTCTGATCGTCCGGCATTCGATATTCGCCGAAAATCGTGAACAGCTTCTCGGGTTCGACGGCAAAGCGCGCGAACTGGTTCTTGGGGTCGCGGGTATCTTTATAACTACCGCCGAAATAGTTATAGATCATGGTCATCCGCACACCGGGCACGTGTTCGATGGTGTTTCGATAGGACAAGGGAAGCCACTGCGCCAGGGAAATGTGGTTGCGCACGACCAGCCGCAGCGCCTGGGCGGGCGCCGGGTCGCTCAAATAGAAGGCGTGGAACATGGCGATCATGACGCCCAACAAGCACATCGACACCCCGATGGAAGCCACCGTGAGAATCGTTCTGCGCCGGTTGCGCCAGCAGTTCTTCAGGATCAGCGGCAGGTAACGCAGCATGTAAGCTTAACTACCGAGTATAACGGAGAAGGAAAGGGCGAAGTTCCGGCGGACGCGGTCGCGAGGCCGTCCCACGAGCGAAGTTATACTGTGGTCTCGGCAGAATTCGGCCACCGCTTATGAACGTCTTCTTTCTTTGTTTTTTCCTGTCGGGCTTTTGTAGCCTGGTATACCAGGTGATCTGGTTGCGCGTGGCGATGGCCGGTTTCGGCGTCACCACACCGTTGGTTTCCATCGTTCTATCCGTATTTATGGCCGGGCTGGCGCTGGGAAGCTGGGCCGGCGGGCGGCTGGTACACCGGTACGACACGAAACCCGCCGCATTTTTCATTCGCCTCTACGGGGCGCTGGAATTGACCATTGGCGTGTCGGGGGTGGTGGTGGCGCCGCTGCTGCGCCATGGCCACGCGCTGCTGGGAGTGCAGCAGGTATCGTGGGGATCGTCGAGCTTTTACCTGGCTTCGGCCGCCTGGATCGCCCTGGTCATGCTGCCGTTCTGCGCGGTAATGGGAGCGACCTTTCCGGTGGCGATGGCCGGAATTCGAGCGGCCTATGAAGGGGAATCGGCGCGCTCGTTCAGCTACCTGTACGTGGCCAACGTGCTCGGCGCGATGACCGGTACCATCGGATCGGCCTTCGTGATGATCGAGACGATGGGCTTTTCCCGGTCGCTCCTAGTGGCCGCGGCGGCGAATGCCCTGATCGCCACGCTGGCATTCGCGCTATCGCGGTCGGCCGGTTCCGGGCGGTCTTCGCTGCCCCAGGCGGCGGCCGCCGCTTCGGCTGGGCCGGCTGCCGACAAGGCGATCCTGCCGCTGCTGGCCACCACCGGCCTGGCGAGTCTGGCCATGGAAGTGGTTTGGACGCGGCAGTACCTTCCCTTCCTGGGCCCGGTAGTCTACTCGTTCGCCGCCATGCTCGCCATCTACCTGGCCGCAACCGCCATCGGCTCGCGGCTCTATCGGCGGCGATCGAAACCGGGAGGCGGACCGGCGTCCGCGCTGGCCTGGCGGCCGCTGGCCGTGCTGGCGGGTTCGTTCGCGCTGTTGCCGCTACTTACCGCCGATCCGCGTATTCCCAGCCCGGAAGATACCGATCTGCTATTGGGTGCGCTGCGCGTGGCCCTGGGTATCGGCCCGTTCTGCGGCGTGCTGGGATTCCTGACCCCGATGCTGGTGGACCGCTGGTCCGGGGGCGATCCGGATCGCGCCGGGCGGGCGTACGCGGTCAACGCCATCGGGTGCATTCTGGGACCGCTGGTGGCAGGCTTTGTGCTGCTGCCGGCGCTGGGCGAGCGTTGGACCCTGATTCTCCTGGCCCTGCCGGTATTCGGGTTCGGCGTGTTTTCCGCGCCGACCGTAAAGTTGGCCCGCCTCAAGTTACCGATCGCCGCCCTGGCCGGCGGTGTGTTACTGATCGTCTTCACCCGCGACTTCGAAACTCTTTACCCCCGTGCCTGGATCCGACGCGACTATACGGCCACGGTAATCGCCGATGGCGAAGGCATGGACAAGATTCTCCTCACCAATGGCACCGGCATGACCCTGCTCACGCCCATCACCAAGATGATGGCGCATCTGCCGCTGACCTCTCTGGACGCGCCGCCGAGGCGGGCGCTGGTGCTGTGTTTCGGCATGGGCACCTCCTTCCGCGCCGCGCTCTCCTGGGGCATTCCAGTCACCGTGGTGGACCTGGTGCCGAGCGTGCCGAAGGTGTTCGGATTCTTCCACGCCGATGGCGAACAGTTGTTGCGCTCGCCGCGCGCCACGGTGGTGATCGACGACGACCGGCGATACCTGGAGCGCACTCGCGACACCTACGACGTAATTGTGGTGGACCCGCCCCCGCCGGTGGCGGCGGCTGGATCGAGCCTGCTGTATTCCACCGAGTTCTATCGTGTGCTGGCCCGCCGCCTGAGCGCGGGCGGGATCCTGCAGCAGTGGCTTCCCGGAGCCGATTTCACCACCGGTTCGGCGTTTGCCCAGGCGCTCTGCAACAGCTTTCCGTATGTGCGCACGTTCCGCTCCATTGAAGGCTGGGGCTTTCATTTCCTGTGCAGCTTTAAGCCCCTGCCGCGGCGCAGTGCCGCCGAGATGGCCTCCCGCCTGCCGCCGGCAGCCTTGAAGGATCTGCTGGAATGGGGGCCGCGTTCCACCGCCGAAGCCCAGTTCCGCGGCGTTCTCGATCAGGAATTACCGCTGCAGCAACTGATCGACAGGGAGCCCGGCGCACCCACCCTCACCGACGACCGCCCGGTGAACGAATACTACCTGTTGCGGCACGCGCTTCATGGCGCCCAATACCTTCCCGACAATCCGCAACAATGATGGCGCGATCACGGGGCCGCTACTTTCGCAAGCGGACCACTTCCAGTTTTTCGAGCATGCGCACGCCGCGGGATTGAGCCTGGTCGTTAGCGCAGACGATGCGGAAAGGGCCGAGCGGCGCCGCCATCGGCTTGCCGTCGCGGCGGTCGGCGACGAGGATGGTCTCGTTGGCGAATTCGGGCGAGACTTCGGCCAACGAGAATACCACCTGGTAGCCGTCGTGGGCCGTGGCAAGAACATAGCTTGCCAGCGCCTTGCCGCGCAATTGTTTGCCGGCCGGTGCGCCGGCGCGCTCCAGCAAGGCGGCGAGCGGCACGCCCTGGTAGTCCACCTTGCCGCCTTTTTCTTCTTTAACCGAAACCGTGAGGTGCGGCATTTGCGCCACATCGTCGGCCTTGAGGACCACGCTGGCCGGAATGTCGCCTTGAATGGTGAGGGTAGGATTGTCGGCCGCGCCGCCGAGGCCGATGGCCGCCAGCGCCAGAAGGCACCAGCGCGCCGGGTTGTCGCGAATCAACGTCATGGTAGCGAATAGTTTACAACAGGACGGCGGGGGCGTGCAGTCAGGATTCGAACGGCCGCCTAGCCACGTATTAGACGCGGGTCGATTTCCAGGGCCACGGGACTACCCCAGCGAATTCTTGAAAAGCCGGTGTGGACTGGGTTCAGCAAGACATTGGGTTCGGGGACAATTACCGAGGGCACGGCAAGCGCAACGGTCGACCCACGCTGCTCTAGCCATTCGGTCCCATACCTCCCAGGATCAGGTGGAATGTGGCTCACACGCTTCTCTGTGTGGGATACTAAAACATGCACGATACGGTGATCGTCGCTCTCATCACCGCCAGTGGATCGGTGCTGGTGGCCATCACGGCCCTACTGCTTAACTACCAGGGATTCAGTCACATCAATCAGCGGCTTCGTGACTTCGACCAGCGTATGATCGACTTCACGGGGGCAATCAATGAGCTGGATAAACGCCTGACCCGTGTTGAGGTAAAGATCGGAATCCAGCCGTGACGGGAGGTCGCCCATGAAGTACATCTGTTCCTCGCGCTTTGGAAGCTGTCCGACACCGCCTATAGGCGGTTGCTGCGCCCGTTGCAACTTGCAATAGACGCACCTCTTAGACGCTGCCGTAGGCTGGGCGGCTCGCCTGGCAACCCGCGGCAGGCCAAAGAGCAGCCCCACGAGGGCTCCGCCACGCCCGCCCATCACACCAAATGCCGTTCGCGCGGACCCAGATCGACGGAATCTTCGTTGCGCTCGCGGAAGTAGGCGCGGACGTCGTCGCGCAGACGCGGCTTGTTGCCGGAGAAACGCCAGAGGCCCTGGGAATCGCGGCGCAGGTCGATATCGGGATCGAAGTGATGGTCGCGCAGAATGCGGGAGCGCGAACCATAGCCGCGTTTCGACATGGGGCCATGGAAGTGATGGATGGCGTGATTCTGGACGTAGCCGATATTGCCCTTGATGGCCTCGGCTTGTTTGCCCCACGCGGCGATCTTACGCACGTAGGGATCGCCGCATTCGCGGACTTCCCAGTGCCGGTCGGGTTCTCCGACGAGCGCCATGGCCATGTGCCAATCGGCCGAGCCCAGGATGCAGGTGTCGAGCATGCCGCCCACCTGGTCGAAGGATTCGCGGCGGAAAGCCCAAGCGCCGCCGGGCGCGCCGACGTAGGAAGGCAGGTTGGGCGACGGCACGCGCCGCTGGTTGAGGTAGGCATAGGCAAAGCCGGGGGTGACGGAGGTGGGCCGGTAATCGGCCGCCAGCGGCGAATAACTGCTGAAGAGCTGGGCGAAGTCGTAGTGCTGCAACTGGTGGATGGCTTCGAGGGCCCAATCCGGGCGGGTCATGTGGAAATCGCCGTCGAGATAGGCGCCGTACTTCCAGTCGGCGGGAAAGCGCTGCACCACCAGGTTCAGCAGGTTCTCCTTGTGCCACATTTCGTCGGAGGTGCGCAACTGGAGATCCAGCGGATTGGCGGCGTCGGTCACTTCGAAGGGGCGCTCGCCGTACTGGATTTCGCCCACGTGGAGAGCCACGTTCGGGCTGGCCGCCATGTGCTGGCGGAAATCGTTCATCAGCGCGCGGCGCGACCGCCAACGCACGGGATTGCTGTACGCGGTGGCGACGTGAAGCGTTTGTGACTCCGACCACGGGCGCCACGGTTCATGGACGTTAGGATGACTGACTGGCTGCATCGATAGAACCTTTTCCGGTTTGAATTCGAGAGGGCTCCGGGCTTAAGGGGCCGAAGGGCTCTCCCGCTGCCCCCATGCTAGACCGGCGGGATTCGGAAAAGGCAATGCCAGGACGCGTCGGAGTGAAGGTAAGTTATTTAGATTGTGGCGGCAACAGAAAATTTGCAAGTTCTGTGACCGAAACTCGTCTCATTCGTGTCGCGAAGAAGAATTTCGAGACAGGTAAGGCGCGCTCATCGCTCCCGACAATTCGCTATTCGCTCCTCAGGGCCGAAATGGGATCGACGTCCGCTGCCCGCCGGGCGGGAATGTAGCTGGCCAGGAATGCTGAAATGCCAACCACGGCTGCGACGCCGATTAATGTGGCGCCGTCCCACGAGCGCACGCCAAACAGCAAACTACGCAGCAATCTTGCCGCCACCAAAGAGCACGTGAGCCCCAGGACTACGCTGCTTGCAATCAGCCGTCCCGCTTCCCTCAGAATGAGCCGATACACGGTACCGCGCTGAGCGCCAAGCGCCATTCGGACTCCGATCTCACGGGTTCTCTGGCTCACTGAATACGCGACTACGCCATAGAGCCCGACGACGCTCAACACGAAAGCGGCAACGGCAAAGGCTCCCACCAGCCACGCGGAGGAACGATGGAGGTAGGCGGAGGGCGACCGGTCGATTCTCTCAGTCATTGTCTCTTCGCCGGAGACGGAGATGAACGGATCGATTCCATGAATGGCCGCGGCGATACTCGGGAACAGCGAGGCGTCGATTGGCGTTGTCCGGGCCAGAATGACAAACCAGGCCACCGGGCTTTGGTCGAACGGAACATACAGCGCGGGCAGCGTGGCGCCCTCAAGCGACCCTTCCTTGATGTCGTCGGCCACGCCCACGATTTGCATCGTCTGCTCCGGCTGCCAATCGTTGTAGATCCGCTTTCCGACAGGGTCTTCGCCGGGGAAGTAGCGGTTTGCCAGCGTCCGATTGACGATTGCCACCAGGGGCTTCGAGGCGTCCTCGGGAAGCCGGCACTTACACGCGTGCCTGGCACCTGCTCCGCGCCGGCGCCGGTGCTTAGCGTAAAGCTGCCGTTCAGTGCGTAGGCGCCGACCGAAGTGAAGACTTTGTTGAGGGCTTTCCAATCGGCGAAATCCGGGTAGGATACCCAGCCTCGCGGATAGCCAGGCGAGGATTCGAACACGGTGATCAGGCGGGATTGATCGCGATATGGCAAGGGCCTGATGAGAGCGGCGTCGACGAAGCCGAAGGTGGCTACCACGGCGGAGAGACCCACGGCCAGGACGAATATCGTCGTACAAGCGAATCCCGGACTCTTGGCTAAGAGGCGCATCGAGAAACGCAGATCCTGAACGAATCGTTCGATCGGTAGCCATCCCCACACGGCGCGAGTATCCTCCTGGATCAAAGTCCTATTGCCGAAAGCCCGCTGGGCCGCATGGCGGGCTTCGCCGGCGGAGAGACCACGCTCCTGTTGCTCCTCGGCCTCCAGCTCCAGATCGGAGCGCAGCTCGCGCTCCAGATCCTGCTCGCGGGATTTACGTCGCCACCAGCGCATGGTGCTTTTCCCTTACTCGTTTCGGAGGGTTACGGCCGGGTCCACACGGGCTGCCCGTCTGGCCGGAACATAGGTTGCGCACAAGGCCACCAGCAACAGAACCAGCGGCATGGCGATGAAGGTCACCACGTCGTGCGGGGCCACCTGAAACAGCAAACTGCGCAACACCCTGGTTCCGGCGTACGCGCCCACCAGCCCGAACGCCAGGCCTATCGATGCGACCGTCAGGCTCCGCGCCAGAATTCCTCGAAGAATATCGCGCGGCCGTGCTCCCAATGCGATGCGGATCCCGATCTCACGCCGCTTCTGCGCTGCCGCGTACGCCACCACCGCGTAGATGCCCACGGCGCTCAACAACAGGGCCAGCGCGGCAAACGAGAACAGCAGCCACATGGTGGAGCGCGGCGTATTCACGGATTGGGAAATCACCTCGTCCATGGTGCGCAGTTGCGTCACCGGAACGTCGTGCCGGATTTCGGCAACCAGCCGGCGCAGGGGTTCGGCGAACAGCAAGGGACTCCCCGCGGTCCTGAGGACGACGGTCATTCTGGGACCCAGGTTGACGGCGTATTGCGCGTAGGGCAGGTAGATGTGGCCCTCGACCCAATCCGGATCGCCATCGAGCGCGGCTTCCCGTGTATCTCCCGTCACGCCGACCACGGTGCGCTGCAGCTCCTCCGCTACGAAACGCAGATGCTTGCCGACGGGATTCTGGCCGGGCCACCAGCGTTGCCCGGTTTTGGCGGTGACGAGCACCACCAGTTCAGAGCCGGCGCGATCGCTATTGAGGAAGCCGCGTCCACTCAGAACCGGAATCCCCATGGCGGCGAAATAATCCGGAGTTACGGTACTGGCCCAGAGCGCTGGCGCGGCATGGCCTGGCAATATGGGGTGGCCTTCGAGCTCCATCGCGCCGGCGCCTACGTCACCGCTCAGGGGCAGAGGATTCACGGCGGCCGCCGCCTGCACGCCCGGCAACGCTCCCGCCCGTTCCAGGACATCTTCATAAAAGGACGCGCACCGCGCCGGCACCCTACAGAGCGAGGGATTCGGCGTCAGCAAAGCCGTCAGCGTTCCGGTGGTGCGAAACCCGGGCTTGACGTTGATCAATTCCCAAAAGCTCCGGGCCAGCAGGCCGGCGCCGATCACCACCACCACTCCGACGGCGATTTCGAAAGCCACCAGGGTGCTCGAGAGCCGCTGGTGACCGCGAGCGCCCAGGACCGCGCCGCTGACGGATTTCAGCCCTGTCTGCAAATCGCCCTTCGAAAACCGAAGCGCCGGCAGCAGCCCGAATCCGAGACCGGTAGCGAGCGTGAGCGCGGCCGTGAAGGCGAGCACGCGAATATCGACGGCGCCGCCGGATAGCCGCGGCAAGTCATTCGGCAGGATGTGGCGGAACAAGCCGCCGGCCGCGAACGCCATCGCCAGGCCCGCGCCGCCGCCGAGGGCCGCCAGCAGCAGGCTCTCCGTAAGAAGCTGCCCGGCGATTCGCGACCGGCTGGCGCCCAGGGCGAGACGCAGGGAGATCTCCTTTTCACGCGCGGCGCCGCGGGCGAGAAGCAGGTTAGCCACATTCACACAGGCGACCAGCAGCACCAGCCCCACGGCGGCGAGCAGCACCAAAAGGCGCACGCGCACGTCGCCGACCAGCGACTCCTGCAGCGAAACGACCTCCGCCTTAAGACCCCAATCCGGCCACACTTTCCACGGCGGCGGGAAGGAGTCGCGAATTCGCGGAACGAAGGTGCGCAACTCGGCGTAGGCCTGCGCGGCGGTGAAGCCGGGCCGCAGGCGCCCCGCGATATTCAGGTTGTAGGTCCACCAATAGACACCCACGTTGCGGCGGTCGATACGCACCGGTATCCAGACCGCGGTGCGCGGGGACGGGAACTGAAAATCCGGCGGCATCACGCCGGCCACGCGGCGATCGACGTCGTCGATGGTGATGGTGCGGCCGGTGATGCCCGGGTCGCCGCGGAACTGGTGTTGCCACAAGTCGTAACTCAGGATCACCGCGCGAACCTGGCCGGGCGCGTCCTCGCCGGCCTCAAAGGTCCGGCCCAGCAGAGGTCTTTGCCCGAGGATGGAAAACAGATTGGCGGATACCAGGGTTCCAACCAGGCGCTGCGGCTCGCCCTGGCCGGTCAGGTTGAATTCCGTATTGGCCGAATAGGCGCCGTACTCAGTGGTGCGGCTGCTGTCGCGCAGGATTACCAGGGAAGCCTGCTGGCGAACCACGTCTTTGTCGATCCGGATCAAGCGGCCGGGTTCGGGAAATGGCAACGGTCGCAGAATGATGGCATCGACGAGGGTAAACATGGCCGTATTGGCGCCGATGCCAAGAGCCAGAGTGAGCGCGGCGGCCAGCGTGAATCCCGGGCTCTTATAAAGCGCGCGCGCCGTCTGCCGCCCGTCCTGAGCCAGCCGGTCCCAAGCTTGGGTGCCCCACATTTGGCGCACCTCCTCTCTAATAAAGGTCGAATTGCCAAACGCCCGCCGCGCGGCGTAGCGGGCTTCCTGGGCGGACAGCCCGTTTCCCTGTTGCTCTTCGCCCTCCAGGTCCAGATCGGAACGCAGTTCGCGCTCCAGGTCCCGCTCGCGCGCCTGCCGCCGCCGCCAGCTCATCACTGTTCCTCGACGGGCCACATGATGCGCGCGATGGCGCCCGTCAGTTGTTTCCATTTGGACTCCTCGGCGAGGAGCTGCCGTTTGCCTGCAGCGGTCAGGCGATAGTATTTGAATTCGCGCTTCAGGTCTTTGCCTGCGGCCTCCCACTTGGCCGCGATCCAGCCTTTGCGCTCCAGACGATGGAGCGCGGGATAGAGCGATCCGTGCTCGACCTGCAGCACCTCGTCGGTGGTGCGCTGGATATGCTTCGCGATCTGATGCCCGTGGGCGGGGCCGAAAAGGAGCGTGCGCAGGATCAGCATGTCGAGGGTTCCTTGCAGGAGTTCGAGGCGGTCTTGCGGTTCTTTAGGCATCGTTGGTAGATATTCTACCCTGAATTGCGCTCAACCGGGTAGACGGGCTACCATGGGATTGGTTAGCGGTAAACCGCAGGTGCTTAACCGATCTGGGGACTTCGCAGCTCAGGCGCGGCAACCGCTCCCTCACGGTCGCGGCTCGGTTACGGACACCCAGTGTTTGCAGTCACTTACCGAGCCGCGACCGTGAGGGAGCGGTTGCCGGGGACTAACTCCCTCAAATCGGTTAAGCACCCAGATACCGCTGCTTTGGCCAGCACCCGGCCGGCCGTGGTACCCTCGGCTGGTGAAATCCTTTATCTGGCTTGCCGCATGTTTTCTGGTGCCGCCGCTTGGGGTGGCACAGTCCGGGGACCTTCCGCTGACCGGCCTGCCCTACACGCCCAGCCTGGAGACAAAGTTTCTCGACCGCGCGGCGGATCCGTGCGTGGACTTCTACAAATTCGCCTGCGGGAACTGGAGCAAGCTGAATCCGATTCCGCCCGACCAACCGCGCTGGGACGTCTACGGCAAACTGACCACCGAAAACATGCAGTACCTGTGGGGACTGCTGCGTCAGCTCGGCAACAGCGGCGCGAACCGAACCGCCAACGAACAGAAGATCGGCGATTATTTCGCCGCCTGCATGGACGAAGACGCCATCGAGAAAGCCGGCACGCGGCCGATCGCCGACGCCCTGCGGCAGATTGCGGCGCTCGATCGCACCAGCGACCTGGCGCCGCTTCTGGCGCGGCTGCACATGGGCTCGAACCGTGCGGAGCGGTACCTGTTCGGCTTCGGATCTTCCCAGGATTTCGCCGATTCCGAACGCGTCATCGCCTTCGCCAGTGCCGGCGGGTTGGGCTTGCCGGACCGCGATTATTACGTGAAGACCGACGCCAAATCGGTGGAAACCCGGGCGCGCTACCTGGAGTTCGTGGCGCGGCTGCTGCGGCTGGCGGGCGACTCCGATGCCGCGGCGCGAAGCGAAGCCGAGACCATAATGGCGATCGAGACCGATCTGGCCAAAGCGTCGCTCACCCGAGTGGAACTGCGCGATCCATATAACCTCTTCCACAAGCTGTCACGCGCGGAGGCGGAAAAGCTGACGCCTCATTTCGGCTGGCCCGAGTATTGGAAGACGCTGGGGCTGGCCGCGCCGGACGTAGTCAACGTCACCGAGCCGGCATTCTACAAGGAGATGGAAAAGCTGCTGGCCGCGCGGCCAGTTGGGGATTGGCGGACTTACCTGCGCTGGCACCTGCTGAGCGACCGCGCGCCCTATCTCGGGAAAGCCTTCGTGGAGGCGGACTTCGACTTCAACAACAAGTATCTGCGCGGGGTGAAGGAGATGGAGCCGCGCTGGAAGCGCTGCGTGCGGCGCGTGGATCGCGACCTTGGCGAGGCGCTGGGCGAGGTGTTTGTGGCCCATACCTTCACGCCCGAAACCAAGGCCAGCGCCGTCGCCATGACGCGCGAGATCGAGCAAGCCATGGAAACCGATATTCGCCAGATCGCCTGGATGGGCGACGCCACCAAGCAGAAGGCGCTCGAAAAACTGCACGGCGTGGTGAACAAGATCGGCTACCCGGACCATTGGCGCGACTACAGCTCGGTGGACATCGTGGCGGGCGATTACGCGGGCGACGCCCTCCGCTGCGCGGCTTTCGAAACGCACCGCGATCTGAACAAGATCGGCAAGCCGGTGGACCGCGGCGAATGGGGAATGACGCCGCCCACGGTGAACGCCTACTACGACCCGCAGATGAACGACATCAACTTTCCGGCCGGCGTGCTGGAGCCTCCGCTTTACGATCCCAAGATGGACGATGCGCCCAACTACGGCAACACCGGCGCCACCATCGGGCATGAACTGACGCACGGGTTCGACGACGAAGGCCGGCAGTTCGACGCCCACGGGAATCTGAAAGACTGGTGGACCAAACAGGACGCCGACGCGTTCGTCCAGCGCGCCGCCTGCGTCTCGAATCAATATTCGCAATACACCGTAGTGGACGACGTCAAAATCAACGGCAAGCTGACCCTGGGCGAAGACGTCGCCGACCTGGGCGGCACCCTACTGGCCTACATGGCATGGAAAGAGGCGACCAAGGATAAGACGCTGGCGCCGGCCGACGGCTTCACGCCCGATCAACGTTTTTTCATCGGCATGGCGCAGTGGGCCTGCGGCGAGGAACGGCCGGAATCGAAGCGCCTGCACGCCCTCACCGACAGCCACTCACCGGACGAGTACCGGATCAAGGGAGTGGTGTCGAACCTGCCGGAGTTCGGCAAGGCGTTTTCGTGCAAGGCCGGCGACCCGATGGTGCGGGCGAACGCCTGCCGGGTGTGGTGAGAGAAAAGCTCTGCTCTACTTCGGCAGGAGTGACAGTACGCCTTTGCTCGGGCTGGGGATGACGTGCGCCGCCACCAACCGCCCCAGGCCTTCCACTTTCACCTTGCCCGCGTCCACCGCCGCCGTAACCGCCGCCACATCGCCCTTGATCAGCACGGTGATGTACCCGCCGCCCAGTTTCTCCCTAGCCAGCACCTCCACCGCGGCGGTCTTCAACGCCGTGTCGATCGCCTCGAAAACGGCGGTGAACCCCTGCGTTTCGATGAGGCCCACGGCAAAACTGGATTGATCGTTCATATCGTTCTCCGGTATCTGGACGGCTGCCTGTTCGATGAGGGGATTGAAATCCGGCCGCCCGGCCTGGTAGGCGGCGGGCGAAAGCTCCGATGGGCCGGGGATGACGTGGACGAGGATCGGCGTCGCCATCGCACCCGCCGTTTCCTCGGCCGCCCGCGCCGCCGCTTCGATGTCCCCCAGCCGCCCGTATAGCTTCATGCACACTCCCGGACTATCGTTGAGCTCGGTTTCGATCAGCCGAACAGCGGCCGATTTCTCCATGGCGTCGAGCACAACCATGGCAGGCGACCAGCCTCCGATCTCGATCAAGGCCAGCGATTCGGTCAGACGACACCCCGCTTCTCCAACTCGCGCATCACTTCGAACACCACCTGCTGCACCTTATCCACCCCAACCTCCCGCACGCGCGGCGCGCACCCCGACGCGGGCCGGTCCACCAGCTCGAAATCGGCCAGAATGCACTGCAGCACCGACGTCAGGGCGGTGCGGTCGGAACGCTGCGCGCTGGTTTGCGGCTGCCGTCCGCGGCCGAAACGAAAACCGCGCAGCTCGGCCGCGGCGCGAAACCCGTCGGGAAATTCGAACGGGTTCAGCATGGCGTCGAACAGTTCCAGAATCCGAAACTGCCATTGAATAGCCTCTTCGTACTTGCCGGCGCGGGTGAGGTCGTACATCCGGCGGGTCACTTCCGGTACCGCGTTGCTGGAAGCGTTGGTACCCCCTTCGCACCCGATCATGAGCATCGGGACCAGCACCGCTTCCCACCCGGTCAGAAAGGAAAAATCGGGACGATGCGGCCGCACCGCCGCCATCATCCGCATCATGAAAGCCACGTCGCCGGAGGAATCCTTAATCCCGATCACCCGTGGAAACTCCGCCGCCAGCCGCCCGATGGTGGGAACGTCGATGGGGCTGGCGAACATGGGAATGTTGTACAGCGTCAGGTCGATGGGCGAGTGGCGCGCGATTTCGGCGAAGTAGGCGTAGACCGATTCCGGAGTCAGCTTGTAATAGAATGGCGCCACGATGGCCACCGCGCGAACTCCCAGTGCCGCGTATGCCTCACACGCCGAAAGCGTCTCTTTGACGTTGGCCTCGGCCGCGCCAGCGAGGATCGGAACGCGGCCGCCGGTTTCATCCGCCACTACTTCCACGATCCGCCGCCGCTCCTGGGCCGTGAAGCGCGTGAATTCTCCCGTCGAACCGTTCGGGTAAAGGCCGTGCACCCCGCGCTCGATGAGCCAGGAAACGAAACGGCGCAGTTCACCCTCGTCAATCTGGCCCCTGCCATCGAGGGGCACCAGCAGTGGCGTGAAAATCCCTTGGAGCTTGCTCAAATCATAAGCATACACGGTAGCGCTCCCCGTGGAGCGGACTCTCAGTCCAATGCCGCATACTTTTAAAGGCACCGCGGAGGTGGTAGGGCGGACGCCCTCGTCCGCGCGGGTCCCCCAGGACCCGCTCTTCGCCCCGGATAATCAGCTCCTTGCCGCCAGGGAGTCTCAGGCCTCCTTTCCGAGCGGGTCCGCGACGGCGGGGAACTGTCTTTTGGCTCCGACGAGGCTCAGTTGGCGGGCTGCCAGGCGGACGATTCCGGATTTTGAAAAATCAAATTGCGGGGGCAGCGCCGCGCGTTCCTCTGCGGTGCCCCGCGGAGGTATGGAAACGTGGGACGGGGACGGAGCACTCTGTCCCTTCGCCAATTTCGGGGATCAGCCGACGACTTCGATGCGCTGAAAACCAAAGGGCGACCATCCCTCGCGCTTGAGATCGGTTCTGTATCTGCTTGATCATACAAGCTCGAATTTGTGCGCCATTGTGCAATTTTGTGCGCTTTTCGGAGCTGGCCGGGATCCCGTGGGTTAGGTTCGGAAAAGGGAGCGAATTGGGTTGGTCGCTCGCGGGCCTTGCCGGACGATAGCGGCTCCCCATGTTGAGATGTAGCACGACGGCCGGGACAGTGAGGAAATGCGGCAGGGGCGGGCGCGTGGCTTCGGGCCCGGAGATTTGTGCGCCATTGTGCAATTTTGTGCGCTTTTCGGAGCTGGCCGGGATCCCGTGGGTTAGGTTCGGAAAAGGGAGCGAATTGGGTTAGTATTGAGCGCATAAGTTATTCTGTTTCTTTTTGTTGAAAGGAAAAGGCACGTTCGCGGGCCCAACCGGGGTGATAGCGGCTCCCCAATCTTGAGGTGTAGCACGACGACTGGGACGGTGAGGAACTGAGGCAGAGACGAGGCGGTGGGAGGAAAGGATTTAGGGGCCTGAAATAATTTGGAAAGTTTGTGACTGGGATTTCGCGTCAGGCCGACTTCCCTTACGGAAAAACAGGGCAGTTCAGGCTGTCCCGGTTTCCCTCGGTTTCCCTCTTGGAAAACTAGGAAACACGTAGCCTGTCACCGGTTTTTGTCACCGGTTTTTGTGTCACCGGTTTTTTTGGAAAACTAGGAAACACGTAGCCTGTCACCGGTTTTTTGTGTCACCGGTTTTTTTAGGAAACACGTAGCCTGTCACCGGTTTTTCTGTCACCGGTTTTTCTGTCACCGGTTTTTCTACGTAGCCTGTCACCGGTTTTTCTTGTCACCGGTTTTTCTGTCACCTGCCGACCGCAAGTAGAAAATTCAAAAGGTTAGTGGGTTTTCTCTTCTTAAAGCTTAATACTCTGTCGGAGTTATCCACGCCCGCCGCCGCGCAATCCAATTGAGCGCCGTAGGCGGCGGGGGTGGGTAACTCAAACGCTGAAAAGAACGCTGCGACCTTCCGTAACTGGCGACCTCAGCCCATCGAGGGCTTGCGGTCGCCGGGATTTATCGCTTCAGGCCGGGGCTGATAGACAAGTCAATCCGCACTGCGACGAACCTTCCACCGTTTCGGATTCCGCCGTCCATGCATACAGGCAACCACAACGATGCGGTTGCTTTCCATCTTGAAAAAGAGGCCGTAAGGGAAGCGCCTTATGCCAGCCCGGCGTATTTCCGCATGCACCATCTGGAAGGCGAGGGGACTTCGCGCGATGACCTCTACAGCGGCATCCACCGCCAGAGCAAAGCGCATGCCAAGGTCAGGGTGAATGCCTTCGTACCAGGCGAGTGCTTCCTTCAGGTCTGCATCCGCTTCAGGTATCCATACGACCGGCAGCGTCACTGCTTCTTAAACAAGCCCGCCCTGACTTCCTCCCAGGGAATGACTTCATCCGGGTTGCGCTCGTACTGGCCCAGGCGATAGTCCAGTTCATCGCGCTGGACGTCCGTCAGGGACAGTTCATCGGCTTCGAGGCTTTCCCACAGCGCGTCGAGCAAGTCAAATTTTTCCGCCGCCGAGAGATCGCCGATTTCATTTCGTAGATTGCTCATTGCCGCCGCCTCGTAATTTTCATTATCTCCGACAGAGCGGAGAGGCATGTTGCCACGCCCCACCAGCCCCGGCCTCCAGCGCGGCGCTCGGGTTGCATCCCTGCATTGCCCTATCCTCCGGCTGGCCCGAACGAATAGTAACCCAACCAGCCCCGGCGCGAAAGCGAGAAATCCCGGGGGATATACGAGGGGGTGGAGCCCCCTTGTTCGCGGTTCCAAGCCGCAGCGAATCGAGAGGCTAGCCACTCCGCTACACTCCAGCATTCCAGACGAGGCGAATCGTCCCGCGCCATAGTTTTGGAATGAAATGGAATGAAAACGCCGAAGGGGAGCTTTGTAAGCTATTGAAAACGTGGTGGCCAGGGACGGAATCGAACCGCCGACGCCAGCCTTTTCAGGGCTGCTATCGTGATAGGTCGGCTTTCGACTGCGGAGTGTCTACGGGTCCGCGATAATCGCCTCATGCAGGGCACCCTTATGCGCAGCGACAGGCACGGAGGATTGAGCTGAACGTGCCGAGTCGGAGTGGGCGGTGGTCCGGGATCTCGATCCGGTGGTGAGGCGGTGCCTGGCGTGGTGTCCACGAAATAGGTGGGGAGGCGCGCTGCGGGAGGGCGGCCAGGAACGGCGGCTGAATTTACGACATAGTCGCAGCCAAGAGTGCCCGGAGGAGTCCCCGAACTGAAGTCGTGGAATTTGGGGTGGGCCCGGTATCCGGGCTTGCCGGGGAACGGCCGGGCTGCGCCCAGCTGGACCGGTTGACAACCGGTCCGCAGGTTGACAACCTGCCCCACTAAAACGGGTCAGCTCATTTTCTCTGGCGGTGCGAGCACTCGGCGCAGACCCGCCGGGCGCTATCCCGCGGCGATCAGTTCGATGCCTTCTTTTCCGCCCAGGTTACGCGTGTATTTGCGTGCGTCGGCGCTGTTCCAGTGCTCGTGCACGCCCAGGCTGGCCAGCGTGCCGCCGCCATCGGGGTTGTAGATCGTGCCGGACGGGGGTTTCCCGGCTTGTGCGGATTCGTGGAGGTAATTGTCCGCGTTGCCGCGCACCTGGGTGGCGCGGGGCTCGCTGCGGAGAAGGTCGAGCGCCACCGAATCGATTGCCACCGGGTCCTGCGATGCCAGCATGCTGGAAGCCCAATGGTCGTTGAACGACGCCCACTTGAAGACGTTGCTTTCGTTGTGCTCGGCGGTATACAGGCCGTCCAGCATGTAGAGCATGGTCTTGCCGCCCAGGTGCCGGTGCCCGATCAGGTCCACCAGCGCATTGTAGGAGCCCATGGCCTGAGTCCGCATCACGCTCGCGTGCAGCGCCCTGGGCGACCAGCCGCCATCGTTGGGGAAATATACCGAGCCGAAGTGGTTCTTTCCGATCAGCGTCACCCCGGCCATCCCGTGCGGCCGCAGCAGCGCCATGTTGATCATGTACTTGGCCCCGGTCACCTGCTCCGCCAGATAGGCCGCCGGCACGTCCGCTTTCGAGAATCGAACCGGGTTGGCCATGTCCGGCGCGGCGAACATGCGGCCGCCCTGTTTGAAATCGGTGCCCACCAGGAACTTCACCGCCTGGAACTGAGCGCCCGAATTCGCCCTGATCCGGGTATAGATGGGCTGGCCGACATTGCGCCCGCCGGCGACGTCGTAAACAACGATGTCCTCGCCTCGCACCCCGCCCGCTTCGATCAGTTGGGTCACCAGCGCCACCACGGCGTGAGGGCTCGGCAGGCCATTCTGCGGCGCGGCTGGGCCCCGGGCTCCCGGCGACAGCGTGCCCCATTCCGGCGAGCGGTCCTGGTTGCAATTGATCTTGATCGCGATTCGCTCGCCGGGGCGATATCCCGAGTTCCCAAACTGGTGGGCGCTATTGAAACTCCGGAACAGCGCGTCCCATGCCTGCCGGTCGTTCTTCCTTCCGGTCAGATTTTGAAGCAGCCCGGAAGTCATGCCGTGGACCACTTTTTGGTTGGTGTTCGCGTCGTCCCACCAGTGCCCTGTCACACCGTCCCAACTGGTGGCCTTGGCGTCGCGCACCCACACCACCCTGCCCGGATAAATCCCCTTGCCCGCGCCGAGCGGATGGTTCGCCCCCTCGCTGGGCTTAAAGGGTTCGACCGGAGCCATCTCGCCTCGCTGTTGCGCCATCGCCTCCCATGGCAATACCAGCGGGACATGCGCGAGACCGGCGGCCTGGGCCGCGGCGAGGGACCTCAAAAAACACCTTCGATGCATGAGACTACTCCTTTCGGATTTTTCATCGGGATTCCGGGCTGCCCCCAGCGGGACGCGGCACGGCCTCACCGGTGCCCGAAAAGCGGCGCTCCGGAGGCGTACTGCCCGTATTGTAGCCATACGCCGCCCGCGCGTAAATCCCACTGTCCTTGCGGCTGTCCGCAATTCGGAAACTTACTTCCGATTCCGGTGTCTATGGTGTGTAGAAGGCAGGTTGTAGAAAGCGTGGTAAGCGGGTTGTGGTGAGAGCGGCCGCCCTCCTGAAACCTGGCCGGCACGTGTGATTGGTTGCCGGCAGAGATTGGAATCGTTCCAGAGGAGGAAACTGCTATGTTCGAACAGGCCGTTCTATCGAGTTACGCTTCCGGCCGGAGGGCTTGGGCCACCGGCTTGGGCGTCACCATCGAGAGTATCCTGGTTGGCTCCGCCGCGCTGTTTCCGATGTTGTGGCCGCAGGCCATGCCGCGTCCACAAGCGTTGATCGCACTGCTGGAGCCGGCCGCGCCCTTGGCCCCGGCCCACGTGGTCGCGGCCGAACGTCCCCGCGCTGTTCGTGAAGCTTTTCGACCTATCGACCAACGCGTGCTGCTTCTGCCCACGCGTATCCCGCCGCACCCGGTCATGATTGAAGATCCGCCGGGCGAGGTTGGCGTGGTAGGCATGCCGGACGGCGTCGGCATGGGCCAGGCGAGTGGCCCCGGTCTGGGACTGGTCGCCGCCATCCTGGAAAATGCACGCACCAGCCCGCTGCCGCGGATCGAGGTTGCCGCGCCGGCCGCCCGAGCCGTGCCCGCCGCCCCGCTCCGCCTCCGCCCCGGCGGCCAGGTCAAGATGGCTCGCCTGGTGCACCGCGTGGAGCCAGTCTATCCAATGCTGGCGCGCAACATGCGCATACAAGGGACGGTGGAGCTGTCCTCGGTAATCGGCGTGGACGGGCGGCTCAAGGAACTGCGCGTCCTCAGCGGCCACCCCTTGCTGGCCGGTGCCGCGATCGATGCCGTCAAGCAGTGGATCTACGAGCCTACCTATCTAAACGGCGACCCGGTGGAAGTCATCGCCCCCATCACCGTGACGTTCAAGCTGAACGAGTAGGCTGGGTTGCAAGTCTACTGAAGCTCGCGGATGCGGATATTCCGGAACATGGCCAGCGTGAATTGATCGTGCAGTTGCAGCCCGATGGGGCCCGACTTCGGGCGCGCCGGATCGCCGGGGTACTCGGCCACCACCTGGCCGTTGAGCCGCACCCGGATCCGCTCGTCGCGCGATTCGATTTCCATGCTGTTCCAGGCGCCGGGGCGCTGGACGCCGGTCTTGGCGGGCACGAACGTGTAGACGCTTCCCGAGGGGAACTTCTCGGCGTCGTCGCCGATGATCTGGATTTCATAGCCGATGTGCGCCGGGGTGGTCTTCGGATAAGATGCCAGGTCCGGCCGCTCGGAGTCGGGTTCGCCAATGGCGCCGTGCGCCCGCGAGCGGTCGCGAATCGACACGCCGCTGTTGGCGCTGGCCGGAATCCAATATTCCAGGTGAAGATCGTACTGGCGGAATTCCCGCCTGGTGTAGAGCCATGCCTGCCGGTACAGCCAACTCCGGTACGCCTGCCGATCCACCGGCCAGCCTGCGCCGAAAGGCTCTTCCGGCCGCGGGTGCGCGCGTTCGCCCACCAGGACCCCGTTGTCGAGCACGCTCCAAACCCCTTCGCCGCGCACTTCCCAACCGTCCAGATCCTTGCCGTCGAATAGCGGCTTCCAGCCGAGATCGGGCGCGAGGGTGACCTTGCCGGTCGCCGCCCATTCCGCCCCGCGCGCCAGCAGCGCTTGAAACGACACGTCGTCCAGGTTCGGGTCCGCCTCGCCGTTCCACGTGTGCCCTAGCATGGTGGTGTAGACCCGCCCTTTGCCGTAGTCGCGTACCCAATCCATCGGTTCTCCCTGGCGGGAAACCTCCGAAAAGGCGTATGTCAGAATGGTGAGGCCTTCGGCCGGACCGTGCTGGCCATGGGTGAGCTGTTCGGAGGGGTGCAACCAGTGCGAAGGTAGTCCGCGGGTAATAGGGTGATCTCCGTCCAGCACGAACATCTCGAAGTCGTGGCGCGGCCCGTGGCCCGGTCCGAGCCCTTCACCCTTCGGAATCCCGATGAGCCGGCCGCCCGCTCCAACCGCTATGCCGGCGCCGAACGATGGGTCCCTCCAACCCAACCCGATCATCCGGTTGAACTCAGGCCAATTGAGAAAAGCGTTATTGGCGGCGTGGTAAACCACCAGTCCGCCGCCGCCGCGGACGTAGGCTTCCAGCGCCCGCTCCGCTTCCGCCGGCCAGCGCGTACCGGTATCCGTGTGGCCGCCGTTGAAGTTATCGATCACCACGTCGTAGCGTGCAAACTCCGGCAACTTGGGGAAGCTCGACACGTCCACGGTGAAGCGGCCGGAGCCTTCGAGAATGGCCCGGATGGCGCGGGTGGCGGTGGCCCAATCGTGGTTGTTCATCCCGTCCACGATTACCGCCTTCAACTGGCGGTCCGCTCCCGGAGCGCAGAAAGCCCCCAGCAGCGCGAATATCAGCAGTTTTCGCATCGGCTCCCCCAGTTTACACGGAGTGGGAAGCGGGGGAAAGTTGCAGTGGCGGCTCAGCCTGGCCAAGCCGCCATCGTACGCCTTCGCCTTACTTCTTGTTGTGGGATGCCGCCGCGGCCGCCTCTTTCACCTCGCGATTAGCCTCCTCCAATAAGGCCTTGGCCTTTTGAGCGTGGCCGTTCATGTCGAATTCATTGGCCTCTTGCGCCGCCACGATCTTGGCATACGCCTGGTCGATGAAGTGTTGGGCGGCGGCGAGATTGGGATGGCGTGAGATTTGGCCCACGGCGACGCCTCCGATAAAGAGCAGAATACCCAGAACCACGGCAATTCTAGTTTTGATCATGGGGAGTATTCTATCCGAGGCTTGGCAGCCCGGCGAATTATTTTTCAGCCGCGAGTACCACCGGCTCGATGGTCCGCCTCGCGGCGCAGGGCCGGACTTGCGAGAATACCGGATGGAATGCCCGATCGATCGAGGACTGGAATTCGCCGCGGCCTTGCCGTCGTCGGTGGCGCGCTGGTTGGCCTCCTGCTGGGATTAGGTGGCGCGGCGGCGCCCGCTTCCTTCCGCTTCGCGATTCTGGGCGACCGGACTGGAGAGGCTCAACCCGGCGTCTACGAGCAGGTATGGAAGGAGGTGGCGGGCGAAAACCCGGCGTTCGTGGTCGGCGTGGGCGACACCATTCAGGGAATGAACGACCGAAGCGCGGAGGAGGAGTGGCGCCAGATCGGCCGCGTTCTGGCTCCCTTCCGGCGGTTTCCGCTCTACCTCGCGGCCGGCAACCACGACATCTGGTCTCCGGCGTCGGAGCGGTTGTTCCAGCGCTACGCGGCGCACCCGCCGCACTACAGCTTCGATTACGGCCAGGCGCACTTCACCATTCTCGACAACAGCCGGTCCGACCAATTGCCGGATCGGGAATTGGTCTTTCTCGAAGCCGACCTGAAAGCCCACGCAGGGCAGCCGTTGAAGATTATCGTCTCCCACCGGCCGTCGTGGCTGGTTGACGTGGCTCTGGGCAACCCGAATTTCCCCTTGCACCAAGTTGCCCGGCAGTACGGCGTCCGGTATGTGATCGCCGGGCATATTCACCAGATGCTGCGTCTGGAACTCGAAGGTGTGACGTATATTTCAATGGCGAGTTCCGGCGGGCACCTCCGCTTGTCGGAAGCCTACCGGGACGGTTGGTTTTTCGGGCACGCTTTGGTTGCGGTGGACGGCGGGAGCGCCGGCTTCGAGATCCGGGAAGCAGGTCCGCCGCACGGCCATGGCCGCATTACGAAGCTGACCGACTGGGGCATGACCGGCCTGGCCGCGAGGGACCGGAAGCAGTGAAGGAATAGAGCCGCCGATGAAGGCAAAGCGGCGGGGCAGCAACCCCGAAAAACACCGGCGACAAGATCGCCGGCGCTACAGAATCGTCGGACTATCGCCAGAACGCGAACCGGTTCTTCTTTCGAGGTTCGACCGGGGTCGATGCCGAACCCCACACCGGCTCACCGGCGACGATCGCGGCGGGATTGGTGACCAGCAGCAGTTCGGCCGCTTCGGCTCCCATCTCCCGAGTCAGGATTTCGCGAGCCAGGTCCAATCGCGGCGGCCGGTCTTCGGTATCGTGGGCATCGCTCGCAATCACGTGTACCAAGCCCTTTCGCAGCAATGCCCACGCCGATTCCTGAGCTGATTTCCCGAAACGATCCGTCAACGATTGCGCGGTCACCTGCAGCAGGCAGCCCGCCTGCGTCCAGCTTTCCAGCCGCTCGAAAGAGCTTTGCAAAATCGGGTTGCGTTCCGGATGGGTGATCACGGGACAAATCTCGCGCGCCATGAATCGCCGGAAGATTTCCTCGCTGCTGGGCGGAATCAGCATGTCGTCGAATTCCACCATCAAATAGCGGCGTCCGTTGATGGTGAACCTGGCGGGTTCCTGCAAAGCAAGCTGGATATTGTCGAAATTCAATCGAAAATCGCAGGCCGCGTGAATGCGGGGGACTCCGCCGGTGGCCTCCGCCAGTTCGCGAATCCTCTCGTCCCGCACCACCGGATCGAATTTGTACTGCGCGTCGCAGTGTGGAGTCGCCACAATATCCGTCGTCCCGGTTTCGGCGGCGAGGCGCAACATGGCGATGCTCTCGTCCCGGCTTCTGGCTCCATCGTCCACACCCCATATGACGTGGCTATGAATGTCGACCATTCCTGCTTCCATTGTAAGAGGCCGCGGCTTGTATTTGGTGACGTTCTGGCCCTTGTCGCGCGTGCCTTGGTGCCGTGCCACAATGTAAGGTTGCCATGCGCCGCTTACGATTCGCCCGCCGCGCTCTGCCGGCCGCAGCCGTGTTGCTGTTGGCCGCCTGCACCGAGGATCAGCCTGCTCCGCTGTTGGTGCACACTTACGCCATGGGGGACCGCATCAATATCGGCCACCTCGTCTACCAGGTCTTCGAAGCGCAATGGAGGCCGGCGCTCGGGGAAGATAACGACCTCCGGGTGCCCCAGAACCGCTTTTTCATTCTGCGTCTCAGCGCTACCAACAGCGGCTCCGGCAGCGAACTGGTTCCCAACATGACCCTGGAGGACGAAGCGGGAACCAGCTATCCGGAACTCAAGGACGGAAGCAAGGTGCCGCTCTGGGTGGGCTATCTTCGCCAGGTGGCGCCCGCCGATTCCATTCAAGGCACGGTGGTATTCGACGTGGCTCCCAAGCGCTACAAGCTGCGCCTGTGGGATGAGGAGCACACCAATTCAGCCCTGGTGGAAATGCCGCTGCAGTTCGACGACCAAAACAAGGGCATTCCCACCCAGCAGTAAGCGGCCGGGTTTCTCGAGCCGCTGCAATAGAATGGTTGCATGGTCCTCCATCTGTTGCTCTACGCCGCCCTGGTGAACGACGTCCGCTCGCTGGTGGCGCGGCGCGACTTCGCCGCCGCCGAGCACGCCGTGGCCGCCTATCGGGCATCGGCCGGCGCCACCACCGAATTGGCCGCGGCGATTTCCTGGATGGCCCGCGCGGCGCTGGATGCCCGCGACTACACCAGGGCCGATACCTACGCCACCGAGGCCCGCCAGATGGCGGACGGGCTTCTGCCCACTCACTCCCTGGCCTCCGACCCCTGGCTCGCCACCGCCGTCGGCGCATCGATTGAGGTCCGCTCGCAAGCGCTGGCGGCAACCGGCCGGCGCGGGCAGGCCGTGGACTTCCTGAATGCCCAATTGGCCCAGTTCAGCGCCACGGGTTTGCGAGAGCGAATCCAGAAGAACCTGAATCTGCTGAGCCTGGTCGGCAAGCTGGCGCCGCCTCTGGAAGGCGTGCCCGCGAGCCAGTTGCGCGGCCACCCGTTGCTGCTGTTTTTCTGGGCGCATTGGTGCCCCGATTGCAAAGCCGAAGCCGCCGCGCTGGCCAATATCCACCGCGCCTTCGCTCCCAAGGGTCTGCTGTTGGTGAGCCCCACCAAATTGTACGGATATATCGCTCGCGGCGAGGACGCGCCGCCGGCTACCGAAACCCGCTACATCGCCGAAGTCTGGCACAAGTATTATGCGGCGCTGGAACCCTCTCCGACCCCGATCAGCGCCAACAATTTCGTGGTTTACGGCGCCAGCACCACTCCCACCCTCGTCCTGGTGGATGCCCGCGGCATCGTGCGCTACTATCATCCGGGCGCGCTGAATCAGGCCGAACTGGAAGCCATGCTCGCCCAGGTCGTGGGAAAGTAGCGCGCCAAGGGCTGCAATCTTTCTCCTAACCGTTGCCGCCTGGAGACGTCTCTATACTTGGATGTCTGAGTATGATGGGACGAGAGGTTCAGGCGAATAAGCGCTCGATTCGGAATCGCGGCCACATATAAGCAAACCGCTCCCTTGCGGTCGCGGCTCGGTAACGCACGAGCCCGAGCCGGGACCGTTGGAAGCCGTGAAGAAATCACGAGTCGCAGGCGGAACCGCCTGCGCCACCAAAGCAAGTGCATTGTTCTTAATGGTGGGGCGGGCGGTTCCGCCTGCCCGGCGCGTTTATTAAGGAAGGTCCGATATGTCGTTGTGGTCTCGCATCGCGAATGTATTTCGCGGCGATCGGCTGAGTCGCGAAATCGACGAGGAGTTGCAGTCGCACCTCGAGGAAGCGCTGGAATCGGGCCGCGATCCGGCGGAGGCCAAGGACGCGTTCGGCTCCGCGCTTCGGCTGCGGGAGGAAAGCCGCGACGTCAGGCTGGTGGCATGGCTCGACTCTCTCCGTGCCGATGCCATCCTCGGCTGGCGCCAGTTAAACAAGCGAAAGGCCACTTCGGCGGCCGCGATCCTGTCGCTCGCTCTGGCCATTGGAGCGTGCGTGGCGGCGTTCCGGCTGGTCGACGCCCTGCTGCTTCGGCCCTTGCCCGTGGCCCAGCCGGAGCGGCTCTACGCCGTCAATTTCGAAGGCATTGGACTGGCGGATGGCAAGTTCAGAACCCACGACAGTTGCTCCTATCCCATGTTCCGCCAGTTGCGCGCCACCGCGCGCGGCCAGGCGGAAGCGATTGCGGTTTCGCACTCGGAACGCGTCGATCTCACCTACGCATCCGACCAGGAAATGGAAAAGGCTTACCGGCAGTACGTCTCCGGCTGGATGTTCCGCTCGTTCGGACTTCGGCCGGCGCTGGGGCGGCTATTCACCGAGGATGACGACCGCAAGCCGGGCGCGCATCCTTACGCGGTGCTTTCGTACGACTATTGGGCCCGCCGTTTCGGACGGGATCCCAAAGCCATCGGCCGCACATTCCGCATGGACGGCGACCTCTACCGCATCGTCGGCGTCGCCGAGCAAGCGTTCACCGGCACCGAGCCCGGCACCGTCACCGACGTTTTCGTTCCCACTATGATGAGCGTGGGCTCCATCAACAGCGCGAGCTCATTCTGGCTGCGGGTACTGATTCGGCTCGAGCCTGGCGTTGCCGTCGAACCGCTGCGCGCCAAACTCCACGCCACCTATTGGGCATTCGAGCACGAGCGATCCAAAGGGTTGGTCGGCTTCCCCAAAGGCTCCCTGGACAACTATCCGACCGACGCGCTTCTGCTCGATCCCGCGGCCGCGGGTGTCTCCATGCTGCAGAAGGACTACCGCCGGCCGCTGTGGGCTCTCGGCGTAATGGTGGCGTTGGTGTTGCTGGTTGCCTGCGCCAACGTGGCCAACCTGTTGACGGCGCAAGCGGCGGCGCGGACGCGCGAGATGGCGCTCAGGGTCTCGATCGGCGCCGGACGGTGGCGGCTGGTGCAGCTGGTTCTGGTGGAGAGCGCCTGGCTCGGGTTCCTGTCCGCCGCCATCGGCGCGCTGTTCGCATGTTGGGCCGCGCCCTTTGTCGTGGCTCGAATCAACCCGCCGGACAACCCGGCGCGTCTGCTTCTTCCGGCGGATTGGAGGATCTTCGCATTCGGCACGGCGCTGGCGCTCGCCGTAACCCTCCTGTTCGGGCTGATTCCGGCTCTGCGCGCTTCCGCCGTCAAGCCGGCGACGGCGCTGAAAGGCGGCGATAGCCCGCACTCGCGGCGCCGCCTGATGCACACCCTGATCGCGTTGCAGGTCGCCTTCTGCACCGTGGTGCTCTTTATCGCCGGTCTGTTCGCCGCCTCCTTCGACCGGCTCTCGCACCAACGCATCGGCTTCTCCCCGGACCGCCTGCTCACGCTCGACATCGTGGCGCAGAACGCGCAGCCGCCGGTTTTCTGGAATCAGGTGGCCGAGCACGTGCGCACGGTTTCCGGCGTCCAAAAAGCGGCGCTGGCCGGATGGCCGCTGCTCAGCGGCACCATCTCCAATAATTTCATCTCCATTCACGGGGCGCCTCCCAGCGGCGTACTCACTTTCTTTCTGGCCGTTTCGCCCGGCTGGGTGGACGCCATGGGGATTCCGTTCCTCGACGGCAGAGACTTCCGCCCCAGCGACGCGCATCCCAGCGTTGCCATCGTTAACCAGACGTTTGCCAGGCAATATTTCGGCGGCGAGGACCCCGTTGGCCGGTCATTCGAGACGGTCGGGCCGACGGGCGCGCGCACTCACTTTGAGATCGTGGGCCTGGCGGGAGACGCGCAGTACCGGAATATCCGCGAACCCATCCTGCCGTTGGCCTATGTTCCGTTCCAGGCGGTGGGAGCGGGCGGCGTATGGCAGCCCAGGGGGTCGGGAACGCTCATCGTGCGGACGGCCGGCGCGGATCCGCTGGCGCTGGCATCCATTCTGCGCCGGGAAGTCCCGCGCGCGCGGCCCGGATTCCGCGTCAGCATGGTGCGCACCCAGGCCGAATTGGTGCAGGCGCAAACCGTGCGCGAGCGGCTGCTGGCAATCCTGGCTCTGTTCTTCGCCGCCGTGGCGCTATTGCTTGCGGGCATCGGACTGTACGGCGTGCTCGACTACACGGTGGTCGAGCGGCGGAAGGAAATCGGCATTCGGATGGCGATCGGCGCCCGGGCCGGCCACATCGCGCGTGGCGTGGCAATGGGCCTCTTCCCGATGGTGCCGGCAGGGGCGCTGGCAGGCGTCGCGTCCGGCATGGCGGCGGCGCGATACATCGAAGGGCTGCTATTTCAGGTGAAGACCACCGGCCTGGCCATGTTGGCGATCCCGTTGTTGACGATTCTGGCGGCGGCTTTGCTGGCGGCCGTACCGGCGGCGATCCGCGCGGTGCGAATCGACCCGGTCGCCATGCTGCGCGGCGAGTAGCTACGGGTTCACCCACACGCTCATGAGATATGGATTGCCCGGATTGATGTACGAGGGGGAAACCGACTGCACGGTGAGAGGCCCGGCGGCTGCCACGCCGGTCGCCAGGTTCAGGTCCACGGTCACGCCGAACAGGAAAAGCGAGCTTTGCGCCAGCGCCGCCGGCACGGTGGCCTGCACTTGCCACACAAACGGATTCAGCGCCGTCACACCGGTGACCTGCGCCGACCATCCGCCGATCGTCACCGCAATCGGAATCTGCGCTGCCTGCCAGGGGCTCGGTTCGTTATCGAAATCGTTCACGCCCAGCCCATTCAGGAACAGCGAGACGGGCGAGCCCGGGCTGGCGCGATCGGTGCAGGAGTTGACGTTCCCATCGGCATTCAAGGCCAGATCCGTGAACGCGCCGTAATAGGTGATGCCGCCCATGGTACAGGAGCTGACTGTACCGGAAAGGTCGCCAAACACGCTCGGATTGCTCGCAACGAGCGGAATTTCGCGCGCCATCGCTGGTACGTTGTCCACGGTAAGCTGCATCAGGGCGTAGTTCACGAGGCCAACACCCGCTTCCTCCAGCACGCCCGCCGGCACGGCCACATTGATCTGCGTCGAGGAAACGTAGAGCAGCGGCGCGGCCACGCAGTTGAAGGTCACCGTCACTCCCCCCAGCGATGTGGTGGTGTAGTTGGTGGCAGCTAACGGGGTAGTGGGTCCGAGGCCGGTTCCCATCAGGCTGATGAGCTGGCTGGGCGCAACCACGCCCACGCGCGCCATGTTGGCGCTATCCACGATGCAGGCGATCCGCGGCGCCGCCGCGGAATCGGTTCCGAAATTGGCCTCGCCGAGATACGCGCCCGGATCCGGTCCGCGCCCGAGGAAGGCCGGCATCAAGGCGCCCGGCGTGATCGGCGTGTCGGCAAACTGGGTCGATCCTGCGGCCCACACGTTCGAGCCACCGGCGTAGGCGACTCCCGTTACGCTGACGTTCGAGCCATCCACCAGCACCGTGCCCAGCACGTTGCCTGTTGCCAGATCCACGTGCGTAACGGTGCCCTCGCTGAACGTGGTGATGTTGTTGGCTTGGCAAACGGAGGGAGGCGCGCTCACTCCCGGCGGCAACGGCGGTTCCGGAAGAATCCCGGCCCCAGCCGTTTGCAGGGAAGCCCATGCACCACCCACGTAAAGATCGCTCTGGGAGCCGAAGACCACGCCCGCGCCACCCGCGGAGACCGAATAGAGCACTGACGCACCCGCGGCGTCGAGCTTGGTGAGGAACGGCGTGGCCGTCACTGGCATGGGAGGGCCGATGATCGCCTGATACCCGCTGTAGTTCAGACCGGTCAGATAGGCGTTTCCGCTACTATCCACGACGAGGCCTTTGTTGATGGATGAAGAGCCAGCCCCTACGAACGTAGAGTAGATCAGGCTCCCCGCGGCCGGGCCAACCTTGGTGATGTATTGGAAAGGGCCGAAAATGCCGCACTGCGCCGCGCAGCCGGGCCCGGGCTGGTATGCTCCGGGAGTTGTCGGATAACCGGCTGCGAAGGTGCCGCCGGCCATATAAATATTGCCGGCGGAGTCGATCGCCAGCGCGTTGCCGCCGATTCCGGCCGCCGTGAAAAGCACGTTCGCGCCCGTGGGATCGAATTCCATCAGAAACAGCCCGCTGCCGTTCGAACTGCTGTAAGCACCCGCGGTCGCCGTGAGCGGAGTGGCGCTCGTACCGCTCACTACGATATCTCCTTGGGCCGTCAGCGCCACCGCCAGCCCGGTGGTATTCATGCTGCCGATCGTTTCGCTGAACACCACCTCGCCCCGCGGATTCAGCTTCACCAGAAACGCCCGCGAGCCACCGGCCGAGGCGGGAAGGGTGCCCGCCTGCTGGCCGGCGGTGACCGGGAAATCGGGCGAGGTCGCCGTGCCGACTACGTACGCGTTCCCCGCGCCATCCACGGCAATCCCAGCCGCGCTATCCTGTGCCGAGCCGCCAATCGAGCGGTAGTATACATAGCTCGTTCCCCCCGGGTTTACCTTCACGACAACGGCCGGTGACGGCGCGGCGGACGGATATCCGGGATTCGCCGCGGTGGCGCCCGCGAGGTAAACATTTCCGCCCGAATCGGCCGTAATGGCCGCGGGAGTAAACCCTCCACTCAGGTAAGTGGAATAAGTCAGGCCGGCCGGCCACGCTGCCGCGGTGAGAACGAGCACCGCGCCAGCTACACGCGCAAACATCATGTGAGACACCTTCGCGAGAGATGGGGACGCAGCAGCCTTATCTTAACACACGCGCGCGGCTATAGCAGTTCTCCGCGACTGTGCCAGTCTGCTCCGTCCCTTTTTCCGCCTATCGAAAAGGTATTCGTTCAGGCTGTCCCGCCCGGTCCGGAAACCGCGGTTTACCGCTCCAGGCGGGTGATGCGGTTGTCGAGTTCGGCGATTTTGGAAATGATGTCCATCTGATACGTGGCCATCTGAGAGAGGATCGCCGTGTCGCCAGCCCTCATGTCGGACCGGTCCATGGCCATCTGCGCGAGAATCGCGGCGTCACCCGCCTTCATGTCGGATCGAAGGGCTTCCTTCGCGTCGTTCAGGCGGGCATTGTTGATGAGCAGCGCGATTAGGATCGCCGCGATGGTTGCGGCGAACCCCAGAATGAACGTAATGTACTGGGCGTCCGTCACTGTCCTATCCTTCCTGAATTGTAGCGATTTTTTAGCTGCCGGGTTTACCAGCGAAAACTCCTACTTCGCCAGCAACTCCGCGATCCGCTCGTCGTCCGCCGGTACTACCTCCGGCGCGTTGCCGTAAGTCGACCGGATCGGACGGCCCGCCGGGTCTTCGAGCGTTCCGGTGTGGTAACGATGAATGTAGTCCGGGTCCTTCAGCACGTTGCCCGTCAGTACGGCGACCACATCCGCGTCGCGTTTGATGGTGCCGGCGGCGGTGAGCTTGCGGATGCCGGCCAGGGTTGCCGCCGACGCCGGCTCGCAGCCGATCCCGCACCGGCCGATCACGGCCTTTGCATCGGCAATCTCCTGCTCCGTCACCCGCTCCACGGTGCCGTTTGACGACAGCACTTCGTGGAGCGCTTTCGGCCACGATACCGGGTCGCCGATCTTGATCGCGGTGGCGAGCGTTTCCGGATGCGGATTGGCCACGAGGCGCGAATGATCGGCCGACCGGAACAGCTCGTAGAAGGGCGACGCCCCCTCGGCTTGAATCACCGCCAGGCGCGGCGTGCGGTCGATCAATCCCCACTCCCGCATTTCGCGGAACGCCTTGCCGAAGGCCGACGTGTTCCCCAGGTTGCCGCCCGGCACCACCACCCAATCGGGCGCCCGCCATTCGCGCTGGTCCATCATCTCCAGCATGATGGTCTTCTGCCCTTCGATGCGGAACGGGTTGATCGAGTTCAGCAGGTAAATGCCCAGCCGGTCGGCCAGGCGGCGCACCAGCGCCAGAATCTGGTCGAAATTGGCTTCCACCTGCAGCGTCCGCGCGCCGTATTCCAGCGCCTGCGCCAGCTTGCCGTAGGCGATATTGCCGTTGGGAATGAAGATCACCGGGTCGAGCCCCGCCGCGCTGGCGTAGGCCGCCATCGAGGCCGAAGTGTTGCCGGTGGAAACGCACCCCACGCGCCGCAGCCCCAGCCTTCGCGCCTGCGCCACGGCGCACGTCATGCCGTTGTCCTTGAACGAGCCGGTAGGGTTGAAGCCCTGGTGCTTGAAGACCAGCCGGTCCAGGCCGCCATACCCGGCAGCCCCGCGGCCTTCGAGCAGCGGCGTGTTCCCTTCCCTCAACGTCACCGCGTGCGCCTCGCTCCCAAACGCGATGAACTCGCGATAGCGCCATACCCCGCTCTGGTCGAGAGCCGCGTTCGACGTGCGCCGGTTGCGCCACAGCGCCTTCCAATGGTCCGGCGGGCATTCCTGGCGCGGATACACGGCTTCCACCAATCCGCCGCAGCGGGGGCAGTTGTACACAATCTCGGTGACCGGAAATCGGGCGCGGCACGATTCGGCGATGCAAACCAGCTCGGCGGGCATGAAGCCTTATTATAAGTGCATGCTGGCTGTTCACCTGGAAAACGGAAGTGTCGAGATGCGCCGCGTGGATCCGCCCCTTCGCCCGCCCGGATACGCGCTGCTTCGCCTGATCGTCGCCGGCATCTGCAATACCGATCTGGAGCTGCAGCGCGGCTACTATGGTTTCTCCGGCACGCCGGGCCATGAGTTCGTGGCCGAAGTGGTGGAAGCCGACGACCGCGCCCTGGTGGGCAAGCGGGTGGTAGGGGAAATCAACCTCGCCTGCGGCGATTGCGATTCCTGCCGCCGGGGGCTCGGCCGCCATTGCGCCACGCGCGCCGTCCTCGGCATCGTCAACCATCCCGGCGCATTCGCCGAATACTTCACCCTTCCGGAATCGAACCTCCACGTGCTGCCCGACGATCTCCCATCCGAGCGCGCCGTCTTCGCCGAACCGCTGGCCGCCGCCTGCGAGATTCTCGACCAGGTGGCCATCCCCTGGGGCGAGCCGGTCGCCGTGTTGGGCGACGGCAAGCTGGGATTGCTCATCGCGCTGACGCTGGACGCTTACGGCTACCCCGTCCACCAGTTCGGCCATCACCCCGATAAGCTCGCCATCGCCGCCGCCCGCGGTGTCCACACGGTTGTAACTACCGGCGCCCTCCCCACGGCCGCCTACGATTTCGTAGTCGATGCCACCGGCTCGGCCGATGGCCTGCGCGCCGCCGCCCAACTGGTGCGCCCGCGCGGCACGCTGGTGCTCAAATCCACCGTACACGGCACGGTCGGAGTGGATACGGCTCCGCTGATCGTCAACGAAATCACCCTGGTGGGCTCGCGCTGCGGCCGCTTCGAGGCTTCCCTGCCCCTGCTCGAGCACCGCATCATTCCCGTCGAAGCCATGATCCAGGCCCGCTTCCCGCTTTCCGAAGCGCCGCAAGCATTCGCCAGAGCCGCCGCGCCCGGCACGCTCAAAGTGCTGCTGGAAGCATGAGAGTGGCCGGGAAGGCCTCGGGAACGCCGGGGTCCTCAGGTGCTCCATACTATTCGCCCCGGCCGCGTTTCTTCACAAATTGTGGGGCAGCCAATTCTGGCTGCAGCCGGCCTTTGGCCGGCACCCGCCTGGCAGGAAGGCCTGGCACGCGGCGAGAGAGCCGCCAAAAAGGCGGCTGCGGGCAAAATTGCCCGCCCCACGACTTATGCAAACGTGCGTTCGCTCAAAAAGAGCGAATGGCTGAACACCGACATCAATCCGCGATCACGCGCTGTGGCGCCGGGGCGCCTTTCAGCCACTCCTGAAAACGCTCCAGGTAGAGATAGATTACCGGGGTAATGTAGAGCGTCAGGAACTGGCTCACCACCAGGCCGCCGACCACGGCCAGGCCGAGCGGCTGGCGCGCGTCGGCGCCTTCGCCATAGCCGAGGGCGATGGGGAGGGTGCCGAACAGGGCCGCTACGGTGGTCATCATGATCGGGCGGAAACGCAGCAGGCAGCCCTGCCAGATGGCCGCGCGCGGGTCGGCCCCGCCGTGGCGGGCGTCGATGGCGAAATCGATCATCATGATGGCGTTCTTTTTCACCACGCCGAACAGCATCACGATGCCCACGAAAGCATACAGGTCGAGCTCGCGGTGAAACAGCTTCAGCGTGAGCAGCGCGCCGAAGACCGCCGAGGGCAAGCCGGACAGAATCGTGATGGGGTGAATGAAGCTCTCATACAGCATACCGAGCACGATGTAGATGACCAGAATGGCCACGATGAGCAGCAGGGTGAGGTTGCGGAAAGACTCCTGGAACTCTTTTACCGTGCCCTGAAAGGCGGTCGAGATGCTAGCCGGCATGCGCAGATCGCTCACCGCGCCATCGACCGCGGTGGCGGCCTGGCCGAGCGACATACCGGGGAGCAGGTTGAAGGAGATCGTCACCGCCGGCAGTTGCCCGAAATGGTTGATGTTGAGCGGGCCGGTGCGCCGGGAAATACGGGTGACGGCATCGAGCGGCACGAGCGCGCCGCCCGACGAGCGCACGTAGAGTTTCGAAAGCGCCTGTGGCGAACGCTGGTAGCGCGGGTCCAACTCCAGGATCACCTGGTATTCGTCGGCGGGGGCGTAGATCACCGAAACCTCGCGGTCGCTAAAGGCGCTGAACAGGGCGGTCTGCACCACGGCCGGGGTGACGCCGAGCGCCACGGCGCGGTCGCGATCGATGTCCACCATCACCTGCGGGCTCGAAATCTGCATGTCGCTGTTGACATCCACCATGCCCGGTATCTTTTGCATGGCGGCGGCGAGGCGCGGCGCCCAGGAGTAGATCTCGTCCAGGTTGGTGCTCTGCATGGTGAGCTGGTAGACGCTCTGCCCTTCCTGTCCGCTCACGGTAATAGGCGGCGGATTCTGCAGAAACGTGAATACGCCGGGGACGGCCATGGTGGCGGGCCGGAGCTGGGTGATGATTTCGTCGACCGACAATTTCCGCTGGTCGCGCGGCTTGGTTTTGGCGAAAAAGAAGGCCTGGTTGCCGCCAATGACGAACGCGCCCACGTCGGACAGATTGGGATTGGCGCGGGCGATTTCGGCCACCGCGTGGGCGTGGTCGGCCATGTATTCGAACGAGGCGTCCTGCGGCCCCAGGATCACGGCAAAAAGGAAACCCTGGTCCTGGCTGGGGATGAAGCCCTTGGGCATGATCTCGAACAGGTAAACGGTGCCGACCAGCATCGCCAGCGCGACCCCCAGGGTGGCCAGGCGAAAACGCAGCGCCACCGACAGGGTGCGCTCGTACCAATGCGTGAGGCGATCGAATCCGCCTTCCAGCGCGCGGTAGGCGATGCCGTGATGCGCCACGCGGGAGGGCTTCAGGAAACGGCTGCCCAGCATGGGAGTGAGGGTGAGCGAGACGAATCCGGAAATCAGGATCGCCACCACGATGGTGACCGAGAATTCATGCAGCAGGCGGCCCACGATTCCCGCCATGAACAGCACCGGGATGAAGACCGCCACCAGCGACAACGTCATGGAAAGGATGGTGAAGCCGATCTCGCGCGAAGCGGCAAAGGCGGCCTCCATGCGCGATTCGCCCATTTCCATGTGGCGGACGATGTTTTCCAGCATGACAATGGCATCGTCCACCACGAACCCGACCGAAAGCGTCAGGGCCATCAGCGAAAGGTTATTCAGGCTGTAGCCGAGCAGGTACATCACGGCGAACGTGCCGACGATCGAAAACGGCACGGCGCAGCCGGGGATCAGGGTGGCGGAGAGATTGCGCAAGAACAGGAAGATCACCATCACCACGACGCAGATGGTGAGCAGCAGCGTGAACTCGACGTCGCGAATGGAATTGCGAATCGAGTCCGACGCATCGAACATGACCGAAAGCCGGACCGAGGCGGGAATGGCGCGCCGGAATTCGGGCATCAGGAGCCGGATATTATCCACCACGTCGACGGTATTGGTGCCGGGCTGGCGCTCGACGGCCAGGATCACGCCGCGGACGTCGTTGAACCAGGCGATGAGCTTGGTATCCTCCACGCTATCGGCGACGGTGCCCAGCTCTTCCAGGCGGACGGGCGCGCCGCTGCGCCACGCCACCACCACCGGCCGGAAGGCGGCGGCGTTGAACAGGGCGCCGTTGGATTCGATGGTGAAGGCCTGGTGCGCGCCATCCAGGCGCCCGGTGGGCAGGTTGGAATTGCTGGCGGCGATCGCATTTCCGACTTCGTCCAGGCCGATGTTGTGGGCGGCCAGACGGTCGGGATCCACGCGCACGCGCACGGCGTACTTCTGCTCGCCGTAAACCTGGACGCGGGAAACGCCGCCCGCCATCGAGATGCGGTTGGCGAGCACGTTGGTGGCAATATCGGTGACGCGGTAGAGGGGCAGCGCCTGGGAATCGAGCGACAGGTAGAGCACGGGCTGTTCGGCGGGATTGACCTTCTGGTAGGTGGGCGGGCGCGGCATGGTGGCAGGCAGGTTGCCGCCGGCGGCGCTGATGGCGGCTTGAACGTCCTGCGCGGCGGCGTCGATATTACGGCTGAGGTTGAACTGCACGGTGATCTGGCTGCTGCCGAGCGAGTTCACCGAATTCATGGACTGAATGCCGGAGATGGTGGAGAACTGGCGCTCCAGCGGGGTGGCCACCGACGATGCCACGGTTTCCGGACTGGCACCGGGCAGGGCGGCGGTGACCTGGATGGTGGGGTAGTCGACGCTGGGCAGGGCCGCCACCGGCAGGGCGCGAAAGGCCACCGCGCCGAACAGCAGGATGGCCATCGAGAGCAGCGCCGTCATTACCGGGCGCTGGATAAAAATGCGCGAGAGGTTCACCGTGGCACCATCGGGATGGCCGTCATTGGGCCTGCGTGGCCGGCTTGGGGGCGCCAACGGCGATAATCTTCGCGCCCGGGTACAACCGCATCTGCCCGTCGGTTACGACCGTATCGCCCGGCGCCACGCCTTTTTCGATCACCATTTTGTTTTCGAACGCCCGGCCCGTCACCACCGGGCGGATTTCCACCGTCTTGTCGTTTTTCACGGCGTACACGAACGACCCCGTCTGCCCGGACTGCACCGCCTCGGAGGGCACCAGGGCGGCGTCGCGCCGGGTATCGAGGGTAAGCGTGACGTTCACGAATTGCCCCGGCCAGAGCAGACCGTCGGCGTTGGCGAAAGTGGCTTTCAGGTGGATCGCTCCGGTGGTGGAATCCACCGTGTTATCGATCACCGAAAGAGCGCCGGTGGCCGCCCCGGGCGGACCGTCTCGCGGCTGGACCTTCACCGGCAGCGGATGGCTGGCGTTGAGCCGGCGGATAGCGTTCAGGTGCTCCTCCGGTACGCTGAAGTCCACGAAGATCGGTTCGATCCGGTGAATCACTACCAGCGCCACGTCGTTGACCTTGACCAGGTTGCCGGGATGAACCAGGAGATTGCCGGTGCGCCCGGCGAGCGGGGCGCTAATCCGGCAGAAACTCAGGTTCAATTTGGCGGTTTCGACGGCGGCCTGATCGGACGCGAGCGCGGCTTTAGAGGTTTCGATGGAGGCTTCATCGGCGCGATTGGAAGCGCGCGATTGAGTGGCGGTGGCCTGCGCCTGGTCGAAGGTGGAGTGCGGGGTTAGCCCGGCCTTGTTCAATTCCGCCTGGCGGGCGGCGTCGCCTTCCGCAAAACCGGCCTGCGCGCGGTCGCGGTCAAGCATCGCCTCAGCCTGCGCAATCTGGGCGCGGTCCCGCTCCACGGCGGCTTCGGCCTGCCGCAGCGCGTCCTGGTAAGGACGCTCGTCGATGTCGAACAGCGGATCGCCTTGTTTGACAGTGGTCCCTTCGGTGAAATAGACCTTGGTCAGCTCGCCGGCGACCTGCGACTTGATCTGCACGATGGCAGAAGCCTCCACCGTGCCTACGACCTGCAGATCGGTCGGCACCGATTCCTGCGTCACCGGCGCTACCGACACCGGAACCGCCGACGGCCCGAACGCCGCCGGAGCCGGCTGCTGCCGGCAACTAACTCCGGTCAGCACAATGACAATCAGCAGCGCGGACGTTGCCTTCATACACGAAACGTGGCTCACCCCATCAAAGTGTAACAGACGGATCGGGACCGGATCGGTGAGCCCCGGTTTGAAACCTGCATGGGGATGCCGCACGCGCAGGGTTCTGGAGATACATTGGTTGCCGTATGGTAGTGAACGCGTTCATCGGCAAACCCGAGAAGCCCACCGAAAATGAACTGGCGGCGCAGTTGGGTCCCTTAAAGGCGGTCTGGGACCGGCTGCTGGCCGAACTGGCGGAGGAATTCGATCTCGTGACGTGGGAGTGGAACTCCTATTCGCGCAAAGCCGGATGGTCGCTTCGGCTGAAACGGGGCGAGCGCAACATTGTATACCTGTCGCCGGGCCGCGCCAGCTTTATGGCGTCATTCGCGCTCGGCGACAGGGCGGTTCGGACGGCACGGGAGAGCAAGCTGCCTAAGGCCGTGGTGCGGCTTATCGACGAAGCAAAACGCTACGCCGAGGGTACGGCGGTCAGGCTGGAGGTCGGCGGACCGAAGGACATAGCGGCTATTAAGCGACTGGTGGCGATCAAGCTGGAGAGCTGAATCTGGATCGGTGCAATCCCAACTCCACGCGCGGCGCGGCTGGGTGCTTAACCGATCCGGGGATTTCGCGGTTTCAGCGCGGCAACCGCTCCCTGACGGTCGCGGCAACGGACACCGCGTGATTGCTGTCACTTACCGAGATGCGACCGTGAGGGAGCGGTTGCCCTCGAATACGATACCGATCTTCCGAAACTGTGTACTAAGTCGCAGACGGGATATTGCGATGAAAAGCGAAAGGCCGCGCCGCCGGCAATTGCGGAAACCGGGCCCGTGCACGGGTTATGGGTTTCCCTTACTATGGGGACATGAACGTCACACTTTCTCTCGACGATGAACTTATCAAGAAAGTGCGGAAGATCGCCGTCGAGCGGGACACCACCCTGACGGGCTTAGTTCGCGATCACCTGGAAAAACTCGCCGCCGAGGACGCCGTATCGGGCCGCAGACGGCGGGAGCGCGCCGCACTGGAACGCAGCTTCGAGCGCTTCCGGTTCAAGGTGGGCAAGCGAACCTGGAAACGTGCGGACCTCTATGCCCGCTCCTGAATTCCTCGACACGAATGTGCTCGTTTACGCCTACGACGCGGGCGATTCACGCAAGGGGCGCATCGCGCAGGACCTGGTCAGGAAGGCTCTGGCGGGAGATATCCTGGTGTCGACCCAGGTGCTGGCGGAGTTTGCGGCCACCCTCCTGCACAAGATGGAGCCTGCCGCGCGGCCCGAGGATGTGGCGGCCGTGCTCGACGCGCTCGGTCCAATTGGCATGGTTGTCCCCGATGGCGACGTAGTCCGGCGCGCGGTGGATGTTCGCGCCGAATACGGCCTCCACTTCCACGACGGCATGATTGTGGCGGCCGCCGAACGCGGCGGTTGCGGACGGATCTGGTCTGAGGACCTGAACGGAGGCCAGAAGTATTTCGGGATTGCAGTCGAGAACCCCTTCCAGCGATTGCGGCTCCCGGCCCGAAGCAGGCGAAGGAGCAATGGTGGCCATCCACCGGCCGGTTGCTAAAATCAGCTCTCCATGGTCCTGATCCTGCTCCTGCCCCTGGCTCTCGCCGCCCTGTTCCTGGCGGTGGAAAGCGAAGGCTGGCGAGACCGCTTTCTGCGCGCGGCGGTGATGTTCGGCGGGGCGGCCTGGGCCATGGTGGAGCTGCTGAGCCTGGCCGGCGCGGTCACCCGGTTCGCCCTGGCCGCGGCGTGGCTCCTGGTCGCGGTTGCCGCCTTCCTGCGCCGCCGCTCCGTCCCCCTCCCCCGCCTGAAGCCGGACCCGGTCGTCATCGTATGCCTCGCCGGATGCATCACCGTCGCCGTATTCACCGGCCTCATCGCGCTGCTCAGCCCGCCCAACAGCACCGACGCCATGGCCTACCACTTGCCCCGCGTCGTCTATTGGGCGGAACAATCCAGCGTGCGTTTTTTCCCCACTCCCTTCCTGAACCAGATCATGCTCCAGCCCACGGCCGAGTACCTCATGCTGCATGCCTATTTGCTGGCCGGCGGGGATTGGTTCGTCAACCTGGTGCAGTGGTCGGCATCGCTGGGCGCTATGGTCGGCGTGTCGCTGGTGGCGGGCGAGTTAGGCGCCGGCGCCCGCGGCCAGGCGCTGGCGGCGCTGGTTGCGGCAACGCTGCCGGCCGGCATCCTGGCTTCTTCCGGCGCCAAGAACGATCTCGTCTGCGCCATGTGGCTGGTGGCGGCCGTTTATTTCGCCAGCCGCACCGGCGCGGCGCGCTGGAAGTGGGATGCCGTCTGCTTGGGCTGTGCCCTCGGGCTGGCGCTCGATACCAAGGCTACGGCCTATCTGTTTGCCCCCGCCCTGGTAGCCGTGGCATGGTGGGCGGGCGCGCGGGCCGCGGCGCGCGCCATGCCTCGGGTGTGGCGCAACATGCGCGATTGGCGCCCGCCCCACGTGCTCGCTTGCCCCGCCATCGCCCTCGCCTGCGCCCTCGCCATCAATGCCCCGCTCTTCGTGCGCAACTGGCGGCTGAGCGGCTGGCCGCTGGGGTTCGATTCCGCCCAAGCCGATGGCGCCTTCCGCTGGCGCAACGATAAGCTCGGTTGGAAGCCGCTGGTCTCCGGCGCCCTGCGCAATCTCTCCGAGCAACTCGGCGCCCGCAGCCCGCGCTGGAATCAAGGCGTCTATCGCTTCGTCGTCGCTGTGCACAAAAAGCTGCACATCGATTGGAACGATCCCGCCACCACCTGGCCATGGGCCGAATTCGCTCCCCCCGTCAATGCCAACCACGAAGCCAACGCCCCCAACCGCTGGCAATTGCTGCTGCTCGCCCTGGCGGCGCTGGTAGCCATTCACAGGCGCAACGCGGCCTGGCTTTGGTATACCGCAGCGCTGGCATTTGGCTTCCTCGCCTTCTGCGCGTATCTGAAGTGGCAACCGTTTCTGGCGCGCCTGTTCCTGCCGCTGCTGCTGGCCTCCGCCCCGCTCATGGGTGCGGTATTCGGCCGCTGGCGCGCGCCCCTGTCGATCCTGCTGGCGCTGTTTCTGCTCAACAACGCGCGCCCGGCCCTGTTCGAAAATTGGGTGCGCCCCTGGAGCGGCCCCGCCAGCGTCCTCCACGCCGATCGCGACCGCGAGTACTTCGCCGATATGGGTTCCTGGCGCAACCAGGCGTCGTATTTCGGCGTGGTTTCGCTCCTCGAGCGCTCCGGCTGCGCCGTCCTGGGCATCGACATCTCGAACCTCACCCTCGAGTACCCATTGCAGGCCCTGCTCCGCGAGCGCCACCCCGAAATCCGCTTCCTCCACACCGGCGTGTCCAACCTCACCCGCCGCTACCCACCTCCCGTGCCCGCCGCCCCCTGCGCCGTAATTTGCCTGGACTGCGCCGGCGACGCCAAACGCCTTAGCTTGTACCGGGGATTTCCCAAAAGCACCGCCATTGGCCGATTCGTGGCGTTTCAGCGGTGAGCCCGAAATGTCTATCTTTTCCCCCAAATCGTCGTCTTGGGATTATAGTTCCGCCAGTCGAACCAATAGTCTTTGAGCATGGGGACAGGTTCCAGGCAAATGCCCTTCGCTTTCCCCGACACGGCGCACCCCTGGAAGCTCCACTCGCTGCCGGTTGCCGCATCCATCAGCAGCGTGCCGGCCGTGTTCGCGGTCATGCGGTAGAAATCCGGTGCACCATCCACACCGGGGATTCGGTCGCGGAAACCTCTCACCGATTCCCCGTCCCCGCCCACCACCAGCAGCACCGGCTCGGCCCCCACGTGGTCCTTCACCAGCTTCTCCTGAATCACCCGGTCGTAGAGAAACGCCCGGCTGGCGCCGAAAGCCTGGATGCCCAGCAGCAGCTCGCGCGCCTTCATGCCCGCTTCCGGAAACTGGATGACCACCGGCGCCCGCTTCATGCGCACGTCCCAATCTTTCTTCTCGTATTGGGGGGCGTACCTGGCCACGTCCCGCAGCACCGTGCCTTCCGGCTCCTCCGCTTTCCACGTCGCGAAGGTCAGCTCATCGGAGTGAACCAGTGTGAGTTGCCGCCCTTTCAGCGGGCCCGAAATAGCCAGTCCGCTGATCTGCTGCCAATAGGTCCCCGTCTGGTCGTCGCGCATCAGAAAATTCTGGTTATTGATGCCGGCCAGGTGAAACGTCAGCCGCAGCCCGTCCACATCTCTCGTCCACACCAGACCGGTGTGACAGAGCGTTCAATAGGTCGCCGCGAGAGCCGTCCCTCCGACCACGTCATTAATGACATGGTGGTAACCCATGGTGCGGATCGGGTACGCACGCGCGCTGCCGCGGACGTTCACCACGATCAGCTTGTCATCCTTATCGAGCTTCGCTTCACTCGCCGCGGCGAAGGCCGGATGGTCGTCCGGGTGGAACATCAGCTCGTACACGTTTACCCGCGCCAGCGCCGCCAGCGCGCACACCAAGACCGCGCCCGCCGCTGCCAGTGTCCGCCGCCACCAGCGCCCGCGATACCGAATTGCAGCCCAGACCGCCGCCAGCGCCGAGATCACCGTAAGCCCCGGCCGAAAGCGGCTAATCATCAGCGCCACCGCCAGTTCCCTCGCTCCCTGCGCCCGGAATGGCCGGATCACATAGATCGGATAGATAACCAGGATCAGAGACACACCCAGGCAGCCAAGCAATACGGGAATCCATCGAATGCGGCCGGAAACGGTCATCTTAAACTCCCAACGTCCGATACCGAGCCACGACCGCAAGGGAGCGGTTGCCGGCAGGGATCATTTCCTGACAATCTATAATAAGCTACCCGAACCACGCACGGCCGCACAATACCCGGAAACTATTAGTCCCGTCATTCGCCTCATGCCGCGCGACGAATTAAACTGGAAGCGAAAATGGCAAAACTAGGAACTCACAAGCACCCCGCCGTGGTTCGGGTACGCTCCGCCGAAAAAGCGGAGAACATCGTTGCCCTTTGTAACCAACACGGCTGGCAGGTGATCGCGGGCATCGAAGAGGACGAACCCGAGGACATATCGGACGTCGAATGGCTCCTCGACAAGCTGAGCGAGAAGGCGAGCGCCGCCAAGCCCCGTCTGCCGCCCAAGATCAGCGGTAATGACTACTGTCTGTCCGTAGTGGCAAGAAGTTCAAGAACTGCTGCGGCGCTGCCAGCCCTCCTCCATCGTGACTCAACGGACCCGCTCCTACGCTTTTCCCTCCGTCGCCTGCCCGTTGGCGCCGGACACTTCCTTTAGCACGTCCTCCACCACTTCGGGCTTGCGGTCCGAGTGCAACTCGTCGCTCATGCGGCGCAACGCCACCCCGATGATATCCCGGTGGTGCAGCTTCGAGCCCGGACCCATGCCGCTCAGCTCCAGCCACAGCCGATGCGCCAGGTCCACGTCTTCCGGCCAGAGACGCGGCGGGTGCGGTCCCAGGTTGAAGAACACCACGTCCTTCTGATTCTCCAGCACGATTTCGAGCGAAATCGAAGGCCGCGGCTCCGGCAATTGCTCCCAGTATCGTCCCACCTGGGCGCCCTGTTCGGAGGGGGTGAGCTTCGGCGACAGGCCCATGACGATGCGCGACGATTGCAGACGCGCGGCCGTGCGGACCACGGCTTCGTAAGGGTCCGAGCCCGGTACCACCATCAGCTCCACGTGCTTGCCGGCTTTTTCCGCCAGCGTCACCACGTGGGTGAAGACGTTGGTTTCGTCGTCGGAGAAAATCTGGTCGGTGTCGAGTGGGTGCTCGCCGCTGGCCGCCTGCGTCACCCGCCGCACGCTCAGCACCACAATGTCCTGCTTGCGCGTGTCGGTCTTGGCCAGGATGCGGGAAAGATGCTGCAGCCGGTTGGGATTGCGCACGGCAACCACCACATTGCCCGTGCGCACCCCGGTGGTGCCGGCGCTCAGCTCGTCCTTGGTGTCGAGGCGAAATTTCTCCAGCTCCGCCGGATGGGCGGCTTTGCGTTTGCGGTTGGCGATATCGGAGAGCTCGAAGACAATGAAAAAAACGATGGTGAAGCTCACCCCGGAGATAGTGGCTACCTCTTTGGTCAGCACATTGATGATGGCCAGGGCGAACAGGGCGACCGTGATCAGCAGCAAGCCCACCGGCAGCTCCGTCTTGCCCACGTGGAAATTCAGCGGCACTTTCCATTCCCGCCCGCTGGGCTGCTTGTAGCGCAGCACCAGCACCGAAAGCGCCTTCATGGCGAAGCTCCACACCACCCCGAAGGCATAGGCCTCGCCCAGCATATTCACGTCGCCACGGCTGATCGCGATCGTCGCCAGTTGCAGGATGACGATGGTGTTGATGATCCGCGAAGTGGTTCCATAGCGGTGATGGGGATGGCGAAACCAGTCGGGCAGCACGCCGTCCTCGGCCACCCGGTTCAGCACGCCGTTCGACCCGATGATGGCCGTATTCACCGCGCCGGCCAGAATCAGCATCCCCACCAGCACCACGAATCCATGAAACAGCATCCGCGCCGGCAACGGGCCGACCAGGAACATCGACAGGCCCCCGATCAGGTTATCCAGAAAGTGCTGGCGCTCGGCGTCGGGAATGAGCATCACCGCGAAGAAAGAAACCAGCGAGGTGAACACCATGCTGTAGATGAAAATCACGAAGCCGGCGCGCTCCAGGTTTTTCAGCTTGGGAAAGGCGATTTCGCGATTCACCTGCGCCAGGCTCTCCTCGCCGCTCATCGCCAGCAGCGAATGCCCCAGGCCGACCAGGATGGCGATGAACGTGATCTTGGGCGCAACCGTCCCTTTCAGCCATCCCAGCGCGTCCGGCGCAAAATGCATGTTCTTCATGATGGGGAACGGGACGGGTTGGTAGCCGCGGGTGAAGATCGTAACCAGGCACCAGGCGATCAGTATCACCACCATCACCGTGGTGATCTGCATGATGCGCAACGCCTTTTCGCTCGATTCGTGAATCCCGATGATGTTCTTGCGCCAGAAATAAATCGTCACCACGGCGGCGAACACCGCGGCGAAATACGGCGGGTGCACGTGCAGACCCGGAAGATGCAGGTGTTCGGCGGTTTCGTTGATCAGGCCGCCCAGGTACAGACCCGCGCTGACGGCGCTTATCGGGCCGGTCAACACGTAATCGAACATCAGCGCCGAAACCGAAAACTTGGCCAGCGTCCCGCCCATGGCCTCGTGTACCACTTTGTACACGCCCCCGCGCACGAACATCGAACAGCTTTCGATGTAGATGGCGCGCACCGCGTAGGAGAACAGCATGATGGCCAGGATGAACCACGGCGCCGCCTTGCCGATGGCCTGCTCCGCGATGCCGCCTACGTAGTAAGCCGACGAGGCCAGATCGCTGAGTACGATGGCGGCGGCGCGCCAGAACGAGATGAACGACAGCATGACGGTGGTGGCCACAACCACCTTCACCGTTCCTTGCCGTTGCTCGGAAGTCACGAAACGTTTTCTCCGTATTGGCGCCAGGCGGCCATAAAATCGGGGTTCGAGCGATGCTCTCTGAGGCGAAACAGCTTTCACATCTTATCATGTGCGGCAGGGTACCATCGGTAGTGTGGAGCGGAACCCGACCAACCTGGATTCCGAACGGCTGGCGCGGTCCGTCGCTTCTCGCCTGCGTGCCGCCGGGCACCACGCCTACCTGGTGGGCGGCTCCGTGCGCGACCTGCTGCTTGGCGTTCCACCTAAGGATTTCGACATTTCCACCGACGCGCGCCCCGAGCGCCTGCTGAATCTGTTCCCCGGTTCGGGAACGGTGGGCGCGCACTTCGGCGTGGTGCTGGTGCGGGACGGCGCCGCGCAGGTGGAAGTCGCTACCTTTCGCAGCGACCGCGAATATGCCGACGGCCGGCGCCCCACCTCGGTCGATTTCCAAATCGATCCGCGTGCCGATGTACTGCGGCGCGACTTCACCATCAATGGCCTCATGATGGACCTGGAAACCGGCCAGGTGCTGGATTTCGTGGAAGGGCGCCGCGACCTGGAAAGCCGCACGCTGCGGGCCATCGGCGACCCGGAGGCGCGTTTCGCGGAAGACCATTTGCGCCTTCTCCGCGCCGTGCGGTTCGCGGCCCGCCTGGGTTTCCAGATCGATCCCGAAACCTGGAGGGCGATCGAGCGCCATCCCGCCTCCATCCTGACCGTGGCGCCGGAGCGCGTGCGCGACGAGCTGGAACGGATCCTGACCCAAGGCGGCGCGCGCCGCGGCTTCGAGCTGCTGGACGCCAGCGGCATGCTGGCCGTTCTGCTGCCGGAAGTGGCCGCCATGAAAGGCGTGGCCCAGCCGCCCGAGTTCCATCCCGAAGGCGATGTCTGGACCCACACCCTGCTCCTGCTCGAAAACCTGAAAGACGCCAGCCCCGCTTTAGCCTGGGCCGCGCTGCTGCACGACGTCGGCAAGCCGCCCACGTTTCGCGTGGCCGATCGCATTCGTTTCGATGGCCACGCCGAGGAAGGCGTCCGGCTGGCCCGCGTAATCCTCGCCCGCCTGCGCGCTTCCCGCGACCAAATCGAACAGGTGGAGGCGCTGGTCGCCAACCACATGCGCTTTCTCGATGTGGGGCGGATGAAACAGAGCACGCTCAAACGCTTCCTCCGCCAGCCGAACTTCGACCAGCATCTGGAGCTCCATCGCCTGGATTGTCTCGGCAGTAACGGCCATCTGGATGGCTGGGAATTCTGCCGCCGGCGCCTGGCCGAGCTAGGCACGGAACAGTTGAAACCGAAGCGCCTCCTCACCGGTGCCGACCTGATCGCCGCCGGCTACGCTCCCGGCCCCCGCTTCGCCGGGATTCTGGACGCGGTGGAAGACGCCCAACTGGAGGGCCGCCTGGTCACCGCCGCCGAAGCCCTCGAATGGGTGAAGCAGAGGTACCTCGTGGCGTAGGCTGTCAAGCCTGACTCAACCGGCCCTTCGGTTCCGCTTGTACCACTCGTACGTCTGCCGGATGCCCTCGCGCAGCGGAATGCGCGCTTTCCAGCCCAGAGCCGTCAGCCGGGACACGTCCAGCAGTTTGCGCGGTGTTCCGTCCGGCTTCGAACTGTCGAAGCGCAGCTTGCCGCGAAATCCGGTGATCTCTCCGATCATTTCCGCCAGCTCCAGAATCGTCAGGTCCTCGCCTACCCCGACGTTGACGATCTCCGGGCTCGAGTAGCACTCCATCAGGAACACCGCCGCGTCGGCAAGATCGTCCACGTGCAGGAACTCCCGCCGCGGCGACCCACTGCCCCACAACGTCACCTCCGGCGCCCCGCTCTCCACCGCTTCGTGGAATTTTCGCAGCAGCGCCGGCACCACGTGCGATGTCTGCAGGTCGAAGTTATCGCCCGGCCCGTACAGATTGGTCGGCATCAGCGAGATGGCCTCCATGCCGTACTGCCGGTGATAGGCTTGCGCCAGCTTGATCCCGGCGATTTTGGCGATGGCGTACCACTCGTTGGTGGGCTCGAGCGGCCCGCTCAGAAGGCTGTCTTCCCGGATCGGTTGCGGTGCGAATTTCGGATAAATGCAGGACGACCCGAGGCAAAGCACTTTCTTCACCCCATGGCGCCAGGCCGCGTCCAGAACCGAGGTCTCCATCAGCAGGTTATCGCGCAGAAAATCCACCGGACGGCTGGAATTCGCCAGGATGCCGCCCACCCTGGCCGCCGCCAGAAAAACGTATTCGGGCTTTTCCGTCGAAAACAACGCCTCCGCCGCGCGGGCATCCGACAGGTCCACTTCGCCATGAGTCCGAACCAGCAGGTTGCTGAATCCACCCGCGTCCAGACGCCGGCAAATGGCCGACCCCACCAGCCCGCGATGTCCCGCCACGAAGATCTTGCTTGTCTGCTCCATAGGTTTAAGCTGTCAGCATTCAGCGCTCAGCTCTCAGCCGCCTTGGTTTGGCTGACCGCTGATGGCTGATCGCTGAAAGCTCTCTATATATGCACCGCGTGCCCGGCCGCCAGCAGCGTCCGTTCCCGCCGCGCCAGTTCCATGTCGCAATCCACCATCTTGCGAACCAACTCCGGAAAGCTCACCTTCGGCTTCCACCCCAGCTTGGCCCGCGCCCGCGACGAGTCCCCGCACAGGCTGTCCACTTCCGTCGGCCGGAAATAACGGGGATCGGTGCCGACGCACTTGGTCCAGTCCACGCCCGCGTATTCCGCCGCTAATTCCAGAAACTCCTTCACCGAGTGCGCTTCGCCCGTCGCCACCACGTAATCGCCCGCCGCCTCCTGCTGCAACATCAGCCACATGGCTTCCACGTAATCGCCCGCGTATCCCCAATCCCGCCGGGACTCCAGGTTCCCCAGATAGAACTTGTCCATCAACCCCAACTTGATCCGCCCCAGCGAACGCGTGATCTTGCGCGTCACGAAGGTTTCCCCGCGCCGCTCCGATTCGTGGTTGAACAGAATCCCGTTCGCCACGAACAACCCGTACGCCTCGCGGTAGTTCACTCCGTACCAGTGGGCCGCCACCTTGGCCACGGCGTACGGACTGCGCGGATAAAACGCGGTCCCTTCGCTCTGCGGCGGCGGCGCCGCCCCGAACATCTCCGACGACCCCGCCTGGTAATACCGCACCGCTCGTCCCGACTCATGCACGTGATGCCGCAGCGCCTCCAGCACCCGCAGTGCCCCGGTCGCCACGACGTCCGCCGTGTACTCGGACTGGTCGAAACTCACCCGCACATGCGACTGCGCGGCCAGGTTGTAGATTTCGTCCGGCTGCACTTTCTCCAGTACGTGCCGCAGTCCCGACGCGTCCGTCACATCGCCGTAATGTAGAAACAGACGCGTTTCCGGATCGTGCGGATCGTGGTACAGGTGCCGTATCCGGTCCGTATTGAAAGTGGATGCGCGGCGCACAATCCCGTGCACCTGGTAACCCTTGTCCAGTAGAAACTCGGTCAGAAACGATCCGTCCTGGCCGGTGATCCCCGTAATCAGAGCTTTCTTCAAAGGATATTCTCCACCCTGCCGAAGCAATAATCAGTATCGCCTATCGCGCCCGAATGTTGCTACCCGGAAACGTGCTCGTCGTGCTCGTGGCGCGGGCCGCTGGCCTGCGGCGTCGGCTGTCGAGCCGACGTTCCGCGCCGCCCGGGAAACTCAGCCTGCCAGCGGCGCCGGTCCGGTCCAACCTCGTAGCGCCGGCGATCTTGTCGCCGGTCTCCTCGGTTCCGCTTGTCGCTCCGTGGCAATCCCGATGTTGGGAAAAGCAGTTGGTACTGCCTCGGCCGGCTGCCCGCTTACTCCCGATTGAGCACCTGTACCGGGTCTACCCTGGTGGCGCGGCTCGCCGGCAGGTAGCTTGCGGCGAGCGCAACCCCCGCCACAAACAACGCCGCGGCGCCGAAAGCTGCCGGGTCAACCGCGCTCACCGTCACCAGCATGCCGCTCACCAGGCGGCCGGCCAGCACCGCAATCCCAAACCCCGCCGCCAGCCCGGGAACTGTCAAAAGCAGGCCCTCCCGCAGAACCATCCAACGTATTGTGGCCGGCTGCGCTCCCAGCGCTACCCGGATGCCTAACTCCCGCGTGCGCTGGCTCACCGTGTAACTCATCACGCTGTACAACCCGATCGCCGCCAGCAGCAGGCACGCGCCTCCCACCACCGCCAACAGATTCGCCGCCACCCTCTGGGGATAGAGAGATACCGTGGCTTCTTCGGCCAGCAGGCGCGTGTTGAACACCGCATCCTGGTTGAGCGCCAGCGCCTCCCGGCGCAGCACCGGCGTGACCCGCATCGGATCGCCCGCCGCACGAAGGAACACGGCGAAATTCAGCCCGGGCGCGAACCACTGCTGGAACGGCAGGTAGAAAAACGGCGTCGGCCCCTCGGCCAGCGTGTTGTATTTGCTGTCCTGCACCAACCCGACTACCGTGGCCGCCGCGCCTTCCACCATCACTTTGCGGCCCACCACGGACCGGCCGCGGAAATAGTGCGCCGCGAACGCCTGGTTCACGATCATCGCCATCGGCTTGTCTTTGTTGTCGTCTTCGCTGAACTCGCGCCCCGCCAGCCGGCGGATCTTCATGAACTCGAAATAGCCCGGCGGCACCGTGGCACGGTGCACAATCACTTGTTCGTTCCGCTCCGGTACGTATCCTTCGATCGCCAGTTGATGCCACGGAGCCGACCCCGCCGCCGAACCAAGCGGCACCACGTCCGAGTACGTCACACCCGTCACTCCCGGCTGCGCTTCCAGCCTCCGGCGCAGTTCCCGGCAGAACTGGCGCTGCTCCACCGCCGAGTATCCCGCGCTCGACAGGTAGAATTGCGACACCGATACACGATCCATGTTAAAGCCCGGCTGGATGTCCATAATGCCGCGGAAACTCCGCGAAAAAAGGGCCGCGCCGGTCAGCGCCACCATGGCTAGCGCCACCTGGATGGTTGCCAGTAATCGCCGCCAACCATGGGACCCGCCGTCGGAGCTTCCCCCGCGCCCACCTTCTTTCAGCGTGCTGTTCAGGTCCGCCCGAACCGAAAACAGCGCCGGCGCCGTGCCGCTGAGCAGCATCGCCGCTGCCACCATCAGCAGCGTGAAACCGGCCGTGGTAAGGTTCAGCCCACCCCCAAAATCGAGCGGAATATCCATCGGTGGAAGCAGAAACTGCAGAACCGGTCCCATCCACGCTGTCAGAACCAACCCAGCCGCGCCGCCCGCGCCCGCAATCAATAGGGTCTCGGCAAATAACTGCCCCGCCAGGCGACTGCGCCGCGCACCCAGCGCCAGCCGCAGGCCGAATTCCTTCTGCCGCGAAACCGCCCTCGCAAGGAACAGGTTTGCTACGTTGGCGCATGCCATCAGCAGCAGCAGAACGGCCATCGCCATCAGAATCGTCAGCGGCCGCAGCAGAATGCCCTGCGCACCCAGGTGCCCGGCCCACACCGGCACCAGCGTCGCCTCGATACCCCGGTTGGTGCCGGGATACGCCGCCGCCAGCCGCCGCGCCAACGCGGCCACCTCTTCCCGCCCCTGCTCCAGACTGGCCCCCGGTTTCAAGCGCACGAACGTTGAGGTAATGTCGCGAGTCCCGCGATAGTTCAAAGTCCCGTTGCCGGTTCCCATCGCCTCCGCCATGGTGATCGGAACCCAGACGTCGTAGAGCACGCCCACCATGCTGCCGTGAAACCCCGGCGGCGCCACACCGACAATCGTCAGGTCCCGGCGGTTCAGCCGGATCGCTTCTCCCAGCACTCTGGGGTCGCCGGAATACCGGTCCCGCCACATCCGATAACTGATCACCGCGACCGGTTCCGCCCCCGGCCGTTGCGCCTCCTCGACGCGGAACCCGCGCCCCAGCACAGGTTTCACCTGGAGCACGTCGAAGTAATTCGCCGACACCAGCTCGGCCCAGGCGCGCCCGGTCTTGCCCTCCGCCCCAACGCTCAGCGGGGTGAAGCGGCCGAATGCCAGCTCTGAGATCAGCCGCAGGTCCCGCCCGTAGTCGCGGCAGTCAATATAGGAAGTATTGACCAGATGCTCTCCGCCGGAGGTCACCGTTTCCAGCAGCGCCAGGTCCCGCGCATCGCCCACTCCAGGCAGAGGATGCAGCAGCACCGAATCGATCCAACTGAAGACAGTCGCGTTCATCGCGATGCCCACCGCTAGCGTCAGCACCGCCGCTACGGTGAAGCCCGGGCTGTGATGCCATATCCGCAGGCCGAATCGGAGATCTTGCCAGATGGCGCGCATGGTATGGACCCATCCTGCAATCGCCAGGCCAGGCGTAAGCCGTTGAATCCACGCCTCGCCCAAGTTGAAACTGCCTTGTTTTAGGATTTGACTGTCCGAAATTGGACAGTGGCGCCGTCCCTCGCCCGTATCCTTGTGCGTCGTGCACAAAAATGCACAAAACGTAGCCCCGCCGGTCTGTTCTCCGGCTCCCGGTCACAGAACTTCAAAATATTTCTTACTCCTCCCGCTCCAGTTGGTTACAGACACTTCGCCCCTCCCGGCACCCCGCCTTTTCCCCGCTCCCCCGTTATCGTATGGCCGAAAGCTGTTCCTTATGATCGATTTAGGAATATCCTCCCAACAACGCCAGGTTATCGACGCCCTGTCATCCGGCGCCAGCCTCTCCGATGCCGCCGCCCTCGCCGGCGTCCACCGCAATGAGCTCATAAACGATCCACACTGCTGCCTGGGCAAGCCCTTGGCGGCCACAGCCTGACAGAGCCATGAAAAAGCCATCCAGCTTTCCAATTTCCCGGCGGCAGCTCGCCGCTAACCGGGCTTGTCCCCCGGCCCAGTCCCGTCCGAAGCGTTCCCCCAGCCCCAAACTCGTGCCCGTTACTTCGGAGCCCGACGACGATCTCGAGCGGATCACAGCCGATCTCGTCCGCCTTTACCAGCCCATCGACCGCATGGAAATGTTCCCCATCGAATCCATCGCCTTAACCCGGCGGAACCGCATTCGGGTGGCGCGCGCCAAATCCGCCCTCCTCGCCGACCTCGGCGAAAAGCTCCGCATGATCGAATCTTTTGAGAAACACCTCGAACGCAGAGAGCGCAGCCACATCGAGCACCTCCGCCGCTATAGATCGCTCCCACAGCCGTAACTTACCGAGCCGCGACCGTAAAGGGAGGAGCGGTTGCCGGGAGTGAAGCACCCGTTGCACGCCGCCGCCTTCAGGCAAGGGCGAAAATGTAACAGGCAACGTGTTTTCAGTCGCTTACCGAGCCGCGACCGTCAGGGAGCGCTTGCCGGAAACTAACTTCCCCACATCGGTTAAGCATCCGTTGC
>Ga0182016_10000107_pt1 | contig 90436 bp, 60 predicted proteins | sample 712S2MmetaG_FD_120491 | JGI IMG/M metagenome (GOLD analysis project Ga0182016, IMG submission 120491) | Permafrost microbial communities from Stordalen Mire, Sweden - 712S2M metaG | ecosystem: Environmental > Terrestrial > Soil > Wetlands > Permafrost | place: Sweden: Stordalen | collected...
ACTAGGGTGCATCCTTGGATCGCCGAGCATGGAACTAGCCGTGAATTCGCATGAGCCAATCGTCGTCGACCGAGAAATCCCTGTTGAACACGGCCATGCCTACCAAACGGGGCGACTCGATATTGTCGTCAAGCAAGGGACTCAGTGGCTTGCCGTTGTCGAGGTAAAGACGCGACCATATGAGGAGGCTGATCTTGAAAAGCACGAGGGCTATCGTAAATCTATCAACTCACCGGAAACTGAGCTGATCTTTCTCGCCGTTGATCCTCCTGACTCGGACCCGAGGGGTTTCCGTTTCCTCTCATGGGCGGATGTCTGCGTAACCTTGAGAAGGATCGCCCCAGAAATGCTGAAGTCGAGACAAATCCTAACCACCGCGCTGATCCTTGCCTTCGTGGGAGCTGTAGAGCAAAACCTGCTGGGATTCACTTCTCCCGAGAGTCCGCGGTTTCATTTAGGCAAGGTTCCACGAATGATTGATCACTTCAGAAAGGCAACACAGACGGAGGCGCATCTTGGAGAGCAATAAGTCATCGGGGAGCGAAGAAATCAAGGCGTTCTTGCGGGAGGGATTGCGCAGCTATGCGCCCGCACTTGCCGCCCTATCAGAGTTCCGTAGACAAATACAGGTCACAATACAGGCCGCGCTCAGCGATTTCTCGCCTCAATTCTCTGGGCTTGGGTTGTCCGTGGGAGATCTTAAACTTGTGAGAGCGAAGGTAGATGATCAAGGATTGCCGGCAAGCAGCTTCAAGATCGAGTTGCAAAAGAATCATGGTAACGAGCTTTACACCGGCTACTATCTCGCCTGGAACTCGGAAAGGCCAAGGGAATGGCAGGTGCAGGTCGGTGCATGGATTTACGCCGGCGTCCGCACAGATCGGGACCGTCTGTTTGGCGCCCTTAAAGAACGGCGGCTTTCCTCGAAGGGCGCCGAGCTAGAGCAGAATTCCGTTGGGAGCGCAGTGCTGTTTTCTTATTGTGATCCGGATGCCTTCGACGCCTTCGGCGACGATTTCCGGACTCTGATTAGGGATTGGGTGGAGATCCTCGCCAGCGTTGGCGGAGTCAGGCCGTTCCTTTCAACCGCAATCTCCCGGTCGGATACACCTCCCAACACGGTTCTGGACGGATAGGGCGGACCAAGATCGGCTTACGAATGAATTGGGTGAGCCATCACTTCCCCTCCCACCCGATTCGCGCTACCCTGTCTGCAATTCCCCAGGGAGACTTGGCATGCGCCTTAGCCATTGTGGCCGCCTCGCAATTCTGTTTATCTGCACGCCCCTGGCAGCCTTCGCCGCCAAGCCCACCCCCTGCGTTACCGCCGACCAGGCCGCGCAAATGGTCAACAAGGACGTCTGCATCTCTGCGCACGTTTACGATGTGGTCGAGCTGCCTGACGGCACGCGCTTTCTTGACGTGTGCTCGCCCGATACTTCTGACGATAAGTGCCGCTTTACCGTGGTCAGCCTGTGGGAAGACCGCGAGGACGTGGGTGAGCTGCGGAAATATCGCGACATGAATGTGCAGATTCGCGGGCTGGTGCAGTCCATGCACGGGCGCGCCGGAATGGTGCTCAACCACGCGCGGCAGTTCAACGGAGGCCCGCCGAAGTTCAAACCCAACCCGATGCTGGCGCGCGGATTCAACGCTGAACAGGAGCGGACACCGATCAGAGACCCCAACCTGCGCTCGCAGGGTGGGAGGCGGGCGTTCATGAACTCGAAGGATCAGGAGAAGGCGCCGGCGAAGTAGCGAGTCGGCAAGTCGGCGAATCGGCTGAGGCGGCCTCCCATCCTTTGCGGAAGAAACGCGCAAAGGATGGGGCACCCGGCTGACTCGCTAACCGGTCGACTTGCTATTCCAGCCTTGGCGCGAATCGCGCGCCGGTAAACAGAATCGTTGCAGAAATCACCAGCGAGACCAGAGTCACGCCCAGGCCGATGCTGAGCTTGGTCCGGTCGCTGATGGCGCCGATGATCTGTGGAGAGAATGTGTCGCCGAATGCGTGAATGCAGAACAGATTGATTGAAATGGCAGTGGCGCGGACGGCTCCGTTCACAGAGTTGCAGATCGCCGTGTTGAGCGGCCCGGTATTCAAAAAGAGAAAGAACTCCGCGCAAAAGAGCGAGGGCAGCGCCCACGCGTGCGGCCCGAAGAAAAGCAACACGCCAAAGGGCAGCGTGAGAGCGACACTCCAGCCCGAGAGCAGGTAAAGCGCACGGTGATTGGTGCGCAGCCAGCGCTGGGCAATCGCTCCGCCAATCAATGTTCCCGCAATGCCGTCGACCACGGTAATTCCGCCCACCGCCAGGCTTGCGTTGCCCATGGAGAGGCCGGCCGAGCGGCGCAGAAATTCAGGCATCCAGAACGATATGCCACCCATGGCGAAGGTGAGCATGGCCAGGCCGAGCGTGGCCGTCAGGAAGGCTGGATTCCTCAGAATGCCGAGAACAGTATTCCGTTTCAAGTCGGGCGCAATGCGGTCGCTGCCACCGCGCTGGGGTTCACGGCCCATCAATCCATAAAGACCCGCCGCCAGAAATCCGGGCAGTGCGCAAACCAGGAAAGGCCTGCGCCAACCCCAGTGCGCGCCGATCAGCCCGCCAGCCAGATACCCCAGTGCCGCGCCCACCGGAATGGCAACGTAAAAGATGGAGAGGATGCGATTGCGTTCGCGCTCGGGATAGAAGTCGCTGAGCACAGCTGGGCCGAAGATGCCGAAGGTGGCTTCACCGATGCCGACCAGCGCCTGGCGAAGAAAGAATGTCGGGTAGCTGTGGATCCAGAGCGCGGCCAGGGTCGCCAGGCTCCAGAGCGTTGCGCCGGCGATGATGAGCGGCTTGCGGCGGAAGCGGTCGCCAAGCCAGCCGGTAGCCGGCGCGGCCAGCATGTAGACAAAGAAGAATGCAGTGCTCAGCGCGCCCATCTGCTGATCGGTCGAGTGAAACTCGTGCTGGATAGGCCGCAGTTCACCCGAAAGTATGTAGCGGTCGATGTAGTTGAGCAGGTTGAGAGCGATGAGCAGCGAGACGGTGCCCATGACTGCCGGGTACGCGCCCGTTTTCAATTGCGCCCTCGGTGACTCGCTCATCTTGGCGAAGATAACAGATCGCTCACGATCTTAGCCGCGTATTCGCTCTTCATCGCGTGTTCCACAGCCTTAATCAACAACGAGTCGTTCCGCCGATTCATGACAAGAATCCATAGCGTCCATCCGTAGATCATTGCAAAGCCAAGCGCCGGGCCGAGTAATGCAACCCACGTTTCGTGGTTTCCGGGCATAGACAGTCGCACGATTTCAATCACTTCTGCAAGGACGCATGCTGCCAGGTATATTGCAACTGGAATTCGAATCCAATTGAACAACCGCATCTCGCCGATCAATTCAATCTCGGAATGAATAGCCCTAATGTTGAAGGTCAGCAACCGACTAGGCGCGATTCCAAACGAGAGCAAAGGCATACGAATCCTTCCGCAGTTGCTGCCGATCTTGCCCCGGAATGGACGCAATCGTTCTGGCCGCGAAACGTGCCCGGAGATGCAGTTAAGTCGCGGAGAGATTCTACGCAGTCGGGCACAGGACGCGCGGAGCGGATGGAGACCTTTCCTGAAAACCGCAACCAGGAATGGAACACTTGCCCGCCTTTCCGAAAGCTCGAACAGCTCACACAGTGCAGGGCCGCGGCCACTTGGCCTCGACCGTCGTCCCAATGCCGCCCCGCGGCCTGAACTCGCCCTTAACCACCGCCCACACCGGGTCGCAGGCCTTCACAATGTCTTCGAGCACCTGGTTGACGATGTTTTCCTGAAAGATGCCGAGGTTGCGGTAACTGAAGAGATACTCTTTGAGCGACTTGAGCTCGAGGCAGCGCTGGCGAGGCATGTAGCGAATGGTTAGAACACCGAAGTCTGGCAGGCCGGTTTTGGGGCAGACCGAGGTCAACTCCGGGTCGTCAATCTGGATTTCGTAGCCTGGAAACTGGTTTTGCCATGTTTCGATGGGCGGAAACGCAAAGTCCAGTCCGGCTTTGGCGTGCTCGTCGGTGTAGCGGGGATCTGCGGTCATAGGTTTATTTTACTTTTGTCCCGTCGTGGGCTCAAAAGCCAAGGATTTTTCTGATTCGCAAGCGCTTGTTTATGAGTCTTATATACTGACTCTGGTTAAACGCATGGCACAAGCGAGTACGCAATCAAGCAGGCGATGGCTCTGGATCGGTGCACTGTTGGTTTTGGTGGCTGTGTTTTTCGTCGCCCGCAACCTGCTGCGCGAGAAACTGGTGGTCCAGGAGGCCCAGGTAACTCGCGAGGCTCTCAAGAGCACCGAGAGCACCAACGGCAAGGTCGAACCTGAGAAAAACTACGACTTCTACAGCCCCCTTTCCACCACGGTGAAGGCCGTCTACGTGCAGCCTGGAGACCAGGTTCCGGCCGGCAAATTGATGATTGTGCTCGACGATGTAGACGCGCGGGCAAAAGTAGCGGCGGCCGAGAGCGGGCTGAAGGCGGCGCAGGCCGCTGAGTTTGCCGCAACGCACAACGGCACCCAGGCTGAAAACCAGTCGTCGGCCGCCGAGATCGAACAGGATCGGCTGACACGCGACCAGGCGCAGCACGATGTGGATGCCCTGGGGAAACTCGCGGCAAACGGAGCAGCTTCACCCGGAGAAGTAACTTCAGCAAAGCAGCGGCTTGAGAGCGCACAGGCGAGCCTGGACGCAGCCGAGCACAGCGCACACAACAGGTTTTCTCCGGAGGAGATGGCCCGCGCTGAGGCAGCCGTGAAAGACGCTCAAGCCAGCCTGGATGCGGCCCGGCAGGTGGAGACCCAAATGCGGATCTACTCGCCGGTGGCGGGGACGGTGTATGGTCTGGAAGCCGCGCCTACCGAGTTTGCCGAGGGCGGCAAGTTGCTGCTGCAATTGGCCGACCTTACCCACGAGCGGGTAAGAGCCTATTTTGACGAGCCTGACCTTGGGCGATTGGCCGTTGGGCAACCGATCGTGATCAAGTGGGATGCCAAGCCCGGCGTTGAGTGGCATGGGCACATTGAGCGCCTGCCGGCAACCGTGGTCACGTATTTCAACCGCACGGTCGGCGAGGTTCTGGTACAGTTCGACGGCTCGAGCGCCGGCCTGCTGCCCGACACCAACGTTACTGTGACCGTGACCACCTCAACGCAGCCTGACATTTTGAGCATTCCGCGCGAAGCTTTGCACTCAGAGAACGGGAACCCTTACGTTTACAAGGTGGTCGACGGCTCGCTGGTGCGGACTCCTGTAACCACAGGAACTTTCAATGTGACCCGGGAGGCGATCCTGACCGGCCTTAAAGAAGGCGATTGGGTGGCGACTGGCACCACCAGCGGCCAACCGCTCGAAGAAGGCGTTCCGATCAAGGTTTTGCACTGATGCAAACATTCTTTGAGAGTTTGCGGGTGGTGGCAGTGTTGCTTGTCGCAGCTTTGCCAGCGGCGGCCTCCACGCAGGTTGCGCGCCAGCCCCTCGCCGAGATCAACGGCGATCTGCAGGCAGGCGAAGCCGATAAGGCACTCGCTTTGATTGCATCGCTGCCGCAGGACGGATGGAACATTGCGCAGGCCAAGTTTCTTGAGTGCCGGGTGCGGTATGCGCTACGCCAATGGAATGCCGCGGCCAGCGCGTGCGGGCGCGCGGTAGCGCTCGACGGCCAGAACTCGAGCTTCCACATGTGGTATGGACGGGCGTTGGGCGAACAGGCCAGCAGCGCATCGTTCCTGAGCGCGTTCTCGCTGGGCAAGCAGGTACACGAACAGTTTCAATCAGCCGTCGAGCTCGATCCGCGCAATGCTGAAGCGCTTTCTGACCTGGGTTCATTCGATGTGGATGCGCCCGGCATCTTGGGCGGCGGATTGGATAAGGCCGCGCAAGTGGCAGCGCAACTCGACAAATTGGACCCGGCGCGCGCGCACCAGTTGCGGGCCGAGATTGCATCGAACCGCAAGGATTACGCAACGGAGGAACAGGAGCTGAAGGCAGCGGTTGCGTCCAGCTCTCACCCTGCCCGGCAGTTGACTGTGCTGGCAAACTTTTACCGTCACCGCCAGCAGTGGGATGAGATGGAAGCGACGGTGCGCAGCGCCGAGAGCGCTGTCGAGAAAGACCATACTGCGAGCGTTGCTCTCTACGACGGCGCGGGCGTGCTGATTGAGGCCCGGCGCGATTCCGCATTGGCGGCCACGATGTTGCAGGAATATTTGTCAGGCAGTTCGAAGACTGACGAAGCTCCCGCATTTGTGGCGTACAGCCGGCTGGCAGAGTTGCAACGCCAGCTCGGCAACGGCGCCGAAGCAGAGCGCGACCAGGCCGCAGCCCAGGCCATGGCGCACGAGTTCCGGCCGAAGGAAGCAAAACACTGATGAGAACGGCAGGCACATTTAGAGCTCGAAGGTGGCACGCGGGGTTGGCGCGGGGAGCGGTGCTGATTGCGCTGGCAGTAGCGGCAACGGCGCAGGCGCAGGTATCGCTGCGCACGGTGGTTGAGCTGGCGCAGAGCAACAGCTCAAGTGTGAAACTGGCCCAGGCCGATCTGCTGAAAGCAAATTCGGCTTTGTTGCAAAGCCGCGATGCCTTCATTCCCTCACTTACATTCGGCTCCGGACTGCCGGCGTTTCCCGAGGTCGGTTTCACGGGCAGCCTGCCCACCATCTGGGGCGCAACTGTGCAATCCATGGTCTTCAGCCTTCCTCAGATTCGCTACATCCAGGCCGCCAAGATGGGCGTAAAGGCCGCCAATCTTGCCCTGGCAGACGCCAAAGAGCAAGTGGCTCTGGATGCCTCGACGGCATACATCGAGCTCGACACTATCAACCAGGAGCTCGCCGTCGCGCACGAGCAGGAAAACTATGCCGGCCGCATGGTTGAGATCGAACAGCAGCGTGTGGATGGCGGCGTGGATCCAATGAGCAGCCTGTTGCAGGCGCAACTTGATGCTGCAGAAGTAAAGCTGCACCGGCTGCACCTGGAGACGCGCGCCGCTACGCTGAACAAGCAGCTTTCGACACTCACAGGCTTGCCTGTGGGATCGATCATTCCTACCCACGCAAGCATTCCCGAGATTCCGGCAGTAACAGCGGATGAACCTGCGAAAAGGACTCCGGGTCTGGAATCAGCCGATATGCTGGCACAGTCTCGCGAACGCGTGCAAAAAGGCGACGCGGATCGCACACGCCTGTTGCCGGAACTGGCGTTTGGCGCACAGTACAACCGTAATACAACGTTGTTGAACAACATCGATATCTATTACAAGACTCCGCTTCCCGCAGACAACTTCAGCACAGGTTTTTCGATCCGCTTGCCGATCTTCAACTTCGAAGATCACGACAAGGTAAAGGAGTCGGCAGCGGAGGCGCTGCGTGCCAGAGTCGAAGCTGAGCAGGCGCAACAGCAAAACGATATTCAGATTGCCGAGCTTTCAAGCTCGCTGCGAGAACTCGATACGCTGGCCGAGATCGCCAAGCTGAAACAGGAGATTGCCGCCCAGCAGTTAGAGAGCGTTTCGTCGCAACTCGAGCTGGGCAATGGCACCAGCGGCGCCAACGCGCAGCCGCAGCTAAGCCCCGAGGCCGAGCAGCAGGCGCGCGTGGACGAGCGCCAAAAGTTCATGGATGCCATGGACGCAGGATTTGACCTGAGCAAAGCCCGGCTCGACCTGCTGCGGGCCCTCGGCCATATGCAGGATTGGCTCAATGAGTTGCAGATCAAATAGACGATGCCGCAACCCCTTCTAATCCAGCAGTTTGCAAGAATTGCAGATTAACTCAACCAATACAGCCTGAAAACCGATGCGATGGTAAAATAAAAGGGATGTCTACGCCACTGAAAACGCTGTTCCTGAACCCACCCTCATTTGAGAACTTCGACGGCGGCGCGAGCTCGCGCTGGCCGGCCACCCGCGAGATCGAGTCCTACTGGTATCCGGTATGGCTCACTTATCCCGCCGGCTTGCTTGAGGGTTCGCGCCTGCTCGACGCGCCTCCGCACCACGTCTCTGCGCAGCAGACGATTGAGATTTGCAAGGGCTACGAGTTTCTTGTGCTCTTTACCTCGACCGTGGGCTGGGAGGGCGATCAACGGCTGGCAGAGGCTATCAAGGCCGCGAATCCTGCAATCAAAATTGCCTTCGTTGGCCCGCCGGTCACCACCGACCCCGACCGTGCATTGAACGAGTGTTCCGTGCTTGACTTCATTTGCCGGCGCGAGTTCGATTTCTCGGTGGTTGAGTTTGCCCAAGGCAAGCCTCTGAGCGAAATTCTCGGTATCAGCTACAAGCAGGACGGAAAAATTCTTCACAATCCCGACCGCCCGCAGGTTGAAGACCTTGACTCGATGCCCTGGGCCACCAAAATCTACAAGCGCGATATGGATGTGACGCGCTACAACGTGCCCTTCCTGCTGCATCCCTACATCGCTCTCTATTCAACCCGTGGCTGCCCGGCGCAGTGCACCTTCTGCCTGTGGCCGCAGACTTTGAGCGGGCACGCGTGGCGCAAGCGCTCCACCGACGATGTGGCCGCGGAGCTTAAATGGGCCAAGGAGAATTTCCCTGAAGTAAAGGAATTCTTCTTTGACGACGACACCTTCAACATTCAGAAAGTCCGCACCATTGAGCTGTGCGAGAAACTCAAGCCGCTCGGCCTTACCTGGAGCTGCACTTCGCGAGTGACCACGGACTACGACACGCTGAAGGCGATGAAAGAAGCCGGCTGCCGGCTCTTGATCGTGGGCTTTGAGTCCGGCGACCCGCAGATTCTGAAAAACATCAAGAAGGGCGCAACCGTTGAGCGGGCGCGGGCCTTCGCAAAGGATTGCAACGATTTGGGCCTTGTGGTCCACGGCGACTTTATTCTCGGCTTGCCCGGCGAGACCAAGGAGTCAATTCGCAACACCATCGACTTTGCCAAGAGCCTCGACGTTGAAACCATTCAGGTATCGATTGCGCACGCTTATCCGGGCACCGAGTTCTACGAGTACGCCAAGGTGAACGGATTTATCACCAATGAGCGCATGGAAGACGGCGGCGGCCATCAGATGGCGCACATTGAGTATCCCGGCCTCCCAGTCGACTACGTGATGGAGATGGTGCACCGCTTCTACGACGAGTATTACTTCCGACCCAAAGCAGCCTTCCGCGTTGTCTGGAAGGCGATTGTGAACCGGGATGTGCCGCGCCTCTATGTTGAAGCCAAGGCGTTCCTCAAGCTGCGCGCGCAACGTAACCGCCAGGTAAAAGAATCGCGCAAGCAGCAAGCGCAGCCGCCGGCAACGCAGGGCGCGGGGGCGTAACCAAATCGCTCGGCCCGCATCAAAAATGAGTGCCCCACCTTCGGCGCGTGATTGCTTCTGCGCCTGAGGTGGGATAGCACGAACCTGGACCCAAACCGCGCAATCACGGCAAGTCTTAATCGCTGAATGTCCCGTCACTCACTTTCGCCGCACCAGTACCTGATTCTGGCTCTGGTTTCAGTGTGCGCGCCGTTGGGCGATACCTGCCTTTCACGCGGCATGACCCGCGTGCCGGCTGTCTCCCTTTCGCATCCAGGCGCGCTCGTCGCTGCCGTCTTCACGCCCTGGATCGCTGCGGGCATTGCGCTGCTCATTGGGTTCTTTGCCAGCTACCTGACCGCGCTTTCGTGGGCCGATCTCACATTTGTTCTTCCGGCAACGGCCTTCGGCAACGTGATTGTGGCGTTGCTTTCGCGGTTCTGGCTGCATGAGGCCATCTCGCTGGAGCGCTGGGCCGGAATTGTGCTTATCACGCTCGGCGTGGGCTTTATCGCGCAGGGGCCGTCGCTCACCGAACGTCCCGCGCCGCAACCCAAGGCAGACGCGGTGGAAGTGCCATGACAGTTCCCTTCTCACCCGTTCAACCCGGCGTGTGGACCGCAACAGCCATGATCGCGGCAATCGTGCTCAGCTCAACTGCGGGCGAGGTGCTCACCGCGGCGGCCATGAAGTCTGTCGGCGACCTCGATGAGATTCGCGCGCACTCGGGCATGAAAAGCGCAATCCGCGCCGTCATCACCTGCCCGTTGTTCTTTGCCGGGGTGTTTTTTCTTGCACTTGCCTTTTTCGCGCTGCTCTTCGCGCTGAATCATCTCAACCTGAGCCTGGTTGCGCCAGCCTCGGCTTCGCTCACTCTGGTAACCAACGCGGTTGCCGGAAAAATATTCCTCAAAGAGAATGTCGACCGGCGTCGCTGGGCATCGGCCTTGTTTGTTTGCATTGGGGTGTATTTGCTGGCGCACTGAAAAGCAGCCTCTAGCTGTTAGCTTCTAGCCGCTAGCTTTCGAATTGCCGGGTGCCCCAGGTCCCTCGCACTTGGGGACCTGGGTTACCTCGAATCTCATCCTGCCAATGTCGCCAAGTTTGTCAGCCCTGGGTCACCCCAGCCTTGGTTGCGTAGAGCACCAGCATGCCATTCCAGCCCATATCGGTCCCCACTGCTTCGCGCATCGACTCCCAGCCATCTCCGTGGCGCTCAAAGTGGCGATGCTCCAGCTCAACAAGCGTGGTGCCGTCGTCCGCCGGTGTGAATGTGACTTCAACTTCGCTTGCGCGCGCGACATCGGGTTCGTATTTCCACGCCGGAGTCACATGCCAGGCAAAGACGAATCGATGCGGCGGTTCCGACGCAATCACTGAAGCAAACGGGCAGTTCGTGCCATCTTCCTGCACGGAGTAAATCGCGCCACCCGCTCGCGGTTCCACCACAATTTCCTTCATTGGCGAGCTGCCGATATGGTGGCTCTTCGGCCACCACGAGTCCATCTGCTCGGCGAAGACGCGAAAGGCACGCTCCGGCGTGGCCTTCACGCGAATGCTTCTGTGCACCGGTTGCACCTTTGCTTCATCTTGCCCGGCCCCGGCCACGCTTTTACTGCTCATGGTTTCAGCCTGCTCCATCAATCACTCCTCTTCAGCCTTCGCTTTGAATGCCTCGAGCGCGTCGCCCCAGAATCTATCGAAGTACGACCGCAGTGCCGCAAACCCTCGCGGATCGAGACGGTAATAATTGCGCGTCCCCGCCGTTTCGCTCCTCACCAGGTGTGCCTGCTTCAGCACCTTGAGATGTTGCGAGACCGCCGGCCTGCTGACAGGCAGACCGCGAGCCAGCTCGCCCACGGGCAGCGGACCGCGCCGCAACCGCTCCAGCAGAGCGCGGCGAGTCACGTCACCGATGGCGTCGAGCTGTCGCGTTTGGTAAGTTTCCACTAACGGTAAGCTAATGCTTACAATTTATCGTGTCAAGAGTCTTTCTTGAGAACATCTGACAGCGCGCCGGAAATGACTCAGCTTCGTGAAAGGACTCGCGAGGCCTTAAGGGAGAAATCTCTGCGTGGTCCGCTAGCGAACAAACAGCATCAACCCGCGCGGCCTGAGGCTGCGGTTTACACCGCAGTGCCTTTCCCGCGCTCGGCGAAGCATCAACCCTGACCGGAATCTAGCCCTCTGAAGCGCCAACGATACACAAATTCCTGCCGCTTGCCTTGCACACATAGAGAAACCCATCTGCACGGTCAAAAGCCCATTGCGCCGGCTTGCCGCGCTCCATAAGCGCTCCTCCGATGGAGACCGTCGTTTTGATCCGGTTTCCGTCTGCCAGAACCGAAGAAGCCTCGACCATTTTGCGGCAGCGGTCTGCAATCTTCTTCAGGCTCTCGATGTCCGTCCCCCTTGCAAGAACCAGGAATTCATCGCCGCCCCAGCGGCCCAGCAAGTCCGGCGGGCGAAGCGCGTGCGTCAAGGTTTCTGCAACTGTCTTCAGTACCTGATCTCCCACGCTGTGGCCGAATTGATCGTTCACATCCTTGAAGTGATCAATATCGACGACCAATAATCCAGCCCTGGTGCCGAACTCGTCCATCTCCTGCAGCACGTGCGTCATCGCCATTGTTATATGCCGGCGGTTTGACAGGAGCGTGAGAGGGTCCAGATACGCCTCTGTCTCCAAATCCTGAGCCCTTCTTTCTATGTTTTTTTTTGATGTGATATCGCTGAAGACTTCAACCGCGCCGATGATCGCGCCGCTGTTGTCGCGGATGGGCGACACGCGAACCGAGACCGGAACCCGGTGGCCGGATTTGTGGCGCAAGTAGACTTCGGACTCGCGGCGTTTGCCATCTTTGATGGTGGCAGCAAGCGGACAGGCGCCCTGGCATAGTTCGCAACCTTCGTTGTTGACGTGCATGAGCAGGTTGTCGAAACAAGCCGAACCGACGACTTCCTCGCTTTTGTAACCCGTCAACTCTTCTGCGCCGCGATTCCAATAGGCAATCTTGCGGTCTCGATCGACGAAGTAGACTCCATCGAACAGATTGTCACAGAGCTGGCTTTGGAGCGAAGAAGTGCTTCCCGGTCCCAGGGTCAATTCCTGCGGACATGCCTCGGGATCTTCCGAGGATTCAGAAGTGGACATCGAAACCTCCTGGAGAAACAGAGACGGGGGTTCTCTGGGGCCTTGAAACCTTGAAGCCTGGACCACATTGCACGTTAAACCCAGCGATTCACTCCAGGAAGTGATTCAGATCACAACTCTTCAACGTGGGCGCGGCAGGCTAGAAGAACCGCATGAATCCGCGCGGCTTGAGGTCCGGCGCCAGGAATTTCTGCGGGGCGTTGATTTGAGCACAAAGCGCTTGGGCTGCGAGGTGTCCGCTCCGCGCTGCGCTTTCCATCGTGGAGGGCCAGCCCGTCCGAGTCCAGTCGCCGGCCAGAAACAGGTTGGCCCAGGGAGAATCGATTGCGGCAGGCCTGTACGCATCGACGCCCGGCGGCACACCAAAGGTGGCGCGAACCTCCTTGACCAGCGCGGCCTTCTCGAGCTTTGCCGTGCGGACGGCGGGGAAGAATTCCGCCAGCTCGCTGACGGCCTGATCAATTGCCTGCTCGCGCGGGCGTGCGGCAAACTCACGCGAAGCGCTCTGCACCAGCTCAAGGTAGCTGCCTTCAACGTTGCGCCACGGCTGCAGGCGGCCCTTGTTGTACATCCAGTGAATTTCGCGGTCGAGCAGAACGGCGTGAGGTAGATCGGTGATCTCACGATCGAACCACAGATGCACACTCGAGATTGGCCAGTGCTCGTGATGCTCGATTTGCGCGGCCAGTGTATCTGCGCCTTCGACGAGAGGCAAGCGTGGAATGAGCTTTGCCGTAGCCTCGAAAGGCAGCGCGAGAATCAGGAAATCGGTGACCACTTCGCCCGAACGCGTTGCGATGGTCCACTCTGAGACTTCTTCATCCCACGCGGCGGACTCAATGTTCGAATTCAGATGAAGCTCCGCACCGTTGCTCTTGAGATAAGCCTCTGCGCCCGCGTAGAGCTGGCTCAACGGTACAGTGCTCATGCCCATGCGGCCGGCCTGGGCGGAATTCATGAAGAGCTCGCGAATAACTTTGGCCGCATAAGGAACAGCGATTGCGTCGAGATCGGCGTTGAGCGCGCTCGCAATTACCAGCCGCCAGAATCGCTCGACGGCGCCGGAAGTTTGTTTGTGCCGCACCAGCCATGCGCTGAGGGTTTCCGTCCCTTGAGTCTTTGGATCAGTTCTGAGGATGGCGGAAAACGCGCGCGCCAGCGAGAGCTTGTCGGCAAATGTGAATGCGTGTGCGGCGAGCAGTTTTGGAACACTATGTAGAGGGGCCGGCAACATCGACGGGCCGAGCACCGAGCGTTGACCGCCGGGCTCGATCATGGTCATGTCGCTCGTCCAGTGAATTTGATCGAGAACGCCGATGCGCTGGTAGAAGGCGATGAGATTTGTGCAGCAGCCGAAGAGCACGTGCTGACAATTGTCGATGACTTCGTTGACGCCTGGATGCAGATAGGAACTCGCGCGGCCGCCCAGGTAGCCACGACGCTCGACAAGATGCACGCGCAATCCGGCTGCTGCAAGAGCGCAGGCCGCGCTCATGCCGGCAACGCCGCCGCCGATGATGGCGACGGAACGAGTTTCGGATTGGCTTGTGGTTATCAAGTGATCTGAGTATCAGCCAAAAATCCGCGCCCATCCCATCCGCGCAAGGCCCCCTAACATGATCGCCACCTTTTGCACGGTCGGCACGCTGGCGCGGTGCGTGAATACATCGTAATCGGCGGCCACGATCCGCTTCAGCAACTCGTGATAGATCGAGACCAGCACGCGCAGTGCGGGGCGGCTCTCAGGTGCGATGAGCGGCAGCAACTCTTCGGCAGACTTGTAGTACTCCTCGGCGCGGTCGGCGATGGACTTGAGCAATGCGCGTTCATTTGCCGTGGGCGGTGTGCCGGGGACGCGATGCAGCAACGAAGCAAGTGTGACGCTGTGTGCGGCGAGATCGTCAAGCGGGAGATACACGCGATTGCGCGAGGCATCTTCAACCACGTCGCGCAGAATATTGGTGAGCTGGAAGGCGATGCCGGTTTCTTCGGCTAATTTTTCGGAGCGCTTGTCTGTGTATCCGAAGATGCGGATGCAAACCAGGCCGACGACAGAAGCGACCAGATAGCAGTAACGGTAAAGCTGCGCGAAGGTTGGGTACGTGTCTGGAGCGCCGGCTGTATCGTGCTCCAAATCCATCGTCACGCCGGCGACCAACTCATCGAGCAGCGAGAGCGGAATGTTGAAGCGCGTTACCGCGTGGCGCACCGCGATGAATACCGGATCGCCGGTTGGCGCGCCCTTCGCGGTCTCCTTCCATGCGGCCACCCAGGTATCTATATTCTTGCGGCGCTCGTCGCGAGAAACCGATTCGTCATCTGCCAGGTCGTCGGCCTTGCGCATGAATGCGTAGACGGCGCAGATGGCGTTGCGGCGAGCTGATGGTAGCGCGACAAAGGCATAGTAAAAGTTCTTCGCTTCTTTTTTGGCGATGGCTCGGCAATGGGCGTAGGCACGGTCGAGTGTCATGCTGCTCGCTTGAACGGTCAAGCTGCTTTCCCGGTAGTGGAGGTGCCCAGGCGCAGGAACGGCAGCGCCTTGCCGCCCAGCGCGCGCAGCGCGAGCGAGAGCTTGGTGCGTTTTGAAATTGCGGGCCTGCCGCTGAGAACGTCGTAATCCTGGCGCTCGATGGCGCGAAGAATCTCCAGGCCGCCTCGGCTGAAGAGATCGAGATCGACGGCGAGATCGCGGTTGACGCAGTCGATGAGCGGCAGGCCTTGTTCAAAGAGAGCGCGCGCGAAGTCGACTTCGTAACGCATCAACGCGCGGAATTCAGGCGTGGCAATTCCCTGCCCCGAAATTCCCTTTTTGATTGTTTCGTCATTCACGCCAAAACGACGCATGTCAGCCTGCGGGAGGTACACGCGGCCTCTTGCGAAGTCCTCGCGCACGTCTTGCCAGAAGTTTGCGAGTTGCAGCGCGGTGCAGGTGAGATCAGACAGACGGAAGTTCTCATCCTTTACGTCGGGGCCGGCTTCGCCGCAGGCATAAAGCACCAGGCGGCCTACGGGGTTGGCGGAGTTGCGGCAGTAGCCGAAGACGTCATCCATCGTCTCGTAACGCGTGACGGTCTGGTCCTGGCGAAAGGCTACGAGCAAATCGGCGAAGGGCTCTTTAGGAATGCTGCAAACGCGCATCGTCTCGGCCAGCGCCACGAATACGGGATGGCGCGCGCGCCCCTCGTAACAGGCATCCAGTTCGCGGCCCCAAAGATCCAACAGCGCCAAAGCCACGTCGCGGTCGCCCACTTCGTCGCCGAGATCGTCGGAGATGCGGCAGTAAGCGTAGATGGCGTGAAAGTGCGGGCGCAGCGCCTTGGGCAAGAACCAGGTTGCTACATGGAAGTTCTCGTAGTGCGTCTCGGCGAGATGGCGGCAATACGCGAGAGCCTCGTCGAGCGTTGGCGCAACATCGGGGATGCGATAGGCAGGTGGAAGCGCAGCCCAGCCGCGGGCGATAAGGTCATCGGTTTGTGCGGCGGTGGGCATGAGTATATTTTAGCGAGTCGGCGAGTCAGCAAGTCAGCGAGTCGGCCGGCGAAGACCAGTAATTACCCACGCGCTGGCCGCGTGGACGCCGCCAGTACAGCCGGTCAACCACCCCAGCGAATACAAATCATTCGCCGGGGACCCCGGTCAGGAGATCGGCGGTACAGTTTACGGCACAATTGCGGTCTTGATCTCGGTAGACCGGTTCATCAGCTTTTCAAACACGCGATTAAGCTCGTAGAGGTTGGCGTGGCCCGTAATAAACGCCGAGGCCTGGAAGCGCCCGCCCGCAATAATCTCGAGAGCCTTGCGGCAGATTGCCGGGGTGTGGTGAAAAGTAGCGCGCAGAGTGATGTCGCTGTAGTGGATGCGGTTGGTATCGAGGTTTACGCGGGTGTTGGCCGCGCAGCCGCCGAAAAAATTCACAGTGCCGCCCTTGCGAACCAGCTCGACAGCCTCTTCCCACGCCTGGGGCACTCCAACTGCTTCAATCGCGATATCGACGCCGCGGTCTTTGGGCGTCAGGGCGCGGGTTTCCTGCACCGCTTTGCGAATATTGGCGGCCTGCACCACATGGGCCGCGCCGAGCTGCTTTGCGGCTTCAACCTGTCCGTCGTGCTTGACCAAGGCGATGACCTCGTAACCGGCAAGCGCGGCAACGTGAAGCATCATCAGGCCAAGCGGACCGCCGCCGATGATGGCTACAATGTCGCCGGGGCGCGGATTTGAATCCTCAAAACCATGCACCGCGCAAGCCAGCGGCTCAGTGAGCGCGGCGTGCTCAAGAGGCACGTGCTCGGGAACAGGCAGCGTGTTTTTGGCCACGATGCGCTCGGGAATGCGAATGAACTCGGCATAGGCGCCGTTGTTGAAAAGCAGGTCGTCGCAGAGATTTTCCTGGCCCCGCTTGCAGAAGTAACACTCGCCGCAGGGGGCGGAGTTGAGGGCCACCACGCGATCGCCTTGAACAAAATCAATAACTCCCTCGCCGGCTTCAACCACCGTGCCGGCCAGCTCGTGGCCGAAGAGTGCCGGAGGCACAATCATGCGGGCGTGGTAACCGCGGCGGAAAACCTTGAGATCGGTTCCGCAGGTGAGAGCGGCTCCAACGCGCACAATCAGCTCGCCCTTGGCGGCTTTGGGAATCGGCACCTGCTCGATGCGCACATCTTCGCGGCCGTGGAGGATGGCGGCGCGCATGGTGACGCGCCCGTGCAGCAGCGTCTTTTCAACAGTCCGGCGGCCTGTGTGGACGGCGGATTCAACTATCTTGCGGCCTTCAACAACGGCCGTCTCCACCGTGTTCAGGCCTGCCTCAACCACCGTTTCAACGGTATTCAGGCCTCCCTCGACCACGTCCTCGACCCTCTTGCGGCCTTCTTCGACAACCGTCTTGGCGGTCTTGCGACCACGAAGGATCGCGTCTTTCACGGTGGCTGCCATCCAGGTCCCCCTTACCTTGCACCCGCCCCTGGAACCGGCTCAATCATGATCTTCATTGAATCCGGCTGAGGGTGGGATGCGATTTCGATCGCTTCGACTGCCTGTTCGAGCGGGAAACGATGGGAAATAAGCTGGGTCAGGTTGAATCCGTTGCGATATCCGTCGAAGACCAGGCTAGTGACCTCGTCGAGAATCGGGAACGAGGATGAGTATGAGCCTAACAGCGTCTTCTCGTCCACACACACCGCGGCTGGATCGATGGTTGCCTCGCCGTGCTGGGTCTGCGCAAACAGCATTACCTTGCCGCCGGGGCGGGCTGCATCCATGGCGGTGCGGATAAGGGCGTTGCCGCCGACGGCAAGAATGACAGCGTCGGCGCCCCGTCCATCGGTCTCGGCAAAGACACGTTCAACCACGTTTTCACTGCCGGCGTGGATGGGATTGGTGAGGCCGAAGCGAGCGGCGATGGCGTGGCGCTCGGGAAACAGATCGGAAGTAAGCACGCGAGCGCCTATTTTCTTGGCTAGTGATGCGTGCATCAGGCCGATCGGCCCCTGCCCGATGACCAGTACCGTATCGTCAGGCTGCAGGTTGAGCAGCTTTACGCCTTTGAGCACGGTATTTACCGGCTCAACGAATGCGGCCTGCTCAAACGGAACGCCATCGGGAATGCGAACCACGCCGCGGTTCTCAACAACGAAGTCCATCACGCGGATGTACTCGGCAAAGCCGCCGCCGGAGGGCTCAAAGACTGCCGTTGCGCCGGTCTTTTTGTAGAGCGGGCACTGCGCCGGAGTTTGCTTGCGGCAGTAGTAGCAATTGCCGCAAGGCACGTGGTGGAAGCTCATTACGCGGTCGCCGACTGCAAAGCGGGTTACGCCTTCGCCCACCGCTGCAACGGTTCCAGCCATCTCATGCCCGAAGATGCGTGGGGCCGAGTGCGAGCCCATGTGGATTTTCTTTAGATCTGTTCCGCAGATGCCGCAGGTGGCAATCTTGACCAGTAGCTCGCCGGGGCCGATTTTGGGCACGGGGACGGTCTCAATGCGCATGTCGTTGATGCCGCGATAGACCACGGCGCGCATGGTGTCGGGGATGCGGGTTTCGACGAGTGTTTCAGCAGGGGATGTCTGAGTGGCCATTCCGTTTCCTGACGTAGGTTCAAGCATCGAGCAGGTTCAGGACCAGCTCCGCGATGCCTTGGGAAGCCTTACTGCTATTTTCACCCATTTGGATGAGTGCGGGCCAGTGCCACGGACGGAACATGGAGTAGAGAACGAGGCGCGTCGTTTCAAGTTGGCCCGTTGGCGAGAGGAAACGATTGAAATCAGGCAGCTTGGCGTCGAAGCCGTCGCTCACGCCCTTGATGCAGTAGAAAGGAATTTCACGCATGGCAGCCAGGCGGGCGATGGCCGCGGCTTCCATGTCGACCAGGGCTGCCGGGTAGGCTCTGGCCAGGCGAAACTTTTCGTCGGGTCCTGCGATGGCTGGAGCGGTTACGAGCCACTCGTGGCCTGATTCGGCATCGCATCGGAAACGCTCGCCGGTTTTTGCGTCGATAACTCCGGCACAATTGTGCGCCGAGCCGGGAGCGAGCTCGGGTGTGAGCGCGCCGGCCCAGCCGAGCGAGAAAACCAGGTCGACGGGGCCGCCGTCTTCAATTGCGGCGAAGGCGCGGGTCGCGGCAGCCTGGCCGGCGCCGGCGCAGGCGGCAATCCACTCTTCTTCTTCATTACGGACGACCCAGAAGTGAATGCCGTCGCGAGACGAGTGCGGCCAGACGCCGGAGCTGCTCCCGCTGCTGGTCGCGGTTCTGACCAGCGGCTTGAGTTCGCCGGGAAATGCGGCAATGAAGGCGGTGCGGGTCATAGGGCGGGAATATCAGATCTTTCGGATTGCTCAACTCCTGAGGCAGTTCCCGGCGAGAGGAAAACAAGAAGCCATTGGGCCAGTAACGCTGCCGCCAGCATCAACCATCCAGCGATGTTCCACTGATTCCAAAGTGCGAAAATCGACACCGCAAAAGGGCTGACCATCACGATGATCCAAGCTTTGTGCAGCCTCAACTGATGCAGTCGCCCTGGGGTGGTTACAAGCCAGGCGCTCCCTGCAAGCAATCCCATGACAATCGCGAGCGTCGCATCGATGGAATTGGGATGGAGACGGATTCGATCGAGTCTATAAATGCAATAGGCGAACCAATAGGCCATCAGCGCAGGAAACACGATGTTGGCTCGACCCTCTCGTGGCGGCTTTTGAAAGCAGATCACGTTTCAAATCCTATCTGAAATCACGATTTACGGCGCATACCCGTTCGCGCGGAACCACTCAATCGCCGCGCGCATAGCGGGATACACGGGCAGGATGCTGAAGCCGAGCTCCTGCTGGGCGCGCGCGCTCGACGCGAACATTTTTTTGCGGCCCATGCGCACCTCTTCTAGCGTGGCGCGCGGCTCCCTGCCACGAATGCGGCCGGTGATGATCTCCTCAAAGAACGCGTAGGTAGCCGCGACGGCGAAAGGAATTTTGACCGTAGGCGATGGAATGCCGGTGATAGCCGACATCTTGTCGAGAATCTGCTTGAGGGTCAGGTTTTCACCGCCGAGGATGTATCGGCGGCCGGGCTTGCCTTTGCTTAGCGCGAGCACGTGCGCCCGCGCTACCTCGGAGACGTCGACGAGGTTGAGGCCGGTATCCATGTAGGCCGGGAATTTTCCGTTAAGAAAGTCGAGAATGATGCGGCCGGTCGGAGTTGGCTTGGCGTCGTTCGAACCGATGGGGCTGGTGGGGTTCAGAATCATTACCTGCTGCCCTTTTTGCGCAGCCGAGATCGCTTCCTGCTCAGCCAGGAACTTGGAGCGCTTGTAGTGGCCCACCATGTCGGCAATCGATACCGGCGTGTCTTCGTTGATCACGATGCCGTCGGTGCGGAAGTGCATGGTGGCGACCGACGATGTATAAACGACTCGCTTCACGCCAACTTCGCGCGCCAGGCGCAACAGCTCGCGCGTTCCCTCGACGTTGGCCTTGTACATGGCGGCGGGATCGGGAATCCAGAAGCGGTAGTCGGCGGCGACGTGAACCACCGCGTCTACTCCGGCCATCGCATTCTTCAGGCTCTCGGGCTCGGCCAGGTCGCCGACCATCGTCTCGCCGGCGATGCCTTCAAGGTTTTTGAGATTGCTGGTCTTGCGGATGAGAAGACGAAGCTCGGCGCCTTCAGCGGCGAGAGCTTTGGCCACGTGGTGTCCGACAAAACCGGTGGCGCCTGTGAGAAAGATTTTCATGATGGAGCGAGTCAGCAAGTCAGCGAGTCAGCAGGTCAGCCGATGAGCAGGTTGCTGATGTGATTTTACGATGCGCCGCCTACCGCACTGAACGACACTGAATCCCCGCGCATGTTGCCTGCATCAGAGTGAACGGCGGGAATGGTAAAGCAGCACCGCACTTGCCGGAGGCCTAGTTGAAGAAAACATTTGCAGTCGAGTACGTTGAGCACGTGTCGGATCACTCATTTCAAAGCGTCATTGAAGCATTTGAAAAAGCGACAGGCAGTGTGGAGGCTGGCGGATTCGCAGAGATTGCAGCGGCGGCGCATGGCAAAGAGGATTTTGAACGGCTGGTGCGTGAACGGGAGAAAACCAGCGGTTTTATGCGTTTTCTCACCGTAGATCACGGCGCGTGGATGAAGCGGTTCGAGGGAGGGACAACGCAATCGAAGATGTACACCATCGGCAATCCGCTGATTGCGCGCACCATGCTGCGGCATGCGATGGCTGCCGGCCTCAACGTGCCGGTTCGGGTGCACATCTTTGAAGACGCCGAAAAGAAAACTCACTTCGGCTATCACGTTCCTTCAAGCCTGATGTCGGTTTATGGAAATGCCGAAGTAATGAAGGCCTGCGAGGCGCTTGATGCAAAGCTCGATCGACTTGCAAGAGCGGTTACAGGCGTCGCTATTGGGAATTGACCGCGGCGTGGCCAAATTGCCGGTGCTTTGCGCGGTGCATATCGGTGCGGGCTTTGACTTCAAGCGCGTATTCTCGGGCCTGGCCGACGGTGCGGATGTTGGCAATGCGCTGCCGGATGCGTGCTTCATCCGCGGGCGTCTGCCCTGAAAGCTCGTAATCGGTTTTGGCCGCGATCGAGAGAAATCCCCAGTGGTTGCCGCTGTCGCGCAAGGGATCGCTGTCGCTGGCCGCAACCATCTCGGCGGACGCGGCAATTGCGGCAACAGGCTCCGCAACCGGATTGGGCAGCGTTGATAGGCAGTTGGTGCGCACGGGTCCCTGTAGCAGCGCGGTGAGAGTATTCGCCTCGGCGTCGCGCCCGGTGAGCGAGCCGAGCCCGACCCAGTTTGTGACCGTGGCAACAACCGATGAGTGGTCGTAGATGCTTTTGGAAACCGCGCCCTCAACTGCACGCGGCGAAACAACAATTGCGGGAACGCGAACGCCCAGCTGGGTAAATTCGAAACCGTGGCTGTTGAGGCCGGCGGCGGGGTGGTCGCCGGGAGCAGCGCATGGCCCGGGACTCACCGAATCGTAGAAGCCGCCGTGCTCGTCGTAGGTAACTATCAGCAGGCTCTCGTTCCATAAGGGCGAGTTGCGAATAGCCTCGTAGACGCGCTTAATAAGGTCTTCGCCGCCGGCAACTCCATCCATGGGATGCTGCGAACTGCCACCCTCATAGGTGTTGTTGAGCGTGTCGCCAAAGTTGGGCTCGATGAAGGTGTAGCGCCAGGGATAGGGGCGCGTGAGGTCCGCGGCGAAGTCGTCAAGCGAACACACGTCGAGCATGGAGACGCCCTTGATTGAAGTCACCTGCGGAAGCTTGCCGATCTCCGGCCCCGTTTCATCGTGATAGATGCGACCTTTGCCCGCGGGCAGCGTGTTGAGCCGGTCGTAGAGCGAGCCGTTGGGGAATTCGAGTCCGGTGATGGACCAGCCCGCCATTTGATCTGAGGTGGGACTGTCGTCGAGGCCCGCCGAAGATGCGCAGTGAATAAAGTATCGATTGGGCCAGGTGGGACCGGGCAGCGACGAAAACCAGTGATCGCACACCGCGAATTCTGTGGCGAGCGCGTAGGTGACGGGCAATTGCGCGGCCGTGTCGAAGCAGGCCAGGACGTCAGCCACCTGCGCGCCGGAGGGCAGACCGGTTTTTTCAGAATTCGATGTGGCGTAGTTGGCGGCAAAGCCGGAGTTATTGACAGCCGGATAGCTGCCGGCAACGTACTGTCCGCCCTGGCCGCAGAGCTGCTCTACAACGTCAAGGAACTCATGGCCGGGATCGGTGGGCATGCTCACCGGCGCAGGTGAAGTGACGTTGACGGTGAGAGATTGGCCGTTGCTCGAGTATGAATTCGAATTGGCGCGTGTTGCGGCGGCGATGCCGGGAATTCCGGAAAACGCGAGGATGTTGTCGAAGGAGTGGTTCTCAAGCATCAGCACAAAGATGTTGGTGAAGTTGCACCCGGGCACAGTCATGCGGCCGCCCATCTGCTGCCAGTCGAAGGTCTTGCTGCCCGAGTTGAGGTTGACCTGGTAGCCCGACTCGCTGGCTGTGAACAGCAGGGTCGCGCCCTCGTCGGCCGATTCAAGCTTGTTTTCATCCCACGTGTCGGGCAGAGCCGGGTCTGCCGGGCTTGCGTACCAGGTAACGCTCGTGGGCTCGGCGATGGGGCTGAGCGAGGCCCACCAGTGGTCTCGCACGATGAGCGACTCAATGCCGGAGTCGAAATGAACGGTCATGGCGCTTGAGGATACTTCTGCGGGTGCGAGAACCCAGCTGAAAGACTCCATGCCCGCAGCGTCGCTGGAGTGATAGAGGCGAATGCAGCAGGTTGCAGCGGTCGAGTTCTGCATGCGGATGAAGGCCGGCTGGTTGGCTGGCATAAGGGTGCTCCTTTGAGCGAGGACAATGACGCGTGGAGTGGGAAAAGTATAGCGCGAGTGCGGATGTGAGCGGTGAGATTCGCCCGCGAGGACATATTCGCAGTTTGTCAAAATTTTGGGGTGATGTATGAATAGCCACCGGGGCGGCTTGATCCAGCGCTTGTGCAATTCGAAGGAAAAGCGCGGCTGCACTCGAAAGAAATCTAGAACTTAAGGCTGTAGGAACCGTGCGGCCTGATCCCTGATCCCTGATCCCTGATCCCTGATCCCTGATCCCTGATCCCTGATCCCTTCGAAACGCTAGCCCAGCTTCCCCGGCGCCAGCGGGACTGACCACTTCAAAGCATTTTACTGGAGGCCACAATTATTTCGAGAGCGAGGTTTGCCGCTAGCTTATGTTTCTTTTGTCGGTCCTTTGCGGCCTTGAGGGCCAGGTATAGGGCGGCTCTCTTTTGTCTTTGATCCTCTGTCAGGCGGCGCCTTCCAAGGGCCTGCGTGTCCCACCCCGAGTCGAGGACCAACTGAGCCTGTTCCCTCTTGGCCCTTAGGAGCGGTGCCAGGACGCTCAATACGCCTATGGCGTCACTGCTATTTTTCGCCCATCTGCAAACTTGAAAATTAACCTTCTTAAATTCATGCCAGGTCGGCTTTCCCCCAAAAAGCTCCTCGAAAACGAGCAGGGCATCCAGATCGTATGAAGTCAGCTCCATCCGGATCTGCCGAGGGATGCCCTCAGATTTAAGCACGTTAATGGTTCCCTCTCCGTCGAAATACCCGGCCGCATAAGCCAGCTTGGCCAAGTCGTATGGTTGCCGCTGGGCGCTACAAAGAAGCCCAGAGTCATTTTCCTCCTCGGCGGTCATCGTGGCGTCCCCCCGCCGCATTATACCGACCCCGTCGTCATCCATGGACGACCATAGGTAACGCTGGATTTGATGGGTCTTAGTCCAGCTTATCCGGCACCAGCGCGATGCCTTTTTCGCCGGCGGCTTTGCGCTCGTTGTAGGCTTTCACCCAGTCTTCCCAGTGCTTGCCGGCGGCGCGGTCTTTGCCGGTGAATTCGAGACGCGCGACTTCTGCATAACTGAGCTTGCGCTTGTCAGTGGCCTTGGGCGTGAAGTATTGCACCCACGATTCGGTGAGTGTTGCGCCGGTCGAGCGATTGAAGATGTAGGCCTCAATCACTTCGCCTGATTTGGTGGTGATGGTGACGTCGCCGCGGTAGTCGAAGGCGCTTTCAAGCGCGGCGCGAATCTCATCGTCGGAGGCGAGCTCGGGAATTGAGCCTTCGAGCTGTTCGTGCTTGAAGCCGGGAACGACCTCGAATGCTTCAACCTCTTCGCGTGTGTATTTCAGAACCTCGGCGCTCATGCGTTGGTCTCCTCCATCACGCGATCGCCGCTCTTGATCTGAACCAGGGGCACGTGCCCCTCGGGCCTGAAGTCATTCAGCACCTTCTGCGCATGCGCGTCCTTGTACGAGCTGAAGTTGCCCTTGACCATGCCCCAGAAACCGCGCCAGCTCAGGAAACCATCAATCACGGCAGTCGGCTCATAGCCGCAGCTCACCATGCAGTTTGCGCATTTGGGATTTCCGCTGGCCACGCCGTACTCTTCCCACTTTGTAGTCTCGATCAGTTCCTTGTACGTCTCCGTATAACCATCCTGAAGCAGGTAACAGGGCTTCTGCCATCCGAAGATGCTGTACGAGGGCGAGCCCCACGGCGTGCACTCGTATTGACGGTCGCCCATCAGGAACTCGAGGAACAGCGGCGACATGTTGAACTTCCAACTCTTTTTGCGATTCGACAAAATGGCGCGGAAGAGGCGGCGAACCTTGGCGCGGCCCATGAAGTGGCTCTGGTCGGGCGCCTTGTCGTAGCTGTAGCCGGGCGATAACACGATGCCCTCAACGCCCATGGCCATCACTTCATCAAAGTAGGCGCGCACGCTGTTGGGATCGACGCCATCGAAGAAGGTTGAATTGGGAGTGACGCGGAAGCCGCGCTTGACCGCCTCTTTGATGCCCTCGACTGCGATATCCCAGCCACCCTCGCGGCAGACGCTGAAGTCATGATGCTCGCGCTGGCCGTCGAGGTGCACGCTGAAGGTGAGGTATTTCGAGGGCGTGAACTCGGGCAAGCGGCGCTTCAATTCAAGCGCATTGGTGCACAGGTAGATGTATTTTTTGCGCGCAATGAGGCCGTTGACGATCTCGACGATCTGGGGGTGCAGAAGAGGCTCGCCGCCAGGGATGGAAACCATAGGCACCCCTGATTCTTCGACGGCCGCGAAACACTCCTCGGGCGAGAGCTGCTTTTTGAGAATATGCGGAGGGTATTGCACCTTGCCGCAGCCGGCGCAGGCCAGGTTACAGCGGAACAACGGCTCAAGCATGAGCACCAGCGGGTAGCGCTTGTTGCCCTTGAGCTTCTGTTTCCACACATAGGTGGCAACCGTAAAAACCTGCGATATAGGAATCGCCATTCTGTTGTATCCCTCAGGGGCTGAAGCCCCGAAATGCAGCTATTAGCTTTTAGCTCCTAGCCTCCAGCTCGATTCGTGCCGCCCCAACGGGGCTGCGGTCATTTCTTTGCAGCCTACCCAGGACTGCGATTGCTCGCGCAATCTCGTCCTGGGCTAACTTCCTTGCCTCCCTACGGGAGGCGCTTCTCCAGTACGGACAGCTACTGGCTGTTGGCTACTTACTATTGGCTGCTTCTCTCCATCGCCCGCTTGTAGGTGGTTAACGCCAACAGCGGGAAGTAGTGCCGGTACATGGTGTATGCCAGATAAAAGACCTTGGGGAAGCCCGTTCCTGTGATGATACCTTGACGCGTGGGGCCTTCACCCATCGATTCGTCCCAGCCGCCGTCGGGTCTCTGCCGGGTTAACAGCCAGCGCACGCCTTTGGCTATTGAGTCGGAGCGGTCGTCGCCGGCAGCCAGCAGACCCAGCAGGGCCCATGCAGTCTGCGACGGCGTGCTTACGCCAATGCCGCGCGTGTCGGGCTCGTCGTAGGTGCCGCAGCTTTCGCCCCAGCCGCCGTCGGCGTTCTGCACCATGCGAATCCACTCGGCAGCCTGCTGAATCTGCGGCTCGAGGTGATCGATGCCGATTGCCTCAAGGCCGCGCAAAACCAGAAATGTTCCGTACAGATAATTCACGCCCCAGCGGCCAAACCAGCTTCCGTCGGGCTCCTGCTCGGCAAAAATGAACTTGATGGCCTTTTGCACGCGTTTGTCGTCGCGGGTGTAGCCGTAGGACGCCAGCATCTCAAGCATGCGACCGGTAATGTCGACCGAGGGCGGATCAAGCATGGCGTTGTGATCGGCGAAGGGGATGTACTGGAAGATCATCTTCGTGTTGTCTTTGTCGAAGCTGCCCCAGCCGCCGTTGCGGCACTGCATTGCGAATTCCCACTCAATGGCGCGCTGCTCAACCTGGTGCTGATAGCGCTCGCGGGGATTATCAACCTGCTTGAGCGCCAGCAAAACCTGCGCAGTATCGTCGGTATCCGGATAAAACTCATTGTTGAATTCGAAGTACCATCCGCCCGGTTCGGTATTGGGAACCTTCACGGCCCAGTCGCCCTTGTGGCGAACTTCTTTAGCCAGCATCCAGTCGACAGCCTTGAGCATGCGCGGATCGTTGCGCGGCACGCCGGCTTCGCCCAGGGCGTAGACGGCCTGCGCCGTATCCCATACTGGGCTCATGCATGGGGTCATGCGGAAGGTGGGCTCGGGCATTTCTTCGGTTGGGCCTTGCTCGATGCCGAGTTTCTCAAACTCGTCGCGGGCGCGGATCACCTGGGGATCGTCTTCACTGTAGCCCAGGCAGCGCAGCGCGATGATGGCGTTGAGCATGGCCGGATAAATGGCGCCCAGGCCGTCAGTCATTTCGAGCCGGTCCAGCATCCACTTCTCCGCGCGCTTCATGGCCAGCGTGCGCAGCGGGCGAATGTGCACGGCCTCGAACCAGTGCGTCATGCGGTCGGCGACCAGGAACAAGTTGCGCCACGAGAAGAGCTTCTTGCGATCCCTGCGCAGGCGCAGGATGGAGTTGGCTCGGCCGCCCACGAAGAGTTCATCGATTCCCTGCTCCGCCGGAATTTTCTTGTACGGCTTCTTGGCGTAGATGATGGCCAGTGGAATGAGAATCGAGCGCGACCATGCCGAGATCTCGTAGATGTTGAAGTAAAACCACTTCGGAAAAAGAACGATCTCGGGTGGTATGGCCGGCACGGCATCGTAGTCGTACTGGCCCAGCGCGCAGAGGTACATTTTGGTGAAGGTGTTGCATGCGGTCACTCCGCCGTGGGCCAGAACCCACTCGCGGCACTTGGCCATCCGCGGGTCGTCGGCCGAAATTCCCATGAGCTTGGCCGACGAGTAGCACTTGACCGAAAGCGAGATATTGCCCGGCCCGCCGGGAAAGATGCTCCAGCTGCCGTCTACGTTCTGGTAGCGCATCATCTCAGTGCAGGCGCGCCGCAGCCGTCCGGGGTCGCCGGACTCGAGCAGCGTATGCAGAAAGATGTAGTCGGCCTCGAGCATGGCGTCGGCTTCGAGTTCGCCGTTCCAGTAGCCGTCAGCGTGTTGCCGGGAGAGAACGTAGTCGCGGGAGCGGGAGATTGCCGATCCCACATCGGCCATATCCGCATCGATCCGGCCGAATCGAGGACGAACAAATTCGGTTGCTGCAGTTTGCGAATTCGGTTGCTCAGAACTCATGCGGTCTTCGATAAACGCCCTGATTCCCCACTGCGGAATTGCCGAGGGCGCCACCGTACAGATGCACCCTCTCTCCGCGGTAATTGGTTAGACGCCTCATTGCCGGGTTAGCCTGTTTGATGTCACATCAACGAACAGGTAACGGCTAATTCGCGCTGGCGCTTCCGATGGCCTGCACAATCTCTGGCGGCAGGCCGAAGCGAACATTTTCCGGCATCACTTCTATTTCTTCGACGCGATCAAAGCCGTTTTGACGCAAATAATTCACCACGTCTTCCACCAGGATCTCGGGCGCCGAAGCTCCGGCTGTAACTGCCACATTTTCAACCCCTTCAAGCCATTTGGGATCGATGGCCTGGGAGTCGTCAATGAGGTAGCCGATGGTTCCCAGGTTGCGCGAAACCTCAACCAGGCGGTTGGAGTTGGAGCTGTTCGTGGAACCAACCACTAGTACTAACCCAGCATTGTGCGCCACGTTGCGCACCGCAACCTGGCGATTTTCGGTTGCATAGCAGATATCCTGCGAGTGCGGCCCCACGATATTGGGAAACTTGATTTTGAGGGCGTGAATAATGTCGCGCGCTTCATCGAGCGAGAGCGTGGTCTGGGTCAGGTACGCCACTCGATCCGGATCGGGAACCTCAAGGGCCTCGACTTCGGCTACATTCGAAACGACTTGGGTAACTTCAGGCGCCTCGCCCAGGGTGCCTTCAATCTCGTCGTGGTCGCGATGGCCGATGAGCACCAGGGAATAGCCCTGCTTGGCAAATTTGACGGCCTCAATGTGGACCTTGGTGACCAGCGGGCAGGTGGCGTCAATCACCTTGAGGTTGCGCCGCTTGCTCATCTCGCGAACTGCGGGCGACACCCCATGGGCCGAATAGATGACGCGCTGGCCGTCGGGAACCTCTTCAATTTCGTGGACAAAGATTGCGCCCTTCTCTGCCAACTCGTTCACAACATAGCGGTTATGCACAATTTCGCGACGCACATAGATGGGCGCGCCAAAAGTGTCGAGGGCGATTTTCACAATGTCGATGGCGCGCACCACTCCCGCGCAGAATCCGCGCGGCTTGAGCAGCAAAACCCTCTTCTGGCCTGGGGAAGACGAGTGAGAGGAACCGTTGGGGATGGATTCGAAGACGGCTGTGGTCACACCTTAAGTATACCAACCAGATTGTGATAAGAACACCGGCATTGTTTACTGCGGAAACATGGCGAAATCGAGGCGCTGGCGAGTGCCGAACGGGCAAATCCTGCCCCACGAACCCGGCCCGCGGTCCACGCGCCATCCTTTCAATCGGCGAGGGCATCGTAGAGGCCTGAAGCGGCTTGATAGCCAGCCGCGCATTTACTGGACCGGATGAATTAATAACTGGAGGGATCAATGGCAAATACAAAGTGCGCGAACCCTGCCTGCAGTTGCATGGCAAGCAGCGAATCAAAATACTGTAGCCCGCATTGTGAAGCGACAGACGGAAAGCCTGAGGTGATTTGCACGTGCGGTCACACCGGCTGCAGCGGCAACGCGGTAAATGTGTAAGAAAAACAACGCGTAAGACCGAGATAAGGTCAACAACTCTGGCGGTATCGGGTCTGGCGATATCGGGCCGGCCAATGTAGTATGAACGCCGGACCGGTATCGCCATGAAAAAACTTCTGCAATCCTGCTGCCTTGCCGTATTCTGCCTGCTTCCAGCCGCTGCCCAACAACCGAAGTATCCTTTTCAGGACCCGTCGCTGCCCGACGAAAAACGCATCGACAACCTGCTGTCTTTAATGACAGTGGACGAGAAGATCAACGTGCTGGGCACCATTACCGCCGTGCCGCGCCTGGGCGTGCCCAACATCGGCAGCACCGAGGGCATTCACGGAGTGGTGCAGCGCGAAGCGCGTTTCGGCCGGCAGCCGATTACCACCACCCAGTTTCCGCAGCCACCGGGGATGGGTGAATCGTGGGACCCGGAGATGGTGCGCCAGGCAGGCTTCGTTGAGGGGTACGAGGCTCGATACATTACCGAGAATCCGCAGTACAACCGGCAATTGCTCATGACCTGGGGACCGCAGTCGGATTTGGCGCGCGACCCGCGCTGGGGCCGCAGCGAAGAGGTTTACGGCGAGGACCCCTTCTTTAACGGCACCATGACCGTGGCATTCAGCAAGGGGCTTGAAGGCGACGATCCCAAATACTGGCAGGCATCGCCGCTGCTCAAGCATTTCCTGGCCAACAGCAATGAGAATCACCGCGACAGTTCAACCTCCGACTTCGACCAGCGCCTTTTCTGGGAGTACTACTCGGTGCCCTTCAGGATGGCGTTTCTTGAAGGCGGCGCCAAGGCCGTTATGGCCAGCTACAACGGCTGGAACGGCACGCCCATGGCCATCAACCCAGTGATGAAAAGCGTGGTGGTCGATAAATGGGGCGTCGACGTGATCTCAAGCGACGGCGGCGCAGTAAAGCAGCTGGTCGATCCCAGGCACATCTTCCCTGACCAGAAGGCCGCGGTGGTGGCGTGTCTCAAGAACGGCGTCAACCAGTTTCTCGATGTTTACCGCGACCAGACCAAAGAAGCGGTCAAGGATGGCGAGATCACCGAGGCCCAGCTTGATGCGCTGGCGCGGCCAAAATTCCGCATCGCTATCAAACTTGGGCTGCTCGACCCGCCCGACGCGGTGCCCTTCAGCAAAATGAAGGGCGCGCCTGAGCCGTGGAGCGCGGATCAGGACAAAGCAATCTCAAAGAAGATGGCGCTCGAGTCGGTCGTCCTGCTGAAAAACGAGAACAATCTGCTGCCGCTCGATAAGACGAAGATCAAGTCGGTTGCGGTGATTGGGCCGCTGGCCGACTCGGTTCACTGGGACTGGTATGGTGGCACGCCGCCTTACAAAGTCACTCCGCTCCAGGGGATCACGGCTGAAGTTGGGCCGAACGTGAAGATCAACTACGCCGAGAGCGAACTCGGCAATGAGGCCCTCAATGCGGCGCGGCACTCTGACGTCGCCATCGTGGTAATCGGCAACGACCCCACCTGCGGCCCCGACATGGCGCACGACTGGGTGCAGACCGTGGACGGCGGCGGCACGATTGCCTGCACCGTGCCGAGCGACGGCCGCGAAGGACGCGACCGCGAGCGCATCGACCTTGCGCAGGAGCAGCTGGTCAAACAGGTCTTCGCCGTCAATCCGAAAACCATTGTGGTGCTCATCTCGAGCTTCCCGTTCGCCATCAACTGGTCACAGGAACACGCACCGGCCATTCTGCACATGGCGCATAGCTCGCAGGATGAAGGCACCGCGCTGGCCGAGGTGCTGTTTGGCGATTACAACCCCGGCGGCCATACCGTCGTCACCTGGCCCAAGTCAATCGACCAACTGCCACCCATGATGGACTACAACATCCGCGACGGACGCACCTATATGTACTTCAAGGGCGATCCGCTCTATCCATTCGGATTCGGCCTGAGCTATACCACCTTCAAGTATTCAAACCTGCGGACCAGTTCGCCAAAGCTTGCGAAGGATGGAGCCTTGACCGTGAGCGTGGATGTGACCAACACCGGCAGCCGTGATGGCGACGCCGTGGTCGAGATGTATGTGCAGCACATGGGCGCCAAAGTTCAGCAGCCGCACGAGGCGCTCAAAGGATTCAAGCGCGTAACGGTTGCGGCGGGAGCGACGAAGACAGTGGAGATTCCGCTGAAGGCTGAGACGCTGGCGTGGTGGGATGAAAAGCTGCCGGGATGGAAGGTTGAATCTGAGCCGATGAAGGTGATGATCGGCGACTCGTCAGCCGACATGCTGCTGAATGCGACTATCCACGTGGAGTAGCCGCCTCACTCGCCCGGAGTATTCGGAATTTGAAAATCGACTCCGTTGGCGCGATTCGCCTGCTGAGTCGCGGCAAGGTCGATCTGATCCAACGGAATTCTTTGGTAGTGATGGGAATCGAGATCGGTGAGGACCGCCCCGGTGATCATGTAATTTTCAATGGATTCAGCGGCGCGCCCATCTTTGAAGATGACGGTGAGAGGCTGCTGGGATTCTGCCTGCTCAACTGAGCTATTGCCTTCGGGTTCGCGCGGGCCGGGATAGCCCTCGGGTGATCCATAGTCCGGCTCAAGATACGGGTCAGGATAAGTGGGGGCGACGCTGGCCTGTTCATTCGATGAGTCGTCGTCATCTCCCCAATCGAGGAATCCGGGATTGAGCTCGTAGGGATAGCCGTAGCCGAGCCACGCCGGATAGACCGAAGCGTACCAGCCATTGAATTCGCGCCCGCGGTTTCTGAAGCGGTCATTGTCCCTATCGCCTTCCCGATCGCCGCCTCGATTGGGGCTCACGTACTCGGGGCGGTACTGAGACCGGCCCGCCGCGAGTCTATTTCCGTACGCGGGTCTATTTCCGTAGTTGTATCGCGAGGCGGGAGAGCCGGGTTGGATGAGCCGCTGGAATCGCGCATTGCCCGGCGCGAAATTTCGGAAGGATTGTGCGGGCCGCGAATAGTTCCCAGGCCGCGAGTAGCTACCTGACCGTGAAAACCCTGTGCCTCGGGAGACGCCCGCGTGACCTGCGGATCCCCGGCTCCCGGTAGAACCGGCATGGCCGCCGCCGTGTTGCGCCAAAGCCGGCGAGGCGAGCACGAGCAAGGCGACTACTGCCCTCAACATCATGGCGTCATTTTACTCCCGATTTGAGTTTTGCTGCCGGCCGGGTATCAGCCGAGGTCTATCTCAGCGGCGCGCGCTTGAGTTAATGTCATTTGCATGAGCTACTTTCACCAGTCGGGCGGTTGGCCGCCCGGGCAATGAACTCTCCGACTGCAAATGTATTGGGCGAAATCGGCCTTCCCTGCCCGGTTCGCGAACTGGCCGCGAAACCCTGGGACACGATCATTGTCGGCGCCGGGCACAACGGCCTGGCTTGCGCGACTTATCTCGCGCGTGCCGGTCAGCGCGTGCTGGTGCTTGAAAGCCGCAAGCGCGTGGGCGGCGCGTGCACCATTGAAGAGCCGTTCCCCGGTGTGAGAATGTCGCCGTGCGCGTACCTTGCTGGGCTGCTGCATCCGCTGGTTGTTGAAGAACTGGAATTGCCGCGGCGCGGGTTCAAATGGACGCCCGCGGTGAATGGCCTCTTCGTTCCCTTCCTCGACGGCGAATCGATCCAGTTATGGGATGACGACGAGAAGTGTGAGGCCGAGGTGCAGCGGTTGGTGCCGCGCGATGTGGAAGGCTGGCGCGCGATGAATGACGTGATCCGGCGACTACGGGATGCGCTGCGGCCTTCGAGCGAGCGCGACTTCTGGATCGGCGACGCGCCGAACCGCGAGCAGATTGAAGAGCGGCTCGGCGCGGATGATGAAGCGCGGGCGCTGCTCTTCGACTGGTCGATGGCGGAACTGGTTGAGCGTTATTTAACCGATGAGCGATTGCAAAGTGCATACCTGGGCCAGGGCGTGATCGGGACCAACGCGAGCCCGTTCGACAAGGGAACGGCATCGATCCGGTTCCATCATGCATCGGGCCGTCTGGGTGGCATGCCGGGGATGTGGGGCTACGTCGAGGGCGGCATGGGGATGGTGTCGTTCTATTTTTGCGATGCGGCGCGCGAGGCCGGTGCGGTGATCGCCGCGGGCGTTGGCGTCGAACAAATTATTCCCGGCGAAGGCGTGGCGCTGGAGCGCGGCGAGCGAATCGCGGCGCGAAATATTGTCTCGAACGCCGACCCGCGCAGAACACTGCGCATGCTGGGCGATGCCGCCGATACGGGATGGCGCGATCAGATTGAGCGCGTTCCCATCGAGGGCTGTACGGTGAAGCTGAACGTGCACCTGCGCGAGCTGCCGAACTTCACGGCACGGCCGGGAACCAACCAGCCGCATCACTACGGGCAAATCAACGCGCCGCTGACGAAGGACGAATGGAAGGCTGGATTTGCGGCGGCAAGGCGCGGCGAACTGCCTGAGTATCTTTGGTGCGAGCTTTACTTCCAGAGCGTGCACGATGCGAGCGTGGCTCCCGCCGGCACGCATACCATGAGTGTGTTTGCGCAGTATGTGCCCTACAAGTTTGCGCGGGGCATCTGGGACGAGCGGCGCGAAGAGGTTCGCTTGCTGGCCATGAAATCCCTGGCGCGGTTTTGTTCAAACATTCCCGACGCGGTGATTGACGCGCAGGTACTGGGACCGCCGGACATCGAAGAGAAAGTCGGCCTCACCGGCGGGCACATCTTTCAGGGCGAGTGCCTGCCTGCTTATATGTGGGCCAATCGACTCACGGCTCGCACGCCGATGCAGGGCGTGTATCTGTGCGGCGCGTGCACGCATCCAGGTGGCAGCGTGATCGGCATCAACGGGCGCAATGCGGCGATGGCGGTGATTAAAGACAGCCAGTAGTGAATAGCCAATAGCCAGTAGCTGTTTCGTGCGAGCGTTAGGGGCGTGCTATCCCAGGTTAGGCGCAAGAACAAAGACGCGCCGAACCTGGGGCACCCCATTTTGTTGACGTGGTGAGGGCGCCAAAGTGGAAAATCCTTCGGCTCACTAGATTTTGTCTGCTATCCTCCGCCTACATGTCTTCCCCAACCGGTCTCAAGCGAAGCATCGGGTTTCGCGATCTGGCGCTGTTCTATATCGTCACGGGACTCAGCATTCGCTGGATTGCGACTGCGGCGTCCGCCGGTCTCAGCGTGCTCATCATCTGGCTTGCGGCCCTGATATTTTTCTTTATCCCGCTCGCCGCCTGCGTGATGGAGCTCTCATCGCGCTATCCGCAGGAGGGCGGCATATACATCTGGACCGAGCAGGCTTTCGGCGAATTCGCCGGATTCATTACCGCCTGGACCTACTGGATGAGCAACGTGCCTTATTTTTCCGCGGTGCTCTACTTCGCCGCGGCATCCACGCTGTTTGCATTTGGCCAGCATGGGCAAAACCTTACCTCGAGCCCCGGTTATTTCATGATCTTTTCAGCCGGATGGCTGGCCGTCATCACCCTGCTCAATATCGTGGGGCTCGACATTGGCAAATGGCTCAACAACGTCACCTCGCTGGGCAGCGTTCTGCCGCTGGCAATCGTGATTGGGCTGGGCGCTTTGTCGTATGCGCGTTTTGGATCGGCATTGCACTTCTCCGCGGCAGCCATAACGCCGCATTGGTCGATGAAAAATGCAATCTTCTGGTCAGGCGTCTTCTTCGCCTTCTCCGGAATGGAGGCGGGGTCGGCGATGGGCGACGAAATCCGCAATCCCCGGCGCACCATTCCATGGGCGATTCTGGCCGGTGGAAGCGTGATGGTGATCGGTTACATTGCCGGTACCGCGGCGTTGCTGGTGGCCGTTCCTGCGAGCGCCGTCAACGGGCCGGATGGGCTGTTGAATGGCATCAGGGCGCTGACTTCGCATCTCGGCTTCTATTGGCTGCTTGCGCCGATGGCGCTGCTGGTCAGCCTGAACGGCATAGGCAACGCGGCGGCGTATCTTTCATCAACCTCGCGGCTGCCGTTCGTCGCCGGCATCCACAACTATTTGCCGCCGGTCTTCGGCAACATTCATCCGCGCTTCAGAACGCCGTGGGTTGCAATCGCCGTGTATGGAGGCGCGGGAATCGTGATGGCGCTGCTGGGCCAGGCTGGAACCAACGTGCGCGGCGCCTACGACATGCTGGTGGGGATGGCCGCGCTGACAACGTTCCTTCCTTATCTACTCATGTTCTGCGCGATGATTCGCGTGCAGGGCCGAGCCACGGAAGCAGGAGTGATGCGCGTTCCGGGAGGCAAGCCGGTTGCGATTGCGCTGGCCATGCTGGGCCTCGCGAGCACGGTGATGACGATTGTGCTTTCGATCGTTCCCGACGACGACGATCCACACCCAGCGCTCGCCGTGGTGAAGATTATTGGATTAACAACTGTGTTGCTGGGCGGAGGGGTTTTGGCATTTGCGATCGCGCGCTATAAGCAGCGCAAGTTGCGGCTGCGATGATGCCGGGAGCGTTTGATCGGCGCGTTTCTGGCGCGCTCACTCCCATTCGTCTTCCATCACTTCGATGCGCGGTGGAATTGCCGGGGAAAACGACGCGCGATCGGCAGGGTCAAAGTGCCTGGCCCACCACGCGCAGAGAACAAGAAAGATTGCACCGGCAGCGTAGGACAATGCAAACTGCGGGGCAACCCACCAGCCGATGCGGCCCTCGATGCCAGCAGGCGTGAGCCGCCATGCATGAATAACTCCGGCTGCAGAGAGCACGGCCGCCGCGGCGAGCCAGACTGAAGCGCGCAGAAAGCGGCGCTCAATAATCAGAGCCATGGCCGCCGCCCAAAGCATTGATGTGAGCAGCGCGCCCTGGCCAAGCGACAGCAGTCCTGCGAGAGCGAGGTTGCCGTCGAGATTATTCAGCACAGCGGCGAGCGAACTGCCTGCCGCGCGGGCCACGTCATCCACAACACTTGAGGCCCACTGGGCAACGATTGGAATAAGGCCCAGAGTAACGGCGATGACTTGCGTGCGCGGGACTTCGACAAAAGCCTGGCCGACGGTCACGAGCCCAAACCAGACGATGACGGGGCCTGCAACCTCAAGCGGAACGACGCGGAGCACAAATGGAAGCAGGCCGCTGGTGCACAAGGCCACCGTAACCAGACCGTTGAGTGCCGAGTAGCCGGCACGAGCGCCGTTTGCCTTATGCGATGCGTGGCCGATATAAAGCGTGGTGGGAAACGGGCTGCCGAGCAGTGCGGCTGTCAGGGTTCCAAGGCCGTTCATCAGCAGTGACGGCATAGTTCGATAGTCGTCACCTGCAATTTTGACTGACTCAAGAATCTGCAGGGAGCCGAGCGTGTCGAGCGCGGCGAGAGGAACGATGACTGGCAGGTAGGTCCAAAGTTCCGGCCGGGCGAGGATCGAGAATGCATTGACGGCGTGTGGCAGATAGAGGCCTGGAGTAACCAGCGCGGGAAGGGGCGCGGTATAGATGTGGAGCACACGGAGAATGGCCGCGAGGGCCGCGCCGATGCCGATGGCGAAAAGCGCGGGAGGAATGCGGGCGGGCATGCGCAGCCGCGAGGCGTAGAGCGTGAACAGCACAATCATGGGCGCCAGCGCGATGGCCGCCTGCTCAAAGACGCCGAAAATGAATCCCAGGCACAGATAGGCAAGCGCAAGCCCCGCGAGCGGACACAGTAGCGCGGCGCGCGGAGTGTAACGACGCAGCCAGTCCGTACAAAAAGCGCCTGCAGTCTGGACAATTCCGCTTAAGAAGCTGGCAAAAATCCCGGCTTCCCACGCGGTGGTGCCAGAGTGGGTGCGCGTGTACACCGGGCCCATGATGAGAAAGACGTAGGCGAATATGGTGGGCGTATTCACGCCAAATGGAATGGCAGTAACGTCGGTGCGGCCGGTGCGACGCGCAAGCCGGCGGGCCTGCCATGCGTAAAAGAAGTTGCCTGCAAATACCGATGCGGCAACTCCGGGCAATACGCGGCTGACAACAAACTGAACGGGCAAACCGCAGACGGGCGCGAGGCCCACAATCAGCAGCAGATCGGGAAACCCTGAGAAGAAGAGGCCGAAGAAGCCGTCAACGTCGCCGGAGGTGAACGATGGAAGCCGCCGGGGCTCACGCAGCTCCATAGCGCAGCCCGATCTTCCGCAGCCATTTGCGGTATGCGATTGCCATGCGATCGGAACGCAGATGCAACTCGGCCTGAAGATCGAGCGGAAGCAGTTCGGGCCGCTGCGATTCAACTACCATGCGATCCTGCTCTGTGACGCGGTCCTGAAAGGCCCGCAGTTCGTCGGCCGGGACGTCGTGGCCGTAGTTCATGCTCATGAGCATGCGCATTTCAGAGTATTCGGCATCAACCGGGGCCACCTGCGCCAGAACCGAGAAACGCTGACCGCCGGGCGCGCTTTCCGATGCGACCTTCTCGAAGCCCATGGTGAGCGGGCCGGCGATCCAGTAGCGATAAGCGATGAGTGCGCCACGGCCGGTTCCGTCCGGATTCGGCTGCCAGATGCGAATCTGGTTGGCTTCTGGACCGCGCGCGCCTTCGCTTACTTCGTAGTCTTCGACTTCGAGCCGCGCGGGGTCGCCAAGCAGCCCGGCATGAACGTAGCCGAGATGAGCAACATCGAGGGCATTTTCAATCAGGCGCGGACCGAGTGCGCGAAACCGATACGGACCTGCCGGGATGGTGCGAAAACCCTCGGCTTCAGCGGCGGGAAATTCAGGAATGTCGCCAGCCGGTTCGCCAAGACAAACCCAGATGGCGCCGTAGCGCTCGCGGGCGTGAAAAACCTGCGCATGCGCTTTGGCTGGAGGCGTAAGCCCAGGGTGTGCCGGGATGTGGATGCATTCGCCGCCGGGCGCATACTCCCACGCATGATAGGGACAGACCAAGCAATCGATTTGGCGATGTGAATGTTCATCGGCCTGCGAGGCGATAACTTCATTTCCAGCCGGTTCGCCCAGGCGCACTCGACCGAGCGAGAGTTTTGCACCGCGATGGACGCAGAGATCGAGCCAGCAATGAATGCCTTGCGGCGAACGCCACAGAACCATATCCCGGCCAAGAAGCCGTGCGGCAAGCGTGCGGCCCAGGGGAACTTCGCTGGACCATGCAATCAGAAACCACTCGGCGAGGAGAAGCGGATCGTCGAGCGCTGCGGGCTGAGTTGCGCCTGCGGCTGAATGAGTGGAAAAGGGCGCGGCCAATGCGCGCTACCTCCGAAGAAGAGTGGAGCCGAAGTGAAGCCAGTTTACACGAGGGGATGCGCGCGGCCGCGAGTGGAATGAGTTGTGCGATTTGCACGGGACGTGACGGCTACGAACGAGTTAAGGTGAGCGATGCAGTTTCTGCCGGCGAATTCACTGTTTCCAATTCGATGCCGGGCGCGAGCGGCAGACGCCACGAGAAGCTGGAGCCGGCGCCGACGTTGGTTGCGACTTCAATCTGTGTATGGTGATGGGCAGCAATCCACGCAGCCAGCGCCAGCCCCAGGCCTGAACCGTTCGTGTGCGCGTCGCGCGCGTTTGAGGCGCGCCTGAAGCGCTCGAATATATGGGGCCGATCCATGAGCGGAATGCCGATGCCGGTGTCTGAGACTTCGAATCGAGCGGTGTCACTCGAGGCTTCGAGGGTGAGCTCGACTTTTCCGCCGGCCGGCGTGTATTTTGCCGCGTTCTCAAGAACGATGTTGAGCAGGCGCTGCAGGTAAGGCGCGTCGGCCATCACCATCACGCGGCCCGCGGGCAGATTGGCGATAAAGCTGATCCGCGTCCGCTGAAATTCGCGCCGGAACTTATCAAATGCCTGCGACGAGAGGCGGCGCGCGTCGACCGGCTCAAGCTGCACCTGTTCGGCCCCGGCATCGGCGCGGGCCAGGAAGAGCATGCTGTCGAGGAGCGCCGACATGCGCTGAGCCTCGGAGCCAATGACCTCGATCGCTTCGCGATACTCGCTGTTCGAGCGCTGCTGCTGCAGGGCGAGATCGGCCTCGGTGCGGATCATCGCCACCGGGGTGCGCAGTTCATGCGAAGCGTAGGCTGTGAAGTCGCGAACGCTGCGCACGCCTGACTCGATGCGCTCCAGCATCTCATTCAGCGTTGCCGAGAGATGGGCGAGCTCATCGCGAGTTTTCAATTGCGGCAGGCGGGCGTTTTCAAGATTGCCGTCGTGGATGCGCTGAGCCTCCCGCGCGATGGCGGCCACCGGCGTGAGCGCGCTGCGGCTCATCACGTGGCCTGCAAATCCGGCCATGAGAAAAACCGCAGGGACAATCAGCAAAAGGCCGTTGCGGAAGACCAGCAGCGTCTGGTCGGTCTTGGTGAGCGTAGCGCCGGTTTCAACCACAAATGTGCGGCCGTCGAGTTTGATGGCGCGGCGCAGAGCGCGCACTTTTTTGGGGCCGGCACCAAACTCGATAAAGCTGCCTTTGGCCGGAAGCGCCGATGCCGGCGGCATATCGTGCGGCGCAATCAACATGCGGCGGGCGCGATAGATCCAGCGGCCCCGCTCGTCGGCAATCTGCAGCCATTTTCCGTCGTCTTTCAAACCGAACTCATCGGCCGTTTCCTGGCGGGCGCGGTCAAGATCGTCGGCCAGGCCGTGCGCGACAAGAAAGTCGTGCACGTCGTCAACGTGCTCATCAAGTTCGTGGTCGAAGGCGATGTAGAGACTGCGCTGGGCCAAAAAATACGCCCCGCAGCACAGCAGCACACCCGCTACCGAGAAGATGACAAAGTAGCTGATTGAAAGCCGGATTCGAATAGGAAGATGCATGCGGGACGAGTGAACTGTGGCCATTGTAGGCTGCGCTTGGCTGGCCGATTGTGAAGGGATTGTTACAATCCCACCCTTGCCGCGATGAAGCTGCGGGAAGGATGGCGCAACATCGTCGCTGGCGGGAGTTATTGCAGCAGGACGTACCCGCGGCCTTTGAGCGTGTGGATGAGCGGAGCGGCGCTCTCGCGATTGAGCTTGCGGCGCAGCGAAGAGACATATACCTCGAGCACGTTTGAGAACTTCTCCCAGTTGTGGTCGTAGAGGTGCTCAAGCAGCTCGCTTTTTGAGAGCACTGCGCGGGGCCGGTGGGCCATGTACTCGAGCAGGCGGTACTCCATCGCGGTGAGCGTAACAGGGCGGCCGGCGCGGGTGACGGTCATTTCATCGGGATGGATGGCGAGATCGTCAACCTCAATGATCGGCGATGCTATGCCATGGGCGCGGCGAATGAGCGCACGGCAGCGGGCCACCATTTCGCCTACGTCGAAGGGCTTAGTCAGGTAGTCGTCAGCCCCGGCGTCGAGCAGCGCCACTGTGGTCTCCTTATCGTCTCGAGAAGTAAGAATCAATACCGGCGCCTGAATGGATTTTTTGCGCACCGAGCGAAGCACTCCCAGGCCGTCGAGTTTGGGCAGCATCAGGTCGAGCAGAATGAGGTCGTAGGGGTTGGTTTCAGCCAGAAACAGACCTTCCTCGCCGTCGAAAGCGACATCCACGGCGTAGCCGGCAGACTCGCGCAGCGCGCGCGCCACATTGCGTGCCAGACCGGCATGATCTTCAACCACCAGAACGCGCAAAAAACCTCCGCAAATTGAAGACAGCCCAATGCTTCGGCACCAATGATTCGAGCCGCCGCGGAGCTGGTTCTCCTTTTCAAAGTTTAGTTGAGTACAACCGCCGGAGCGAGGGTCCGCAGTCACTCCGAAAGCAAATTCACACGATTGTTACAGGCTATTCAGTTGGGATTCAGGGTTGGAACCGCACTCTGAAAGGGTACATTCCTGCTTTTGAAGAGACCCATCTACAGGAGACACTTTATGACTGCATTTCTTCGCCGACGCATCCTTTTTGTATTTTTGATCTGCATTGCCCTGGCTGGAGCGCTCAACGCCCAGTCGCAAAAGGGAACACTGAGCGGCCATGTAACCGACGCCTCTCAAGCCGTAATCCAGAATGCCAAAGTGGTGATAAATCCTGGCAACCTGACCACTACATCCGATTCTCTGGGCGACTTTGTATTGGCCGGCCTCGCTCCCGGCAGCTATACCGTGACCATCACTTCGATCGGTTTCAAGCCTTTGGACCAGACCGTTACCATCGCCGCCGGACAGACCGCGCCGCTCAATGCCGTGTTGCAGGTGGCATCGGGCGGCGAGCAGGTGGTGGTTTCAGCCGGCGCCGGGCAAACCATGTTGCAGGCGATCAACGAAGAAGTCAGCTCGCCTGACATTGTTAACGTGATGCCTGAAGCTGAGATCCTGTCCCTTCCCAACGCCAATGTTGCCGATGCGATTGGCCGCCTGCCGGGCGTCACCGTGCAGCGCGACGAGGGTGAGGCGGTCTACGTGCAGGTTCGCGGCCTCGATCCGCGCCTGACCAATACCACCATCGACGGCGTAACCATACCGTCGCCGGAGTCAAACGTGCGCCAGGTGCTGCTGGCCACCATTCCAGCGGACATGGTGCAATCGATCGAGCTGAACAAGACGCTCTCTGCCAATCAGGACGCGGACGGAATCGGCGGATCGGTGAACATGGTGACCAAGCTGGCCGGCGAATCGCCTACTTTTACTGCCGTTTCAACGCTGGGTTACTCGCCGATCATGAATGGGCGATACATGGGCCTGGCTGGCTTTACACTTGGCAAGCGATTTGGCGTTACCAAGCGTTGGGGCGCGATTGCCAGCGCCAGCTACGATTACAACGGGCGCGGATATAACGACATTGAACCGACCCCGGACCTGAACAACAATACGTTTACCGCGGCCCCTCCATACTACGACGACATCACCCTGCGCGAGTATCGTCAGCAACGCCTCCGCTGGGGCGGAACAACGGGCGTAGATTACAAGCTCAGTGACCACTCGAGCCTGGCGGCTCATGCCATCCTCACCGACTTCAAGGACTGGGGCGACAAGTGGACTTACACGGTCAACACGCTGGACAAACCCAGTTTCAAATACTCAATTCGGCATCCTGATTTCATGATTGGGAGTTTCTCGCTCGGCGGAAACCACATCTTCGCAAACAAGTGGTTCACGTGGGGCACGGCAGTTTCGCGCTCGCGCGAAGTCAACGCCGGTGGCAACCCGGGCGGCGCCTTCGATGCGAGCAAAGAGCTGAAAAGCTGGACCACCGCCAACTGTAATTTTGCTGGACTGCTGAACGGCGATCCGTATCGCCCGCAGTGGACGCCAGCGTGCATGGTGCCCAATACCACCTCTCCGGCGGACAACATTTACTCGCTCTCCAACTACACGCTGGACAACGTCAACACCAGTACGGGCGCGGCAATGCAATTGAACCTGCAGGAGTGGGGCGCGATGGGGTTCAACTATCATGTCGGCCAGCACTCCGCCACGCTGGAGTTCGGCGGCGAATTCCGCAATGCGCACAAGGGCCAGGATGCATATACGCCCACCTTCGATTACTGCCCCAACCCGAAGGCCGATCCAGGCTACCCGACCAGCGACCCGTGCAACTCTGCGAATACGAGCGTCAGTCCGGTCAGCTCAGAGTTGTTCGCCAGCGGTTTCATGGACCCGCACTACTACGATGGCACCTACCATATGGGAGAGGTGACGGACCACTATAAGGTCGACCATTACCTGGCTGAGAATCCAACCCTGCTGCCGCTCGACGTGCCGGCTACGCGCATTGGTTCGGATACTGCCAACTACAATCTGGTGGAACGTGTCACTGCGGGATACATTATGAACACCTTCAACCTGAACCGGCTGCGTCTGCAGATGGGACTGCGCCTGGAGGCGACCAACGATTCGGGGACCGGATACCTTGTGAATCCCAGCGCCGGGCCAAACGGCGACGGAATGGATAACAACGGGAACTGGATTGGAACGACTCCGATTACCAATTCGCAGTCTTATATCGATCCGCTGCCCAGCGTTCAGGCACGCTTTGCCTTTACTGACGCGACCGCCGTTCGAGCCGTCTATGCTCGCGGCATCTCGCGGCCGAACCAGTACGATTTGGTGCCATATGTCAATCCCACCGGTAATAACCCGGTGGTTGCCGACATTGGCAGCCCCACCGAGCTGCCCACCCATGCCAACAACTTCGATTTGCTTCTGGAGCAGGAGCTGAAACCCTTCGGCCTGATCCAGGCGGGGTTTTTCTATAAACAGTTGACCAACCCGATCGTTGCAGCCAACGTGCAATGCACGGGCGCGTGCACAGTATTTGCCACCCAGGGACAAGTCAATCTGGCAACGCAGGACATCAATGGCAGCAGCGCCGACGTGTGGGGATTTGAAGTTGGATTGCAACAGAAGTTCTCCAATCTGCCGGGCGGTTTCCGGGGCCTCGGACTGGTGGCCAACTACTCCTACAGCAACTCGCATATCAACGGGCTCCCCGACCGCCTCGACTCGCCTGCGTTGGTGGGTACGGCGCCTCAAGCCTTCAACCTTGAGCCGTCGTATGATCTGGGCCGCTACTTTATCCACATGGGCATGTCGTACAACGGCGCGAACATTTACGCCTACCAGTACTACTCAGCTTCAACCAATGCCGCCACCCTGCCAGGTGTGTGCAGCAATCTGAATCAAAGCAGTAACACTGCGCAACTCAATGGACCCGTCAACGGACCCTGCGGCGACAACTACTTCTACCCGCATTTCCAGGTGGACGCCCAGATGGGCGCGCGCTTGTACAAAGGCCTGCGGCTTCAGATAGAAGGCCTCGATCTCAATAACGAAGTCTTTGGCTTCTACAATGGCAGCCCGCAGTACATGACACAACGCGAGTACTACAAGCCCACCTACAGCGCGAGCCTGCGCTGGGATTCAGGGCGGGAACACTAGGACCGCACAGACCACGTTCGTTCAACGGCCGGCGCGAATGAGGGGCCTCTCGTTACGCCGGCCTGTTTTTTTGTGGATCGTTCTATTCGAGGAGTAATGCGATGCGTCGCCTCATGGTCCTGCTCAACGCGATTCTGATATTGACGGCCTGGGCGGGAACTCAGCCGTCTCCAGCCCAAAGCACTTCCGCGGGCGGCGATAAGCTGCAATACGTGATTTACCTGAGCCGGCACGGGGTGCGCTCGCCGACCGGCGATGCCAGCAAATTTCAGAGGTTCTCAGCTTCGGCGTGGCCGGAGTGGCCGGTGAAGCCCGGCTACTTGACGCAGCATGGCTACGACTTGATGAAGATATTCGGGACGTATGACCGCATCAAACTGGCGAACGAAGGGCTGCTCTCGCCAGCGGGCTGCGACGATGCCGCGCATGTGACGATTCTGGCCGACAGCGACCAGCGCACGCGCGAGACGGGCAAGGCGCTGGCTGAAGGATTGATGCCGGGATGCGGCGTGGAGACCCATGCCCTGGCCGAGGGGACCGACGATCCGTTGTTTCACGGGATGAGCGCGTCGGAGGCGCACCTCGATCCGGCGCTGGCGGTTGCGGCCATCGGAGGACGCATCGGCGGCGACCCGAACAGCCTGACCGAGGCTTTTCGGCCACAGTTGTCGGCGCTCGACAGGATTCTGGCTGGATGCGGAAAGGTCCCGGCTACGAATCCTGCGCGAACCTCTCTTTTCGATATTCCGGCTGTGTTGCAGCCCGGCAAGGGAGAACACGCGGCTGATTTTCACGGACCGCTCGGAACCGCTTCCACCGTGGCAGAGAATCTGCTGCTTGAGTACACGCAGGGGATGAGCGGAACCGATTTTGGGTGGGGGTGCGTGGATGAGGCTGGACTGCGCGAGGCCCTGGAACTGCATGAAGCCGAAGAGGACTATGCCGACCGGACCCAGGTAATCGCGCGGATGCATGCGGCGAACCTGCTGGACCTGATTTCGAAGGCGCTCGAACAGAGCGCGACCGGAAAGCCGGAAGCCGGCGCGGCGGGCAAGCCGGACGACAAGGTGCTGTTGCTGGTTGGCCACGACACCAACATTGCTACCGTGTCGGGAGTGCTGGGGCTGGACTGGATTATCGACGGACGCCGCAACGACACGCCGCCCGGCGGCGCGCTGATATTTGAGCTTTGGCGTGGGGCCGGCGGTGCATACACCATGCGGGTCTACTACACTGCTCAGACCCTGGACCAGATGAGGAATTCAACGCCGCTTACCGCAGCCAATCCGCCTGCGCTGGCTCCGGTTTTTGTGCCTGGGTGCGGCGCGCCGGCCGGACCAGTGGCCGTTGATTCGGCCTGCCCTCTTGACGGCTTCAGGGCGGTCTTGAAGCAGGCGGTCGAGCCCGCTTTGGTTCCCGCTCAGCCGTAACTCGAGCACGGGAATCGGCGGCATTGACGCCCGTCTGGCTCAATCCCTGATCCCCCTCTGTCGAACACCCCGGAAGGGGCCGCGGTCCGGTCCCGGCGTAAGTCCCGCATCCTAATCTGCGGCGTACGCAAATTTGCAACTATTTGCCTGCCTGCCGCGTCAATCTCCCTACGTGCGCGTCCACGATAGCTCAATGCGCAGCCCGTTGAAATATCTTGATTGCCGCGGATTCCTGGAGACGTAACCGTGCGATTCCAAGGCTTGGACATTCCTTGAGATTGACCGCTAAAGAGGCTGGCCGGATCACCGTGTTCAGGAGCCCTCTTTCGCGGTTTGATATGAAACAATGACTCTGACCAAATTGAGGTCCGTAACGGGGCACAAGAGAGAAACATGGACCAACCTTCGTCTGCTTCAAATCCAGCTGATTACCAATTCAATCACCCCAAAAAGCGCCGTCGCCATTGGTGGGTATGGGCCATCGTCCTGCTCGCCTTCGGCGGCCTGTTTTATTGGGTGATCAGGCAGCACAACGAAAGCCAGCAAGCGATGGCGGGGGGGGGTAAGGGCGGCCGCTTCGCCCAGGCCGGCCCCATACCGGTGACCTATGCCACCGCGACCAAGGGCAGCATCGGCGTGTATATCGACGCCATCGGCACGGTCACGCCCACTTACACTGACGAGCTCACCGCGCAGATCACCGGTGTAATCAACCAGGTGCACTATCGCGAGGGGCAATACGTGCGCAAGGGCGATCCGCTTATCGACATCGATGACCGGCCCTACGCGGCACAGCTTGAAGAGGCGCAGGGCGCGCTCGAACGCGACCAGAACCTGCTGGCCGAAGCGCAGATGGACCTGACGCGCTACCAGGAAGCATGGGCAAAGAACGCCATCCCGCGGCAGACACTCGAGGACCAGGAAAAACTGGTGCTCCAGGATCAGGGCACGGTGAAGAATGATGAAGGCACGGTGAAGTACGACCAGGTGCAGGTGGCGTACTGTCACATCACTTCCCCAATCGACGGGCGCGTGGGTCTGCGTCTGCTCGATCCCGGAAACCTGGTAACGGCCAACTCGACCACGCCGCTGGTTACGGTCACCCAGACTGCTCCGATCACGGTGATTTTCATTTTGCCCGAAGACAGCCTGCCGCAGGTGCTCCAGCAGATGCGCGGCGGCAAGGCACTGACCGTTACAGCCTATGACCGCACCCAGCAGACGCTGCTCGATACCGGCAAGCTGCTCACGGTCGACAACCTGATCGACACCACGACTGGAACGGTGAAGCTGCGCGCGTCGTTTGCCAACTCCAAGGGGCTTCTTTTCGGCAACCAGTTTGTGAATACGCGTTTGCTGGTGAAGACCCTCGAAAATCAAACCCTGCTGGCCTCTTCAGCAGTGCAGCACAACGGCGCCACGGATTTTGTATACGTGATTCAGAATCCCGAGCAGAAGAACGCCAAAGCGGTGATGACGAACGTAAAGGTCGGCATCTCCGACAACGGAAATTCAGTAATCCTCAAAGGCATTGCGCCGGGCACGGTAGTGGCGAACAGCAGCTTCCAAAAACTGGTGGATGGGTCACAGGTAAGTAAGTCAAATGTAGCGCTGCCCACAACCGGCACGACCGAGGAAGAAGCTCCATGAGCCCGTCGCGCCCATTTATTTTGCGGCCGGTTGCAACTTCACTCCTGATGGCCGCAATCCTGCTGGTGGGAATCGTATCTTTCACGCAGTTGCCGATTTCGGCGCTGCCCGAGGTTGACTATCCCACCATCCAGGTGCTGACTTTCTATCCCGGCGCCAGCCCCGACGTGATGGCCACGACCGTGACGGCTCCGCTGGAACGCCAGTTTGGAGAGATGCAGGGCCTGAGCCAGATGACCTCGACAAGCTCCGGCGGCGTGTCGGTGATCGTGTTGCAATTCAGCCTGTCGCTGGGCATGGATATTGCCGAAGAGGAAGTGCAGTCGGCCATCAACGGGGGCCAGTCGTTCCTGCCGTCCGACCTGCCTGTCCCGCCCGTCTACAACAAGACCAATCCGGCCGACGCGCCGATCCTGACCATGGCCATTACCTCAGACAGCATACCGCTGTCAGAGGTTGAAGACGATGTGGATACGCGTCTTGCGCCCAAGCTCTCGCAGTTATCCGGCGTGGGGCTGGTGAGCATCAGTGGCGGGCAAAAACCGGCAACGCGCATCCAGGTGAACCCGGTCCAGCTTTCCTCCTATGGCCTGAGCCTTGAGAACGTGCGCACGGCGCTGGTGCAGGCGAGCGTGAACTCGGCCAAGGGCAACTTCGATGGACCGCGCCAGGATTACCAGATCGACGCCAACGACCAGATCACCGACGCCAACGATTACAACAACGTCGTCATTTCCTATTCAAATGGCGCACCGGTGCTGGTTAAGGACGTGGCCAATGTTGTGAATGGGGTTGAGAACACGAAGCAGGCGGCATGGATGAACATGACGCCGGCGGTGATTCTCAACGTTCAAAGGCAGCCCGGCGCCAACACCATCAAGGTGGTCAACGCTATTCAACAAGTGCTGCCGCAGCTTGAAGCCAATCTGCCTGCTTCGATCAAGGTCACGCCGCTTACGGATATGACCACCAGCATCAACTCATCGGTGCACGATGTGTTTTTTGAGCTGATGCTCACCATCGGGCTCGTGATCCTGGTCATCTTTCTTTTTCTGCGCAGCCTGCGGGCCACCATCATACCCGCCGTCGCCGTGCCGCTCTCGCTCATCGGCACTCTTGCCGTGATGTACCTGCTGGGCTATTCGCTCGACAACCTTTCGCTGATGGCGCTGACTATTTCAACCGGCTTTGTGGTTGACGACGCGATTGTAATGATCGAGAACATCAGCCGCTACCTTGAAGAAGGCATGAAGCCGATCGACGCGGCGTTAAAGGGCGCGGAACAGATCGGTTTCACCATCATTTCGCTCACCGTGTCGCTGATTGCCGTGCTCATTCCGCTTCTGTTCATGAGCGACGTGGTGGGGCGTCTGTTCCGTGAATTCGCCGTCACGCTGGCAGTCACTATCTTGATTTCGGCTGTAGTTTCGCTGACGCTGACGCCCATGATGTGCTCGCGGATTCTGCGCCACGATGCCGAAGAAAAGCAGACCCGCTTCTACCGCTGGTCTGAAAGCATTTTCGACCGTATGATCGCGTTCTACGGGCGCACACTGCGGGTGGTGCTGCGCTACCAGACCATTACCCTGCTCATCGCCGCGGCCACGCTGGTGCTTACTGTTTTTCTCTACATCGTCATCCCCAAAGGATTCTTCCCGGTGCAGGATACGGGCGTGATCCAGGGTATTAAGCAGGCCGATCAGTCCATCTCATTTGCGGCCATGTCTGAGAAGCAGAAGGAACTAGCCAAAATCATTCTTGATGACCCAGCCGTTGAGAGCCTGTCATCGTTCATCGGGGCCGACGGCATCAACACCACGCTGAACAGCGGCCGAATCTCGATCAACCTGAAGCCGCTCGAAGACCGGCACCATACGACCGCTTCAGACGTGATCAGACGGCTGCAAGGCAACCTTGCCCAGGTGCAGGGGGTTCATCTTTACATGCAGCCCGTGCAGGACATCACGGTTGACGATCGAGTGAGCCGCACGCAGTATCAATACACGCTTGAAGATCCAGACACCGATGAGCTGAACGAGTGGACCGACAAGTTTGTTGCGCAACTGAAGAAGCTGCCCGAGCTTGAAGACGTGGCTACAGATCAGCAAACCGGCGCCAAGGCCGTGCAGCTTGAGATCGATCGCGTGACCGCATCGCGGCTGGGCATTGCGCCAACCACCATCGACAGCACTCTCTACGATGCCTACGGCCAGCGCGAAATCAACACCCTCTACACGCAGCTCAATCAGTATCACGTGATTCTTGAGACCGCTCCGCAATGGCAGCAGAATCCCAAGAACCTGGGCGATCTGTACATGCAGTCGAGCGCTTCGTCAGGAGCCAGCGGCGCAGGCGCGGTAAACTCGTACTCCTCTTCAGCCTCGGCCGCGGCCGGTTCCAACGCTCTCACCAGCTCGGTTAAATACACGCCATCCTCTGAAGTGCTCAGCGCTCCCTCCACGGTGCTTGCCGGCACCACGGCCGGACAGACTCCCAATACCACCGTCGCTTCAGTGGGAGCGAATGCAATTCCTCTCAGCGCTTTCACGCACGCGTCCCATATCACCGAGGCGCTGTCAATTAATCACCAGGGACAGTTCCCGTCGGTTACGGTTTCGTTCAACCTGGCGTCGAATGCATCGCTGGGCACGGCCATCACAAAGATCGAGGATGCGGCCAAGAAGCTCAACTTCCCTCCCAGCCTGCAATCCGATTTTCAGGGCACCGCGGCATCCTTCCACAACTCGCTTTCCAATGAAGCGCTGCTGATCCTGGCGGCGCTGGTCACGGTTTACATCGTGCTTGGCGTACTCTACGAAAGCTTTATTCACCCCATCACAATTCTCTCCACGCTGCCGTCGGCGGGCGTGGGCGCGCTGCTGGCGCTCATGCTCTTCAGGCAGGATTTGAGCGTGGTGGCCATTATCGGCATCATTTTGCTGATCGGTATTGTGAAGAAGAACGGCATCATGATTGTGGACTTTGCGCTGGAGGCCGAGCGCGAGCACGGCAAAGATTCCACCGAGGCCATCTATGAGGCCAGTCTGCTGCGCTTCAGGCCAATCATGATGACCACCATGGCCGCGTTGCTGGCCGGTATTCCGCTGGCTATGGGCACCGGATACGGCTCGGAGCTGCGGCGGCCGCTGGGCATCGCCATGGTGGGTGGGTTGCTGTTGAGCCAGGTGCTTACCTTTTACACCACGCCGGTGATCTACATCTTCTTCGATCGCCTGGCGCTGCGAATCACCGGGCGCAAAGCCTCCGGCGGCCACGACAAGACAGCACCGCAGCCGGGTACGGAGACTGCATGAGTCTATCGTCCCCATTCATCCGACGACCGGTCGGCACCACGCTGCTGACCATTGCCGTAGGACTGGCCGGCGCAATCGCCTTCACAGTGTTGCCAGTAGCCCCGCTGCCGCAGGTGGACTTTCCTACCATCAGCGTGAGCGCCAGCCTGCCCGGCGCTAGCGCGCAGATCATGGCAGCATCGGTGGCCACGCCGCTGGAGCGGCAGTTCAGCCACATTGCCGGCATCACTGAAATGACCTCGTCGAGTTCGCTGGGCTCAACCAGCGTGACCATGCAGTTCGACCTCAGCCGTAACATCGACGGCGCGGCACGCGACGTTCAGGCAGCCATCAATGCGGCGCGCACCTATCTGCCCACCAATCTGCCCTCGAACCCTTCCTATCGCAAGATCAACCCGGCCGACTCTCCGATCATGATTGTGGGCCTGACATCTGACAAATACGACGTAACCAACCTCTACGACCTGGCATCGACCATCCTGGTGCAGAAGCTCTCGCAGATCCAGGGCGTAGGGCAGGTTTTTGCCGGCGGCGGCGCTGCGCCGTCCGTGAGAGTCGAGATCAATCCCAAACAACTCGAGAGCTTCGGCCTGACACTGGGCAACGTGCAATCGGTGCTCAGCCTGCAAAACTCCGACTCGCCGCGCGGACAGCTTTCCGACAACGGCGTCACCGAAGACATTATTACCAACGACCAGATTTCGCACGCCGAAGAATATCGGCCCCTGGTGGTGGGGTACCACAACGGCGCCGCGGTGCGGCTTGAAGACGTCGCCGACGTAATCGACTCCACGCAGAATCTCCGCACTGCGGGCTATATGGACGGCCACCACGCGGTAGTCGTCATCATCTTCCGCCAGCCCGGCGCCAACATTATCCAGACCGTGGACCGTGTGAAATCGCAATTGCCGTTCCTTCTGGCCGTGCTTCCCAGCGGAATCAAGACCACGATCGTCCTCGATCGGACCACCACGATTCGGGCGTCGGTGTCGACCGTGGAGAAGACGCTGATCGGCTCTATCGTCCTCGTGGTGCTGGTGGTTTTCATCTTCCTGCGCAGCGTGCGCTCCACGCTCATTCCCGCTGTGGCTGTGCCTATTTCGCTTATCGGCACCTGCGCGATCATGTACCTGTTCGGCTTCTCGCTCGACAACCTTTCGCTCATGGCGCTCACCATCGCTACGGGCTTTGTGGTTGACGACGCCATCGTGGTGATGGAGAACATTACGCGCCATCTCGAGGCCGGCATGGAGCCCGTTGCGGCGGCCCTGAAGGGCGCACAGGAGATAGGATTCACCGTATTTTCAATCAGCATGTCGCTGATTGCCGTGTTTATTCCCATCCTCATGATGGGCGGAATTGTCGGCCGTCTCTTTCGCGAATTTGCCATCACGCTTTCAGCGGCCATTCTGATTTCGATGGTGATTTCGCTAACCACCACCCCCTGCATGTGCGCTCACCTGCTGCGGAAACACGAGGAGGGGAAAAAAGAGAACATCTTTGCACGCACCAGCGAATCGGCGTTCAATGGGCTGCTGTGGATTTACCGCAAATCGCTGCTTTGGGTGCTCGATAACCCGGTACTCATGCTGATTGTGTTTTTGCTCACGGTGGCGCTGAACGTCGTAGTAATGTACAGAATTCCAAAAGGGTTCTTCCCGCAGCAGGACACCGGCCTGATGATGGGCATGATCCAGGGGCCGCAGGACGCTTCGTTTCCGTTGATGAACTTCTCTCTTCAAAGGATCGAGCAGACTTTAATGGCAGACCCCGCCATCGGTCATATCAATGGCTTCACGGGCGGCGGCGGCTTCGGCGGCGGCGCGGCTAATTCAGGCAATGTTTTTGTGGCGCTCAAACCGCTGGGTAACCAGTGCAAGGAATCGCTGACGTGCCCCGTTCGCCAGGCCTCGGCGATGGATGTGATCAATCGCACCCGGCCCAAACTGAACAAGCTGCCCGCGGCATCAATATTTATGCAGCCGGTGCAGGACCTTCGCATTGGCGGGCGCTCCAGCGCGGCCCTCTATCAGTACACTGTCCAGAGCGACAGCGTTCCCCAGCTCGCGCACTGGGGGCCTATTCTGCTTGAGCAGATGAAGAAGCTGCCCGGCTTGCAGGATGTGAACACCGACCAGCAGAACGGCGGCCTCGATGAGTTGATTAACTACGACCGCACCACCGCCGCGCGCCTTGGCCAGACCTCGCAATCGCTCGATTCGGCCCTTTACTCGGCATTCGGCCAATCTGAAGTTTCGGTAATTTACACGCCGCTCAACCAGTACTACGTCGTCATGGAAGTTGCGCCGCAATACTGGCAGGATCCCAATGCGCTGAAGAACATCTACATCGCGCCTGGCGCGTCGTCGAGTACCGCATCTTCACCCACGGCGGGGATCAACCAGATTTCGCCGCTGATGAGCGTGATGAAAGCGGCATCGAATACAACACCGCTGCAGGTGAACCATACCTCATTGTTCCCGTCGGTGACGCTTTCATTCAATTTGGCGAACGGCATGTCGCTCTCCGACGCCACGCGCGAAGTTACCGAGATGGAACAGCGGCTGGGCATGCCCGGAACAATGAAAGGATTCTTTGCTGGAACGGCGCAAGCCTATCAGGACTCGCTGGCCACCGAAAAATACCTCATCATCACGGCGCTGCTTGCGGTGTTTATCGTGCTCGGCATACTGTATGAGAGCCTGGTTCATCCCATTACCATTATTTCAACCCTGCCCTCGGCCAGCGTCGGCGCAATGCTGGCGCTCATGCTTTTCAAGATGGACCTGAACGTGATCTCCATCATCGGCATCATCCTGCTCATCGGCATTGTGAAAAAGAATGCGATCATGATGATCGATTTTGCGCTGCAGGCCGAACGCAACGAGGGCATGAATACCCGCGACTCAATATTTGAAGCCTGCATGCTGCGCTTCCGGCCCATTCTCATGACCACTTTTTCAGCCATCATGGGCGCGCTGCCGCTGGCCTTTGGAAAAGGCACCGGGTACGAGTTGCGCCAGCCGCTGGGCATCACGATTGTGGGCGGCCTGATGCTCAGCCAGGCGCTCACGCTCTACACCACACCGGTAATTTACCTGTTGATGGACCGGATGCGCCATTGGGCACTGGGCCGCGAACGCGACTCGCTGCCCGCGACGGCCGAAGGAGCTGCGTCGTAAAGATGAGGAAGATGACCATGCCTGATTTGAGAACTCGAGTCCCGTTTGCACTGTCAGCCGCGGCGTTTGGATTGCTGGCGCTGGTTGCGGGCTGCCACGTCGGCCCGCCTTATCATCCTCCCGCTCCGCCGGCCGTTACCGCGCCTAACTACAAGGAGTCGACGGTCAACTTCCAGGACCAGCCCGGATGGAAAGTCGCCAGCCCGCAGGACGCCATGATTCGCGGCAAATGGTGGGAAATCTTCAACGAACCCGAACTCAATACGCTTGAAGAACAGCTCAACATCAACAACCAGAACCTGAAGCAGTATTTCCAGAACTACATGGCAGCCCGTGCAGAGATTGCCGAAGCGCGCAGCCAGTACTGGCCGCAGATCACCGCCGGGCCGAGTTGGAGCCGCTCGCGCAGCTCCAGTAATCTTACACACTCTTCGCAAGCCAATACGGGATCAACGTCGTCGATCTGGTCGGCGCCGCTCGATGTGTCATGGACCCCCGACCTGTGGGGCAAGATCAGGAATGAAGTGCGCGAGGCGCAGTACGCAGCCCAGGCAAGCGAAGCCGACCTTGAATTGGAAAAGCTGACCGAGCAATCGAGCCTGGCCGAATACTACTTTGAAATTCGCGGGCAGGACATGCTGCAGAAGATTTTGAATGACACGGTAGCGGCCGACCAGAAAGCTCTGGACGCAAATCAGGGCGCCTACGACGCCGGCACCGGCGACTACATTTCAGTTGTTGAAGCCAGGAGCACCCTTCAAGCCGCACAGGCTGCGGCAGTGAACGTGGGCCTGCTCCGCGCGCAGTATGAACACGCCATCGCGGTGCTGCTGGGCAAGATTCCCACTGATTTCTCGATTCCGGTCAAGCCCATGGTTTACGCGGCGCCGGCGATTCCCACCGGCGTTCCCTCTCAACTTGTCGAACGGCGGCCCGACATTGCCGCCGCCGAACGCACGCTGGCCGGGGCCAATGCAACCATCGGCATTGGATATGGCGCGTTTTTCCCGCAGGTCACAATTTCTGCCAGCGGAGGATTTGAGTCCTCGACTCTCAAGCATCTGTTCGACTGGCCGAGCCGCTTCTGGTCGATCGGGCCGTCGGCTTCGCAGGTTATCTTTGACGGTGGCCTGTACCGCGCCGAGCTGCACCAGTACACGGCCACGTACAATGCGGACCTCGCCACTTACCGTCAGAGCGTGCTCACAGCGTTCCAGCAGGTCGAGGACTCGCTGGTTGCCACGCGAGTTTATTCGCAGCAGATTCTCGACGAACAGGAAGCGATGAAGTCGGCCCAGCAGTATCTCGATCTGGAAACCCAGCGCTACAACTCCGGCGTCGACCCCTATATCGATGTGGTTACAGCGCAGACGACAGTGCTCGGCGATCAGCAGTCACTGAATACGCTCCAGGTTGAAGAGATGATGTCGGCGGTTCAGCTGGTGCAGGCATTGGGCGGAGGATGGGATCGCAGCCAATTGCCGACCCCAGCGCAAGCGGGCGCGAAGGTGCCCAGCAGCGATTACAAGCTGCAGCAGTAAAGACAGTGAACGGTGGTCAGTGGTCAGAGACGCGGCTGAACAGTAAAAAAAGTGAACGAGTGAAATCAGGGCGCGCCAATGCGGCGCATCTTTCATCGCGGAATCACAGCAGCCGTGACAGGGCGAGCCGACTCCCCGACCTGCTGACTCGCTCGCGGGAGCGTTACTGCGACATCCGATAGCAGATATTCTCGCCGTCGAGCTTGTACTCGGCTGAGCACACGTCGCCGCCGCAGATCATCATCTCTCCGCAATAAAGCTGTCGGCGGGTAATCAGCCCGAGCGTTCCGCAACGTGGGCACGACATCACGGCCACGTAAGGGTTCTGCGCCTGGCCAAGCTTGGATTGGTTTTCAAGCATGAAAACCGTTCCGGGGTCCATTCTTTCGGGGATCCATTCTTCAAGGAACTGCAAGTCGGCTGTCATACATCCCTCCACCTGGATTGATGTAACCAGACCGTACCGAATGATTCGGGCCGGTCGTCTTCTTGCAACAGCAGCTACGAATGGAGAGGGGTATTGCTTCCCTCTGTTGGAAATCAAGTCTTGCTGTTTCGACCGCCGCTCGTCAATCGAAATCTTTACCGGCTATTATCGAGCGGGATTCCTTCAATTAATCTTCACAAATCGGTTAGACGCAAAAAACTCGTGAACAGTTATTTCGAGGCCTGCATACCCTCGCGCGAATGGGTGTGCGCAAAGTCGTCAATGGCCCTGTAGGTCTCCTGGTTGCGGCGAATGGCCTCTACATACTCGCGGGTCTGCGTGAACGGAATCGACTCAACAAACTCATCGATGCCATGATAAGGCCCTGCGGACTGCCAGTCGGCGACGCGATTGTCGCCTGCGTTGTAAGCCGCAAGCGCGTATTCCTCCACGCCGCCGAAACGATCGAGCATCTGACGCAAATATCGGGTGCCCAGGCGGATGTTGGTATCGGGATCGAGCAGCTGGAAGGTCTGAAAGTGGGTGAGGCCTTCTTCGCGCGCCATGGCCTTGCCCACCACGGGCAGCAGTTGCATAAGCCCATAAGCATTTGCGTATGAAATCACCGCTGGGTCAAACTCCGACTCCTGGCGAATTAACGAGGCCACCAGGTAAGGATCGAGATTGTTCTTCGCGGATTCGGCCTTGATTGTTTCCCAGTAAGGCTCCGGATAGAGAATGTGCCAGTAGGCCAGCGGGATTGAGTCGATGGACGCGGTTGAGGCATACGGCAGGGCTCTCTTGAGCGCGCGCAAGGCGCGATAGTTCTCACCGTAACTGGCGTAGATCTGCGCCTCGGCCAGCGCGCTCCACGAAGCGGAATCGGGATCGGCCTTGATCTCGTCGGCGATGTACTCGTTGAGCCCGGCATTGGCCAGCAGCCGCGCCTTGGCCAGGTGCGGGCTGTCGACTGGAAATGAATCCACCAGCTTGGGCTGGGGAAGCGGCTGGAACTTGTCGAGCTGTGGCTCGGTGGCCGGAGTCAACTTGCCGAGCGCCGTCAGCCGATCGCGCGCCATCTGCGCATAAAAATAGTGCTGATAGGCGCGGACGATGGCGCGGTAATTGGCAGCGGCGCGCGCAGGCTCATGATCTTCTGACTCGTAGAGGCGGCCGCGCCAGTAGAGTGCTGAAACGGTTTCGGGAGCAGTCGGATAGAGCTTGATCTGCTCGTCGAAGATGCGCGCCGCCTCAGCAAACAGACCCTGGCGGTAGCTCAGCCAACCCGCGCGCCAATGGGCCGCCGGCGCGTTCCTGCTGTCGGCGAAATGCGCGGCCAGGTAGCCGTAGTACTCAACGGCGCGGGGATAATCGCGCTTGAGCATGTACATATTGCCCGCTGAGAACAGCGCCTCTTCAAGCCACGTGCTGCGCGGAAAGCGCGTCTCCATCTCGGTGACAATGCCTTGCTGGGCGGTTTCGTCGTCGCGTTCGCGTGCGAGTTCCATCAGCAGGTCGAGCCGCCGCGCGCCGTTCTCATCGTCGCTGTCGGGCAGCGCTTCAACTTCAGCGGTAGTCAGGTGTTTCAGCTTAAACTCGCATGCGGCCTCAGCCACGGCAAAGCCGTTGCGGTCCTCGGCGCTCACCTCGGCCGAGCGCGAAAGCACGCGGTACTGTTCGAGCGCGTCTCCATAACGCCCCGCGTTGTAATAGGCGTCGCCCAGACTGCGCAGGTCGGCCATGGTCAGCGTGGATTCGGCGCCCACCTGCGTCAACCGCGCCCGCGCAATCTGCGCCTCAGGGCTCAACGGAAACTGAAGCAGCACTTTCTTAAAGTCGGCGATTGCGGCATCTTTCTCGTTGAGCGCGTACGCAACCTGCCCTGTCGCAAGCTGGTAGGCCGAACGATCCGCGGCGCCGGTGTCGTGCGCCTTTTCAAGGACCGCCCGCGCAGCAGCAGGGTTGTTCAGCGAAAGAAGAACGTTGGCTTCGACTTCGGGCTCACTGTCAACAAAAATGCTGTCGGGATATCGGTCGGCAAAACCCTTCAGCTGGGCCTCCGCCGCGGTATCGTCCCCGGCCGAGTGGCTGGCCTCGGCGCCCAGAAAGTCGTCGTAATCCGCCAGTTCCTGCCCACTCTTGCGCGCCAGCTTCAGGTTCGACAATGCCTCGGGATAGCGCTTATCGAGCAAATAGGCGTGGCCCAGTGCGAGATACGCGGCAGCTGCGGCCTCGCCGGTGTGACTATGCGCATAGGCGGTTACGCCTTCATAGGCCTGCGGCGTGCGCATCAGGGCAAGCTGCTGGGCCATGGGACGCAGCTCGGTTGAAGCAACAAAGGCCTGGTGGATGCGCGCGGTATGTGCCAGGCGCGCCGCTCGGCTGCCGCGTTGCACAGGCCGGCGATGCGGCGAAGTCCTGGCAGCGGTCTTTTTGGGGGCTGTGTGCTTGTGTGCAGTGCCCGGACGAGGTTTGCTCGCTGCACCGGGTGTGGAGTTGGACGGTTCCTTCCTGGTCTTCGCATCCGTGGTTGAACTTGTCTGGGCCAGCGCCGGCTCAATCGCCATCAGCGCGCACAAAACCAAAGCCAGGGTATTCCACGACCAACGAAAGACTGCGGGGAAGAAAGGTACAGGATTGAGTTTTAGCAGGCGCCCGCCCTTCATATATTTACTCTATGCTTCCACCCGCCCGTTCCCAATTCCTCTTTGGTATGCGCAGGCGCAATCAGGTACCAGTCGGGTTACGGTTTAGACTTGGGGCCTGGCTCATCGCAATCGGAGCCATTGGGCTCCGTGCCTCGATTGTGCCCCGGCTTGGTTCCTCCTACCCCTATTCGATACACTCTATTCAATCGGTTCGTTCGAGAAGCCTGAAAGCCCCGGCCCCCGAAAGTCCCCAAAACCGTCTTTGAACCAGTCAGCGAAGTGATTTTGCGACCAGTGGCTATGTCGACCATCCAATCAATTGCGGGAGAAAACGAGCAGCACCCCGATGTGGGCCTGGTAGAGCGGGTCCGCGCGGGTGATGTTTCGGCCTACGATACGCTGGTGCGCAAGTACGAGCGGCAGGTCTTCAGGATTGCGCAGCACATTACGCAAAACCGCGAAGACGCCGAAGACGTGGTGCAGGATGCGTTTCTTAAGGCGTATGAAAAGCTGGATCAGTTCCAGGGAAACTCGAAGTTTTACACATGGCTGGTGAGAATCGCGGTCAACAAAAGCCTGATGCGTTTGCGCAAGCGGCGCACCGGCAGGATGGTCTCGATCGACGAGGATCTGGAGACCGAAGAGGGATCAGTTCCCCGCGACTTGGCGGACTGGGCGCCCGATCCGGAGCAGAACTATACACAGTCCGAGCTGGGCGAGATTCTGCGCAAGACGATTCAGGGCTTGCCGCAGGGTTTTCGTGTAGTCTTCGCCCTGCGCGACGTGGAAGGACTATCGACGGAAGAGACTGCGGAGACGCTGGGATTGAGCATTCCGGCGGTCAAGTCGCGGCTCTTGCGGGCCAGGCTTCAGTTGCGCGAGCGGCTGAGCCGTTATTTCAAGCGCAAGGCGGCGCCGGCTGGCGATGGGCCAGCGGTTGCTCCGCAAACGGGGAGTTGAGACGTGACCTGCACTGAATTTATTTCTCTTCTCGACGACCTGATCGACGACAGCGTCACGGAGCACATGCGCGCCGATCTCCAGGCTCATCTCAAGGACTGCGAACACTGCGAAGTCACTCTCAACACCACCCGCAAGACCATCCAGATCTACCGCTCCCACGAAATCTACGATCTCCCCATCGATCTTCGCGAGCGGTTGCACGCGGCCATCATGGCGCGGTGCAAGCGGGGCTGCTGAAAAAGCAGCTTCTACGCCCAGGCATCAGGCCGCCCGCCAGCTAACCTGAATTCTTCCCAAACCTGCACACGTTAACCCTGGGTATCGTTGCCCGGTTTCGTTGCTCGATTTCGTTGCTCGGTTTGCGCTTCGTTGCAGCCCTGAACCCTTGCATGTCAAGACAACTAAAAAAGATCGGATTCAATCGTGTTGAATAGAAAGAGCTTAGTCTGGATCAATTTTGCGGCGAATTAATCACGGCAGGCGCACAATTGCAGTCGAATGGTCAGAAAACATGAAAAAGATCGCCATCATGGTTAACCGCAGCGCCTGCCGAACCGCAGGCTCGAAATCAAACTCATTCAAACAAAGCCTTTTTTTCTGTGAAGCTGTGAAGCCCCGGTCATTAGAATCAATCGTTTGGCGGTACCTCCGTCACAGTTTCACACTTCCAGCCCCAAAAAGCTCTGAGGGAATCGATGCCTCCTTTGAAATATGCGATTACGCCCCGTCGCCAAACACATCCGGCACATCGATGCCCAGCGCGGTTGCCAGGTCGTGCTGGTGATTCTGCTCCTGGGTAATGATGGTCCGTAACAGCTCGGCCAGGCCATAATGCGACACTGCCTCAGCCTGCTTAACGCGCATCCTGTAGTTCTTGATGGTCACGGTCTCGTTGTCGAGATCGAACTGGAGCATGTCTTCGGGCTTTTCGCTTAGCTTCACAGTCTTGGGGGTCGCAGTTGGCATGCCGCCAAGGTAGTCGATCTGGTCGGCGAGGATCATGGCGTGCTGCAGTTCCTCGGTCGCGTGCAGCTTGAGCTCGGCGGCAATATTCATCCATTTGGCGCCCTTGAGCACATTGCTGTAGACCGTGTATCCAATGATCGCCTGATACTCACGGGCCAGGTCCTCGTTCAAGTCTTCGATGAGCTTCTTGACCGCACCTTGATGCTGCGGGTCCTTCTTTTTCGCTTTTTCCTTTTCGGTCATGCTTGGTTCCCTCTCTCTGGCAATTGGCAATACGGGTACTTAGATGCCGGGAGATAGGCAACGCGCCGCGAGCTTTCAGCCTTCTGCTCTCAGCTTTCAGCTTGAAAAACCGTGGTCGACTGTCAAACAGCGCGCATGGCAAGATTCCGCCCCCACCGGCGCTTCCTTTGATCCCGCCGCCGCAACTTTCCCCGCCAACCTGCGTCTTGTCCTTTAGTAAGCTTGTCCTTAAGTAAGATTGAACCGACGGTTAGTCGGGAAGAAAACTACGTCGCCGCCGTTCTCTTTCCTCGTATGCGTCTTTCCACGCTGGAGTTTGTCGAATGGAATCAGTGAAAAGCGCCCTGGCCTTGCTCTTGTGCGCCACCATCGCGGCGCCTCCGACCGGCTACGGACAGTCGCCCAGCGCGCCTGACGACACCGTACCAGCCAAAACTCAGCACCGGCCTGCCTACCAGGCGGGACAGCTCAAAGGCGACGAGCGGATTTTGCAGGCGCTGAACCGCTTCACATTCGGGCCGCGGCCAGGCGACCTTGAAGCGGTTCGCGCCATGGGTCTGGACGCATGGTTTGAGCAGCAGCTTCACCCGCAGACGCTCGACCACACCGCGCTCAACGAGCGGCTGGCGCAGTACCCCGCCATGCAATGGAGCGTCCCCGATCTGCTCTATCGCGTGCCTTCAGGCGCAATCATCCGCCAGGCCATTGCCGGCAAAATCGATATCCCCCAGCACGGCACCCTGCACGCCGTGTACGTGGACCAGATGTATCGCCAGCAGGAGAAAAAGGCCGAAAAGGCGCAGCAGACGACCGCCCAGGCAGTACCTGCACCGGCCCAGATGGCCAGCGGCCAGGCGCCGACCATGGACGGCGGCTCTGCCGGCAACTCGATGGCAGCGAGCACGCCAGCCATGAATTCTGAAATGACCAAGGCCGCCGCTCTCGATTCCGCGACTGCGGCCGCTGCCGACGCCCTTTCGCAGCCGGATTTTCCGCCCTTCGCCAGCATTGAGGCATTGGCCCCTCACGAGCGGGTTGCGCAACTCCAGCAGATGCAACCGGCTGAGTTCGACTCTTTCATGCATTCGTTGAAGGGCCAGCAACGCAACCAGCTCACCGCCGACATGACTCCCGACCTGCGCGAGGCCGTTGAAGACCTCGAGAACCCACAGCGCATGGTTGCCCAGGAACTGATGGCCGAGCGGCTCACGCGCGACATCTACTCCAGCGCGCAGTTGCAGGAGGTGATGACCGACTTCTGGCTCAATCACTTCAATATCTATCTGCGCAAAAACGATGAGACTCCTTATTACCTGGTGAGTTATGCGCGCGACACCGTAAGGCCCAATGCGATGGGCAAGTTTGAAGATCTGCTTGAGGCGGTTGCGCACAGCCCGGCCATGATGCTGTATCTCGATAATTCAGAGAGCATGGGCCCCGACTCGCTGGCTGCCGAGCACGCCAAGATGCAGCAGTCGCGGAATCCCGGGAAGAAAAAGGTCGACGAGGGACTGAATGAAAACTACGCCCGCGAGCTGATGGAGCTGCACACGCTGGGCGTGAATGGCGGCTACACGCAGGCCGACGTAACCCAGGTGGCGCGCATTCTTACCGGCTGGACAGTGACTCAGCCGCAGCGCGGCGGCGGCTTTGAGTTCAACGAAAATCGCCACGAGCCAGGCACGAAAAAGGTGATGGGCACAAAGTTCAAGGATGACGGCGAGCGTGAGGGCGAAGCGCTGCTGCACTTCCTGGTCACGCGGCCGGCAACCGCGCAGTTCATTTCACGCCAGCTAGCCATCCGCTTTGTGAGCGACGATCCGCCGCAATCGCTGGTTGACCGCATGGCCCGCACCTATATGTCGACCGGCGGCGATATCTCCGCAATACTGCGCACGCTCTTCCGCTCGCCCGAGTTCTGGGCCGCAAGCGACTATCGCTCCAAGGTAAAAACTCCGCTTGAATTCGTGGTGTCGGCAGTGCGGGCATCGAATGCCGACGTTGAGAACTTTCAGCCGATCGAGAATGCGCTGCACCAGATGGGCATGCAGCTTTACGGTTGCATTCCGCCCACGGGTTACAAGTGGGTGGCCAGCGAGTGGGTTTCTACCAGCGCTCTTGTTGACCGCATGAACTTTGCTTTGAACCTGGCTGCAAACCGGCTGCCGGGAGTAAGAGTAAGCTGGAGCAATCAGCCAGCCGATGTGAACGTCGGGCTAACCAGCGACTCCGCCCCCGATGCGCAGGCAGCGCCCATACCAACTCTCGATCAGGAAGAAACGCGCCTCGAGCCGATGATTGTGGCGGGAGGAGTAGGTGAGCAGACGCGGACCGCTGCGCTCTCTCAATTTGATTCGCAGTCGGCGCAAGGCTCGTTCACGGTGTACCCGGTTTCAGCCGAGGCTAAGCCGCGCAACGCTCCCCGCCCTGCCAACGCGCTGGAGCGGCAAGATGAAGTGCTGGCAGGATTGTTGATAGGCTCGCCTGAGTTTCAACGGCGCTGAAGTGCCGAGGGGCTAGGCGCCTAGGCACTAGGGAATAAGGACTTGGAACTGACAACTGATCACTGACCACTGATCACTGTTTTTGAGGAGCTTCACATGAACCGGAGATTTTTCCTGCACAAGGGCGCGCTGGCGGTAGCGGGCACGGCCGCTATTCCCAGCTTTATGGTTCGTTCGGTGCTGGCTGAGGCTGCACCTGCGCCTGGCCAGCGGCTGGTGGTCATCTTTCAGCGGGGCGCGGCCGACGGGCTCAACGTCGTGGTTCCCTATCGCGAAAAGAACTACTACTCCATGCGGCCCACCATCGCTATTCCGCAAAATCAGGTGATCGATCTCGATGGATTCTTCGGTCTGCATCCATCACTTGCGTCGTTCAAGCCGCTATACGATCAGGGCCATCTCGCCATCATTCACGCCTGCGGCTCGCCCGATATGTCGCGCTCGCACTTTGATGCGCAGGACTACATGGAGTCGGGAACGCCGGGCGTGAAAGGCACCGACGATGGATGGCTGAACCGCGCCTTGCAGGCTGAAGATCTGCTGCACCGCTGCGAGGGAACCTGCGAGCACTCTGCATTCCGCGCGCTGGCGCTTGGAACCGATGTTCCCTTGACGCTTGCCGGCCGCGTGTCCGCGATCGCGCTCAACAACGTGAACGGTTTCAATGTAGCCGGCAAAGGTCCAACCCCTTCACCGGCCGCCAATGCATTTCAGGCCATGTATGCCGATTCGGGCGACCAGATCTTCCATGCTGCCGGCGACGAGACCTTTGAAGCAGTCCGCATGCTGCGCGCCGCAAACCCCGCGCAGTATCAGCCGGCCAATGGCGCCAACTATCCCAATAACGACTTTGGCAACAGCATGAAGCAGATTGCGCAACTGCTGAAGGCCAACCTGGGTGTTGAAGCGGCATTCACCGATGTGAGCGGCTGGGACACGCATCAGAACCAGGGCGGCGTCAATGGCCAGCTCGCCAACCGGCTTAGCGACTTCTCGCAAAGCATCGCGGCCTTCTGGCTCGACATGGGTGACTCGGCGGAGAACATCACGCTGGTCACCATGTCGGAGTTTGGCCGCACCGCGCACGAGAACGGCACCGGCGGCACCGACCACGGCCACGCCAACGCTATGTTTGTGCTGGGCGGACGCGTGAAGGGCGGCAAGGTCTACGGTAAATGGCCGGGACTGTCGAACGAGCAGCTCAACCAGGGCCGCGACCTGGCACTCACCACCGATTACCGCGCCGTGCTGGGCGAAGTAGTCACCAACACCATCGGCACCCGAGATCTCGATAAGATTTTTCCTGGCGCGAGCCTGGACCCCGCACGCTTTCTGCGGCTGGTGTAACCTGCTGTATCTGAAGGTCGCATCAAGAATGGCCTGTCATCCTGAGCGAAGATTGACGCGTATATTGCGCCCATCGCAGTCGAAGGACCTGCATTTGCTTCTCAACTAACTTCAGATTCACAACCGAGGAGCGAGCACGGCAATTGCCGGCTTCACTCATTCAAAACCCGGCGAAGAATATAATTCAGGGCATTCCATGTTTCAGAAAAAAGGCCCTCCCATGAATTCGCGCCCTCATATTTTTTCCGCCGTCGCAATCCTCGCTGCCGCTGCATTCGCTCACAGCCAGTCCGCTCCAGCAACACCTGCAGCCACTCCCGCGCCTGCTGTGGTGGTTGTGCCCACTGAGGCTCCGCCATCGCCGAATGCAGCCCCGCCGGGCGCGGCAACACAACCGGCCAACACTCATCCCGAATTCGATGTGGCGACGGTAAAGCCTGCGGCGACCCCGGATTTCCAGCGCATGGCGGCTGACATGCAGGCCGGCAAGACGCCGCGTTTCGGACCGCACGTGGATACTGCGCGCGCCGAGTTTATTTACATGTCGCTCAAAGACCTCATCGTCTATGCGTATTCCGTCAAGCCCTACCAGATCGACGGACCGTCGTGGCTGGGCGATCAGCGCTTCGACATTCAAGCCACCATCCCCGATGGCATTGCGAAAGACCAGGCCCCCGCAATGCTGCAGAACCTGCTCGCGCAGCGCTTCAAGCTGACCGTGCATCGCGACAAAGAAGAGCACAAAGTGCTGGCCCTGGTGGTGGGCAAAGGCGGTCCCAAACTGAAGGAGTCGCCAGCTCCGGCGCCAGTTGATGACAACGCCCCGCTCAAGCCGGACGAGACCAAGATCGCCACCGAAGAAGGCACCATCAAGATGACGCGCAAGCCCGACGGCACAATGGTGATGGACATGGGAAAGCGCGGCACCATGACCATGAAGCTCGATATGTCGACGCAATCGATGCATCTCGATTCAAGCATGGTGACCTTGGATGGTTTTGCCGACATGCTCACGAACCTGATGCAAATGGGCGGAGCCGGTGGGCCGCAGGTGGTGAACATGACGGCCCTGAAGGGCAACTACCAGGTGGCCCTCGATCTCTCGCTCGCCGATGTCATGGCCATGGCGCGTGCGCAGGGCGTGAATACCGCGGGCCCGATGGGCGCAGGCGGCGGCACGCAGGCCAACGCGCCGGCCAACGCTGCATCCGATCCGCAAGGCGCGGGCCAGGGCGTCTATTCCTCGGTGGAGCAAATGGGACTGAAGCTCGAAGAGCGCAAAGCCACTGTCGATCGGCTGATTGTCGATCACGCCGAAAAAGCTCCGGCTCCGGATTAATCCCGGTTCCCTGCTCTCTTCACTCCGCTCGCAACGCGTCGGTAGGATTCACCGATGCCGCGCGCCGGGCGGGCAGAAAGCTCGCCGCCATTGATGCGCAGCCAAGCACAAAGGCCACTGTAGCAAGAGTCGGCACATCCCATGCTTCGACGCCGAAGAGCAGTTTGCGCATGAGCACAGACGCGCCGATGGAGCACGCAACTCCAAGAATCAGACCTGTAATTGTGAGCCAACCAGCCTGGCGCAGAACGAGCGAATACACCGCACTGCGTTGCGCTCCCAGCGCCATGCGCACTCCAATTTCGCGCGTGCGCCGGCTAACGGAATATGCCACGACGCCGTAGAGGCCAACGACGCCAAGCACCAGCGCCATCACTGCAAAACCGCCAACCAGCCAGGCGGCAAAGCGATGCAGCAATGCGGCTTCAGTCGTATCGATCTGCTGCTGCATGGTCTGCTCGCCGTAGACGCCAAAATTCGAATCGATGCTGCGCAGAGTGCTTACGATAGTCGGCAATATCGCCTTATCATCCGTCGCTGTGCGCACTGCAATGGCAAACTGGTTATCGGTTGATCGGTACATGGCTTCATATTCCGAGGGCCACACATCTTCATCCAGTCCACCCTCGCGCACGTCAGCAATGACGCCGACGATTTGGCGCATTGAAGCAGGCGCAAGATCCCCGCCTCCTATCCGCTTGCCGATGGGGTCCTCGCCGGGGAAATACTTCTTCGCCAGAGCCTCATTGATCACGATCACCTGCGGATGCGAAGCATCATCTTGATCGGTCAGCATTCTGCCGCGCAACAGCTTTGCCTTGAGAGTCACCAGATATTCAGGGCTAACTTCGCGCTCGGTCACCTCGTTGTGTTCGCCATGATATGGTTTGCCCTCAATGCGAATCCAATCGGTGTCGCAGTTGCACTGCAAGGGCAAGTCGGTAGTGAATCCGACCGATTGAACGCCCAGTAACGCCATCAAGCGGCGGTTAATCTCCTGGTACAGAGCGGTTACCTTGGCATTGGTTGAATAGTTGGCGTCGGGCGCCATCAGGTTGACCGTCGCCAGATGAGAGGTGTCGAAGCCGCTTTCAACATGGAGCAGGTTGTAAAAACTCCGGCCGATCAGGCCTGCGCCCGCGAGCAACACGACCGCAATTGTAATTTCGGCAACCACCAGGTTGGCGCCGAGCCTCTGCCAGAATCGTCCGGCTGAACCGCGTCCGCCCTCGCCGAGGGCCTCGGGCAAACCCATCCCCGACAGTCGCAGGACCGGAGTGGCTGCCAGCAGGAATGCGGCCAGCACAACAATTGCCGTCGCAAACAAAACCACGTGCGTGTTGACGGCGACCGCGCCGAGGAATGGCACGTAGGATGTCATGGCTTTGGGAATCAAGAGCCCCATCAACCTCATCAGCCATGCGCCCAAAATCAATCCGCCGGCAGACCCTGCAATGGCCAGCACAAGCCCTTCAGTGACGAATTGCCGTGCGAGGCGAACAGCCGTTGCACCCAACGCACCACGCACGGCGATCTCTCGCCGGCGCGATTCAGAACGAACTAGCATCAGGCTGGCTACGTTGACGCACGCAATCAACAACAACAGGCCTGCGCCGGCCAGCAGCATAAGCAGAATCGGGCGCACCTTGCCTACGATGAGTTCAGTGAGCGGTTGCACAGCAGCGCCCTGATCTTTGTTCGAGCCGGGATACTGGGCTTCAAGTTGTTTGGCGATGCGTTTCAGATCGGTGCGCACGGCATCGATACCGATGCCCTCGCGCGGCCGGCCGACGCCGTAAAGGTTGTGGCAGCTGCGGCGTTCTTCGCAGCCGTTCCTTCTTTCGAGCAGGGGCACCCAAAACTCCGCGTTGCCGCGCGGCGCAAAGTTGAACTCTCGCGGTAGAACGCCAACAATTGTGTACGTGTCGCCGCTGAGACTCACCGTCTGCCCAATGACGCTGGTGCGGCCTCCAAAGCGATCCTGCCAGGTGCTGTAAGGAAGAATCACAATCTTTGCGCGGCCGGGTTGGTCTTCTCCGGGCAAGAAGTCGCGGCCAAGAATCGGCTTGACGCCGAGAGTGCGGAAGAATCCGTCGCTGACGCGGGCTGCGGGTACCGGCTCTGTTATTGAACCCATTCGCAACAGATAGCCCGTGCCGGTATACACATCAAGCGAACTCAGCGTTGTATTCAGCCGCTTCCAGTCTTCGTAGTCGGCACGGGAGAGATTCGAACGCGGAAGGGCCGCAGCGTTTTCAGCAACGTCCAGCAGTTGATTGGGCGCTGCATAGGGCAACGGCTGAATCAGAGCTGCATCCACAAAGCCGAAAATGGCAACGCTTGCGCCCATGCCGAGTGCAAGAATCAGTACCGCGGAGACCGCAAAGCCCGGGCTGCGGCGGAGTTGGCGCAAGGCGAAGCGCATATCCTGCAACACGGTTTCAAAACGGAAGCCTACCGCTTCGTGGCTTTGCTCTTTCAGGCGCGTGGCATTGCCAAAGCGACGCTTTGCCGCGTAGCGAGCTTCATCGCGCGGCACACCAGCTTCAACCATCTCCGCTTCCATCTGTGCGCGGTGGAAAGCCATTTCTTCATCGAGATCGGAACGGAAACGGTTGCGACCAAACAAGAGCGCCAGCTTTCTCAACAATTTGCCAAACATGGTTACGCCTCCGTGGGATCGCGCAATACGCGGCCGATCGCCGTAATAATCTGCTCAAACTGCGAGAGTTCCACGTTCAGTTGCTTGCGGCCTGCTGCCGTAAGCGTGTAGTAGCGCGCGCGGCGGCCGGTTTCAGTGGTCTTCCACTCGCCCTTCACCCAGCCCTGCACCAGCAGCCGCTGCAAGGCGGGATAGAGCGAGCCTTCTTCCACAGTCAGCACATCGTCAGAAAATCGCTTGATGGAGAGTGCAATGCCGTACCCGTGCATGGCGGCGCGGGTGAGCGTCTTGAGGATGAGCATGTCGAGAGTTCCGGGCAGGAGGTCGGGTTTGCCAGTCATGGGCTATATATAGTCTATCTATGGATAGAGAGTCAATGGGCAAATCGCAGAGATGAAAAAACCCGGAGCGCGAAGGCTCCGGGTTGACTCCTGTTGAGGAACTGACCTGCACTTCTCACAGTGTGTCGAGGGGGGCGCGAATTCAGCTGTTGCGAAGGTGCCTGCGGGCCTGCAGACCCGCAGGGACAACCGGTCATCCACCCCAGCGAATACAATTCATTCGCTGGGGACCCCGGTCTGGAGTGTCTGCGGAAAAACTCATCAAATAAAGCAATTTCCTAAGAGTCAGCGCGGCAGGGGCTAAAGCCCAACTCATTTTGCTGGCTTTATTGGCCCGGCTTAAGCCGTGCCCTTGTTACAAAGCCCCTCTGCTCGTGTCTCGACGAGTTTTTCCGCAGCCACTGGAGACCGGCGCTACGCCTATCGCTTGTTATACATCTCGATTGCGTCTTTGCGCAGTTCCAGGCGGCTTGATTCACGAGTGTAGAACATGTGGCCGCCGGGAAACTCGTGCACCGCGACGCGGTTCGGGTCGCCCATGATGGGCATCTGCTCGACTGTGAGCAGCGAACCCATGAAGGGGCAAGAAAGGTCATTCCAGCCGTGGACGATCATCACCTGCAATTTGGGATCTGCGGCGACGGACTCGCGCAATTGCGCAACCGAGCCGCGGAGCAGTTCATTATCGCGAGACCAGAGGCGGCTGACTTCCTCTGAAAGCGCGTTGTAGCGCGCATCCACCTTCCAGCCAACCGTCCGCGTCACAAAGTCGACCATCGCAGTGGTCACGGGCGCAATCATGGTCGACAGGATGGGGTCGTTGGCGCGCTGCTCGGGCGCGAAAGGGAAAGGATCGTATGTGGTGACGTTCGAATCGTAGACGGAACCAAGCTTGCCCTGCTCGCGATGAGCCTCGCGCAGGAATGCGCCGGTCTCCAAGCGTCCGCCGGAGTATTTGACGAACTCGGGATCGAGGCCAGTCATTTCGGTGACCTTGGCAATCATCTTGTCGGTGGCAGCCTGGTCAAAGCGGCCGTGGATCAGCGTTGTCGCGTATTCACCCTGCGTGTAATCGATCACCCCCTGCATGGCCTCGGGCGTGAGCTTGTTCTGACGCTCAAGATTAGCCGCGGTAATCGATGGCAGAGTCACCATCCAGGGAATCGGCGAGACGTCGCCATTCCCGTCGATGGTCGGATTCAGGTACGGCGAAACCAGCGTCACTCCGTTGAGTCCCACGCCGATGCGGGATTGCAAGTAGTAAGTGATGCGCGGGCCGCGGAAGCCGCCATAGCTCTCGCCGATCAGGTACTTGCGCGAGGCCAGCCGATCGTTCTTCACCAGCCAGTCGTAGATGATGCGCGATAGATACTCGATGTCCGGCTCGGTGGAATAAAAGAGCTTTCGGCACTGATCTTCAGATACTTTGCAACGGCTGAAACCGGTGCCGACAGGATCGATGAAAACCAGGTCGGTAAAGTCGAGCCACGTGCCTGGGTTGTCGGTAAGAACCGGCGGCGCCGAGGGGCTGTCGCCATCGTTGCCGGCTTGCAGATGTTTGGGGCCGATCGCTCCAAGATTCAGAAAGACGCTGGCAGCGCCGGGCCCGCCATTGAGAGCGAATGTAACAGGGCGGTCGTCGCCGGGCATGGTGTAGGCAGTCAGCACCACTTCGCCGGCTACCTTGCCATCGTTGTCACGCGCCGGCAGCGCACCAATAGTCACCGTGTAGTGCAGCGTCTTGCCGCCGAGTTCCATGGTCTGCGGCACGCTCTTTTCGGGGGGCAGTGGAGGCAGCTCGTCTTTATCTTTGTCTGAAGGCGGCTTGGCGGCCGCGCCCTTGTCAGAGGGAGCGGGCTTGTCGGCGTCAGGGCCTTGATGGTCAGACTGGGCAACGCCGCGGGAGACGGCGAGTGATGACATGAGCAGGACGCTCAAAAAGAACGCCAGGCGCCCACGATGGCTATGCGCGGAGAAAATTCTCATTCAAATACCATACATGGCCCCCGGGCCTCTCATCCATAAGTTTGCGGCAGCATTCAAATCAGAGGCCAAACGCTATTGCCCCCTCTGGCAGCACTCAGGCCGCATGATTTACCCTCAGAAACGGCATGAACATTTGTTATCCTAGGCCGGCTTTTGGCGTCGTCTTCGCAGCTGCGATGCTTACCGCCGTGGCGCAGCCGGCAATTGCACAGCAAACCGCACCGCCGGCTACGCCGGCGACGCAATCGCCTGCGCAGCCCGCGCAGCCGGCGGCGCAAACTCCGGCACCGGCGCTGCCTGATGCGCCCGAGGCCACCGCTGTTTTTCCTAACGGCCCCACAGTCGTGATGGATACGTCCATGGGCCGCATCACCTGCCAGTTCTTTCAAAAGCAGACGCCCAACGCCGTGGCCAACTTTATCGGCCTGGCCGAGGGAACCAAAGACTGGACCGACCCCACAACCAACAAATTAATGCACCACAAGAAGTTTTTCGACGGAACTCCGTTTCACCGCGTGATTCCGGAGTTCATGGTCCAGGGAGGCGACCCAACCGGTACCGGGACGGGCGGGCCCGGATACGCGTTTGACGATGAGATCGACCCGAACCTGAACTTCGACGTCGCTGGCCGGCTGGCGATGGCAAACAGCGGCCCCAACACAAATGGAAGCCAGTTTTTTGTCACCGAAGCGCCACAGGATTCGCTCGACCAGCATTACACCATCTTCGGCCAGTGCGACGACTTGAGCGTCGGCGTGGTCAAAACCATCGCCCGCGTTCCACGCGACGACAACGACAAGCCGCTCTCGCCGGTCACTCTTGAGAAGGTAACGATTGTGCGCGAGGGCGAAAAGATTCCGCCGCCGCCAGCGCCACCAGCTCAGACCCAACAATAAGCGGTTCGCTCACCAGCCCCGCTAACACCGCTCTTTCGAATCGAGGACACCATGGCACTTCTTCCCGGCACCTACGCCGTCTTCAATACCACCGAAGGCAAAATCACCGTCAAGCTGTTTGAGGCCGACGCGCCCATCACCGTCAAAAACTTTATCGACCTGGCTGAAGGCGCGCGCGAGTGGATGCATCCGATCACTCGCGAAAAATCAACCAAGAAGCTTTATGACGGCACCATCTTTCATCGCGTGATTCCCAACTTCATGATCCAGGGCGGCGACCCCGCCGGCAGCGGCATGGGCGGCCCCGGATACAAATTCGAGGATGAGACCCGGGGCTCGAAGCACCGCTTTGACACACCGGGCATGCTGGCCATGGCGAATGCCGGACCCAATACGAATGGGAGCCAGTTTTTTATCACCGTTGCACCCACGCCACACCTCACCGGCAACCACACCATCTTTGGCGAAGTTGCCGAAGGTCAGGACGTGGCGGTGAAGATTTCGAAAGTGGCGCGCAACTCCCAGGACAAGCCCCATAAGCCGGTTGTGCTGGAGTCGGTGACCATCGAACGAGTGGGATAGTCGCTCATAAAAAGTCAAAAACATAAGGCCCGGTGAGAGGATGTATCATTCCTCATCGGGCTTTTTCGGCTTTGTTTTTCGTCCGCAATCCTCAATGCAATGCGGGCTTGTGTGTTGGGACCCGCTGTTCGAAGCTCGTACCCTTTCAATTCACATTTGGAGCTCCAGTTATGAGTTGCCTTGTCCTGCGTCGTCCCGCGATCTATCTCGCATTCTCTCTCCTGTTCCTGGTCTCAGCCATTCAGCTTTCCGGCCAGGGGCCTGAAGGCCGGCGCGGCTATTACTCGAGCCCGTCGTTGCACGGCGACACCGTTGTCTTCACCTCTGAGGGCGATCTGTGGACAGTGAGCGTGAACGGCGGAGCGGCGCGGCGGCTCACCACTGGCCTGGGCATTGAGGACGAGGCGCGTATATCGCCCGACGGAAAGACGGTGGCCTTCAGCGCCGATTACGAGGGGCCGCGCGAGGTGTACACCATGCCGGTTGATGGCGGGTTGCCGCAGCGGCGCACATGGGACGGAGAGTCGGGCCCTGAAGGCTGGGCTCCGAATGGACGCCTGATGATTGCAACCGAGCGCTACTCCACGTTGCCCCAAACGGAGCTGGTGCTGGTGGATGACCGCGGCGGGCGCGACATTTTGCCGCTTGCACAGGCATATGAGGGAGCTTATTCGACAGACGGTCACACGCTCTTTTTCACGCGCTGGCACCGGCAGTGGAGCGAGACCAAGCGCTACAAAGGCGGCTGGGCCGAAAACATCTGGAGCTTCGACGGAAAAAATGAAGCAGTTCCGCTGACCAGCGATTACACCGGCACGTCGACCAATCCGATGTTCTGGAACGGCCGCGTCTATTTTCTCTCCGACCGCGACGGCATCATGAATGTCTACTCCATGGCTCCCGATGGCCACGACGTGAAGGAGGAGAGCCGTCAGAAGGTCTTCGATGTGCAATCGGCTTCGCTGGATGATGGACGCATCGTGTATTCGTCGGGCGCCGACCTTTGGCTGCTCGACCTCAAGACGGATCGCGAGGAAGTCATCCCAGTCACGCTGGTCTCTGATTTCGATCAGATGCGCCAGCACTGGGTGACCAAGCCCACCGAGTACCTGACCGCAGCCCACATTTCGCCAGATGGATCGCAGATTGTATTTACCGCGCGCGGCGAAATATACGTATTGCCGGCAAAGACGGGCCGCATTGTGAAAGTCGCAGGCGAGCCGGATGTGCGCTACCGTGAAGCGCAGTTTCTGCCCGATGGCAAGAACATTGTGGCGCTCTCGACCAAGACAGGCGAAACGGAGTTCTGGAAGTTTCCGGCCAATGGCGAAGGCGCGCCCGAGCAGTGGACCAACGATGCCAAGGTGCTGCGCTGGGAAGGTGTTCCCTCACCCGATGGCCTGTGGCTGGCGCACCGCGACAAGGACCAGCAGCTGTGGATTTATGACGTCAAGGCCAAAACCGACAAGCGCATCGCGCAGTCGATGAACGGCGATTTCGATAATCTGACCTGGTCGCCCGACAGCCGCTGGCTTGCGTTCACTGAGAGCGCCGACAACACCTTCGATCAAATCAAGGTGCTCAATATCGCTTCGGGCGATATCAAGGAGATTACTTCAAATCGATTCAACAGCGAGAGCCCGGCGTGGAGCGCAGACGGAAAGTGGCTTTACTTTCTTTCCGATCGCAATTTGAGGACGACGATTCAATCTCCGTGGGGACCGCGCGCGCCGCAGCCGCACTTCGACCGGACCATGAAGATCTACGAGCTCGCGCTGTTGCCGGGGTTGCGGTCGCCATTCCTGCCGGCCGATGAGCTGCATCCCGATAAGCCCGACACCGACAAGCCAAAGGACGACGCAACGACGGCAGCCGCTGGAGACAAGAAGCCAACCGACGCCGACAAGAAGACAGAGAGTAAAGACAGCGACAAGAGCGGCAAGAAAGACGAGAAGAAGCCACCCGAAGTAAAGATCGATTTCACCCATCTCGACGCGCGGCTCGACGAGGTTCCAGCGCCGCCTGGCAACTACAATTCGCTTCAGGCCACCGACAAGCGCCTCTGCTGGACTAACACGAACGGTTCCGAACATAAACAAGCGCTGCAATGCTTTGACATTGCGAACAAAGGCGACGAGCCGGATACAGTGCTCTCCGATGTCAGAGGATTTGAGATTTCGCTCGATCGCAAAAAGATGCTGGCCTACAAAGGCGACAGCTTCTACGTCTTCGATTCAGGCGTGAAGGGTGCCGGGTTGTCTGACGGCAAGACCCTGGCAAAGAGTGAGGTAGACCTTTCGCACTGGACAATTTCCACGAATCCGCGCGCTGAGTTTCACGGGTTCTTTCTGGATGCGTGGCGGCTTGAGCGCGACTACTTTTACGATCGTCACATGAACGGCGTGAACTGGGTGGCAATGCGCGACCGCTATCTGCCGCTGGTTGATCGCGTGGCAACCCGCGACGAGCTGAATACCGTAATTGCGCAGATGGTGAGCGAGCTTTCGGCCCTGCACACGTTTGTGCGCGGCGGCGACGATCGCAATCCCTCCGACAAGATTCAGATCGCGACCCTGGGCGCGGTATTGGGCCGCGATGAAAAGGCCGGCGGCTACGTGGTGGAGCACATCTACGCGCACGATCCCGATCTGCCCAACCAGGCGCCGCCGCTGGCGCGGCCCGACTCGCTGGTGAAGGAAGGCGAAACGATTGTGAGCATTGACGGCCAGAGCCTTTTGAGCGTGAGCGATGAGCGCGAGCTGCTGCGCGACAAGGTGGGCCAGCAGGTGATGCTGCAAGTGAAAAACGCAAAAGGCGAAACGCGGGATGTGCTGGTAAAGCCCATCAGCGAAGGTGAAGACGCGCACCTGCGCTACTCCGAGTGGGAGTACACCCGGCGCGAGAAAGTGGATGAAGCATCGAAAGACTCCATCGGCTACGTTCACCTGCAGGCCATGGGCTCAGGCGACATCGACCAGTGGGCGCGCGACTACTTCCCGGTCTTCGACCGGCAGGGCTTGATCATCGACGTGCGTCACAATCATGGCGGCAACATCGACTCGTGGCTGCTGGGCGAACTGCTGCGCAAGGCATGGTTCTACTGGCAGCCTTCCATCGGCAATCCATCCTGGAACATGCAGTACGCATTCCGCGGGCACATCGTGGTTCTCTGCGATCAGGAGACGGCCTCCGATGGCGAAGCCTTCAGCGAGGGCTTCAAACGGCTGCACCTGGGAGAGGTTATTGGAACGCGCACCTGGGGCGGCGAAATCTGGCTTTCGGGAAGCAATGTTCAGGCCGATAACGGCGTGGCGACCGCAGCCGAGACCGGCGTCTATGGTCCCGATGGCATCTGGCTCATCGAAGGTCACGGAGTCGATCCCGACAAAGTTGTCGACGACCCGCCGCATGCGACCTACGAGGGCTCCGATGCGCAACTCGACGCCGCCATCGATCTGCTCAAGCAGGAGATCAAGGATGATCCGCGGCCAGTACCTCCGCATCCGCCGTATCCTGACAAGTCATTCAACAATTAACCGTGATTCTCTCGCCGAGGAAGCAGAGGCCTTCAGGCCTCTGAATCGAACGTCAAAAATGATTTCGGGGCTTTAGCCCCGGATGCCGGACGGAGGCTTCTATGTCCGCAAACGGAATCGTCGATATTCGCAGCAATCATTCGGTTGACTCAACGGTTGAGAAGCTAAAGAGCATTCTCGAAGCCAAAGGCGTTACGATTTTTGCGCTCGTGGACCACAGCGGAGAAGCGGCAAAAGTGGGAATGACGATGCGCCCTACTAAACTCTTGATCTTTGGCAGCCCCAAAGCAGGCACGCCGCTGATGCTGGCCGCGCCCAGCATCGCCATCGACCTGCCTCTCAAAATTCTGGTGTGGGAAGGTGAAGACGGAGACGCCTGGATCTCTTACAACACGCCGGAGTTTCTGCGCGATCGCCACCAGCTGCCGCCGGAATTGATGACCACGCTTTCGATTGTTGAGACGTTGTCAGCAAAAGCCGCGGAATAATAAGTCGCTCGGTCAACTCTCCGCGCACAACCGCAAAAGCTCCTGCCCGAATCGCTCTGCCTTCGCGGCGCCGATTCCATTAATGGCCAGCAACTGGTTGGGAGTTGCCGGCCGCGCCGCAGCGAGCGCCGTCAACGTTCGATCGTGCAGCACCACGTACGCCGGAACCCCCAGCTTTTTCGCCTCTGCCGCGCGCCACTGTTTCAGCCGCGCCCCGAGCTCTTCCTGCGCCGATGTCAAATTCCCCGGAGCCGCAGTCTCCGGTTTCGTCCCGGTATTCGTCGCAACACTTTTGGCTTTCTTTGCCCGCGACGGCGGTTCAACCTTGCCGCCAAACTCCTCCGCGATCCCATCGCCGATCAGCAGCGCCAGCGGCGTCATTGGCCGCACTTCCAGACCAGCCACGGTCAGCCGCACCTTGCGGTAACGTATCGTCTCTCGATCTTTCTCAAACTCCGCGTCTTCAATCTCGATCAATCCCGCCCGCGCCATGGCGTCCAAAAGCGCGTCGAAATCGTTGCGGCTCATCCTGCCCACCAACTCAAGTTTCCGCTGCAGCGTTCCCGCGGCCTTGTAGTCAACCGGCCGCAACTCATCCACAATCCGCTGCGCAATTTCGCGTTCCGCAGCCGTGGCCTTGCGAAACTGCCGCAGCTCAGCGCCTGCCGGATCGCACACATCGCAGCCCCCGCATTTTTTGCTCGCATCTTCAACATCGCCAAAGTGCCGCACCAGCGCCGACATCCGGCATTCGCTCGATGTGGTGTATCGCACCACCTTCTCAAATTGCTCCGCGCGCAATTGCGCCTGAATTGTATACGTCTTCTTCCACTCCGTCCCGCCGCGCGTTACCAACCCGCCGAAATCTACCTGCGCCCCACCGTGAATCTCCAGCTTCTCCAGCGCCTTGTCATACTCTTCTTCACCAAGTTTCGACGCAGCGCGCAACTCCTCAACCTGCCTGGGCTCATCCCCAAGACCGCGAAACACCTGGTTCAGTTGCTCCACCGGCGGATAATCGCGTTGCAGAAAAAAGTCGCGCGTCCTCTGGTCGGCATACGAGTGCATCAGGTAAGTCCGGCTCGGCGCACCATCGCGGCCTGCTCGCCCGATCTCCTGGTAGTAACCTTCGAGCGTTGCCGGCAGCCCGGCATGAACCACCGTGCGAATATTCGCCTTGTCAATTCCCATTCCAAACGCGATCGTCGCCACCACCACGTCAATCTCGCCCGATTGAAACGCCGTCTGAACATGCTCGCGCGTCCGAGCGTCCAGTCCCGCGTGGTACGCAGAGGCGGCAATCCTGTTTGTCGAGCCCGCCGCTCCGAAACCGGAACCTCCGCTAAGACATTGCGCAAGATACTCCGATTGTTTTCTCGAAGGGGCGTAGACAATGGCCGGCCTTCGCTTGGGCTCGATCAAGAGATTGAAAATCGTCTTCCCCCGCTCCGGCACGGGAACTTCAGCAACTTCGATGGCCAGATTCTCGCGCCTGAACCCATGAATGAATTTCGCCGGCCGCACCATCCCCAGTTGTTCCATGATGTCTGCCTGAACCTCGGGCGTCGCAGTCGCCGTCATCGCAATCACTGGAGTGCCCACAGACCTGTCGTTCGAAGTTGAATCAAAAACCGGCGCGTTGATTGAGGATTGGCCATCCGCGCCGCGCAACGCAGGCAGATAACGCCCCAGCATCCGGTAATCCGGCCTGAAGTCGTGGCCCCATTGCGAGATGCAATGAGCCTCATCGATTGCAATCAACGCCAGCCTTTTCTTAGCCAGCATCTCGGCAAATCCCGGCACCCGCAGCCGCTCCGGCGCAATGAACAAAAATTGCAATGCGCCTTGCAGGTATTCCGCGCATGCTTCCCGCGCTCGAGTGCGTTCAAGTCCCGAGTGAATCCGCGCCACGCGCAGCCCCAGCGATGAAAGTTTCGCGGCCTGGTCTTCCATCAGCGCAATCAGCGGCGAAATCACCAACGCCGTTCCGCCCCTCGCAATCGCCGGTAACTGATAGCAAAGCGATTTCCCGGCGCCCGTCGGCATCACCAGCAGCAGGTCGCGCCCCGCAATCGCCGCGCGGCACACGGCTTCCTGGCCAACCCTGAAACGCTCGAAGCCAAACACTGTCCGCAGCAATTCGAACAATTCAGCCGGGTTGTCGCGCACAATCGAATTGGGGGGTGTGGTCAACGGAATCCGGGCTGAAAAACTCGCTCAAGAATTGCACGAGTGCCTTACTCAACTTTACAGGAGCGCGCCGATGCTTCACTTTGCGCAGCAACGGGCTTCTTGCCCTCTGGAGCGCCAATTAGAGTTATAGAAGCGAACCGCTTCTGCCACGCATCCAACAAGACACTGCGAACTGAATCTGTGAGCGGGCCCGAACAAAACATGCGACCGGAATCAACTGCCGGTACGAATCCTGAAAGGTCGATCCAGCCGAGCGCTGTTTCTCACGCGTGGCGCGCTTTGCGGCATCGCAACTTCAGGCTATTCTTCGGCGGCCAGTCCATCTCGCTCATCGGCACGTGGATGACGCGCATCGCCACGTCGTGGCTGGTGTACAAGCTCACCGGTTCCGCGCTGGTGCTGGGCACGGTGAGTTTTGCCGGCCAGATTCCCACGTTTCTGCTGGCGCCATTCGCCGGCGTGTGGATCGACCGGCTCGATCGCCGCAAAGTGCTGGTGTGGACGCAGACCCTGTCCATGGTGCAGTCACTGCTGCTCGCCGCGCTGACGTTCTCTCACCACATCAACGTTGCGTGGATTCTGGGACTCAGCATCATGCAGGGCTGCATCAACGCCTTCGACATGCCGGGACGCCAGTCCTTCATGGTACAGATGGTTGAAGACCGCGCCGACCTCGGCAACGCCATCGCCATCAACTCTTCCATGGTGAATGTGGCGCGGCTTATCGGCCCCTCGCTCGCAGGCATGATCATTGCCGTCAGCGGCGAGGCGTGGTGCTTCCTCATCGATGGCATCAGTTACCTCGCGGTCATCGCTTCCCTGCTGGCCATGCGGCTGACAGTTGCCGAAATGCGCAGGAAGACCACGTCGACTCTCACCGAACTCAAAGAAGGATGGACATACGTATCGGGCTTTCTTCCCATTCGCACTATTCTTTCGCTCTTTGCCGTAGTAAGCCTGATGGGAATGCCTTTTGTTGTGCTGATGCCGATTTTTGCCGTGAAAGTATTGCGCGGAGGACCGCACACGCTTGGATTTCTGATGGGCGCCATGGGCGTCGGCGCGCTCATCTCGGCACTTTCGCTGGCTGCCCGCAAAAGCGTGCGCGGGCTCGTTCGCATCATTCCTGTTTCGGCCGCGGTCTTCGGCCTGGGCCTCATCGGTTTTGGGCTGTCGCGCTCTTTTTGGTTATCAATGGCAGCCGTACTGGTTGCCGGCATGGGCATGATGCAGGGCATGGCCGCCAGCAACACCGTGATTCAGACCATTGTGACCGATGACCGGCGCGGCCGCGTCATGAGCTACTACACCATGGCGTTCGTGGGCATGGCTCCCTTTGGCAGCCTGCTGGCCGGCTCCATGGCCAGCGCAGTCGGCGCGCCGATGACAGTGATTTTGAATGGTGCGGCGGTGATTGTGGGAGCAGCCTGGTTCTTTACGCAGTTTCCGGCCCTGCGCCGAGCCATCCGGCCCATCTACCTGCAGCTCGGCATCATTCCCGCGCCTGAAACCATTCCGGCCGCCGAAAGCATTCAATCGTAAAGACGATCCATCTTGCAGCCGGATCGGTGGACGGCTTTCAACTCTTCAAAAAATTCGTACCCGCTCAAGAAGTGAAAAAAAAAGAGAGCGGAGACCACCGGGTGCAGTCCCCGCTCCTGGCTAAAGTCGGGAGCCTGTCGTTAACCCTGGCGCGTGCGCAAAGGTAAAGACAGGCTCAGAATTTTACGGGCACACGCCTGCGTTGCCCGCGTTGTAGATGGCCGTAATCTGCGCCGGAGTGAGCGCGACGTTGTAGATCTGCGCCTCGTCGATCAACCCTTCGAATGGCCTGAACTCGTTCACTTCCTGGCCGATCGCGAACCAGTCGGTGCTGGGATACGAGATGGTGCCAGTCCATGCAGGCGACAGGTTGCTGGACGACTGCAAGACGCCATTGAAATATATCTGCGCCGCATTATTCGCCGTCCGAGTCGCAGAGATCAGCACCCACTGGTTCATGGGCACCTGCGTGTAGGTGTCGGATTCGTGCCACGAGGAACCATCTCCGATCTGGAACTGAATATGTCCGGGAGGAATGCCTGCCCATCCACCGTTGTCGGTGCCTCCGTCGTAGAAGATGGTCGCGCCGCCGTAGTTTCCGTCGCTCTGGCTGCCGACAATGAAGCCCAGCGCACCGCTGCCGTAGTTAGTCGGCAAGGTGCTCACGTAGATCCAGGCCTGCAGTGTGATTGCATTCTGTATCTGCAGGTTGGCCGGCACAGGCTGCCCGATCAGCACATATTCGTTGTTGCTGCTGGTTAGGTTGCCGGTGAAGTTGAAGGCGTCGTCAACTTCACCCGGCGCGTAGCCGGCACTGTTCTCCAGGGTGCCGTTATATCCATTGGAGCTCAAGTCGTTCGGCGTATCGTTTCCGGACCACCAGCCTTGGAGTCCTGAAGGCGCCGCCACGCAGGCATTCGCGGGCGTGATGGTCGCCGAGCAGGACGCGTTGGTGCCGCCGTAGTTCCCGTTGCAACTCCAGCTATAGGTGCCGTTGTTGGTCTGCCCTGAAGCCGTGCCCACAGAGCACAGGTTGCTCGGATTGACGAGTTGCACCGAAGCAAACGTCCCTCCGTTCGCCGAGCCGCAGGCTCCGTTCTGTGCGGCCGCTGTGCCCGTCGTAAAGGTGGAGAAGACATAGCCATTGTTGTAGGTGGTGTAGCCGTTGGCTGTGAAGCTGTTGCCGGCCATATCGTAGAGATCCCAGTTGGGAGTTCCGATGACCACCTGGTAGATAGTCGACTCTGTCAACGGCACCGTGGGAGTGATGGTTACCACGGTCTGACCGGCGACGACCGATACGGCCAGGGTGGTTGGGACCACAGTCGCCGTGTTGGCCAACTGCAGGTAGACGTGGTTGGAGTCGATCAGCGCCGGATTCATCACCGTGCTGAAGGTAAGGGTGGGTAATACATTCACCGCTGCGCCGGTGGCGCTGTTGGCAGGCGTAACAGCCGTCACGGTCGGCTGATTAAAGTTGAAGCCGTTTCCAGTAGTGAACGAACTGGTGGTGGTGCCCTGCACTGGGTTGCCGTTCAGGTCAGTGACGCCGGCGACGTTGAAGGTGTAGGTGGTGTTTGGCGCCATGGCCCACGGCAGCTGGACGTCGGCAATGTAGTTTCCATCCTCCGCGTACACGGCGATCGGCTCCGCACTGCCGCCCTGTGGGGCGAAAGTGATGCTGTTCATTGAGTCGGACGAAACCGGCTTGTTGAACAGCAGCATGAGGCTGGTATAGTTCCACGGGCCTTCCCCGCTGTTGATGGGCACATTTTCCGTGCCGCTGGGGGGATTGGCGGTGACCAGCGACGGGCCAACAGCGACTGGGCCGTTGCCGGTGTAGAAGTACGAGCTACCGCCGTTCTGGCCGTTGCCGGTCAGGTCGATGGCGTTGTAGCACTGGTAGTAGTACTCGGCGTTTGCAAAGAGCGGGCTGACCGGTGTCATAGTTACCGACATCAGATCGGACGCGAAGGTGTAGGTCACCGGCACTCGTGCATTGGCGACCTCGCTCAATAAATAGGTGCCGCCGGGCGTAATGCTGCTCGGATCCATCGGCTCGGAGTAGAGGCATGTGAATGAAGCGTTCGTGCCGATTCCGTAAGTGGTGCTGCCGAAGTCGAGCGACACATTCGGGTTGGTGTAATCCGGTTGCGCCGCGGTGGTGAAGCTGACAGTGGGTTCGCTGAACTGGTTGCCAGCGTAATCCAGTATGCCGTTTACCACAACCTTGATGGTGCTGCTCTGGGGCAGCGGGTTGAGCGGATAGAAGTTGGCGCCGACCAGGTCGGCTCCGTTGTAGTTGTAGCTCCACGATCCCGGAATCGCATTGCCGCCGGTGGTGATCGCGATGGTGCTCGAATTTACTGTGGTGCGGTCTGCGGGCTTGGAGAACTGCACGCGGATGTCAGCGTTGGTGCCTACGTTCTGCGCGCTGTTCGGCGGGCCAATGGTGACCGTGCCCGAACTTGTGTCCGTGCCGGCCGTGGTTGTGAAGTAGGTGAGCCAGCACGCGCTCGGTGCTGCCACCCCGTTGGTTCCTGTCACGCTCGAGTTCGTGCAGAACCCGTATTGCGTTGATGCGTTGAATGGCGAGGTGGGAGTAATCCGCACCACAGTGGGCGAAACCAGCGAGACGTTATACGTAATCGCGGGTCCGGTGTTCTCGTAGATGTTGGCGGTAGTTACCGTCGCTGCATTGATCGGCAGGCTGTACTGGAAGTCGATCTCTGCATTCGTGGGCACCGTCTGAGAGTTGCAGCAGGCCGGGCTCACCGCAACAATGGCCGGCGCCGCCGTGGCAGTGTTGACCGCCGCAACCGTGTAGAAGTATCCGCTGTTGCCGGTGAAGTAATCGCCGTAGGTATCCTGCACATTGCCCGAGAAGAACCACTGGACGGTGGCTCCATTCGGGAACGGCGTGGACGGCGTGTACTGCACCTGGTAGCCGCTGGCGTCGGCTTCGACCGTGCCCGTGTAAACCTGGCCGTTCACAGATACGGTGAGTTGGCCTGGCAGTGTCGAGGGGTTCACCGGACGGGTCAGGTAGAGAGTCAGCAGCGTGTTCACCGGCACCGAGCTTGATGTGTTGGTGCTTGGCGCCGTAGCGAACACATAGCCGTTGCCGGTCGCGGGATCGGCCATGGTGGAGAAGGTGCTGACGAAGTCCTGCGACAGTGAGTTGCCCCACATGTCGCTGACGCCACCGGCCGGGAACATGATGGTGTAGGTTGCGTCGTTCTCGAGTGCGCCCACGTTGAACGTCAACGTCCTGTTATCTTCCGACAGGCTGTAGCTACCCGCGTTTTGCAGATACTGGCCGGCGTAAAGTTGCGAGTTGTAGCTGTTGGCGCTGCCCTGCTGCAGCGAGTTATTAAATGTGACCGAGACCGACTGGTCGCGGCCGATATTGGTGGCTCCGCTGGCCGGCGTAACGCCTGTCACCTGCAGCGCCGTAGTGTAGGTGCCACCGGTGTTCACGTAGAAGTACAGCAGCTGGGTGTAGCAGCCGCCGCCGTAGGCCTCGTTGCCGAGAACGTCGGTCGGTCCGTTGCACGAGCCCACATAGATGGGAATCTCGTTGGTCCCGCTGGAGTACTGCACCGGATACGGGCTGGTGGGCGTAAAGGTGACGGAGTTACCGCTCACCTGGTAGCTGCCTGCGATGGTCTGGGCGCTATTCCAGCCCAGCATCACCTTCAGCGTTGAAGCGTTCACGGTTGTCGGATCGAGCGGATTATTGAACACCATCATAATGGATTGAGTATTGGAGACACTGGTAGCGCCATTCGAGATATTCGTGCTGGTGAGCACAAGGCCGCTGGAGCTGGCCGTGCCCGCGGTTGTGAACGTGCTGGTGCCAGGCGTCACGAGATTACCGTTCGAGTCGCTGAATCCAGACACATTCACCGTATAGCTGGCGCCGGCTGCAAGGTTCTGATGCACCGCTTCGCTTTGCGCCGTGTAAACGGCGGCCGCATTGCTTCCGCCGCAGGTCTCAGCGGAGTTGCCCGTGCACTGCTCATTGCAACTGGTGCTGGTACCCTGCGAGCTGAAGTTGCCGCTGCCGCAGTAGCAGTTGGAGCCGTATTCCACGCCGGCATACTCTGAGCCCTGCGAGGCGCAAGACGAGACGCACTGCTCGATGGTCATCTGGTTGCTTGACCAGCTGTATCCGTTCAGCGCGCGGGCGCCATTTTCGTCGTCGTTGAAGCAGCCCAGGTAGGTTTGCGCGGCCGACGTTGCCGCTGTGGTCGGAGTAAAGATCAGCAACTGCGCGTTGGCCAGGGTCACCGTGCCGCTCACCGGCGTGGAGCCGTTCATGAGCGTGATGGAGCTCTGGGTAATCGTGGTCGGATCGACCGGCGTGCTCACCGCAACCTCAATAATGCTGTTGATCGGAATGCCGGTGCTGCCGTTGGCCGGGCTGATGGCGACCGTCGGCGAGGTGGTATCTGTTCCGCCGGTGGTCCAGAAGGCGTAGTTAGTCTGTGGGTAATAGTTGCCATCCTCATCGTGCACCACGCCATTTCCGCCGAAGAAATAGTACTCGGTGTTCGGCAGCAACGGAATTTGCGGAGTGATGGTCACTTCAAGCCCGCTCGGCGACAGTGTGACCGTTGACGGGATGAATTGACCGGTGTCGTTGAGATAGAGCTGGAACCCGCTGTTGTTGACTGTGAGAGGATTCAGCGGCTTGTTGAACACAAGCTTCGGAACAATGTTGGTTCCCACTGAAGCTCCGTTGACCGGAACGGTCTCGACCACTGTGGGCGAGGTAATGTCATAGCTGGCCCCGGTGGTAAAGCTATTGGTTTCGGTGGCGACCACGTTCCCTGCCGGATCCTTCACACCGGCAACGTTCATGGTGTACGTGGTGGTGGGCTGCAGCGGCACGGTGGGCACAATCTCGATGACGGTATTGCCATCGATCGCGTAGACGTTGGCAGGCACCGGGCTTCCGCCGTTCGTCAACGTAACGCCCGACATATAGTTGGGATCGATCGGCGCGCTGAACTCCGCTTCAATCACCGTGTTGGTTCCCAGACCGGTTTTGCCGCCGATCGGGTTGAAGGCAACTATTGATGGAGCGGCGCTCGAGCCGGTGAAGTCGGCGTAGAAGGAGAAGCCATCGCTGCTCATCGCATTCCCGGCCAGATCGGTACCGCTGCCAACCCAGAAGTAGTACTCGCGACCGGCCGAAAGCGGCGAGGTCGGAGTCAGGTATGCAATGGTCTGGCTCGAGTTCCAGGTGAGCGTTGTCGCAATGCAATTAATGCCATCGCCCGACAGCTGGTCTTCGATGTAGAAGTTATTGCAGCCGCTCGGCGAGCCCGCGCTGAACGTGGTCGCGTCCATGGGCTCGCTGAAGGTGACGGCGATGGTGGAGTTGGTGGGAATGCTTTCGTTAGAATTCACGCTTGAGAACAGCACCGTGGGCGCAGTGAAGTCCGTAGCGGCTCCCGTGCCAAAGCTGGAGCTGAACGTTATCGGATGCCCTTCGAGATCGGTGATGCCGTTGATGCTCATGGTCAGGGTCGCGCCCGGCGGCAATGGCGAGTTAGGCACAAAGTCAACGCGCGTGTCGCCGGAGTTGAACCAGTAGGAGCCGGCCAGCGGCGTGCCGCCATTCAGCACCTGGAAGGTTGTGCTCGTGACGCTGATGGGGTCAATGGTCTTGCTGACAATAATGCCAGGCGTGTCGTTAACGGCCACGTTGGTGGCGCCGTTGTACGGCACGGCGCTGGTAACCATGGGCAGCGTGGTGTCGGTTGCGGTTCCGGTGTACTCCCACCAATCGGTGGCAGCCGCAGGCACACTGGTGGTGCTCTGCAGTGCAGTGGTCACGTACACGTAGAGATAGTGATTCGAAGGCAGCGGGAACGATGTGGGCGTCATCAGCACTTCGTTCGGCTGCGGCTGGCTGTAAGTGACCGGGATATTCAAGCCGGTGCTCGAGTCGTAGACGTAGATGCTGGGCGTGCCGGCGATGCTGATTGTGCTCGCGTTGATGGGCGTATTGAACTGCACATCGAACACGGCGTTCGTGGGTATCGGGTTAGTGTATTCACCCGGAGACGCAACCTGGACGGTCGGCGTCGCCGTTGAGGTGCTGGCGGCCGTGTAGTAGTAACCCGAGTCTCCGTTGATCGGGGTGTTGTAGGTAGTGTCGAAGAGGCTGCCGGTTGTCCACCACTGGATAAGCGCACCGTTGGTGAAGGGCACAGTGGGAGTGAATACCAGTGAGTAGCCGCTATCGAGCACCTGCACGTTACCTGGGACAATCACGTTGTTCTGCGCCACCTGGATTCCCGAACTGGCCGTCGATGCATTGAGCGGCAGATTCGAGTAGAGGACCAGCGGCAGATTCGGATTGACACCCGAGGCCCCGTTGCCGGGACGCACGGAGATGATCGATCCATTGGTATTTGAGTCGTACTGAGCCGTGGAGAATCCGTTGGTGAACGGTGAGAGCGTCTCGCCCTCCCAGTCGGAGATGCCGCCGGTCAGCACCATGGTCAACTGCGAGCTCGACGGCAGCGGGAAGCAGTTCCAGTAGATGGTGGCATCGTCCTGCGAGTGCAGGTAGCTGCCGCCGTAGCACCACGGAGACGTCTGCGAATAGCCTGACCCGACGCCGTAACCGTCGTACAGGCCAAAGTCGCTGTTATTGATGCTGCCAAGGTTGATGGAGCGGTTGAAGGTTACATACACCGGCGCGCGCAGTCCCACATCGGTCGCGTTTGCGGCAGGTGAGTACGCCGCTACCTGCAATCCCGACCCGGCCGCTGTGACCGTCGGCCCGGTAGTGAAGTTGAATTCCTGCGTGTAGCAGCCGCCCAGCGAGTCGCCGGCCAAATCGAGCGGGCCGCCGCAAGCGCCCACCCAAATGTTCGTGTTGTTCGGGAACGGCGATGCAGGAGTAAACGTCACCGTCGTGTTGTTGTTGCTGAACGCATAAGTTCCGCTGATCTCCTGGTTGCTGTTCCATCCCACCATGACCGGCAGCCTTGTGGTATTCACCGTGGCCGGATCGACCGGGTTGTTGAAGTTCATCACGATCGTCGTGCCGGTAGACACGCCGGTTGTGTTGTTCGAAGGCGTTGAGCTGGTAATCGAGAGCCCGCCTGTGACACTGGCCCCGCAGGTCTCGATATCTGCCTGTAGACGGAAAGCTTCGTAATTGTTATCGGTACTGCCCCACGCCAGCGCGAGCGTATTGGATCCGGGTACCAGGAAGCTCGAAATCGGTATATTCAACCCGGTAAAGCTGGTGTTGGTGTTGATGTTGCCGGTGATGGCGATGCCGCTGGGGTTCGCGCTGTTGACAATGCCCAGCGTTCCGTTGTCGTCGATAGACATCTGACCCACCAGGCAGAGGTTCGAAGGCACCGTGCTGGGCATGTTGAAGTTGGTTGAGTACACACCGAACGTATCGCTGTACTCGCTTGCCGGATACATGTTGATCCAGTCGGATTGCGGTCCGTCGGCCGGCCATCCGCCGGTCCACCAGCCCGCATCGCCCGGACCTACGATGTAGAGAGGTTGCGACGGTCCGGTGGCGGCCGGCGTCGTCGTAGCCGTAGCTACATACAAGCCGAGCGCTTCATCGGTTGTGGGGCCTCCCACCGGTCCGGTGGGGACGACTGTCCAGTTGGCATCAGTCGGGCATGCCGGCTCGGGTGAGGCGCCGCCGCAACCCGATATGGGAATGATGACCTGCCCACTGGAATTCAGGCCCGTGGAGAGGTTCAGTAATACTGGCGATGCCGTAGTGGTAAACGTGCTGCTGTACGCAACGCCGCTGTTGCCCACGATATCGGTGTAGCCGCTCACGTCCACGGTGAACACCTTGCCCGCCGGCAACGCACTGGCTGGAGTAAAGGTCAGCGTTACCAGGTCGCCGGCCAGAGACGCAGTTCCCTGGATCGCCGATCCGCCTGCAGGCGTGACCGCGACAACATTGATGTTGTTGTCATTGATCGGAGCGCTGAACTTGACCACAATCTGGGTGTTCAGCGGCACCGAAGTTGCAGTGTTGGCCGGCGACACAAACGTCACCGTGGGCTGAGTCGTATCGGTGCTCACGCCGGTGGTGAACTCGGCGTAGAGCCCGTTCAGATAGTTGCCGTCGACATCGTAGTCACCCCACGCCTGGTACAGCTGGTAATAGGTATCGGGCAGCAACGGCACAGTGGGCGTAAAGGTCGCGCTCAGTCCGTTGGGAGCCACAGTGACGGTGCCTTCAACGTACTTGCTGCCGTCGTAATCCCAGAGTTGCAGCGTGCCGGAGTTCCATCCACCCCAGATATCGAGCGGGTTGACGGGCTTGGAGTAGGTTACAGTGGGCGCAAAGTTGGTGCCCACATTGGTCTGGCCGTTGAAGTTGGTGCTGGCGTAGTTCTCCGTCGTATCCGGTCCGCTGCCGGTGTTGAAGGTGAACGATCCCGGAACAGCCGCATTGCCTGCGGTATCGGTCACCGTTGCGTTCCACGCCACAGTGTAGGTGGTTGATGCTGTTAGCGGAGCTGTCGGCGTAAAGGTCAGCACGGTTCCCGGCTGAGCCCATCCGCTGCCGCAGCAATACGGGTTGGCATTCCAGCTATAGGTTCCGGCCACCGGAGTGCCGCCGGTTGAAACCGTCACTCCGGTTTCGGTGCCCTGCAGCATATCCGCGCTGAAGTCAAGCTGCACGGTCACATTGGTGCCCACGGTGCTCAATGCCGGCGGATTGGCCGCTACGACCGTCGGTCCGGTGCTGGCTGTTGACGAAGTGGTGTAGAGGTACACTGCGTAATTGCCCAGGCTCACGTCGGTGGCGCTCTCAACCGTGCTGGTGATGTTGAAGTAATAGGTTGAATTCGGGGCCAGCAATGAGCTCGGCTCAAAGGTCACAATGCGGCCTGTCGGATCGAGCGTTACGGTTCCAGGCACACTCACCCATCCACCCGGATTGCTGGTCAGAGAGAGCAGCACTGTGGTCGACGAGATGGAACTGCGCAGCATGGGCTCGCTGAATACAGCGTTAATCGCGCTGTTCAGCGGCATGCCACCCGCACTCGCGCCCGGACTGAGCGAGATGACCTGCGGGGACGGAGGTGTCGGCGACTCAATCGTGAATCCGCCAGCCACATTCTCCACCTCGGAGTTGGTGGTGGTGGTTACGCCCACCGGACCAAGCGCAGCGGTACCGGAGATGGTGATGTTGGCGGTGAGGCTGTTGGTGCTGCTCACCGTTGTGCTGTTGACCGTAATGCCCGAGCTGGATCCGCCAAAGCTGGCAACGGTAGTTCCGTTCATCCAGTTGGTGTAGAGACCGACAATGTTCACGTTGAGCGTCTGGCCCGTCGTGCCCACGTTCGGATTGATCTGGGTTATTTCCGGCGTACCCGCCAACACCGTGAAGGCGTTATTCAGGGTAAGCGTGCTTCCATTCGTGTTAACAGAGACGTAGGTGCTGCCCACCGTAGCGTTCGACGGAATGGTGACGTTGGCCGTCAATTGCGTGCCGTCTGCAACCGTTACAAAGTTGGTGCTGATTCCATCGCCCAGCGACACCGATGTGAGGCCTTGCTGGAATGTCGTGAATACGCCGGTGATGACGAGATTCACCGTTGTTCCCGCCTGGCCTGAGCCTGGCGACGATGAGACAAGAGCGGGCACGCCGGCCAAAACCGTAAATCCGCCGACGATGGAGTCAGTCTCGCCGCCCGTGATCATGCTCACGGTGCGCGACCCAAGTGTGGCCGTGGTGCTGATGGTGATATTGGCCACCGCGCTGCTTCCGCCGTTGATGGTTGTCGAGTTGACGGTAATGCCCGATCCGAAATTGGCGTTGCTCGAGCCTTGTATCCAGCTCGTGAACTGGCCGGTCAGCGTCACATTTTCCGTAATGCCCTGCGTCCCGGTGGGAGGATTGACGTTGGTTATGCTGGGCGCGCCATTGCCCACGGTGAACCCGCCAAGAATGGTGGCAACCTCACCGCCGGTGGTGAGAGTTACGTTATAAGTCCCTACAGGAACGCTGTTCGGGATCTGGATATTCACGGTAGCCTGCGTCAGGCTTTGCACCGTGATGCCGGTAACCGAGATTCCTCCTGCAAACGAGGCCGTAGTCGATCCTTGTGAGAAGTGAGTCTGGCTGCCGGTCACAACTACTGTAACCGCGTTTCCTTCGCCACCCTCAGACGGATTGAGGCCTGAAATCGCCGCCGGTCCGTTTGTTACCTGGAACAGCGCATTGCTCGACACGATCTGGCCGCCGGTTGTCACCGTGATGTTCTTGTACCCGAGCACGATTGTCGGCGCCACCGTGACA
>Ga0182016_10000109_pt1 | contig 90179 bp, 93 predicted proteins | sample 712S2MmetaG_FD_120491 | JGI IMG/M metagenome (GOLD analysis project Ga0182016, IMG submission 120491) | Permafrost microbial communities from Stordalen Mire, Sweden - 712S2M metaG | ecosystem: Environmental > Terrestrial > Soil > Wetlands > Permafrost | place: Sweden: Stordalen | collected...
ATTTGGGATCCGCCGGATCCGGAATTGCCGGCCACCGCGCCGACGCCCGCGCCCGACCGTCCGCTCGCGGGTTCGGTCGTGCGCGTGCAGCAAGCCGACGGCTCGATCGTCGCACTCGATGTCGAGAAGTATCTTTACGGCGTCGTGCCGCTCGAGTCGCCGCCGAGTTGGCCCGCGGCCGCGCTTATGGCACAAGCGATTGTCGCACGCACCTACGCGCTGCAGAAGCGCACGCTCTCGCGCGCCTATGATGTGCTCGCATCGGATGCGGATCAGCGTTACGGCGGACCCGCGGCGGAACACCCGGCCACCACCGCGGCCGTCGATGCTACGCGCGGACAGACGCTCGGCTATCTCGGAGGACTAGCAAGCGTCTTTTACAGCGCGTGCTGCGGCGGCCACAGCGCCGACGCGAACGAGCTCTGGGGCCACGCCGGTATTCCGTATCTGCGCGGGGTCGACGATCCGTACTGTACGTCGGCGCCGGATTATCGCTGGCAACGTTCGGTGCCCCTCGATCGCGCTCGCGCCGCGCTCGCCGACCGGCTCGCGAGTGCGCCCCAAGCGGCGCAGCTCGACGATCCCGACGATTCGGGCCGGCCGCGCACGGTGACGTTTCGCGGCGAAGGAGGTGCGGCGCTGGCGCTGAGCGTGAGCGAGGTGCGGCGCCGATTCGGGGCCGAGACGATCCGCAGCCTCTGGCTTCGCGAGATCGACTTCGATCGTACGCAGGCCGTGCCGCTCGTCGTCATCGAAGGTTCCGGTCGTGGGCATGGTGTTGGACTCTGTCAGTGGGGCGCGCTTGGAATGGCTCTTAGTGGAGCCGGAGCTTCGGCTATCCTGGCTCACTATTTCCCTGGCACTGCGGTGACCGGTGGCTGACCAGGAAAAGCGCAAGCCGGCCGGTGCCCTTCGTCTACGTAAATACATTCCCGTCAGCGTTGAAGAGAAGCTCACGTTCACGCTCTTCCGGGCATCCGTTGCCGACATTTCCGCCACCGGCGCGCGTTTGATCACCAGCGAGTATCTCTCGAAGGGAACGCGTTGGATCGTCACCATGAAAGAGACGCCGCATCTCACGCTCAAAGCCGAAGTGCGCTGGGTGAAGATGGATCAGAATCCGCGCCCGGGTGCCAATCCGCAATTCCAAGTGGGTATGCAATTCCTCGAGGTCAATGCCGAGGACAACAAGCGCATTACGACCTACTTGGAATTCGAAAAAGCGCGATCGGAAAAGATCTAACCGACGCCGGCGCCTACGCCTACGAACTCCCGGAAGAGCGCATCGCGCGCACGCCGGCGGAGCGGCGCGAAGATGCAAAGTTGCTGGTGCTGGGTCCCGCTGGAGAACTGCGCGATCTGACGTTCGCGGCGTTTCCGGAGCTGTTGCGCGCCGGCGACGTCCTCGTGCTCAACGAGACGCGGGTGATCCCCGCCCGGCTGCGCTTCGCGCGGGCGTCAGGCGGGGCGGGGGAAGTGCTGTTGCTGCGGCCGGCCGACCGCGACGCCTTCGCTTTCGATGCCCGCAGCTGGTATGCGCTCGTGCGGCCGGCCCGCCGGCTCCCAGCGGGTACGCGGCTGGATATTGCCGGCGCGGGCGCGACGATCGAGTCGGTGGCGGAGGATGGCCGGCGGATCGTGCGGTTCGACGACGGCGTCGACATCGCGAGCTTGCTCGAGCGGGCGGGCGAGTTGCCGTTGCCGCCCTATGTGGGGGCCGGTGGCGCGGCCCGGGCGGCCCGGTATCAAACCGTTTTCGCTCGGGTGCCCGGGAGCGTTGCCGCCCCGACCGCATCACTCCATTTCACCGCCGACGTGCTGACGGCCATTGCCGAGCGCGGGGTCGAAATCGTGCGGCTCAGCCTCGACGTTGGCATCGGGACGTTCCGGCCGATGCGGCCGGGGCCGATCGCGGCGCACCGGATGCACGGCGAACGCTACGCGATCCCCGCGGCGACTGCGGCTGCCGTCAACCGGGCCCGGAGCGAGCACCGGCGCGTCGTCGCGGCCGGCACGACCGTGGTCCGGGCGCTCGAGGGCTCGGCGCGGGCAGACGGCACGGTCCACGCGGGCGCTGCCGAGACGGATATCTTCATCACTCCGGGCTTCCGGTTCCGGGTCGTCGATGCGCTGTTGACGAACTTCCATCTGCCGCAGTCGACCCTACTGGTGTTGGTGACCGCGTTCATCGGCTACGACCGGACGCGCGCCGCGTACGACGCTGCGATCGCCCGGGCTTACCGATTCTTTTCGTTCGGCGATGCGATGTTCGCAGAGCGCGCCGACCCGAAGCCGAAGGGAGGCGACCATGGGTGATACCCCGATCTTGGAAATTTCGCGTCTCGAGGAGATCTTCGAAGACGACACGGCGGGGATCGCCGACTTACTCGAAGCGGCGATGGGTACCGGGGCCACGAACCAAGCGACCCTGCGCGATGCGCTGGGACGCCATGCGCTCGACGACGTGATGCGAGCCGCGCACGCGATCAAGGGCAGCACCGCTAATATCGGCGGCAACGAGGTCGCCGCCGCCGCTGCTATCATTGAAAATGCCGCACGGGCGCAGACCTGGGACGGGATCGAGCCGGCGGCAATCGAACTCGACCTGGCTTACGAGCGCCTGCGCGAGGCCGTCCGCGCATATCGAGCGGGAATTTCGTGAATCCAAACACCAACACCACGCCGAACAAAGTCCTCGTCGTCGATGACGTTCAGACCAATCTGACCGTTTTCGCCAAGGTCGTTGCACAAATTCCGGAGACCGAGGCGGTCTGCTTCACCTCGGCCGTCAAAGCGCTCGAGTGGGCGGGCCAGAACGAGTGCGTGCTGATCATCGTCGATCAGAGCATGCCCGAACTGAGCGGCATCGAGTTCATCACCGAAGTGCGCAGCCACGGCAACAGCTATACGCCGATCGTGATGATCACCGGGCACAGCGAGAAAGAACTGCAGCGCGAAGCGCTCAAGCGCGGCGCCTCGGCGTTCTTGGGGAAGCCGGTCGATCCGGTTGCGTTCGTGTCGCTGGCGCGCAATCTCATCCAGCTGCGCGGCGCGCGCCTCGAGACGATGGCGAAGGCCGGCGCGGCGCACGCCGATCAGCAGACCGCGACCGAAGCCCTCTTCGCCCTGGAACGCAGCACGCTCGAAGCGTTTGTGCGGATCATCGACTTACGCGACCCGCGCACCGGCGATCACTGCCGGCGCGTCGCGCTCTTTTCCGAAGCGATTGCAAGCAAGATGGGTCTCTCGATGATCGAGGTGACGCAACTGGCGCAAGCCGCGCGCATCCACGACATCGGCAAGGTCTCGATGCCCGACCGCATCCTCAACAAGACCTCGCGCCTGCTCGGCGACGAACGCGACGCGGCGAAGAAGCACGTGACCGACGGCACCGCGATGGTCGCCGGTTTCACGACGCCCATCTTGCATGCCGCTGCCGAGATCGTGCACTCGCATCACGAACGCTTCGACGGCACCGGCTATCCGGCGAAACTGGCCGGTCCGGCCATTCCGCTCTTTGCGCGCATCGTCGCCGTCGCCGACACGTTCTCGGCACTCACGTCGCGCCGTCCCTGGCGCGAGGCCGCGTCGGTGAGCATTGCGGTCGAGCAGATCGAAAAAGAATCGGGCTTCGGCTTCGAGCCCAAGATCGTCGGCGCGTTCCGCGACGTCATGCCCGAATTACTGGATATTCGGGCTGAAGTGCCCGATCTCGTTCCCGCTAAGTAACGGCATCGGGGCGGCCGACGCGCGAGCGGGCGTTGGTGTACCAGACCATGCCGGGCGCGGCGTCGCGCTGTTTGCGCACGTACTTGCGTTCGGTGAAGTCGATCTCGACGCGCGGTGCGTTGCGCGCGCGGCTGTGGTGCGCCGCGAAATCGGCGGCGCAATCGAGGTCGGCGTCGTCGGGTTCGGCGCCGGGCGGCGCTTGCAGTACGACGTGCGAACCGGGAATGCCGCGGGCGTGAAACCACAGATCGTCTGGCCGCGCGATGCGGAACGTGACTTCGAGGTTCTCGCGCGGATTGCGACCGACGAAAATGCGCGCACCCGACGGTCGCTCGATGCGCAGCGGCGCGCGCGCGATCTTTTTCCCGGCAGGTTTGACGGCGACCTTGCGGCCTTCGATGCGGTCGAGGTCGGCGCCGACTTCCGCTAGCGTCGTCATGTCGCCGCGGCCCGTCTCGAAGGCTAAGTCTTCCAGCGAGGCGCGCTTCGCTTCGAGCAGTGCGAGCCGCCGTTCGAGATGCGGAAGCGCGTCGGCCGCTTTGCGATAGCGGGCGAAGTAGTTCGCGGCATTGCCCTTGGCGTCGAGATCGGGATCGAGCACGATCTCGAGCGCGGCGTCGTCCGGCGTGCGGAAGCGCGTCGCGGCCGGCGGGATGTCGTTGCCGTATGTGTAGAGTGCATCGCCCGCCAGGCGCAATTTCTCGCGGCCCGACGCATCGTCGCGCCGGGCGGTGATTTGCGCGATTTCCGCGGCCGTGTCGTGCAGACGTTTTTCGATCCGGTTGCGTAGCGCCGTTCGGCGCCGTTCGCCCGCATCGCTGGCGCGCCGTCCGACGCTCGTCTCGCGCGCCTCGGCGAAGAGCGGAAGAAGCTGCGGCGCGGTACTCGCTTCGAGCGCGGCATACTGCGCGAGCGGAACGACGTGCGCAGCAATCAGTTTCCCGCCGTCGCGATAGACGTAGAGCGGACCGTCCGCTTCGGCGGCGGCGCTCGCGGTTGCCATGAGCTCGGCCGGGTTCACCGTGGGTTGGGCCGCGAGCGAGAGCGCCAAGAGCTTCGGCAGCTGGGGTTCTTCGCGTAACGGCGGCGGGCGGTAGGGGCCGCCGACGCCGACGCTGCGCGCTTCATTTTCGGCGGGTGAGAATTGCTTGGCGGCGGCGATGATCGCCCCGTCGCGGATCAGCAAGAGGTTGCCGAAGCGCGGGATCAGCTCGGCCACCAGCTTCACCCCGGTCGCCACGCCGAAGCGCGAGGTCGTGCCGAAATCCAAGACGAGCACCCGGTCGCCCGGCCGGCTGCGGACCTCGCCTAGGCGTAGACCCCGCAGGGCGGTCGCGATCGAGCGCGACCAGCCGGGGTCGCCCGCGATCGAGAGCTCCTCGCGTTCGAGCGTGGGCAGCGGCGGCGAACCGAAGATATCGATCGCCAGCACGACGTCGCCGCCGGCCCGCCGCCCGCCGATCCGGATCCCGAAGCGGCCGTCGTCGAGCAAACCGGCGTCCATGACCCGGCCGCCGCGCAGCTCGCGTTCGAGTTCGCCGGCCGCTCGCCGGATGAGGATCCAATCGGTGACCACAGCCGGGCCATCCGTTTCACAGAGGGCTCCGAACCTTCCCCTAAGAACCTACGTTGGTTGCTTTAGGGCGAGGAGGAGTAGCGTTCAAACGGGGCCGGGTCTGTTGTTCGTCGTGTCGGGGCCTTCCGGGGCCGGCAAAGACACGCTGGTCGACGGGCTGCGTCTGCGCCACCAACGCCTCAAATACTCCGTCTCCGCCACGACGCGCGCGCCGCGTCCGGGCGAGCGGGAAGGCATCGAGTACTTCTTCGTAACGCGTGAAGCGTTCGAGGCAAAGCTCGCTGAGGGCGGTTTTATCGAACACCGCTCGTACAACGACAACCTCTATGGGACGCCGCGATCGTTCATCAACGAAGCGTTGCTGGACGGCTACGACGTGATCATGAAGCCCGAAGTCAACGGCGCGATCGCGATCAAGGAACGGTTTCCCGAAGCCGTCTTGATCTTCATCGTTCCGGATCGTTTCTCGCTCTTGCAAACGCGGCTCGAAGCACGCCGCACGGAAACCAACGACGTCATCGCCAGCCGGCTAGCCATCGCCCACGAAGAACTCCGCTACGTCCGCCTGTTCGACTACCTGCTCGTCAACGAAGAAGCCCAGCCCCACGTCGCGGTCGAGGATCTCGAAGCCATCGTCCGCGCCGAACGCATGCGCATCTATCGCTACCCCGATACCCGGATCAAGGAAATCGAAGAAAACTAATGAGTAACTCTGTATTCGGCGACCTCGACGGCCTGCTCTCGCATGTCGACTCGAAATTCTCGCTGGTCAACGTCGTCACGAAGCGTGCGAAGCAGCTCAACAACGGCGCCCCCGCGCTGACCGATCTGGTCAACGCCAACAAGCCCGTCTCGACCGCATTCAACGAAGTCCGCGAAGGTCGCATCCCCTACAAGCGCACCAAAGAGGGAATCAAGTAACCCCTTCGTTCTTCGGCGCGTTCTAGCCAGCATGTGCGGCATCGTAGGATACATCGGCGAGCGCGACAGCGTTCCCGTGATCATGGATTCGCTCGGCCGCCTGGAATACCGCGGCTACGATTCGGCCGGCATCGCCGTCATCGATGACACCGGTGCGCTCGTCGGCTCGAAAGCCGAGGGCAAACTCGCGCGCCTCGCCGAGCGGCTGGCGAACGGCGAGGCGCTGCACGGGCACGTCGGCGTCGGTCACACCCGCTGGGCGACGCACGGCCGGCCCTCCGATGAAAATGCGCATCCGCATTTAGACTGTTCGAAAAAATTTGCCGTCGTCCACAACGGCATCATCGAGAATTACGCCGCCCTGCGCGCCGAACTGATCGGCGAGGGGCACACGTTCACGAGCGAGACCGACACGGAAGTACTCGCTCACTTGCTCGAGCGCCACTACAGCGGCGATTTGGTCACCGCGGTGCGCCACACGCTGGGCGAGGTCGACGGGGCTTTCGCGCTGGGCGTCATTTCTTCGGATACCCCCGACCGCTTGATCTTTGCCCGCAACGGCGCCTCGCCGCTCGTCGTCGGTCTGGGCGAAGGCGAGATGTTCGTGGCCTCCGACATCCCGGCGCTGTTGCAGTACACGCGCAAAGTGATCGTCCTCGAAGAGGGCGAGGTGGTCGAAGTGCGCCGCGACGGCTATGCGTTGACTGCCTTCGACGGGAAAACGATCGACCGCGAAGTGCGCCAGATCTCCTGGGAAGCCTCATCGGCTGAGAAGAGCGGCTTCAAGCATTTCATGCTCAAGGAGATCTTCGAGCAGCCCAACGTGATCAAAGAGACGCTGGCCGGCCGCATCGATGAATCGCACGACGTCCAGCTCGGCATGGAACTCGGAATCGAAGAGATCGTGCTGCGCGCGATGACCAAGATTTCGATCACCGGCTGCGGCACGGCCTATCATGCCGGGATGGTCGGCATGTATCTGATGCGCGCGCTGTGCAAGATTCCGGTCGAAATGGAACTCGCCTCAGAATTCCGTTACGGCGACCGCGCGATGGACCCGCGCACGCTGACGATCGCCATGTCGCAATCCGGCGAAACCGCCGATACGATCGAAGCCGTGAAGATCGCGCGCGAAGCCGGCGCTCCGCTCATCGCCATCTGCAACGTCGTCGGGTCGCACCTCACGCGGCTGGCGGACGGCACGGTGCTTACCCGGGGCGGGCCCGAAATTTCCGTTGCCGCCACAAAAACCTACGTGTCGCAGGCGATCGCCGCGACGCTGCTCGCGCTCTATTTGGCGCGCGTGCGCAAGTCCGCGCCGCTCGACCGCCTGCGCGAAATCGCTGAAGGCACGCGTCTGTTGCCGGCCGCGATCGACGTCGTGCTCAATACGAGCGATGCGGTGAAGAAGGTTGCCCGCAAGATGCGGCGCGCGCGCTCCGTGCTCTTCCTCGGGCGCTACGTGAACTTTCCGACCGCGCTCGAAGGCGCGCTCAAGCTCAAAGAAATCTCGTACATCCACGCTGAGGGCTACGCCGCCGGCGAGATGAAGCACGGCCCGATCGCGCTGCTCGACGCGCGCACGCCGGTGGTCGGGATCGTAACCGACGGCCGCGTGCGGGAGAAGATGCTCTCGAACCTCTCCGAGGCCAAAGCGCGCGAAGCTCCGCTGATCGTGGTCGCGAACCACGGCGACGAGGAAGCGGCCGCGATCGCCGATCACGTCCTCTGGGTGCCGAAGGTCGACGAACTGCTCTCGCCGATCGTCAACGTCATCCCCCTGCAGCTCCTGGCGTATCACATCGCCGACATCGACGGCAAAGACGTCGATCAACCGCGCAATCTTGCAAAGACGGTCACGGTCGAATAACCATGCGTCCCGACGGAAGACTTCCCGATGCGTTACGGCCGGTAACGATCGAGCCCGGTTATATGCCCAACGCCGAAGGCAGCGTGCTGATCGGTTTGGGTGCGACGCGCGTGATCTGCGCGGCCTCGTACGAGGAACGCGTGCCGCCGTGGATGCGCGGGCGCGGCACCGGTTGGGTGACGGCCGAGTACAGCATGCTGCCGCGCGCGACCGTCGAGCGCACGCAGCGCGAAGCCAACAAAGGCAAACTCGGCGGCCGCACGCACGAGATCCAGCGCCTGATCGGCCGCGCCTTGCGCGCGACCGTCGATATGACGAAGCTGGGCGAACGCATGATTACGATCGACTGCGACGTGATCGGCGCCGACGGCGGCACGCGCACGGCGTCGATCACGGGCGCATGGGTGGCGCTCTCGCTCGCGCTGCGAAAACACTTCGATCCGGATAACGCCAAGACGTGGCCGCTCACCGGACAGATCGCGGCGATTTCGGTCGGCATCGTCGATGGCACGCCGGTGCTGGATCTGCCGTATATCGAGGATAGCCGGGCGGAGGTCGACATGAACGTCGCGATGACCGCGGCCGGCGGCTTCGTCGAATTGCAGGGCACGGCCGAGGGCAAGACCTTCGACCGCGCGCAGCTCGACACACTGCTCGGCCTTGCCGACGGCGGAATCAGGGAACTCTTCGAAGCGCAGCGTGCCGCCCTCGTCTCCCGTGTCTGAGGCCGCCGTGCGCGACCTCGCCGAACGCGTTGCGGCGTTCCACATTACCGACCGTGCGATGCTGCGCGCTCAGCGGACGTTCGAGGCGGCGCTCCACGCGGGTTCCCCCTCGCCCCCCGAGCGCGGCGCCTACCTCGCGGCGGTGCGAACCTATTTTTCCGGCTTCGAGCGCGATGCGCAGGCGCAGCTGACCGGCGTCGACCGGGAGCTCGACGCGCTCTATCAGCGCCAGTATAATCTTGCCGCCGAACGCGGCGTCGCTCAGAAGCGGCTCGAAGCCGTGGAGGGCGTCCTTGCATCGCTTGCGGAACTCGCCACCTCATGAGTGTGCTCGAAGAACTCGGCCGGGAGACGACCGGGTTCTTCTCATACGCGGGCGGCGCGGCGATGCTGCTGGCGGACAGCGTGCAGTTCGTCGGCAAGCTGCGCATCCGCGTGCAGGAGACGATCAGTCAGGCCTATCTGCTCGGCGTGCAGTCGTGGGGCATCGTGCTGCTGACCTCACTGTGCACGGGCATGGTGTTTTCGCTCGAGTCGGCCAATCAGGCCGTGGCCTACGGCGTGAGCAACCTCGTCGGCGGAGCGGTTGCGTTCACGATGGCGCGCGAGCTCGGGCCGATGCTTTCGGCGGTGGTCGTTGCCGGCCGTTCGGGTGCGGCGATTTCAGCTGAAATCGGTTCGATGGTCGTGACCGAGCAGATCGAGGCACTCCAGTCGCTCGGGCTCTCGCCGGTGCGGATGCTGGTGGTGCCGCGGCTGATCGCGCTGATCGTCATGTTGCCGCTATTGACCGTGATCGCCGACATCGTGAGCATCATGGGCGGCGCCTACATCGCGAACGTGACCGCGCACGTCAGTCTCGAGTCCTTCCTCAACTCGGCGCGCGCGTCGCTGCCGATCATCGATCTGCTCAAGGGATTGCTGAAGTCGGTCGTGTTCGCGGTGATCATCGCGATCATCGGCTCGTACAGCGGGCTTCAGACACGCGGCGGCGCGGCCGGCGTCGGCAAGTCGACGACCTCGGCCGTCGTCATCGCGATCATCCTGATCTTCATTTCCAACTTTGCGATGTCGTACATCCTGTTTCCGCAATGACGGCGGCGACGACCGAGCGCAAACTCTACGCCCGGCTCGAGGAAGTCAGCGTGCGGTACGGGCCCAAAGTCGTGATGCAGAACCTCTCGCTCGACGTCGTCGAGGGTGCGATCACGTGCATCATCGGCCTCTCGGGTGCAGGCAAATCGACGATCTTGCGGCTGCTCAACGGACTGCGGAAACCCGACGCCGGGCGCGTGCTGCTCGGCGATCGCGACATTTCGGCGCTGCCCGAGCGCGAACTGATCGGGATCCGCGAGAAGATCGGTTTCTCGTTCCAGTTCGCGGCGCTCTTTGATTCGCTTTCGCTCTTCGACAACGTGGCGCTTCCACTGCAGGAGCGGACGGCGATGTCCAAGGCAAAAATCCGCGACGTGGTCGCCGAGACCCTCGAGAGCGTGGGGCTCGGGAACGTGATGGATCGCTTTCCGGCGGAGCTCTCCGGCGGCATGGTCAAGCGCGCGGGCTTCGCGCGGGCCGTGGTCGCGAACCCGGAATGCGTGCTGTACGACGAACCGACGACGGGGCTCGATCCGATCATCACGCACGTGCTGACCGACCTGATCATCCGGCTGCGCGCCCGTTTGAACGGCACCGCCGTGGTGGTTTCACACGATCTGCAAAGCATCTTCATGATGGCCGACTACGTCGCCATGCTCTTCGAAGGTGCGATCATCGCCTACGGCACAGTCGATGAAATCAAACAATCGCTCAATCCGATCGTCCAGCAATTCTTGCAGGGAAGCGAAGTGGGACCGATTCCGATATGAATAGACAAGCGATCGTCGGCCTTTTCACGCTCTTCGGATTGGCGGCGCTCTTCGGCGCGTTCTTGGTGCTGGCCAACGTCGGAACCGGCGGCCGCTACCAAACCGCCGTCCACTTCAAATCGGCGGCCGGCTTACACAAGGGTGCGCTGGTCTATGAAAGCGGCGTTATCGTCGGCGTGGTCGACCAGACGCGCCTGCTGCCCGAAGATTTCACGGTCGACATCGTCATGGCGATCAACAACGGCGTCGACATCCCGCGCGACTCGCGGTTTCTCATCGCCGCACCGCTGACCGGCGACGCGACGGTCGAAATCGTGCCCCCCGCGGCGCCGCCGCGGCCGGTGGGCTTGGTTGGACCGACGCCCGTTCCGCAGACCATCGCGCTCTTGCCGCGGGAGGTGCTGCCGATCGAACAACAGCCCCAAGGCACGAATCCGGCCACGATCGGCGATCTGCTCGAACAGGGCCAGGGCGAAGTGCACCGGCTCGACCGCATGCTGGCGCAACTCGAAGTCAGCGAACCGAAACTCCTCTCTTCGCTGCAGTCCGCCCTCAACAATGCGAACGACCTGACGAGTCAAGGCAGCAAACGGCTCTATCGCCTCGCCGACCGGCTCGACGCACTCACGCTCACGCTGCAAGTTGCCATGGATGCCGGCAGCAAAAACCTCGTCGACCTGACGGGCCAGCTCGACGGCGACGTGCGCCGCAACGGCGGCAACGTCGACACGATGCTCTCGATGCTCAGCAAGGCGTCAGTCGCGCTCAACCAGACGATCGACCAGGTCCGCGATCTGGCGTCCAACCCGCAAGTGCATCAGAACTTGCTCGATACGACGAAGGGCCTCGCCCAAACGGCGACCACCATCGGGCAGATGACGCAAGACCTGCGCAACGTCACCGGCAACCCGCAAACCCAAGCGCAACTGCGCGACACGATCGCCAACACCGACGCCGCCACCCAGAAGCTCAACTCGCTGCTGCGGTCGCTTGGCGCAAGCAGCAGCGTCTACGGCGTCGATGCCGGCGCGACACCCGCACCGGCCCCGGGCGCTGCAGGCAGCGGCACGACGCGCGCCGCGGGCGCAGCCGGCGCCCTCGGCGGCGGCGTCTCCGGCGGTACGATCGCCGGCACGCCGAACGCGGCGAGTCCGACGGTCGCAACCACACCCGAAAACTTCAAGAGCCGGATCGGCGCCGTCGCCCGCAACCTGCTGGCGATTCAAGTGCGCTTGAGCGAACTCGATGCCTACCAGCCGAATTCGATCTCGCAGCCGCTGCTGCAGACGAGCCAGCGCGGTCCGCAGAGCGACGTCAACGCGTTCATCCTGCCTAGCGGAAAAACGTCGCTGTTCCTCGGCGCGAACGATATCGGCACGCCGCAAACCAGTTGGAACGTTGCGGTCAAAGAAAACGTCGCGCCGCACTTGTACGTCGGCGGCGGCGTGCTCTACTCCAATCTCGGCGCGATGGTGCAGTACAACCCCGGCGTGCTCGGCTTCGAGGCACGGCTCTACGATCCGCAGTTCCCGACGCTCGATGCATATGGGAACCTCAACCTCACCAAAGGCGTGCAGCTTTTCGGCGGCGAGCGCGACATCACGCACAACGGCCGGCGTACGGTGTTCGGTCTCCAGCTGCAGTTTTGATTCCGATCGGGGACAACCGGCGGCTGCCGATCGTTCCATTCGTCGTCTACCTGCTGATCGCGCTTAACGTCTTCGTCTTCATCCAAGAGATCCAAGCGCCCGATATCGACCATTTCATCGATCTCTTTGCGACGATCCCCTACGACATCACCCACAATGTCGTGCTGCCGGCGCCGAGCCCCCCGCTTCCGGCGCTCACCATTCTCAGCGCGATGTTCTTGCACGCGAGCTTCCTGCACATCGCGTTCAACATGCTCTTTCTCTTCGTGTTCGGACCGGTCATCGAGTACGCGTGCGGACACCTCCGTTTTGCGCTGCTCTACGTGCTCTGCGGCGTTGCCGGAGGCGTTGCGCAGGTCGTGATCGGACCCGGTAGTCACGTGCCCGAGCTCGGGGCCTCCGGAGCGATCGCCGGGATTCTCGGCGCCTACATCGTCAGCTATCCGGCCGCGCGCATCAACACGATCGTCCCGATCGGCTGCTTTCCGCTGTTTTTGCGGCTGCCCGCCGTGATCGTGATCGGCATTTGGGCGGCGATCCAGTTCACCAACGGCTTCGGTACGCTCTCGGCGCGCCTGGCGACCGCAACCGACGGCACGGCGTATTTCGCGCACATCGGCGGCTTTAGTTTCGGCGTGCTGGCGATTGGGTTATTCCGCCGCCGCGACACGGGAACGCCGGGCCCGCGAGGGTATACCTAGGGCATGCGGATCGGCATCATCGGCGCCGGAGCACTCGGAACGCTCTTCGGGTACCGTCTTGCGCAAGATAACGACGTCTCGATGCTCGAGATCCGGCCCGACGTCGTCGCGGCGATTCGCGAGCAGGGTCTCGGCAGCGCCGGCGGCGCGGCCCGGCGGCGCGTCGCGATTTCGTCGTCGGCACGCGAGCTCTTTGCCTCGCAAGTACTGTTCCTCTTTGTGCGCGCGACCGACACGATGCGCGCGCTGCGTCCGTTCGTAAACGAACTCGATCCGTCGTGCGTGATCGTGTCGCTGCAGAACGGTGTCTCGAACGAAGATGCCGTGAAGGCGTCGCTCGGCGGCAACGTGGCCTTAGTGCTCGGCGCAACGACCGAATCGGCGCTCACGCTGGCGCCGGGCACGGCAGCCCCCGTCGGCGGGGGGACGACGATCGTCGGGCCCGGCGGCGCGTCGCCCGAGGTATGCGCCCGGATTGCGCGCCTGCTGAGCGAGGCCGGGATGCCGGTATCCGTGGCATACGACATCCGCCCGCATCTGTGGGGCAAACTGATCGCCAATGCTGCGATCAATCCCGTGGCCGCGTTGCTCGACCGGCCGAACGGCGTCGTGCTCTCCGATGCGAGTGCCGGCGAACTCGCGCGGTCGCTCGCCCAGGAGGCCGCGACGGTCGCAAGCGCCATGCGCATCGCGTTGCCGTTTAACGATCCGTGGAGTTACGTGCGCTCGATCGTGGAACAGACATCCGACCACTACAATTCGATGGTATTCGATCTGCAGCATGGCGTGCTGACCGAGAACGATCACATCAACGGCGCGGTCGTGGCCGCCGGACGACGGGCGGCGGTGCCCACGCCGTACAACGAGACGATGTTCCGGTTGATCCGGGCGCGCGAAGGAGTTCGATGAAAAGTTCGCCGGCGGAAAACGGCTTCGATCGTCTGGTCGACGCGGTCAACGGAACGATTAGCCGCGAGCTGTTCGTGAGCGACGACGTCCACCGCGCCGAGCAAGAACACTTGTTCAGCCGCGCGTGGCTGTTCGTCGGCCACGAGAGCCAGATACCGAATCCGGGCGATTTCTTCACCTCGCGGATGGGAGAAGAATCGGTCATTCTATGCCGCGACCGCGCGCACAAAATCCACGTTTTTCTCAACACGTGCCGGCATCGCGGCATGAAAGTCTGCCGCTACGACGAGGGCAACACGCCGCTGCTGACCTGCCCCTACCACGCCTGGAGCTACTCGCTCGATGGGAAACTCGTCGGCGTTCCGATGTACAACAAGCTCTACGAAGGCGTCCTCGATCGCGACGCGTGGTCGCTCATCGAAGTGCCGCAACTGGCCAATTACAAGGGTGCGATGTTCGCCACGTGGGATCCGCTGGCGCCGCCGTTCGACGAATATCTCGGCGGTGCACGCGAGCATCTCGATCTCGTGCTCGATGCGCGCGACGGACGCGAAGGCGGCTCCGAAGTCATCGGCGGCATCCAAAAGTGGATTGTGCCGTCGAATTGGAAATTCGGCACCGAGAACTTCATGGGCGACACGTATCACAACGTCAGTCACCGTTCGGTCGATCTGGTCGGAATAAGTCCGAACGCCCGCTCCGGGATGAAGGGCCGGCGTGCCGACGAGCTGCCCGGAACGCAGCACGTGTGGCTCAGTTATCCGCAGGGTCACGGCGTGCACAGTATGTTGTTGCCGGCCGAAAATTCGTACGTGGAAGCATTTCGTGACGACCCCGAGGTCGAAGCGTACTTCCGGCGCTGCTACGAAGAGCGCAAAGCGCGCCTGGGCCCGGAGCGTTCGCGCTGGGTAGGGCTCGTCGGTTCGCTCTTTCCGAACCTCTCGTTCCACGGCCGTCAGCCGCGCTCGCTGTTCGTGTGGCATCCGCATGGCCCGCGCTCGATGGAAGTTTGGCGCTTTTACCTCGTCGATGCCGACGCGCCCGAGGTCGTAAAAGATTTCCTGCGCCACTACTACATGCGGTATTCGGGACCGGGCGGCATGACCGAGCAAGACGACATGGAAAATTGGAATTATGCGACCGCGGCGAGCAACGGCACGATCGCGCGGCGCTATCCGTACAACTACCAGCAGTCGATGCATGCCGGCGCCGAGGTGGCCCCAGGAACGATGCAAACGACGCAAATCAACGAGCAGAACAGTCGCGATTTCTACCGCCGCTGGGCCGATTACGTCGGCAATCGCGATTGGAACGTGTTGCTGGGCCGCGACGCCGGAGTGAAACGCTGATGGATTCGATCCAATATCTCGAGCGCGGCACGAAGATTTCGCTCGTTGGCGACGTGCCGGCGAAGGTGGAAGATAACCCGCGCGACGGCGCGTGGCTTGTGGCGCGCTTTTCGCACAGCAGTCCGGATCTTGCCGCCACCGGCGGCGAGCGTTTGCGCGCCGCCAACCGCAAAAGTGCGCACGGACTCACGTTCGTACGCGATCCGCAAACGCCCGACGTGCTCGTGATCGTGCACGCCGACGACATCCTAGGAGTACGGTCTTGAATCCGAACGACACGCGTTTCGGCGGCGGCGACGAGCTGGTCGCGATCCAGGAACTGGAGGCCGGCGAGCGGGTCCGGCTGCGCGGCGGCATACTCGCCGAGGTCACGGAAAATCCTCGCGACGGCATGTGGATTGTGGTGCGTTATCTGGAAACGCCGGAGGGTCCGGTGGCCGGCGAGCGCATCGAAATGGCCGGGGCGGACGACGTTCTCGCACGGGTTGAAAAATAACCGGAAAATCGAGAGGCCGTAGCCGAGTGTTTTCGCGAAAACACCACTATACTTCGGTCGTTTTTTGCGTATAATGACCGCGATACGGCTAACAAAGCCGATTCGCTCAGCGAAAGGAATCCATGACGAAATCGGAATTGGCGAGAGTCCTCGCCGAAGACTTGGAGCTGCCGCGGCGGCAGGTGACCGAGTTGATCGAGGCGCTCCTCGACAAAATCACGGCGGTCCTGAAAACGGGCGACAAGGTTGCGCTCACGCCGTTCGGACAATTCCGAATCCGCGACCGCGCGGCGCGCATCGCTCGTAATCCGCAGACCGGTGAACCGGTCAACGTCCCGGCCAAGCGCGTGCTGAAATTCACCGCCGGCCGCACCCTCAAGGAAGCCGTCGGTACGGCAAAGCGCGGCGGAGCGAAGAAGTCCGCTGCCAAGAAGTCGACGGCCAAGAAATCCGTTGCCAAGAAGGCGCCCGCGAAGAAAGCGGCCGTCAAGAAGGCACCGGCCAAAAAGGCCGCACCGGCACGTAAAGCCGCCAAGAAAAAGCGCTGATCCACTAGTGGATTTCCCGAGCCGCCCCGCGGGTTGGGCGGGCTCGGGCGACAACGGAGGTCGCTGTCTCGATGCTCGAATTCGGTTTCTTCGACACCTTCGGACGGGCAGAAAAGAGCGACCTCGCAGGCGCCTATGACGCACACATAGCAGCCGTACAACTCGCCGAGAACCTCGGCTACGGCTACTACTTTTTCATCGAGCACCAGAACGCCAAGTATCCGGTGATCTCGTCCCCCAGCGTCTACCTCGCGGCCGTTGCGCGTGCCACCAGCACGATTCGCATCGGCGCTATGGTCTTCGCGGTGCCGTTTCACCATCCGGTACGCTTGGCGCAAGATGCCGCGATGGTCGACCAGCTCTCGCGCGGGCGGCTGGAGTTTGCGATCGGTTACGGCACGCGCGCGCCGGAATTCGATCCCTGGCATCTCGACTTCGGCAAACGGCGTGAAATCGGCGTTGAAGTGATCGAGGTGGTGCTCAAAGCCTGGGCCGGCGATACGCTCGATCACCACGGCACGCACTTTCAGTTTACCGGCGCCTCGCCGCAGCCGCGGCCGTATCAGCAGCCGCACCCGCCGATGTGGATGGGGGCGCACAGCGAGACCTCGATGGACTACGCCGCCGATATGAACTTCAACGTGGCGCAGAACCTCGATACCGAACCCGTTGCGACGGAGAAGTTCGCGTATTGGCGCAAAGCTTGGCATGCTCGCGGCCACGCCGGCGTGATGCCGCGCACGCTATTCGTCCGGCACGTCCACGTGGCCGAAACCGACGAGCAAGCGCGCGCGGAGGCGGAGCCGTTTCTACGCGAAGGCATTCTCGGCCAAGCCGGCGTGGCGCGCGCCGTATCGTTACGGCCCGACGAAAAGAACCCGGCCATGCTCGAGATCGCGCGCATCGCGCTCGAGACCTCGCGTTCGTACGATTTCTGGATCGACGAAGGTTTAGCGTTTATCGGCAGCCCCGAAACCGTCGCGCGCATGCTGCGCGAGCAGCAGGCCCGGATGGGCTACGACATCTTTTGCGCGCACCACCAGATCACGTCGATGCCCAGCGACATGGCGCTACGCTCGCTGCGCCTCTTCGGCGAACACGTGATCCCCGCGTTCCGGAGCGCCGTCCCCGCCTAGGCCCGGGCGGCGTAGAAACGTTCGATAAACTCGAGCGGAGCAAGGCGCCACTTCGCGCCTTCGGGGAAATCGTCGCCGAAGGTCAGGTAGTTGTCGGCGATCGCGTCGTAGGGGGCCCAGCGCGGCGCGCCCGGGCCGTTGGGGTCGCCGGTTGCGGCAAAGTGCACCCACGCCGCCATCATGGCGTCCGACACGCGCCGGTCGCGTGCTGCGAAGGTGCCGGTGCCGAACACGTACGTGATGTCATCGCTATGCACCGGCGGGTCGGACGTGTGGGCGCCGGCGTGGGTGAAGAGGTAGCGGAACGTTTTGTGCTGGCGCTTCACGATCTCGCGCGCCAGACTGCGCGCGCCGTAGCTGAACTGCGCGTCGCCGAAGGCGTCCCCGACCGCCCGCACGACGTCGGTATCGGCCGCCGCGCCGTAGTGCGTCCACGCCTCGTCGAAATCGTCGCCGAAATTCTGGGCGACGTAGTCGCGCAGCTTGTCGGTCGTCTTCACCGGGATGTTGGCCGTGAACCAGCCGCCTTCGTTGGCATTGCTGCCGACGATCGTGGGGACGTGCGCGAAGGCGCCCGAGCGGAACGCATCGACCTCGTCGCGGTCGATGGCCCAGCCGTCGATGATCGGGCGCAGCGGGCGCGGGATCGTCAAACCACGGACGGCCGGGTTGATCTTGGCATTCATTGCGAGCAATTCGTCCGCCGGGATCGCGCGCATCGCGGTCAGGTCGTCGCCCACCACGCGGCCGGCCGTTTCGGCGTCGGCGAGCGGGCAAAGCGGCCGGAACGAGCCGGGGCTCTGCAAGATGACCTGATCGAAGGTGCCGCGTGCGAGCGGTGAGATCAGCAGCAGGGCTGCGACGGCGCCGCCGGCCGATTCGCCGAAGGCCGTAACGCGTGCCGGATCGCCGCCGAAGGCCGCGATGTTCGCGCGCACCCACTGCAGGGCGGCGACTGCGTCGAGAAAGCCGTAGTTGCCGGACGCGTGCTGCGGCGATTCTGCGGTGAGCGCCGGGTGCGCCAGAAACCCGAAAACGCCGACGCGATAGTTCACGGTAACGAGAATTGCGCCGAGTTTGGCGAAACGCTCGCCGTCGGTGCGCGCTTTGGCGCCGGAGCCCGCAATGAACCCCCCGCCGTCGAACCAAACGAGCACCGGCGCGCCGCCCGCCGGGACGGTGGCCGGCGCCCACACGTTAAGCGTCAGGCAGTCCTCCGACGTGCCGGGGGCGAGCGAACCGCGCGACGGTTCGTTCAGCTGCATCGGGTCGAAGCCGAATTGCGATCCGTCATGAACGCCGCTCCACGCCGCGACGGGCTGCGGCGGGCGCCAGCGCAGCGGGCCGACCGGCGGTGCGGCGTATGGAATCCCGCGGTACACGCGTACGTCGGTGCCGGTGCCGGAGATCTCGCCCGAGGCGATGCGAACGGTTTGCGCTGTCGTCATACCGGGCTTCACTTCGCGCTTGACATCGCGGACGCTTCACCCGACAATTCGCATGAACGCCAAACAATGTTTTGTATAACAAACATCATGGAGACGACATGGCCGACGACCCGACAATCTTGCTGACGGTTTTCTTACGCCACGATCAGTCGAAGAATCTCGAAGAGCTGCAGGGCCGGCTGAACGCGGCGGACTGGTGGGATCGGTTTCCGCCGGCGGGGTGCGAGATCGTCAGCTGGAACGTCGTGATGGGCATCGGCCAAATCGTTACGCTGCGCATGCCGCCCGATCGGCTGGCCGCGGTCAACGTCGAGCTCGAACGCTGCGCGTGGGGCGCGTTCGCGACCGACTTTTATCCCACGTACGATTTCGTTCCGGTACGCGAGCGGCTCAAACGCGAGTGGAACGAGAAGAAGAACGCGCAATGAACGGAACGCTCTATCTCAACCCGCGACAGGCCTCCGATCGCGAGCCGACCGCGTGGGAAAACGAGTTTGCCGACGTGATCGAGGCCGCGTTTGCGAGCGGCGTGCGCGAACTCGACGCGCTCGTTGCCGCGCTCGCCCTCTCGCGCGTGCGCCCGCGCGAAGGCGGGGCCTGGACGATCGAACGCTTCACCAGCACGCTGGCCGAACTGGGCGCGTGACGATGCAAGCGGCCGGCACCGACGTGCGGCGGTACCTCGAACTCGGCTTGCGTAATCGCTGGTGGCCGCTGCTGCCCTCGGCGCTGGTAGGCGATGCTCCGGCCGGCATTACGCGCCTCGGTGAGAAGCTCGTCGTGTGGCGCGCCGGCGGCGGCGGGGTCGTCGTTCAGGAAGACTACTGTCCGCATCGCGGCGTGCCGCTTTCGCGCGGCACGAATTGCGGCGACCGTCTGCGCTGCGCCTATCATCATGTCGAGGTCGGCGCCGACGGCACCGTGCTGCGCGTGCCGGGCGAACCCGGCAGCAAACTTGCCGGCCGGCAGGTCGTGCGAACCTATCCCGCGCTCGAATGCAAGGGCGCGATCTTCGCTTACTTCGGCGATGCGCTGCACCGCGAACCCGTGCCGTTCAACGTGCCGTTTCAGTTGCAGGACGACGGTCCGTACGACGCGTTTTTGTGCTATGCCGAGTGGCCGACGTTCTGGCGTTACCTCTACGACAACAACATGGATCCGATGCACGGAACGTTCTTGCATGCAAAGTCGCATTCGATGTTTGCCGGTGCGACGGAGGCCGCGTTCCGCACGCGCGAGACGCCGACCGGATTCTTCGTTGAGAAGGAAGCACAGCGCGATACCAACTTCGATTGGAGCGAGCTCGTCGATGACGGATCGCTCTATGCGCGCTTGGAGATTCCGTACCCGGCAAGCGGCGGACCGGGCGGCAACTTCGGCATCATTTCGTACGCGACGCCGATCGACGAGCGCACGACCGCCGCGTTCTTCTGGCGCACGCGGAAGGTCAGCGGCTGGCAGCGCGACGTGTGGCGGTTTCTTTACAAGAATCGCCTCGAGGCACGCCACTGGGCGGTACTCGAACAAGATCGTGGAATGCTCGGGGATTGCGAGCCGGGTTTGGAACGGCACGAACATCTGTACGGGCACGACGTCGGCGTTGTGAACCTGCGCCGCCATCTCATGCGAGAGGCGCGCGCGCAACTGACGGCGCTCGAGGGCGCGGGAGCACTATGAGCCTACTCAAGCGCATTACGGCCGGCGGCGTTACGGAGCCGCCGCCGGGAACGTTTTCGCAATGTCTCGTCGCTGGCGACATGATCTACGTTTCCGGACAACACGCGGGAACCGATGACGGCGGCGTCGGCGGCGATGGGTCGATGCTCTCGCAGGCAACGATCGCGCTCGAGAAGATCAAGGCGCTGGTCGAGGCCGCCGGCGGCATGATGGCCGACATCGCGAAACTCACCGTTTACGTCACCGATATTTCGGGCCGCGCGCAGATTAGCGAAGCGCGGAGAAAATTCTTCCGGGACGATTTTCCGTGTTCGACGCTGGTCGAAATCACGGCGCTCGCTCAGCCCGGACTACTGGTCGAAATCGAGGCGATCGCCGTTCATTCGCGCCCGACCGCGTTGTAGCGTTCGAGATCGTCGTACGCCGCGCGGATGCGCTCGTGGCGTTCGTCGAGCCACGCGCGCGTTTCATCGTGGGTGAATACGAAGAACTCGCCTGCGCGCATCGCCGCGAGCAAGCGCCGGCCGATGACGTCGGGATGGACGCCGATGGCGTGGAGTTCGTCGTGATGCACGTTATCGTGCGGCGGTTCGGCCGGTCCCCCGAAGCGATCGGGGCGCCGCCGCGTTGAAAGATAGATCCCGGTACTCACGGCCGCCGGACACAGAACGGCAACGCCGAGCGGCGTGTCTTCGAGTTCGTGGTCGAGGGCTTCCGAGAGCGCGACGATGGCGAACTTGCTGGCCGCGTAGCCGCCGGTATCGCGCCCTTTGCGCACTTGCATGCCGCCGATCGATGCGGTGTTGACGATGTACCCGGGTTGACCGTGGGCGCGCATCGCGGGCAGAAACGACGCTAGCCCGTGAATCACGCCGTAGAGGTTGACGCCGAGCATCCAATCCCACTCGGCGCGCGTCAGCTGCGACACGGGCGTTGGTCCGGTGGTCACGCCGGCGTTGTTGACCAGCACGTGCACCGCGCCAAGCGTTTCGGCCACACTTTCCGCGGCATAGTTCATTGCGGTCCCGTCGGAAACATCGACGGCAAACGCGTGCGCGCCCCCGCCCAGCGACGCGATCTCGTCGCGCGCGGCATCGAGCGCTTCGCCCGCGATGTCGAGCAGCGCGAGGTTCGCCCCGGCGCCGGCGAGCGCGCGGCAAATGCCGAGGCCGATGCCTCCGGCGGCGCCGGTGACCACGGCGTTGCGGCCGCGCAGATCGGTGAGCTGCACAGATCAGCTCGCGGGGACGAGCGGCGCGCCGGCGGCGTCGATCAATACGAACGCGACCTTGCAGGGCTTGTTGCTGCGGTTCACCCAGGCATGGTTCGTGCCTTGTTGCACCATGATGTCGCCTTGGTTCAGGTGTACTTCGGAGTCGTCGAGCAGCATGTCGATCTCGCCCTCGAGCACGATCGCATAATCGACGCTATCGGTCGCGTGCATGTAGGGATGGCGAGCCGCCCGGCGCAGCCCCGAAGACGGCGCAACGCCCATCTCGGCGAGCATCGTTGCGTTGTCGGTCTTCACTTCGCCGGGTTCGGGCGGAAATTCAACGACCCGTAAGATCGTCGAGCCGGCGGCCGGTCCGACGGGAATGCGTACGGCGCCGCGATCCGCATTCGAATACGTTGCGGGCATCGAGTTCGTCGTCCAGATCAGCGTCGAAACGAGGCCGTTCTCTTCGCGGACGCGGACGTTCGGCGCCGGAGCGTCGGAGTGAATGATCGCCGTTCCGTCGGGCGCGTGCGTGGTGACGATGCGCCGGATGGCGGAGCCGTTGGTAGACATGGTCTGCACCGCTACGCCGCAGCGGCGGAACTCTCATGCAGTGGAACTAACCGCCGGCCTTTTCGCGCTCGACGAATTGGCGCAACGCCAGCCGCAACGCCGGATCGGTACCCATATACGCGCGCGGGTCGGTCCCCTGGTGTACCAGGCGGCGCGGCTGCTCTTCATCGCCGCGCGGCGGCGGCGGCGAGCGCTGAATCAAGTAGCGCTCGTTCTGATAGATGATGTCGAACCGCATTTGGGTCAGCGGCAGCACGTCCGGCGAGTATTCCAGGAGCCAGATGCGATCGACCCGATCGCGAAACATCAGGTAGCGCAGCACGCCGAACCGCAGTTCGCGTTCGTGCAAGCAGTGCAGCCCCGATACGTCGCCGTCGAGATAGCGGTAGCCGTCGTGCGCCATCGTGCGGTCGCGGCGTTCTTCGTCGCCCACGGTGCCCGCGGCCAGGCGCGTGTTGTAATCGGTGCGTTCGAGTTCGATCGCTTGACACTGCCGCGCGAGTTCTTCGAGCCGCGGATCGGCTTCGAGTTCGAGGCGGCCGTTCTCGGACTTGTAGTGTTTGCGTACTTCGAGTTCGCGCACCACGAGGGCGGATTCGATCTTGCCCATATGACGTTCGAGATCGCGCGCCGTCGTGCGCACCTTGATCATCGCTTCGCGCTTCGCGTTGGCCGCCTCGAGGGCTTGTTTGTAGTATTTCTCTGCGGCGCCCATCGAGATGAGGTTGTCGAAGAAAAGCGTCGGCGGACGCACGATGCCGCTCGCGGTCCGTTGCTTCGGAACGATGCGCGCATATTTCGAACGCGTCGTGTGCGCGTGCCGGTCGAGCGCGGCCAGCACCGCGTCCGCCGCGCGCTTGTTGGCCTCCAGACGCAAGCGCCCGAACTCGTGTTCCTCGCGCATCTGGCGCAGGGCGCCGGCGATCGCGGCGATGAGCAGCGTCTTCGCGACGGCGTCGTACTGCTTGCGAATTTCGTTATCCGCTGTGAAGTCAGGAACGACGTACGGCGACTCGTCGCGCGAATTCAGGCTCACTCGCCACTCTTCATCGAACGAGCGGAACGAAGGTTCCTTCCGCCTGGGCCGATAGGTAAGGAGAGATGTCCGCCGACCAGGGCCCGGATGATGCCGCCATCCTCATCGAGATCGCGGCCGAAATCCACCGTTTTATCCAGGCCTTCCCGAACAACTACGCCTCGCGGGCGCTGGCGGGCTTGGTCAATCGCGCGGCTGCGGGCGAACCGGTGGACGACGACGAGCGCGAACTCGTCCTCCTTACGCTTTTGCGCGAGGCCAAGGCGCAAGCCCGCCAGCGGCGCTTCGGCCGCGAGTGACGCCGGCGGGCGGCGCGGCTATTTCGGCGCGCGCCAGATCAGATCGGTGATGGGCACCGGGCGATCGAGGATGCCGTACTTCAGCGCGGCGTCGAGTACCGGCTGCATCAACGCGGGGTCGAGGTCGGTGCCGTACGTCGCCCGGTTCATCGTCGCGCCGACCGTCGGGTCGACGTGCATGATGCGCTCGATCATCGCCGCCGACTCGGCGCGATGGGTGTTGCCCCACTGCGAAGCCTCGCGCATCGCCCGCACGAAGCGCGCCGCCACGTCGGGGTGCGTCGCCAGCCACGTGTCGGTGGCCAGGTAGCCGATCACCATGTAGCGCGGTCCGACGCCGTCGAGCACGCTGCCGAGGCTGCGAATGAGGTCTTTTTGGGCGGTCACGAACGGCTCGACCGGCATGCCGGCGTCGATGCGATGCAGCGAAAGCGCGGTGCCCATCTGCGGGATCGGAACTTCGATGAAATGCAGGGTCTTCGAATCGCCGCCGTGTTTGTCGACCCATGACATCGCACAGAGCTGTTGCAAATCGCGCAGACCGTTGACGCCGATCGTCTTGCCGTTGAGGTCGGCGGCGTTCACGACGGGCGAGTCTTTAGCGACCGCGATCTGATCGGTCAGGGTGCCGGCGCCGGCGATGGAGGCCGGAAAGAGAAATTTCAGCTGGACGCCGCGCGTGCGCGCCACCGCGATCGTCGCGACGTTGGCGACGCCGATGTCGAGCGCACCGCCGGTGACGGCCGCGGCCGTGACCGGACCGCTCGCGAGCGCCGAGATCTGCGCATCGATCCCATATTTCTTGAAGATGCCGAGTTCTTGCGCGTAATAGACGGCGGCCGAGTTATCGCTCGAAAGCGTTCCGATCGTCACGACCGTGAGCGCGGGTTGGGCCTGCAGCGCCGGCGGCGCGATGAGACCGGCAACGATGGCCAGCGCGGCTGCGAGCCGAACGCAACGAAGAAGACGGGCTACGAACATGGAACACTCCTCCGACTTTTGTCGGGCGGTTCGGTTCGGCCCGGTTGGCGAACTTCCTCGGGAATGAGAAGCATGAGGTATCTGTGGCACGACTAGTGGCGGGATTTGCGACGTCGCACACGCCGATTTTGGCGCTGGTGGCTGATGAGTGGGAAGCGCGTGCCGTCAACGACCGCAAGAACCCGCAGCTCTGGGATACCGCCGGCGTGCCGCGCTCGTATCCGGAACTCTCGCAGCTCGTCGGCGACCGCTTCGCGCCGCTCGCGGTGCCGGCGCTCTGGAACGAGCAGTATGCGAAGGCCCAGCGCGATCTCGACCGGCTCGCTGCCGCGCTCGAAACGGCCGCGCCCGACGTGCTGATCATCGTCGGCGACGACGAACAAGAGCTCTTCAGTCTGGCGAACTTTCCGGCCGTGTCCATTTTCTACGGCGAACGCGCGACGATGAAGAAGATGACGCTCTCACCGGATCCCGAATTCGCCTGGCGCAAAACCGTGTCGGTCGGTTACGGCATGGACAAAAACTATCAGCACGCCGCCGCACCCGAACTTGCGCGCGAACTGATCGACCGGCTGATGGACGACGGCTTCGATATCGGCGCCGCCGCGTCGGTGCCGGATCCGGAGACCCAAGGGTTCGGTCACGCGTACGGGTTCGTCGTCACGCGTTTGATGGCGCAGCACCGCATTCCGATCGTACCGGTGATGGTGAACTGCTACTATCCGCCCAATCAGCCGAAGCCCGCGCGCTGCTATGCCCTCGGTCAAGCGCTGCGGCGCGCGATCGAGGCGGCCTCCGGCGATCTGCGCGTGGCGATCCTCGCTTCCGGCGGCCTCAGTCACTTCGTCACCAACGAAGCGCTCGACATCGCCGTGCTCGACGCGTTGCGTTCCGACGACCGCAGCGCGCTCGCGACGTTGCCGGCCGAACTGTTGAATTCGGGTTCCTCCGAGATCCGCAACTGGATCACGGTCGGCGGCGCACTCGGCGATCTGCACAATGACTTCACCGAATATTATCCCGTGTACCGCACGCCGGCGGGAACGGGCTGCGGTATGGCCTTCGCTTCATGGTCGTAGGGCCGGCGGCGCTCGAACGCGTCGTGTGTGCCGGCAATGCGGCGCTCGACCGCACGTTTGCGCTCACCGGGCCGGTGCGTTTGGCCACGTCGAACCCGGCCGAATTACGCGCCGGCTTCGGCGGCGTCGCACGCAACGTCGCTGAGAACCTCGCGCGGCTCGGCGTTGCAGTGACGCTCGCCACGCAAGTGGGTGATGATGCCGGCGGCCGCGCGCTGCGCGACGACTGTGCCGCGCACGGCATCGACGTGCGCCACGTGCTGCTCTCGTCCGTGCATCCGACCTCCGAGTACGCGGCGATCATCGATCCGCAGAGCGAGCTCGTGATCGGTGCCTCCGCAACCGCGGCGATCGACGCGCTGACCGTTGCGATGCTCGCTGCCGCGTTCGGCGAGGATGCGGCCTGGACGTTTGCCGATTGCAATCTTCCGGCGCCGGTGCTGGCCGCAGTGATCGAGCGTTCGCGAGGCGGCAACCGCGCTCTCGCCATCGATGCCGTTTCGATCGCCAAGGCCGCGCGTTTACCGCACGATTTGCACGGCATCGGGCTCTTGTTCGTAAACGAAGATGAAGCGCGCGCGTTGCTGGGCGGCGCTGCCGGCGCTTCGGCCGGCGACGTCGCGAACGGGCTGCGCGAACGCGGCGCCGCGGCCGTCGTGCTCACCCGCGGCGCAGGGGGCGTACTGGTCGCAGCCGCCGGCGGCATCGCAGAAATTCCCGTCCCGCGCGCCACACCGGTTGACGTTACCGGCGCCGGCGATGCGCTTATTGCGGGCACGCTCTTCGGTCTCTTGAACGGCGAACCGCTCGCCGAGGCGGTAGGTACCGGCACGCTGGTTGCGCTGCTGACGATCCAATCGCCGGCGACGGTATCGAGGGCGCTCGACGTCGCCGCCGTCAACGCGCTGCGCGCGCGTTTCGCGGTGCGCGCCTAATGCAAGAACTCGCCGGTCTTTTGGAGGTCGCTCCGCGCGTCGCGGCGGCGCTCGCACGCGGCGGCGCCGTCGTGGCGCTTGAAACCACGATCGTCACGCACGGCATGCCGTATCCGCAAAACGTCGAGACCGCGCTCGAGGTCGAGGCGCTCGTACGCGCAGGCGGCGCGGAACCCGCAACGATTGCCATCGTCGATGGGCGCATCCGCGTCGGCCTCGAACCCGATGCGATCCGGGCGCTCGCCGGCATGCACGGCGTGCGCAAAGTGAGCCGAGCCGATCTGCCGTTTACCATTGCCAGCGGCGCACCCGGCGCAACGACGGTGGCCGCAACGATGATTTGCGCGGAGCTCGCGGGCATCGGCGTGTTCGCAACCGGCGGCATCGGCGGCGTCCATCGCGGCGCCGAGACGACGCTGGACATCTCTGCCGACCTCGATGAACTCGGACGCACGCCCGTCGCCGTCGTGTGCGCCGGCGCGAAAGCGCTGCTCGATTTGCCGAAGACGCTCGAGGTACTCGAGACGCGCGGCGTGCCGGTGATCTGCTATCGCAGCGACGTGTTCCCAGCATTCTGGAGCCGGCTGAGCGGACTGCGCGCGCCGATCCGGCTCGATTCTGCGGTCGAGATCGCGGGCGCCATTCGCACGCAGCGTGTTCTGGGCTACTCGAGCGGAACGCTGATCGCAAATCCGGTCGATGCGGCCGACGAAATTCCGGCCGACGTTATCGGCGCGCACATCGAAACGGCCGTTGCCGATGCGGTGGCTGCGCATATTTCCGGCAAAGAGGTGACGCCGTTTCTGCTCGACCGGCTGCTCGCGCTCACCGGCGGTGCCAGCCTAACCACGAACATCGCGCTGATCAGGAGTAATGCACGCTTGGCGGCGACGATTGCCGTCGAGCTGGCAGCGTCGCACTGAGTACGAGCGCGGGCACGAGCAGCAGCGCGCCGAGCAGCACGACGTTCGCGATTCCGCTGGTGACGATCACGACACCGCCGAGGGCCGAGCCGCCCGCGATGCCCAAGTTGAAGGCCGTCATGTTGAGCGCGAGCGCGACGTCGCGTTGCTCGCCCGTGCTCGCTGCCAACTCCACGTTGACCGACGGCGAATAGGCCCACGATGCAATCGCCCACAGTATGAAGAGCGCAGCGGTGACGGGCAATGGACCCGGCAAAAACCGCAACGCCACGAAGAGCACGATGTTCGCCGTCACACACGCAACGATGGTCTTTTTTGCACCCCAGCGATCGAACGCAAGTCCGCCCACGATGTTCCCGACGATGCCGAACGCGCCGAGCAAGAACAGCAGGAACGCGCTCGCACCGACGCCGTATCCGCCGGTCTCGCTGATATACGGCCGCAGATAGGTAAACACGGCGTACTGGGCAGCCAGGATCAAAAACGAAATCGTCAGCAGCCGGATCACGGCCGGCGTCAAACCGCTGCGTGCAAACGTCCACGCCGGCGTCGCCGCGGCGGGCTGCGCGATCCGCAGACGCCCGCCTAGCAGCGCCGCCAGGACACATGCGAAGGCGATCCCCGCGAAGACCCAGCGCCAGCCGAAATGGTCCGCGATGAGCGCGCCGAGCGGGACGCCGACCGTCATCGCCACGCTAAACCCGGCAAACACGATACCTTGCGCGCGTCCGCGCCGTTCGAGCGGCACCACGTCGTCGATCAGGCTCAGGGCCAGTGGGCTGACGAGCGCCGAACCCGCGGCTGCAAGAAGCCGTGAACCGAGCAAGATGAGGTAATTCGGCGCCGCCGCTGCGATGACGTTCGCCAGCGCGACCGCGGCGAGCCCGATCAGGAGGCCGCGTTTGCGCCGGGCTCCGCCGAAGATCGCGGCGAGCGGCGGCGTCAGGACGGCGAAGACCAGCGCGTAGAAACCAATCAATTGCCCGGCCACGGGAATCGTCACCCGCAGATCGCCCGCCAACGGCGGCAGGATACCCGCGACGGCCAGCTCGCCGAGTCCGACCGCAAACGTTGCTGCGGTAAGCGCGATTACCGGGCCCGGCCTTAGCATCACTTTAAGATAGCACGCGGGAGGCATCGGCCTCTTACGACGAAAGCGGGACTCCCAATGGACGCGCCTGACAATCACTCCGCGTGGTCTGCGCTCGAAGCGCACTACGCCACGGTCCGCGACACGCATTTGCGCGAGCTCTTCGCCAAGGATGCGGAGCGCGGCGAACGCCTCAACGCCGAAGGGGCGGGCGTGTTCCTCGATTATTCGAAGAACCGCGTCACCGGCGAAACGATCAAGCTGCTGTTGAACTTGGCGGAAGCATCGAACCTGCGCGGTCGCATCGAGGCGATGTTCACCGGCGAAAAGATCAACGTCTCGGAGAATCGCGCGGTACTGCACGTCGCGCTGCGCGCGCCCGCCGATGCATCGATCCTCGTCGACGGAAAGAACGTCGTGCCGGAAGTGCACGCGACGCTCGACAAGATGACCGCCTTCGGGAACCGCGTCCGCAGCGGTGAGTGGAAGGGACATACCGGCAAGCGCATTCGCAACGTGGTCAACGTCGGCATCGGCGGATCGGATCTCGGTCCGGTGATGGCGTACGAAGCGTTGCGCTCGTACAGCCGGCGCGACATGACGTTCCGGTTCGTCTCGAACATCGACGGAACGGACTTTGCGGAAGCGGTGATCGACCTCGACGCGGCTGAAACGCTGTTCGTCATTTCATCGAAAACGTTTACCACGCTCGAAACCATGACGAACGCGCACACCGCACGCGCGTGGCTGCTCGGGAAGCTGAAAAGCGATGAGACTGCGGTGGCGAAGCACTTCGTCGCCGTTTCGACCAACGCGGCGGAAGTCTCGAAGTTCGGCATCGATACCGCCAATATGTTCGGCTTCTGGGATTGGGTCGGCGGCCGCTACTCGATGGATTCGGCGATCGGTCTCTCGACGATGCTCGCGATCGGGCCGGTACACTTCACGCAGATGCTGCTCGGCTTCCACGAGATGGACGATCACTTCCGCACGACGCCGTTTGCCGACAATTTGCCGGTGCTGATGGGGCTGATCTCGCTCTGGTATAACGATTTCTTCGGGGCGCAAACGGTCGCCGTGCTGCCCTACGAACAATACCTCAAGCGCTTTCCGGCGTACCTCCAGCAGCTGACGATGGAGAGCAACGGCAAGCACGTGCAGTTGAACGGCAAGGCCGTCGAGCACGAGACGGGCCAGATCTACTGGGGTGAGCCCGGCACGAACGGCCAGCATTCGTTCTATCAGCTGATCCATCAAGGGACGCGGCTGATTCCGTGCGACTTCATCGCGTTCATCAAAACGCGAAACCCGCTCGGAGCGCATCACGACATCCTCATCGCCAACGTGTTCGCGCAAGGCGAAGCGCTGGCGTTCGGCAAGACGCCCGACCAAGTAAAAGCCGAAGGCACGCCCGACTGGCTCGTGCCGCACCGAGTATTTGAAGGCAATCGGCCGTCGAACACCTTGCTGGTCGACGAACTCACGCCGGCGGCACTCGGTAAACTCGTGGCGCTCTACGAACACAGCGTGTTCGTGCAAGGCGTGATCTGGAACATCGACTCGTTCGATCAGTGGGGCGTCGAACTCGGCAAAGTGCTCGCTGTGAACATCATCCCCGAACTCGACGCAACGCAGGGCGAGATGGGCGCGCCGCTCGCGCACGACAGCTCCACCAACGCTCTTATTCGCCGCTACCGCACGCAAAAGGAGAACTAATGCAACTCGGGATGATCGGCCTCGGCCGCATGGGCGCCAACATGGTGCGGCGCTTGATGCGCGGCGGACACACCTGCGTCGTGTACGATCGTAGCGCGGATGCCGTTTCGGGCCTCGGCAAGGAAGGCGCGACTGGTGCGACCGCGCTCCAAGACTTCGTGAGCAAGCTCGATAAGCCGCGGTCGATTTGGCTGATGGTGCCGGCGGGCGTGACCGATGCGAGCATCAACGAACTCATCCCCCTGCTGGATAAGGGCGATTGCATCATTGACGGCGGCAACTCGTATTACATCGACGACATCCGCCACGCCAAGGAATTGGCCGCGAAGGGCATCGACTACGTCGACGTGGGAACGTCGGGCGGCGTATGGGGACTCGAGCGCGGGTATTGCATGATGATCGGCGGACCCGACGCGACGGTGAAACGGCTCGATCCAATCTTCAATACGCTAGCACCGGGAATGGGCGACGTTGCGCGAACGCCCGGACGGCCCGAAAATAAAGGCACTGCCGAACGCGGTTATCTGCATTGCGGGCCGAGCGGCGCCGGACACTTCGTCAAAATGGTGCACAACGGCATCGAGTACGGCATGATGGCCGCCTACGCGGAAGGCCTCGGCGTGCTGAAGGCGGCGAATATCGGGAAGAAGACGGGCGCGGAACACGACGCGGAAACGACGCCGTTGCGCGACCCCGAACACTATCAGTACGACCTCGACCTCGGCGAGATCACTGAAGTCTGGCGCCGCGGCAGCGTCGTCGCATCGTGGCTGCTCGATCTCACGGCCCAGGCCTTCGTCACCGATGAGAACCTCTCGAAGTTCGCCGGTCGCGTTTCCGATTCGGGCGAGGGCCGCTGGACGGTCAAGGCCGCGATCGATGAAGCGGTGCCTGCGCCGGTGCTCACTGCATCGCTCTACGCGCGCTTCAGTTCGCGCGGCGAAGCCGATTTCCAAAACAAAGTCCTCTCCGCGATGCGTTTCGGCTTCGGCGGCCACTTGGAGACGCCGAAGACGTAATGCATCCGCGTCGACTCATCGCGACGCTCGCCGCGGCGCTGCTGCTGGCGGGTCTGTCGCCCCGCGCCATTGCGGCCGGCGATCCCTACGAAATTTACGCCGTGCTGCCGACCACCGGTAACGCTGCATTCCTCGGCAACCAAGAGGCCGAAGCGCTGCGCGTCTTTGAGGATGACATCAACCGGGCCGGTGGCATCAAAGGCCGTCCGCTGCACGTTATTGTTAGCGACGATCAAACGAATCCGCAGATCGCCGTGCAATTGATGAGCCAAGCGCTTCAGAAACACCCGGCAATCGTCCTCGACGGCGGACCGGCGGTGACGTGCCGCGCGACCGGCGCGCTTGTCGGGAACGCCGCGTTGAATTACTGTCTGACGCCCTCGATCCACCCGGTGCCCGGCAGCTATCAGTTCTCCGCCCTCTACTCATCCGACGCAATTCTCGCCGTATCGCTGCGCTATCTGCGGGCGCGCGGACTAAAGAAGATCGCCGTGATCAACGGCACCGACGCATCCGGCCAAGATGCCGACCAGATTTTGCAGACGTTGATCAAGCTTCCCGAATTTCAAAATGCCGGGATGTCGTTCGTTGCCTACGAACACTACGGCCTTACCGACATTAGCGTTGACGCCCAGCTCTCGCGCATCAAAGCCGCAGACGCCCAAGCTTTCATCGCCTTCACGACAGGCAGCGCCATCGCGACCGTGCTGCGCGGCATGCAGAACGTCGGGTTGGACATCCCGCTGGTCACGTCGCCGGGCAATATGTCGTACACGCAGATGGAATCGTACAAGGCGTACATGCCGAAAGAGCTGCTCTTTGCGGGCTCGCCCGCGCTCGTGCCGCAGCAGCTTACCGATCCCGGAGTGCGCGCTGCCGTCACACGCTTCACGGCAGCGTTCAAAGCTGCGGGCGGAGGGCGGCCCGATTTGCTGGCGGCAGTTGCCTGGGATCCGATCGGTCTGCTCGCCGAGGTTCTCGAGAAACGCGGTCTCGCCGCAACGCCGGAGCAACTGCGTGCCGATGTTGCCGGCACGAAAGATTGGGCCGGGGCGCTCGGGCGTTACAACTTCATCGCAACGCCTCAGCGCGGCGTCTCGGAAAACTGGGTGATCATGGAACGCTGGGATCCGGACAAAGATGCTTGGTTCGCGATCAGCAAGCCCGGCGGCACGATCGGGAAATAGCCCCGGCCAGGAAACCTATTGCCCGCAACGTAACGCTCCGGCGAAATACATTGCCGCGATGAGGTGGACTACAGTGAAGCGTTTCCGGATGATCCTGATGAGTCTCGCGCTGTTGATCGGCGCGGCGCCTGCGCTCGCGCAAACGCGCGACAAGATCACTGTGGCGTTCCCGCCGGTAGATCCGACCGCTGAAGTGCTCTACGCCTACGATTTGGGCTTGTTCGACAAGGCCGGTATCGACGTGACCCTGACGCCGCTCGGTAACGGCGGCGCCATCACGGCCGGCGTCGCGTCCGGCTCGATCGATATCGGCGTCGGCAACGTGATCACGATCGAAAGCGCGCACAAGAAGGGCGTACCGCTCACGGTCATCGCCCCGGGCGCGTACAACCTCAACAGCGCGCCGTCCAACGTGCTGATCGTGGCGAAGAACTCGCCGCTGCGCACGGCCAAAGATCTCAATGGCAAGGTCGTGGCGACAAATCCGCTGCGCGGCATCGGCGAAGTTCTCACCGACGCGTGGGTCGATAAAAACGGCGGCGATTCATCGACCATCAAGTACATCGAGGTGCCCTTCGCGGAAGCGGCCGGCGTCGTGGAGCAAGGCCGCGCCGACGCGACGCTCAGCGTTGAGCCCTTCATCACTCAATCGAAGAACGACACGCGTTTCTTTTCCAACATCATGGATGCCCTGGGCGATGGATATTTGATCACCGCCTACTTTACATCGAGTTCGTGGGCCCAGGCCCATCCCGCGCTGGTCGCCCGCTTCGCGGCTGCCATTCGCGAAGCCGGCGCCTGGGCGAATGCGAACCCGGCGAAGTCGGCGGAGATCCTGGCCAAATACGGCAAGCTCGATCCGGCGATGGTGAAGCAAACGGTGCGGGCGCGCTATGCGACGACACTGAATGCGGGCCAGTTCCAACCGACCATCGACGCATCGGCCCACTACAAGATCTTCGACGGTTCGTTCCCGGCGCAAGAACTGATCTTCACGCCCAAGTAGACGACGGCGGGGCGCTACTTCGCGTCCCGCATCGCGTCTTCGAACTCGTCCTTGTCGCGCGGGTTGGCGGCATCGAAGGCTTTTTTGAGATGGGCAATCGACTGGTCGATGTAGATCTGCGTCGTCGAGATATTGGCGTGGCCGAGTAAGCGCTGGAGCGACGACACGTCGCCCCCGCCTTCGATGAAGTGGGTGGCGAACGAGTGGCGCATGGCGTGCGTCGTCGCACGATCGATCCCGCTTTGCGCGGCATAATCTTTGACGATCTTCCACACCTGGCGCAGGCAGAGCCGGGCGTTGCGATTGCTCAGGAAGAAGGCCCGGTCGTTCGACGCCGGGCGCACGTGGAGGTACGACTGCATCGCCATCACGGAGGCTTCGGTTAGCGGCACCATGCGGCGCTTGTTGCCTTTACCGGTCACCATCGCGACGCGTTGCCCGAAGTCCACGTCGTCGAGGTTGAGGTCGGCGAGCTCGGCGCGCCGGATGCCGCTGCCGTACAGCAATTCCAGAATCGCGCGGTCGCGCGTTGCGAGCGCCGTGCCGCGCGGCCGCTCGACGCGGGTCTTGATGATCGTAGCGACTTCGGGCATCCGGAGCACTTTGGGTTTGCGCTGCTCGGCTTTGGGCAGTTCCACGTCGAGCGCCGGCTGATCGGTGCGCATGCCTTCGCGCCGCAGAAAGGTATAGAACGTGCGCAAGGTACTCAGATTGCGGCGAACGGCCACGACCTTGTAGCGGCGCTCCATCATCAGGAACAGCACGTACTTGCGAATATCGCTGGCGCTCGCGTCACGCAGCTTCGGGTAGAGCCGCGCGGCCGGCGTGACTTCGGCCGCCACGCGGGCCTTCGTATCGCCGGCGAGATAGCGGCCGAAGTGCTCGAGGTCGCGGGCGTAGGCTTCCATCGTCCGGGCGGAGCGGTTCTTGCGCAATAAATCCGCGACGAAGTCCGCGATGAGCGGATCGTCCGGCAAGAAGAAGCGTTCCCCGGACGTTTGACGTCCCGCGGTGCTCATTAGCCCCGATTATACACGATTTAGTGATATTATGCGCCGCTCGAGGGCGCTTAGGCTATTTTCCCGGGGGCGTCCAGAGCAGTTCGGCGGCGGTAACCGGGCGCGGGAAGCTGCCGTATTTCGCAGCGTTGTCGATGACCGGCTGAAGAAGGGCCGGATCGAGCACCGTTCCGTAGGTGGCGCGTTGCATGCGGGCAACGATCTCGGGCGACACTTTCGTGTATTTGAGCAGAATCGCGGCCGACTCTTTGTGATGCGTGTTCGCCCACTCGGCGGTCTGCTTCATGACGGCAGCATACTTCGCCGCGATGTCCGGATGTGCGGCGAGCCACGCGTCGCTTGCGAACCAGCCTGTGGCGAGGAACCGCTTCGCCACGAAGTCATCGATCGTCGCAATCGAGGCCACGTCATCGCCGGCCGCCGCAATGAACGGCTCGATCAAGATACCGGCATCGATGCGGTGTTCTTTGAGTGCGGGCAGCATCTCGGGCTCTGAGAGTTCGATGAATTTCATGGCGCTCGGATTGCCGCCGCTCGCTTCGACCCATTGCTTCGTTGCGTAGTACGTGAGGTCGGCGAGACCGGTCACCGCAACGACCTTCCCGGCGAGATCGGCGCCGGTGTGAATCGCCGCGCCCTTGAGGCCGACGAGCCGCGCGGTCGGCGCGGTCGAGAGATACAGGCCGGCCGGCGCGAAAAACTTCACCGTGATGCCGCGCGAACGCGCGGCGACCGCCGAGCCGACAACGGAATTTCCGATGTCCGCTGCGCCCGATGAAACCGCTGCAATGATGGGCGGGCTGCCGGGGAACGGCGCAAACGTCACGTCGAGTCCGGCCGCTTTGAAATAGCCCAGGTCTTGCGCGTAGTATGCTTGCGCTGCCGACTCGGAGGGAATAAGGGCGACAGTGATCTTTACGGGATCGGCCGCAACGCCCGGTGCGGCAAACAATCCCATGATTACCATTGCCGCGAGCAGGCGAAACGCAACGAACTTCATGCCACGCTTGTTGGCAACTCCGGCAACGGGTTCCCGGTGCATTTGCAGAAGGTTGTCCGGATGGAATCTGATGTCCCAACGCCCGATGGCTTCGCGTCACTGGGCCTCGACGAGCGCCTGATCGCCGCGCTTACCTCACTCGGCTACGAAGAACCGACGGCGATTCAGCGTGAAGCGATCCCGCCGCTGCTCGAAGGTCGCGACGTGTTGGGCCAGGCTGCGACCGGTACCGGTAAGACGGCCGCCTTTGCGCTGCCGCTGCTTCACCGGCTCGGCGAACCGGCCGACGGCGACCGCGCCGTCCGCGGCTTGATCCTCGTTCCCACGCGCGAACTCGCGATGCAGGTTGCCGAAGCGGTGCATAAATACGCCCGTGGTTCGAGCGTCCGCGTCGTGCCGATCTATGGCGGACAATCGATCGTCCAGCAGCTGCGCGCCTTGGAGCGCGGCGTCGACGTCGTGGTCGCAACGCCCGGCCGCGCGCTCGATCACATCCGGCGCGGTTCGCTGCACCTGGAAAACGTGCAAACCGTCATCCTCGATGAAGCCGACGAGATGCTCGACATGGGCTTCGCCGAAGAACTCGAAGCGATCCTCGAGCGGACGCCCAAAGAGCGGCAGACGGCGCTGTTTTCAGCCACGCTGCCCAAACGGATCCTCGAGATCGCCAAGCGGCATCTGCGCACGCCCGTCCACGTCAAAATTCAGCAAGAGAAGCTGGCTGCCGGCGAGACGGCGCGCGTGCGCGAAATCGCCTACATCGTTCAGCGACGCAACAAGCCGGCCGCACTCGCGCGCGTGCTCGACATGGAGTCGCCGACCTCGACGATCGTATTTTGCCGCACGCGCATCGAAGTCGACGAACTGACCGAGACGCTCGGCAGCCGCGGCTATTCAGCCGAAGCGCTCCACGGCGGACTCTCGCAAGAACAGCGCGACCGGGTGCTGCGCCGATTCCGCGACGGAGCTTCGGAAATTCTTGTTGCGACCGACGTCGCGGCCCGCGGCCTCGACATCGAACACGTCTCGCACGTGGTAAACTTCGACGTCCCTTCGTCGCCCGATGCGTACTTGCACCGCATCGGCCGCACCGGCCGGGCCGGACGCGACGGCGTTGCCGTGACGCTGGCGGAAGCGCGCGAGAGCCGCCTGCTGCGCAACATCGAACAGTTTACCAAACACAAGATCTCGATCGAATCGGTCCCGACGGCGCACGACTTGCGCGCGCGGCGCCTCGAACTGATGCATACGGCGCTCGAAGAGACCCTCACGGCCGGTAATTTGGACTCATATCGGCGCGTCATCGAATCGCTCGCCGTCGAACACGACGTGCTCGACATTGCGGCCGCCGCGGCAAAGCTCGCCGACGAGGCGCGCGACGGCGCGGCCGATGATGAAGCGGACATCCCGAAGGACGTCGTGTTCGTGGCGCCCTTCGCCGAGCGCCCGCGTTTCACCAAGGCGCATCCGGATGCCGCGAAGCGCATGGCCTCGGCCGACATGACGCGGATCTTCATCGACCTCGGCCGCAACGCCGGCATCCGCCCGGCCGACCTCGTCGGCGCGATTACCAACGAAGCGAAAGTCGATGCGCGTCAGATCGGCGCCATCGATATCGCCGACGCGTTCTCGCTGGTCGAAGTCTCGAACGCCTCGGTGGATAGTATCATCGCGGCGCTGCGCGGAACAAAGCTGCGCGGAAAGCCGGTCACGGCCCGGCGCGATCGCAAGCTCAAGGGCGTTCGCTAAGGTCTACTTCGTTGCGATGAGCTCGATGAGGGCCGACATGCCGCCGTGGCCTTCGCCCTCATAGATCTCGGCGTCGTATTCGTCGATCCGCACTTCGGTGAAGTCGCCGAATCCCGCTTCGAGCATCTCGCGCGTGTAGAGGCGCGCGATGTCCGACGGGCCGCCGGTATCGTACTCCAGTTGCTTGGGCGGATAACCCTGGATGAGAAGAAGGCCGCCCGGCTTGAGCGCGTTCTTCACGCCGGCGAAGAGCCGCGTTCGCTCGAGCGGTTGCGCGAAGATCACGACGATCACGTCGAACGCATCGGCCGGCCATTCCCACGTCGAAACGTCGACTTGGTGCGTCGTGATGCTGACGCCGCGCGAAGCGGCGAGCGCGTGCGCCTTCACCTGCGCGGTGGGCGAGAAGTCCATCGACACCACGTCGAGACCTTGCTCGGCCAGCCACACGCCGTTACGCCCCTCGCCGTCCGCAACGGAAAGCGCCCGTCCGTTCTTCGGCAAGCGCTCCTTTTGCGCTGCGAGAAACGCGTTCGGCGCGGTGCCGAACAAATAGCTCTCGGGCGCATAGCGCCCTTCCCAGCGTTCCAGTTCTCCCATCCCGGCAACTTATATCGACGAGCCCGCTGTTCCCACGGATACGATGCCCGACCGGATCACCCGCGCTGCCTGGATTTCGTCGAGCGCCGCCTTGTGTGTGGGCGCTGCGCTGCCGCGTCCCGCCGGCGCACAGGCGGCGCCCTTAAGCGTCGGCGCAGGACTGATCGAGCCGCAGGCGCAGGCTTATTACGCGCGCGCCAACGGTTTCTTCAAAGCGCGCGGACTCGACGTGGACGTCGTCACCTTGGCGAACGGCGCGGCGACGACGGCAGCGGTGGCCGGCGGTACGATGCAGATCGGTATCACGAGCGTGCTGGGGCTCGCGCAGGCCATCGGTCGCGGGTTGCCGTTCGTGACGTTTGCCCCGGGCGCCATCCACGATTCGCGTTATCCGGCCAGCGGCTTGATGGTCGCGCCTGATTCAAAGATCACGAGCGCAAAGGATCTCGGCGGGAAAACGGTGGCCGTCTCGACGCTCAAGGGACTCGATCAACTCGTCGCGTCGGCGCTCGTGTCCAAGCTCGGCGGCGACGCCGGCTCGATGAAGTTCGTCGAATTACGGCCGCCGGAAATGGCAACGGCGATCCTCGCCGGGCGCGTGGATGCAGCGAACCTCGAAGATCCGGAGTTTACCGCTGCGCGCAGCAAGTTGCGCATGCTCGGCGACGCCGAAGACGCCGTCGGCAACATCTTCGTCGAGACGACGTGGTTCACAACGCGTGACTGGCTCACGCAAAACCTCGCCACGGCGCGCCTCTTTCGCGACGCGGTCGTTGCGGGCGGGGTTTGGGCGATGGCCAACCCCGCACCGGCGGCGCTGGTTCTTCAGCGCGACTTGAAATCGCAAACGAACCGCGCGACGCAGCGCTTCGGAACGCGCTTCAATCTCGCCGACTACCAGCTACTGCTCGATGCTGCAGCCAGGTTGAAGTTCATCAATCCGACGGACGCCTCGGCCATCGTCATGGCAATTTAACGCTCGAGATACGCCGCAAGGCACACGAGGCTCGACGTCCAGCCTTCCTCCATGTCGGCGGTGTGGTGCGCGACGGACGGATCGGCGTGAACCATGGTGATACTCAGCGTCAGCTCCGTTTTGCCGCCGTGCTCGGCGAACGTGAGCGTATTGCGAAACTCGGCTAGCGCCGTTCCGTCTTCCGCGAGGATCGTTGTCGAAAACACGAGCCGTTCGGGCGGCGTTAGTTCGTGATACGTGCCGCCGCCGAGATAGACGTTGCCGTCGGGACCGTGCATGTCGAGGCGCATCGCCCCGCCCGGCCGCGGATCGGCCGCCGCGTCAGGCGTCGTGAAGCCTTCGGGGCCCCACCATTTTGCCAGGTGGCGCGCGTCGGTGAATGCCGCATACACGAGTTCGCGCGGTGCGGCGATCGTGCGTTTGATGATGACGTCGTTCATTGTTCCCCCGTTTGCAGATCGCGCAGATAGTCGTCGAGGCGGTCGAGCTGCGCTTCCCAGAGGCAGCGATAGGGTTCCATCCAATCGGCGGCAACGCGAAGCGCCCGCGCATCGATGCGGCTCGGCCGCCATTGCGCCTGACGCCCGCGTGTGATCAGGCCTGCTCGCTGCAGCACCTTGAGGTGCTTTGTCACGGCCGGCAGACTGATCCCGAACGGGGCGGCGAGCTCCGTAACGGACGACTCACCCCGGGCAAGGCGCGCCAGAATCGCGCGCCGTGTGGGGTCGGCTAGGGCAGCGAAGGTCGCGTCCAGCTGATCCGAGGTCGTCATTGCCGTCCTCCCCTGTATTTAACTAGATGGTAAAATACAGGGGATCGGCGGCTGCTGTCAAGGGGCCGCGCGGGCCGATTGAGGATATGACCGGGTCGCTTGTTGCTGGAGGTACTTCATGCTCGGTCGTTTCCGCTTTGGCCGTCTGCTCGGCGCCCTCGCACTCGTTGGCCTCGCGTCCGCGGTAATGCCCGCGCGCGCGGCGGATACGACGCCGCTGGTCATCTATTCGATCGCCTCGCTGACGGGCTTCGGCGCGTTCCTCGGCAAGGCGCAGCAAGATACGTTGCAGCGGCTCGAAGTCAGCGTGAACAAGAACGGCGGCATCAAAGGCCGTCCGATTCACATCGAGCTCTACGACGATCAAACGAACCCGCAGGTCGCGGTGCAACTGGTCGACCAAGTGTTGGCGAAAAACGGACCGGCCATTCTGGTCGGCCCAGGTCTGACCGCGCCGTGCTTAGCGGTGATGCCGCTCGTGCAGGGTAAGCTCGTGCAGTACTGCGCGTCGCCCGGCATTCATCCGGCCAAAGACTCGTATTCGTTTTCGTCGAGCGTCAGCACGACGGATCTAGTGAAGGCGTTCGTGCGCTACTTCCGCGGCAAGGGCATGACGCGGATCGCGGTGCTCTTTCCGACCGATGCGACCGGTCAAGATGCAGACAAGAACCTCGCCGAAGTGCTCGCACTGCCGGAAAATAAAGACATCAAACTCGTCGCGCACGAGTACATGAACAATGCCGACCTCTCGGTCGCCGCGCAGATTTCAAAAATCAAGGCTGCAAATCCGCAGGCCTTGATCGCCTGGACGATCGGTACGCCGACCGGCAGCGTGCTGCATGGCATCAACGATGCCGGGCTCGACATTCCCGTCGCGCTCTCGAACGCCAACATGACGTTTCCGGCGATGAAACAGTGGGCGACGTTCTTGCCCAAAGAGCTCTTGTTTCCGGGCGCGCCGTTTCTGGCCGGGGTGACCGGTTCGGCGCAACAGCGCGTTGCGATTCAGCAGTTTTTTGACGTCACCAAAGGCCAAGGGGTGCAGCCCGATTTTCAAACCGGACTCATCTGGGATCCGGCCGTGCTGATGATCACCGCGCTGCGCTCGCTGGGAACCGATGCGAGCGCGACGCAGATTCGGGACTACATCGATAAGATCCACGATTTCTCGGGCATCGCCGGCGTGTATGATTTCCGCGACGGCAGCCACCGCGGTCTCTCGCAAAAGGACGTCATCGTCATGCGTTGGGATGCGGGGAAGAATAACTGGATCGCGGTGAGCAAACTCGGCGGCGCACCGGAGACGCCCTAGCCTGTTTCATCTCTCGCGCGTCCTCTACCGCGCCGCCGAACTGTACGCCGGCCGGCACGCCGTCTCCGACGGAGCCGCCTCGTTAACGTACCGGGAACTCGGCGCGCGGGTCGGCGCCCTCACCGCCGCTTTGTCGTCGCGCGTCGGCCCCGGCGATCGCGTGTTGCTGCTCGATCGCAACAGCTTGCGGTCGCTCGAAGTGCATTACGCGTGCGCGGCACTCGGGGCCGTTCTGGTGCCCCTCAACACCCGGCTGGCGGCGCGCGAGATCGCGCGCATCAGCGCGGAAACCGAACCCGTCCTGACCTTCGCGAGCGATCGTTTTGCCGAACTCGTGCCGAGCGGTTCGAACGCAATTGTGTGGCCCGACGATGATCCGCCGAACGCATCCAACCCCTACGAACGGCTGCTCTTGCAGCCGGCGCCGCTGCGCGCGATCGATCGCCCGCCCGGCGACGTCGCGCAAATCTTTTATACGAGCGGAACCAGCGGCGAGCCCAAGGGTGTGTGTTTGACGCATGCCAACTTGGTCGCGGGCGCGTATGACGGCATCGTCGTCCTCGCGCTCAACCGCAACGACGTGTGGCTGCATACCGCGCCGATGTTCCATCTGGTCGATGCGTTTGCAATTTGGAGCATGTCGATGGTCGGCGGCGTTCACGCGATCGCGCATTTTCGGCCGGAAACCTTTGCCGATACCGTCGCGAGCATGCGCGTGACGAAGAGCAGTATGCCCCCGACGTTGATCGCGATGGCGGCCGAACATATCGTGCCGGGCGATCCGCGCGTGCGCTCCCTCGAGCTTCTCAGTTACGGCGGTTCACCGATGACCGAAGCGGTGCATGCGCGCGCCACGGCGGCGCTGAGTGTCGACTTGGTGCAAGCGTATGGTATCACTGAGGCCTCGGGCATCGTCTCGCATCAACTGCCCGGCGACTATCGTCACGACGGCACGGAGCGCGAGCGCCGGCGGCTGCGGTCGGTGGGCCAGCCGGCGCCTAGCGTGGGGCTGCGCCTGTGCAACGACGAGGACGTTCCGGTCGGCGGCGAAGAGATCGGGGAGATCCACATCTCCGGCCCGCACGTCATGGCGGGGTACTGGCGCCGCCCAGAGGCAACGCAGGCGGCGATGCCCGACGGCTGGTATCGCACCGGCGATCTCGGAGCGCACGATGCCGACGGGCATCTCTTCATCGTCGGGCGCAAGAAAGACATGATCATCACCGGAGGAGAGAACGTGTATCCAACCGAGGTCGAGAACGCGCTGGCGGCCCACCCGTCGGTGGCGGAAGTTGCGGTGTTCGGCGTCCCGAGTGAACGCTGGGGAGAAGAAGTGCGGGCCGCCGTCGTACTGCGCGCCGGCGCTACGGCAGAAGAAGCCGAGTTGTTGCAGTTCTGCCGCGACCGCATCGGCGGCTACAAGGTCCCGAAGGCGATCGACTTCCACACCGAGCCGTTGCCGATGACCGGCCCCGGGAAGGTTGCAAAGAGCCAGCTCCGCGCAGAGTACGCGGCGCGATGACGACGCTGGCAGGGGCGGGCCCCGCGGCGGATGCGCAGCGCTTCAGCCTGCGCGCGTTTGTGGAGCGCCTCGTCGCCCTCGGCGAGTGCGAAGTCCACGACGCCCCGATCGATTTGGTCGATGTCGGCGAGCGTCTCGACGGCAACCCGAAGGCGGTTTGGTTCCGCAACGCCGGCGGCGCCGAGCTGGTCGGCAACGTAATGGGCTCGCGCAAACGCTTGGCCCTGGCGCTCGAGTCCAACGAAAACGACATCGGCGAAGCGATGCGCGCACGCTTGACGAAGCGCTTCGCGCCGGTCGAAGTTTCCTCGGCCGACGCGCCGGTGCACGAAGTCGTGCACCTGGGGATGGAAGCCGACCTCACGTCGCTGCCCGTCCACTTGCAGCATGCGCTCGACGGCGCGCCCTATATCTCGGCTTCAATCGACTACGCGATCGACAAAGCGACGGGCTGGACGAACATCGGCTGCCGGCGCATCATGCTGCGGACGCCGACGACGGCCGGCATCGACCTCAACGCACCGAGCGATTTGCGCGCGATGTACGCAGCCGCTACCGCGCGCGGCGAAATGCTCGAGGTCGCCTACACGGTCGGTTCGCACCCGCTGGATTTTATGGCTGCCATGGCCGCAGCCGAACCATGCGACGAACTCGACGTGCTGGGTGCGATGCGCGGCGGACCCGTGCCCGTCGTGAAGTGCAAAACGATCGGCGTCTACGTCCCGGCCGATGCGGAACTCGTGCTCGAGGGCTATCTCGACGAGCGCGGACTCGTCGAGCCCGAAGGCCCCTACGGTGAATACGTCGGTTACTACGGCGCGATGAAGCGCAACCCGGTCTTTCACCTTACCGCGATCACGTCACGCCGCAACCCGCTCTTTCAAACCGTTACGATCGGCGGCCGTTGGCTCGGACGCACAGATACCTCGCAGCTCGGTTCGATCAAGACCGAAGCGAGTGTCGGCGCGATTCTGCGGCTTGCGGTGCGCGAACCGGGCGCCGTGCACGCAACGGCTTCCTCGGGCGGCATGTACAACGTGCGGGTCGCGATGCGTCAGCGCTATCCCGGCGAAGCGCGCAACGCGATCGCCGCGGTCTTCGCCTCGACGGCCGACGTGAAGCACGTGTTCGTCGTCGATGAGGATATCGACGTTTACGACGATGCGCAGATCGACTGGGCACTCGCGACGCGATTCCAAGCCGATCGCGACCTCGTCGTCGATTCGGGCTTTCGGGCCGTCCCGCTCGATCCGTCGCTCGACGGCAAGCGCGTCGGCGCGAAGGCCGGCTTCGATTTGACGAAGCCGTTCGGCAAAGGGAACTCCATGGAGTACATGGTGCCTACGGCACCGGTCTTCGGCCCGGCTGGAAAACGCTCGGTCGTGGACGTCCTCACCGACGGACCGTGCACGTTTCTCGAACTCATGGAAGCGAGCGGGTCGCGCGATGGACGCGAAGTCGTGCGCGCGCTCGCACCGCTCTACGACGAGCATCGTCTCGCGCGGCTTGACGACGGCCGCTACTCGCTCGTCGCCGCACCGAAATCCTAAAGGAACGAATCCACATGTCGCATTCCCATTCCGCACCCGGCGGCTCGGTCGAACTCAACGCGGAGGGACTTCCGCTCGGCTTTCTCCTACCGCTGGAAGAACGGCGCGTCACGCGCCTGGACGTGCGCGACGACGGCATCGCCGTTATCACGCTCGACCGGCCGGAGAAACTCAACGCGTTCGACGAGAGGATGATCCGCGAGATGCGAGCGGCGATCTGGCAAGCAAACTTCGACGATCGCATCAAAGTCGTCGTCATCACGGGCGCCGGCCGCGCGTTTTGCTCGGGCCGCGACATCAACGGACTCGACTATGAGAACAATCTGCCGACGCAACAATACCGGGCGTACGTCCGCGCCAACCACGAGATGCTCGACGATCTCGAATCGCTCGAGAAACCGGTCGTCGCGGCAATCAACGGCATCGCGGCCGGCGGCGGAACCGAGATTGCCATTGCGTGCGATTTCCGCATCGTCGCCGAGTCCGGCTCGTTTCTGCTGCCTGAAAATCAGCTCGGCGTTCTCCCGGCATCGGGCGCGTGTTCGCGCTTGATCCAAATGATCGGCATCGGCCGGCTGAAGGAGATGGTACTCGCCGCCCTGCCGATCGCCGCGCAGCGCGCCTACGACATCGGGCTCGCAACGCGCGTCGCGCCCGATGCGACGTTCATGGACGAAGTCTTCGCGTTCTGCCAGATCTTGCTCAAGCGCGCGCCGCTGGCGATGGGCATGGCGAAGCACATCATCAATACGTGTCAGAACGTCGACACCGAAACCGGACGCATCCTCGAGCGGCTCGGACAATCGATCCTCATCGGCACGGCCGATAATCACGAAGGCATGACCGCGTTTCGCGAAAAGCGACCGCCGAAATTCACTAACCGCTAACGATTCGGGGTATCCATGAAGCTCCCAATGATGCGAATTCGGTTACTGGCAGCGCTCTTTAGCGGTGCGACGCTCGCCGCTGCGGCTATTCCGGGTTTCGCGCAGACGGACGCTCCGATCGTTGTGTTGGGATCGGTTGCGGTGAGAGGCGCGCTCGATAAACTCGGGCCGATGTTCGAAAAGACCAGCGGCCGAAAGGTCGTCATCCAGTACGATTCGGCCGCTGCGCTCGCGAGCCGCGCCGCAACGGGCGAAGGCTACGACGTCGTCGTCACCAGCGTGGGTGCGGTCGACGGCTTTGTCAAGACGGGCGCGGTAGCTGCCGATACGGAAGCCGTCGTCGGCACCGCGGTCGCATCGCTCGTCTACAAGCATGGAACGCCGAAGCCGGATATCTCGTCGCCCGATGCGCTCAAAGCCGTGCTGCTCGCTGCGAAATCGATCTCGTTCAGCGACCCCGCGGCCGGTGGAGCCTCATCCGTCTATTTTGCCGGTGTCGCCCAACGCCTCGGCATCAGCGACGCCGTCATGCAAAAGGCCACCCTCACAAAGGTCGGTGAGGGCGCGATACCGGTCGGGACCGGCCAGACGCAATACGCCGTCGCGCAGTCGAGTGAGTACGCCGTCATCCCCGGCTTGGACGGCGTTCCGATCTTTCCGGCAGATCCCAAGAGCACCTCGAAGTTTGCCGCCGCCGTTTCAACCAAATCCGCGCAACCCGACGCCGCTCGGGCATTCGTGATTTTCATGCGCTCACCCGACGGCACCGCCGTTCGTAACGCCATGGGTCTCGGCGGCGGCTAATGGCGAAAGTCTATCTTACCGCGCTCTTCGCTGGGGACGCCGCGGCCGCAGATGCCAAGGCGGCGCTCGCGAAACTGCAGGGCGTCACAACGGAACGGGTGTTTGTCATCCACCGCGATGCGGAAGGTTTTCACGTCGACGGCCGCTTTGCGGGCGAGGCACCGCAGGCGTGGTATGCATTGCTCGGGACGGCCCTTGCGCGGATCTTGCGCGGAACGAGCCGCGAAGAAGACAGCCTCGCCGTCAGCGATGCGGAGCAAGAATTGGGCGTCGGCCAGGCAGCGCTGGTCGCGCTGATCGATGAGCGCACGCCCGACGTTGCCGATGCGGCGATACACCAATATGGTGGCGTCGTCATCCGCGCCGCACCCCAAACGCTCGATGCAGAAGACACCGAACGATTTCTTTCAGCGGCAGCGATGCCGGAATTCTTCGTGCCGAAAACGAAACTGTGAGCGCAATGTTGAAATCTTTTGCTCGATTGAGCGTCGTCGCGGCGCTACTGCTCGCATCTGTCATCTGCGCGCCGATCGCGAATGCGCAGGGTTACGGCGGCGGGCCGCCGCCGGCCGCCTTTGCACCGCCCGGTCCGCGCATGCGCACGATTCCGATGATGCGCGCCGCGAGCTGGACCACCGTAGAAACGTCGGGTGGCCAGACCTGGGACGGCATTTGGACGTTCGAGGATCCGGGCCACACGACGATGTCGGGCCAGTGGGTCAATCGGCAAACCGGAGCGCGCGTGAGCGCGCGCCGTATGACGGTACGCCGCGCGGGCCCGCAACTCATCATCGCGCGCGGACGGCTCGGCAATTACGTCGGCACGATCGCGCACGGCGGCCGGTCGATTTCGGGCACGATGAGCTGGGTCTCCGGAAGGTTCACCGCTACCGCCAACATGTGATTCGACGCGGAACTCTCCGTCCGGCGCACATCCCTAGGGGAGCCCTTCGCAGCGCGCCGGAAGCCGCGATTATGGATAAAACATGCACTCGTACCACCTTTGGCGCGGCACTCGTTGCCGGCGTCCTCGCATTCGCCTCGATCGCCAACGCTCAGCCATCCAATGTTCCGCCGATCATGCAAGCAACAACGTGGGCCACGGTTGAAACCTCGGGCCATCAAACTTGGGACGGTACCTGGACGTTCCTCGATCAGAGCCACACCGTGATGTCCGGCAGTTGGGTGAATCGGACAACTCACGCGCGCGTCTACGCAAAACACATGCGCGTGCGCCAGGCCGGAATGCAGATCATTATCGAGCGCCCCGAACTCGGCAACTATGTCGGAACCCTCGAGCACGGTGGCCACACGCTCGCCGGCACGATGAGCTGGGTGAAAGGCCACTTTACCGCCCGCCCCTAGAAGCAGGCGACCACCGGAGACCGATGGCTAATATGGATATCTTTGCTATACTAATCGTATGGCGAAGATATCCATGCTCATTCCAGACGAAGCCCTCGCTGAAATCGACGCCCAAGCCGGCGGGAATCGGACCGCTTTTATGGTGGCTGCCGCCATCGAGCGCGCGCGCAAGCTGAAACGGGAATTGACCGATCGCGAAATTGCCGCGAGCATCGTGGCCAACGAGGAACACGACGCCGAAGTCTATGCCCAATGGGAAGCGACGATCGCCGACGGCCTTGACTAGCCGCCTAACCGCGTTGCGCGGCGAGGTTTGGCTCGTTGCCCTCGACCCGGTTGTCGGCTCCGAACAGGCGAAAACCCGGCCCTGCGTTATCATGCAACGTGACGTTGCAAACCAGATCGGACGTACCACGATAATCGTTCCGCTCACAGATGCTGCAAAGAACACGCCGACTGTCGTGCGGCCACTTTGTCGAAAGGGCGACGGCGGACTTAAGAAAGACAGCGTAGCGCTCTGCGGCCAAATTCGGGTGGCCGATCGTCTGCGCTTGCGTTCCCGGCTCGGCGCGTTAGGTCCAGACGCCATGCAGGCGGTATGTCAGGGCGTGCGCATCATTCTGGACCTGGACGACGTGTAAGTCTCGCGTCGGCCTCTTCTATTAATATCACATAATGTAGATTTCATGATATTAATACCTGGATCTCATGACGTAACTTACGGGGCTCCTCGGATACCTGAAACCGCGGTGAGACGACCTCCAAAGTTTCTATGCAAACCGGGGCATCCGTAAGGGAAACACGGCCGGACGTTAATCGCCGGAGTCCACTCTCGACACCAACCATAGGTATTCGTATTAATCATATTGACACGAATACTATATTGGCATTACCCTTGTTAACACCAATGAGTAAGCGCCACTACGACATGACGGCCCGCCGAGTCAGGGCGGCGGAAACGAAGGAACGCATCCGCGCCGTCGCTGTGGCCTTGTACCGGGAGCGTAGCCTCGATGACTTCACACTCGACGACGTCGCGGAGCGGGCCGAAACGACGGTGCAAACGGTACTCCGTGCTTTCGGCAGCAAAGAGAATCTGGCACTCGCGGCGCTAGCTGGTGTCGCCGCCGCCGGCACTCCCCTGCGGCCTTCGCCGCCTGGAGACGTTGATGCAGCAGTGGCTGCGATCTACGACGTCTACGAGGCGATCGGCGATTTCGTCATCGCCCAACTGGCCGACGAGCGGCGCCGTCCCGCTCTCAAGCCATCACTCGATGCCGGTCGCGAAAATCATCGCGAATGGGTGCGTCAGATATTTGCTCCGCAACTCAACTCGCGCCGGGGGAGTGCCCGGACGCAACTCTTCAACATCTTGATCGTAGCGCTCGACGTGTACGTGTGGAAACTGCTACGGCGCGATCTCGCGCTCAGCCGATCCGCATCCCAAACCGCCGTTCGCACGATCGTCGCCGGCGTCATCGACGCGGAGAATTCCAATGGCACGAATCCTTTGGCTGAACTGGTCGGGCGGCGGTAACCTTCCGCCGAGTCTGGGCATCGCGCGAGTTCTCACCGAACGCGGTCACGATGTCGTGTTCGCCGGGCGACCCGAAATGGTGCCACGCGTCGATGCGGCGGGATTCCGCGCAATCGAGATAACGCGCGCTTACGAACAGATGGGCACGTATCCGCCGCCGGCGTTTTTGACCCGTCTCGCATGTTACCTCACGTCGCCCGCGACAGCTGAGGAAGTGCGCGCAATCGTTGCCGCGGAGTCGCCGGATCTCATTCTCATCGACGCGATGTTCCCGGTGGCGTTGCTCGAAGCGGCCGGGTTCGAGCAGCCGACGGCGGTCATGCTGCACACCTTCATCTTCCGCCAACTCGAGATGTGGCGTGGGATGTTCGCACGATTGGACGGCATGCGCGTGCAGGCGGGCTATGGAAGTTTGCCACCGGTCGATGAGCTGTGGCCGGCACGCGATCGCATCATCGTAACGAGCCTCGCCGAATTCGACGACGCGGCCATCCCCGGTTGGGACATGGTCCGGCACGTTGGGCCCGTTCTCGAAGACGAGAAAGTCGCGGTTCCCGTTTCGCTGCCGTGGCCCGAGGATGATCCGACGCCGCTCGTTCTCGTGAGCTTCAGCACCGGCTTCGAGCAACGATCGGTCGAAAAGCTCCAGTGCGCGCTCGATGCGCTAGGTCGCCTCGACGTGCACGTCGTCGCCACGACCGGCGGGATCGTCGACCCCACTGAACTGCGCGTTCCCGCGAACGCGATCGCGCTCAACTACGCCGCTCACGATCCGATTATGCAGCGCGCAGCCTTGATCGTGACACATGGCGGACACGGTACTGCAATGCGCTCCCTGCGGCATGGCGTGCCAATGGTCGTCATTCCGGGACTCGCCGGCGATCAGCCGTTTGTGGCGGCGGCGGTGCAAGAGTGGGGAACGGGTCGAGCGCTGCCGGGCGACGCCGATGCTGAAGCGATGGCAGAGGCGGCGCTCGACGTGCTTTCCACCCCGTCGTATCGTGGTAATGCCCGCCGGCGAGCCGAAAAACTTGCGGCCGTCGATGGCGCTGCGAATGCCGCTAGCGAAGTCGAATCGCTCTTGGCAGCGGGCGCGCCGTCGCCCGCCTTCAGATCACTAGCTCCTTCCGCTTAGACGGATTCACGTCGGACGTCTTCATCGAACATTCACGTTCGGCCTAATAAAATGCTTACAGGCGCAAGCTCTGGAGCGGGCACGCGCTTGAGAGTGAGGTTCCGGCCGTGGCGCTCCCGCAGCGTATCGTCATCTTGTCGTTCGAAGGACCCGATCGATATGCATCGGTCGGGGGGCTCTCGACGCGCGTATCGCAACTCGCCCGCGCCTTTGGGGAGTTGGGCTGCATCGTCGATTTGATTTTCGTCGGTGACCCGGCAGCGGCCGCCGTCGAGGCGTGCACACCGAACCTAACCCTGCGCCGCTGGTCACAATGGATCTCCGCGTGTCACCCGCTTAACGCTTACGATGGCGAAGAGCGCAAGGTGCTGGATTGGGAATCCAGCGTTCCCGGCTTCGTCGTCGACTCGATCGTCGTGCCCACCGCTGTGACGGGTGAGCGGACGCTCGTCATCGCCGAAGAGTGGCAGACGGCTAACGTCGCGATCGCGATCGACCGGCTTGCGCGGCTGCGCGGCGTTCGTAGCGCTCTCACGCTGATGTGGAACGCGAACGGTACCAATGGCTGGGAAAGAGTCGACTGGCCGGCACTGCGCGCAGCAGCAGCGATTACAACGGTCAGCAAACACATGAAAAGCGAGCTGTCACGCAAGGGCGTGGAATCGCTGGTGATCCCGAATGGGATCGACACCGGACTCCACGACAGTGCTGATCCGCGGCTTCTCGCTGAAATGAAAGAGGCACTGGCCGGCCGGCCGACGCTCGTCAAAGTTGGCCGCTTCGATCCCGAGAAGAACTGGATGCAGGCGATCGACGCATTGGCAGAGTTGCACGCCGCCGGGATCGACGCGCGCCTTATCGTGCGCGGCCGGTTCAACGAGTATACTGAGCGGGTGTTCGCGCACGCATACGAGCGGGGCCTCAGCGTCGAGCGGCTCGCCTACGAGGGCTCCGACGGCCACAAAGTGATCGATGGAATCGCGCTTTCCGAAGCCCAGGTCCTCCACTTACGCGCGTACCTCGATGAACAGACGCTCTCCGCGCTTTATGCCGCGGCCGACGCCGTGCTCGCCAACAGCGGTAGGGAACCGTTCGGTTTGGTTGGGCTGGAAGTCATCGCCGCCGGCGGGATCGCCGTGTGCGGTGCAACCGGCGAAGAGTACGCGGACCCGTTCGTCAACGCCATTGTTTGCGATACGGCGGACGGGCGCGAACTCGCGACCTATCTACGTGCGCTCCTAGAAAATCCGAGCATTGGCGAGAAGATGCGCCGCGCCGGCGCGGAGACTGCCGAACGTTATTCGTGGCCTCACGCCCTCGCCGCCCTCGATCTGAAGATTCGGTACATCGACACGGTGACGAGTTGAGCAGCGCATCGAGCGTACAACTACGTCGCGCTCAACCCCTCACGATCGTCGGTTGGAATATGCTCCTCGTCCTTACCGCGTCGCAGACGATCGCGTACATGGACCGGGTCAACCTTTCGGTCGTCGCACCGGTGCTCATTCGCGACTACCACTACACGCCCGCACTGCTCGGCTTTCTGTTCTCGATCTTTAATTGGGCGTTCACCATCGCGCTACTGCCTTCGGGGCCGTTCGTCGATTGGGTGCGCGCACGCGTTGCCTACCCGATCGGTGTCGGACTCTGGTCGCTTGCCACGATTGCGTGCGGTTTTTCGTTCGCGTTTGCACCACTAGCATGGTGTCGCGCGCTCGTCGGCATCGGCGAAGGACCGATGATCCCCTCGGGACAGCAAATCATCGCAGAGACCCTTCCGCGCGATCGCCGGGCACTCGCGATCGGGACGTTCTTCGCCGGCAACAAGATCGGTCTGGCGCTTGGGATCCCCTTCGCCGCTGTGGTGTTGTCGACATGGGGACTGCCCTGGGTCTTCTACATCACCGGCGCCCTCGGGTTTGTGTGGATCGCCTGGTTCTTGCTTTCGTATCGGCAACCGCCGCCGGCGCCGGAAGAGACCGCGCCGATGCGCGCGATCCGCTGGAGCACGCTGCTGCGCTATCGCAATACTTGGGGCATCATGCTCGGGCAGGCGGGCTACCTCTATATCTACTATGTCTTCGCGACGTGGCTCCCGGGCTATCTCGTGCTACAGCGACACATGTCGGTGCTCACCAGCGGCTGGATCGGGATGCTGCCTTTCCTATTAGGCGTGCTTGCTACCGTCGTCGGCGGTTGGGCTGCCGATGAGGTGGTCCGCGCGGGAGTGCGCTTGACGGTTGCCCGCAAGCTCTTTGCGGTCGGCGGGATGTTCCTCGCGACGGTCTTCACGCTGCTGGGCGCGTTTGCCGCGGACACGTGGTTGGCGGTCACGTTGCTAACCCTATCGATTGTGAGCTTCAGCCTTGCGACCGGCTCCATCCAGTCGATGGCCGTCGACATCGCACCGCCGCATATCGTTTCGTCGCTCGTCTCGCTGCAGAACTTCGGCGGAAATGTCGGCGGCTCGTTTGCACCGGTCATAACCGGCTTGTTGATCTCCAGCGTCGGCAGCTTCCAGCTTCCGTTACTGGTCACCGCCGGCGTCGCGCTGGTCTTGGGATGCGGCTCCTACGGTCTGCTCGTCGGCAATCTCGATCATAAACTCGTGGCGCCGACGCCCGCGTGATCATCGCTTACGCGCGCTGGTCGATGGAAGGCAGTGAAGTTGGCTTGTTGTTGTGAAACGCGCGCGCAACCAAGTTGTCGATTGCTTCCATTCCGAGAATCCGGATATTAACGTGGCGCGGACGTTTCAATCGCTCGATACCGCGGGAGCATATACTTGTTGACGACCTGCGCGTCGTTCGATCCCGGCCGGTTCGCATTCGTCGGTCAATCTGCGATGCGGGCTCCGCGCGAAGGAGCGCGACGTCATGTTAAAGGTCATCGTCTACGACGAGCACTGGACCGACGTCCCGAGCTACCGCCAAATCGAGGAAGAATTCCCCGGCTGCGAAGTCCATTACTACACGAACTATGCATGCGCATGCGACGCCTGCGACGCGAGCTCGCCCGATCTCTTATTGGTGGACGGAGACACGTGGAAGATCGATCCGGCAGCGCTAACCCGGCGCATTCGCGCGGGTTCCGGACGAAAAAAGCTGATGATCGTTCTGATCGGTTCGCGCAAGGGAAATCTCGCCGAGCAAGCGCGAACGAACGGCGCCGACGTCGTCGCGCGTAAGCCGATCCGCACGCCGCCGTTCATGCGGCTGCTTCACGAAACGCTGGATCTTCGGCGTGCGCGGGAAACCCTCGCCGCGCGGGCAAGCCTCGCCGGAACATGCGCGCAACACTAGCGGTCCGGTGACCCAGCGCGACGAGAAGGAACAGCGGCAACAGAAGCCGTTGTTCCTTCTCGCCGTCGGCTGTAATGCGGAAATCGCCGCCATCTGCGACGACGCCGTCGGGTCGCTCGAAGGAATCGGGTTCCGCGGGTTCACGGATCCGGACGAGGCGCTCGTCTGGGCAAAGGACCACGGACTTCTCGGCGTGGTCATCGACAACGAGATGCCGCGGATGGACGGCGCGGCCTTTCTGCGCCGGCTTCCGGTCGTCGCGGACCAGCCGCGCCCCCACATCATCTTGCTCACCGAGGGGGCCGCCGACGAGGTTCCGGCGGCGGCGCGAAAAGCTGGGATCGACGATATCGTCGTGAAGCCCGTGCCGCGCGCCGATTTCGCAGCCTTTCTCGCAAGCGCTCTGGCGCTACGATTTGACGAACAGATGGGCTGGCAGCCGGATCCGTTGCGTCCTCCGGTGGCCGACGTGCCACCGCCGTCCTTACCCCCGCCCATCGTACCACCGCTGCCACCCCCGCCGGCGCCTCCGGAGCCCGCGTCGTCACGAAGACGGGCCGTGCTTTGGCTTGCGATCGCCTTGCTGCTCCTGCTGCTCTTCGTGGGCTGCTCGCTCTATCGTCGCGCCGCAACTGGTGCCGATGCGGGCGCGGCTCCCACGACCGCCGGCTCCCCCGTGCTGGATACGCCGCAGGGCGCGGCACTCTCCGGCAGCGCCCCTACGGCTGCAGGGACATCTGCACCGGGAGATTTACGAACGCCACCGCCGTCGTCGACAACGCCCAGCATGAGCGCTCCGGCACGCGGCAGAGCACCGGCCGCCGAGTCGCCGCTTTCAGCGGGGGAAAGCGGTTCCCGCGCGATCGTCTTCGATCCGCCGCTGGCCGGCGGATACGGCCAAGGTGACGGAAGCCCGGGTTCGTCCGCCGCCGGCGCGCCGCCGAAGCCGGGCGGGCCGGGCGATTCGGCAAAGCCGATCGGTGGCGGAGGCTCGCTCGCGTCGGGCTCGCCGAACGGCGCTGGCGCTCACGGTGCCGCGGTGCCGGTCGCCGGGGGAGCGGCCGGAATGGGCGCGTCGCACCCCTCCGCCGCGCAGGCTGCGGCCGCCGCGGCTGCGGCGAAGGCTGCCGGGAAATCGCTGCCGGGCGCCGACGGCGCGGGATTCCTGGTTCTCGATTCGGCGGGCAACTCGGTCGCGGAATCGCAACCGGACGTCGCACGCGCGCCGGCGTCCACCATCAAAGTGCTGACGGCCGCCGCGGCGCTCGCTACGCTCGGAGCCGACGCGCGCTTCCGCACGGAGTTCATCGCGGATGGTCCCATCCGCGCCGGCGTCCTCGACGGCCCGCTGGTGCTCGTTGGGGGCGGTGATCCGGTGTTGCGTTCCGCCGATCTGGACGCCGGTGTCGCCGCGCTCGTGAAACTGGGCGTGCGGCGCGTTCGGGGCGATCTCCTGATCGATGCGAGCGCGTTCACCGGTGCCGAACACAATTCGCATTGGACGGCCGCGAACCGCGGGTTTTCGTATGGTGCCGGGACGAGCGCCGTGTCGCTGGATGAGGGAACGCGCATCGCTACCGTCAACGGCGCGCCCGTGCTGCAGCCGGTTGCGGATCAAGCGGCCTACATGGGCGCTGTACTCGGCAGCAGTTTGCGCGCGCATCATATCGCGCTCGACGGAACGATTCGCTCGGGCCGTTCGCCCGGAGGCACCGTTCTTTGGCAGCATGAATCGCCGCCGGTCTCGACGCTGGTCCGCACGATGCTCGTCGAATCGGATAACCACATCGCCGAACAGCTCTTGCGGGCAATCGGCCGGGCCGGCTCCGGCGTCGGCAGCGAAGCAGCCGGGATCGCGATGGTCCGCAGCTATCTCGCCGAACGCGGCGTGTCTGCGGCGGGCCTCGCCCTCTATGACGGCAGCGGGCTGTCGCTCGACGATCGCGCCACGCCGCGCATGCTTGCTACGCTGCTCTGGCGCCTGCGTGGAACGCCCGAAGGCGACCTCATTCACGCGTCGCTGCCGCCCATTGGGAACACCGCGGCGCAAACGTCGGCCGATGCATCCGGTATGATCCGCGCCAAGACCGGCAACGTGGGTGCGGTCCGCGGATTGGTGGGTTCCGTCGACCGGCAACCAGGCGACGCGCTCTCGTTCGCGTTTCTCGATACCGCGTACGCCGATGCCGCGTTCCTGGCTCGCCGCAAGGATGAGGAAGACACGCTCCATCAGTTGGCAAGCGCCGTCCCTTAGGGAGATCGTGCCGGCGCGCGCGTCCGATTAGGCGCGCTGGTCGGCTGTTTCGGCCGTTTCGTAGCCGTGCTCGGAGAGATCGAACCAGTTGCCTTCGGGATCGACCGCGCGGTATTCCGCGTACGGACGATCGGCCGGGCGCTTCTTCGGCTCTTCTACTCCGGTTGGAGCCAGGCGCGCAAAGATCTCGTCGCGATTTTCGATGCTGAAACCGAAGTGGTTGAGCCCGGTCATTGCGCTGGCTTCGAGCTTGTGCGGTAGGATGGCGAGCGTGAAGTAGCCGTCGCTGAGATAGTGCGCTTTGCCGGGACCGTCGCCGTGCAGCAATTCCATGTCGAAGACCGTTTGGTAGAACTTCGCCAGCTTCACGGTGTCGCGGGCAAAGAGCGCGAGATGTTTGATTTTCGGCTTACCCATGATGAGACCCTGACTTCGCTTAGCGCGATGGTACGAGTGGCGAGAACAGATCTTTCGCGTGCTGCGGCGTCTTGAGCAGCCCGTAGTTAAACAGCAGATCCAGCACCGGTTGCACGTCGGCAACGGCAAGATGGTCGGCGTAGGTGACGCGCGGACTTCCCGGCGCGACCGGCGTTTGGATGTACTTCTCCAGTATCTGTGCGGTGCGCGGGCGGTTCTTGTTCGCCCACACTGCCGTGCTCGACATGACGCTCGCGAATTGCCGCACGACGTCGGGATGCGCCTTCGCGAAATCATCGGTGGTAAAGTAGCCGCTGATCAGGAAGCGCTTCGCGATCGCATCAAAGACCGATGCGAGCGAACGCGCGGCGCCGCTGCGCAGCGCATCTTCCAGCGCCGGTTCGCTCACGGACGCCGCATCGACGCGGCCGGACTGCAGAGCGGAGAGTGCGGTGGCATCCGGCACTTCGAGCCAACGTACTGATTTGGAATCGCCGCCGTTCGTATCGAGCCACCGTTTGGCGCCGTAGTAGCTCATGTTCGAGAGATCGCGCGTCGCGATGACTTTGCCGTTGAGGTCGGCAGCGGTGCGCACCGGCGAGCCCTTCAGCACGAGCAACCCCGACGTCGGCGTCGTGCTGAGATACAGACCCGCCGGCGCGACCAGGGTGAGAGCCAGGCCGTGGTCGCGCGCAAGGGCACCGAGGGTGAGCGCGAACGATCCGAATTGCAAGGCGCCCGACGCGAGGGCGGCGGAGATCGAGCCGGAGTTGTTCATCTGCGCGAGCTTCACGTGCAGTCCGGCTTGCTCGTAGAACCCCATGTCGGCCGCGTAATAGAGCAAGCCGGCGGTGTCGTTGGGCGACCCGGCGATCGCTATCTCGGCCGGGCTCTGCGCGCCGGCGTCCTTCAGTGAATTTAGCCACAATGCGGCGGCGGCGGGGCCGGTAAGAAAATGTGCGCGATTCACGCCGGCGCCCTGGTCACCCGCCGACATTTCCCTGCTGGCCCGACAAAACCCTAAGGTCCGCATCGAATCAGGTAGGCCGAAGCGCCAACGAAGGTCGCCTTAACGAAGGCTTATGGCCACAGGGCAACGCGCCCTGACACCCACACGTAGGGGTTCATGCGCCGTTGGGTTTTAGCACCGCTGGCTTTTTGCGTTCTCGCGATCGTCTCCGGCATGCCCGCGGCACCGGACTCCGTGCTACCCGACGCGCAGGCCCTTCAGGCACAAATGGACGTAGCGATGGGCCCGCCGAGCGGCAACTATCGCGAAACGATCGTCGGGACCGGCGACGAGGGCGTGACGGTTTCGTCGCGCTATCGCCGCGGCGATGACGAGCTCGTCACACGCACGCGCGGCCCCATCCGCACGAGTTATGGGACGTATCGCGGAACCGATTGGCATCAAGATGCCAACGGAATCAGCGTAGCCGATGAACCCGATCCGGGTCCGGTCGCGCGCCTTAAGACGACGGCGAGCGTGCAGCGCGTCTCTTCGCCCGTCGATGCCTACGTCCTAACGGAGCTCGACGGTAGCGGCAACGGAACGCGCGACTACGTGGATCCGGCAAGCTATCTCGTCCTGCGCCACGATCAGATCGGCGCATCGGGCACGACGACGACAACCAACACGGCCTATGCCCGCTTCGGTGCGCAACTGCTACCGGCAGCGTGGCGCGTCGAGGATCACCCGTTCAACGAGACGATGTCCTATACGCGAACGCGGTTCGTTGCCGATAGCACGCGCGAGGCCGATGTCGCCATACCCGCTTTGCGCCAAATCGTGTCCCTGCCCGCCGGCAAGACGATCGTCGATTTACACGCCCGGTTCGAGAACGGTCAGATATCGGTCCCGGTCAGGATCGCCGGTCGCACGTTCTTCTTCTTACTCGACAGCGGCGCGAGTTCGATAACGATCGATTCGGGAGTCGCCCGAGACCTCGGACTCGTGCTCACGAACGCAAAGCGCCAAACCGCGGGCAAACGCTTTGAAACGCGCGATACCGTCGTCCCCGCCATGGAGGTGTCCGGGCTTCAGATGAACGGCGTCGTGGTCTCGGTGCTGCCCCACGGCGCGACCCGCAATCCAGCCGATCCCGTAGGGCTGTTGGGCTTCGATTTTTTCGCCGAGCTCGTCGTGCGTATCGACTACGAGCACAAGCGCGTCATCGCGATGGACGCGCGCTCGTACGAACCTCCGAGCGGAACGGATGTATCGGTCCTTGCGGTTCGGCTTAACGCTCAGGTTCCAATGATCAGCGCGAACCTCGGCGGCGCCGTCGCCCACCGCTTGATCGTCGATACGGGCAGCCCGAGCGCCCTGCTGCTCTTCGATTACTTCTCTCGGCAGCACGGTGAGGTGCTGCGCTTCGCCATCGACGACGCGCAGGAATTGCGCGGCATCGGCGGATCGTTTACCTCCCGCCCATTTCGTATGGACTACGTCCACGTTGGAGACGTTTCCATCGCCGGCCTCGTCGCCGACGTGGTGACATCACGCGGTGCCTATCCGCAAGACAACGACGGTTTGATCGGCGCCGATTTCTTGCAATTCTTCACGGTCGACTTCGATTATGTCGGCGGACGGATCGTTCTCCGCACGAGACCATCGTTGAGAAATGTTGTGTCCTAGGGCGCGCTAGCAACACGGCGGGCGTCCCGGTCCCGTAAAGGCCACAGCGGCCGCAACGCGATCGGCTGTCTTCTTCTTGAGTGCGGCGAGTGCTTCGGCAGAATGGTATGTGCCATCGCGCACGACGGCGGCAATGCGGTGCAGGTTCGCAACGCTCGCCACGGGGTTTGCGTCCAGTAGTACGAGGTTGGCATCTTTGCCCACGGCAACGCTGCCCATCGTTGCTTCACGGCCCAAAAATCTTGCGCCGTTCAGTGTGGTCATCTGAAGCACGTCGAGCGGCGAAAGACCGGCCGCGGCGAGCATATCGAATTCCTGATGCAGCCCGAAGCCGGCAACGACGAAGCCGCCGCCGAGGTCGGAGCCGGTCATCATCTGCACGCCGGCGTCTTTGAACGGCTTGACGAGCTTGGCGCTCAACGCATACAGCGCTTTGAGCGTCTCTCGCTGGGCCGGCGGTATCTTGGCCGAAAACTGCTGCGAGACGTCTTCCCACATTTGGCGTGTCTGCGCCGGCACGTAGCGCAAATTCGGATCGTTGCGGTATTGCTCGTCGTCGCCCACGGCCATCGTGCGAATACGAATCAGCGTCGGCACGTTCCACGTTCCCGCAGCGACGAAATGCGCAGCGAGATCGCGGGCCTTGGCATCGCTGAACGTGTCGATGACTTTCTGATAGCGGATGTATTCTGCCGCAGACGTGGAGAGGGTTGGATTCGCAACGGATCGGGCGATGACGTCGGGCGGTATCGGTCCGCTCGGCGCCGCCGGCGGCTTGGGTGCGATTTGTACGGCCACGGGGCGCAACGCCGCCTCGTCGGTCGAGCAGCCCAGCAAGATGCTGTCGCGCGGACCCATGTGCTCGATCGACTTGATGCCTACGCGGGCCGCTTCGCGCACGTCGACGGTGGGTGAGAGATGCCCGATAAACCGGATGTTCGAGCGTCTGCATTCCACCGCCACGGCGAAGAACACCTCAGGGCTATAATCGATCACTTTGATGAAGTCGGCGCCCATGGCTTGTTGCCGCTGTACTTCGGCGACGGCGAGCGCCGGGGTGGCGGCGTTGCCGGGTGTGAGGATCTCGCCCGCCATTTCGAGCAGCTCCGGCGCGGGAATGTGCGGCATCAGCTTTCCTTGCCGGCGCGCTTCGAGCATCGGTCCCCAGGCTGCCATTTCACGGAAACCGGTGACGCCGTTCGCCAGCAGCAGCGTCAGGCTGCCTTCCGGATCGCTCGTGCTGAGCGGATGCGCGTGGAGGTCGAGAAATCCCGGAACGACATACTTGCCGCGCGCATCGATCGTTTTGGCAAGCGGGCCTGCAACGATGCTGCCCGCGGGCGCGATCCGGCTGATCTTGCCCTTATCGATGACGACCGTCATGTTATGCCGCAGCTTGCCGTCGTGCGTATCGACAATCGTTACGCCCTCGAGCACGAGCCCGCTCGAGCCGCTTCCGTCTGCTGCTTCACTCATCGCCGGGCTCATGACGCCGGCCGAAGCCGTGATCAATCCGCCGGCTACGCTGCCGCCCACGGCAAGCGCGCGACGGCGGTCCATTGTGTTTTGGTCCGAAGCTGACATTAGCGTTCTCCGTTTGCGGTTGCGAGTTGGGGTTCGCGCGCTTCGCGATCGATGTGTTCGCGCAGGATGCGTTGTGCGCGCACGGGCCCCGCGTCGATGCCCAGCAGCGCCGGACGCGGGTTATCGTGCGCCTGCAGGATGCGTTGCTGCTGCAATTCGATCATCGGTTCGTCCTGGCTCTCGAAGATGAAGCGCCGGTACTTGGAAACCTCATCCCGAATTGCGAGCTCTTCTTCTGCGCTGCGTTGCGGCGGGTTCACCCGAACGGCGGCAAAGTGATAGTGCGTCGACGTCTCGGTTTCCGGCGTGAGGAGATGGATGCCGATAACGGATGTACCGGCGGCTTTTCCGGCGCCCGGTTCCGTCACGCCGGCGTCGAGCAGCATGCAGCCCGGCTGGTTCCAACGCATCTCCGTCCACGTATCCACCGGCTTGCCGTCTTGGCGAAACGTCAGATCGAAGAGCTTCGGCACGGGGACGTTTTCGGAAAAGCGGCGCACGGTAACGGTATCATCCTGCACGTCGAGATCGATCGCCGCTTCATTCGCTTGCTCGTTGCCGAGGAGACCTTCGTGCAAAATGTTGACGTGACTGAGATCGAGCAAATTGTCGGTGATGATCGCGTAGTTCGCCTTCATCACGATATAATCGCGTTTGCTCACGAACTTCGGCTGCGCTTCATCGAGAATGCGAAAGTCCGGGATTTCAGCGGGACGCGGCGTCTCGGCGCCCATCCAAATCCACACGAGCGAGTGTTTCTCGACCGTGGGGAAACGGCGCACGATCGCCCCCGGGGGAATCGTCTTGTTGCCGTGCGGATTGCGAATGCATGCGCCCGTCGCATCGTACTGCAGTCCATGGTAGCCGCAGACGACTGCCTCGCCGGAAACGTGACCGCGGCTCAGGGCCGCGAAGCGGTGCGGGCAGCGGTCGTAGAGGGCTGTCACCTCACCGCTCGCCGTGCGTGCGAACACGATCGGTTCGCCGAGAATCGTTCGTGCTACGAGCGTTTCGGTCGCGACGTCCGCCGACCAGGCGCCGACATACCACGTATTGCGCAGAAACGGCATTTTACTTGATCGGTCCGCCGCCGCCGCTGCTCACGGCCACCCACGTTGACGTGGAGGGGCTCCATTTGGAAATGATGATCCAGTTCACGCCGAGGCCGCGATTCGGCGATGCGGGGAAGTCGTACCGGCCGAAAACGCCGGGCCAGTTGCGAATGCCGCCGAGCGCCGCGCGCAGTTGTTCCGCCGTCGCATTGGCGCCGGCGCGCTTGAAGGTTTCTTGGATGAGGAACACCGGATCCCACGGCGTCGCGTGCAGCAAATCCGGCGAGAGGCCCGCGGCCTTCATGTCGGCGCGGAACGCGGCGACCTTCTCTCGAACGCCGGCGTCGCCGACGGAATCCGGAGCGAGTGCCGCGTACCCCGGAAAGAGCAGCTCTTTCGGCATAAACGCCTTGTAACTGTCGAGCTGGGCGATCGACATGTTGCCTTGCGAGGTGAAGACGGGAATGTCGAGCCCGCCGTCGGCCATGCCGCGCAGGATCGTAGCCACGGGGGTACCCGTGGTGAAACCGAACATCGCCTGTGCGCCGCCGGCCTTGATACGCGATATTTGCGCGGCAACGCTGAGATCCGCGATGTTGAAATGCTCCATCGCAACGACCGACATGCCCGCATAGGCCGGCAGCTTCATCAATTCGACGATACTGGCGTCGGTATCGGCGCCGGTGGCGTCGGTGCTGTCGAGGACGCCGAGCTTCTTGAAGCCGCGCCCGCGGAAGTAATTCAAACCGGCGACGATGCTATCGCGCGACGGGGCCATGACGGCCATGACGTAGCTGCCCGGGGTCGGGACCATCGACGGCGAGAGGCACCACATCACGGGACCATTCGGCATCAGCGGGGCCGTCGCGCGGCACAGCGCCAGCGGCGCACCGTCGATGATCAGCGGGACCTTCTTCTGCAGCGCCGCGGTCGTCAGTTGCACGTCGATCTGCGGGCTCGTTTGATCGTCGACAATCGCAAAGTGAATTTGCCGCCCGGCCACGCCGCCGGTTTTGTTCAGCCGCTCTTCGAGCAGCTTGAGGGTATCGGCATACTCCTTGCCGAGAAACGCGGCCGGCCCCGTCATGGGAAGAATCGTCGGAATCTCGAGCGTGTCGGCGGCGAGGGTGCGGTGCGGCGCGGCGAGCGCGAGGATCGCGGCAACGAGTGCGACGGCGAGTCGGGCCTTCGTCATAGAGACCTCCGGATGCGGACCTGAGGGCAAGTCTAACTTGCCATCTAAAAAACTTACTTGCCAGTAGGGAAACTTTCCTTCACGGCTAAGCGCGAGTACTACCATCGTGGAGAAAGCAAAGAAGCTCGTCCGCCGTGAGCTGGTTGAGACCGAGCTGTTGGAGCGCGCCGCGAGGCTTTTTGCGGAGCGCGGCTTCAACCGTACGACGTTGCAGGACGTTGCCGATACCGTCGGCCTGACGCGGGCCGCGCTCTACCACTATTTCGACAGCAAAGAGGTGCTGCTGACGACTCTCGTCGAGGGCATTACGGCTGCGCGCGTCACCGATCTTAAGAATATCCGTCTCGATGAATCACTTTCGTCGATGGAAAAACTCGCCCGCGTGACGCGGGCCATGGCGCTCAACGTGGCAACGCACGCGGCGCGTTTTCGCTTACTTCTGCTGAGCGAAAATGAGCTGCCGCCGGAGCTTGCCGCACGTCACGCGCGGGCACGGCGTGAAATCCTCAAACAGCTGGTGGAACTGTTTGCGGAAGGTTGTGCGTCGGGCGAATTCAAACCGGTTGACCCGCACATCGGGTCGTTCGCGCTGCTGGGCATGTGCAACTGGATCGCAATGTGGTACAGGCCCGATCACGAACAATCGCCGGACGCGGTCGCGGAACAGTATGTGGAGATTGCCTTAACGGCGTTCGGACGTAGTACCGGTCAATCGAAGCCGATCGCTGACGACCTTCCGGCGACGATCGAGCGGATGCGAGAAGATCTCGCGCGGCTCGAGCGCCTTACGCGTTAGCGGCATGCAGCGCGTTGCCGGCGCGCACGATAAGGCCCAGAAGCGTTGCGCAGTCGGTTCCGCTGAACGATGCGAGAACGTGCTCGACCTGTTCGTGATGGGCGGTTGCGGCATTGCGTACTACGCGTGCGCCCTTCGGAGTGAGTCGCAACAGCGAGCTGCGGCCGTCGCGCGGGTTTTGCGAGCGCGATACCAAGCCTTCGCGAACGAGCGAATCGATCATCGACGTGACGGTGCCGCTGACGGTATGCACCAGTGCGCCGAGTTCGTTCGCGGTCAGGCCCGCCTCGCGGCGCGCATAAAGAATGACCAGATAGTTGAACTTCGAGGCGGATAGTCCGAACGGTGCGAGCCAGCCGGTGGTCGCATCGTTCATCCGCTGCGCCAGCGCGCGGACGGCATGGAACACTTGGATGCGCTCGGCATCGTAGGCATCCGGAAAATCGCGCCGGCTCTGCGCGACATGCGCCGGCGGGATCAAGACATTGGCTTGGTCCACGTCCATCTCACGCTCCTTGACAGCCGGTTCATTCGTCGTTAGCATGCCAGTTATCTCGAATTCAAGATAAATGGAACTTTCTCCCGGGAGGATCGCAATTTCGAGGTTAACGGGCAAGGTCGCGATCGTTTTCGGCGCCGGGCCGAACATCGGTGGAACGATCGCGCATTTTCTAGCGCGCGAGGGCGCGCGCGTCGTCGTTTGCGACATCGTGCCGGCGGCAGCGGAAGCAACGGTGGCGTTTATCGCCGCGCATGGGGGTGAGGCCCTTGCGCTAGCCGGAAGCGCGCTCGATGAGGCGGCGGTCGAACGCGTCGTGGCGAGGGCGGTCGAGCATTTCGGCGGGGTCGATATCGTCGTCAATATGGCCGGCAAAGTCCATTGGAGTTCCGTCCTCGATATGGATCTCACGGCTTGGAACGAGGCCGTGCTGAGTTTTCCAACCGCCGGCATGCTCACCACGAAACATGCCGCGCGCGCGATGATTGCCACCGGCCGCGGCGGCAGCATCATCCATTTACTTTCTACGGCGGCGCATTTCGGCGAGGCGTCCGGCGCCGCGTATACCGCTGCCAAAGCCGCGCTCTTGAACTTTTCCCGCTCCGCAGCGATGGATCTCGCTCACGCCGGGATCCGCGTCAACACGATCACCCCGTGTGCGATGGAGCATCAATTGTGGACGGCGATGCGCGATGAGATCTTCGATGCATCGTTCGAGCCGCCGCACACCCGGTCGTTCTATTCGCGCGACGACTACTTGAAGTCGATTCCGCTCGGACGCTTTCCGCGGGCATCCGATCTCGCGTGGGCGGCCGTGTTTCTTGCATCGGATGAAGCCGGGTTTCTCACCGGGATCGATATCCCGGTCGACGGCGGCTTGCGGTTCAAATATCCGGCTTGGCGGCCGGGTGACTACACCGGCGCCAATATAGCCGATTACGCGCGCGCGATCGAGCGCACCGAATACGGGGAAGGAAAGGGTCCACTCTTATGACTGCTGATGAACGCCTCGCGCAACGCGGCGAGCGGCTGCAGCGCTTGACCCAAACCGGACGCGGTACCGAAATGGGAACGCTGCTGCGTACCTTCTGGCACCCGATCGCGGTTGCGCGCACGCTTGCAGCGGGCACGGCCAAACCGGTCCGTGTTTTGGGTGAAGACCTGACGCTCTACCGAGGCGAAGGCGGGCGGCCGCACCTCGTGGCCGGCAAGTGCGCGCACCGCCGCAGCGTCCTTCACACGGGTTGGATCGAGCGCGATGAAATCCGCTGCATGTATCACGGCTGGAAATTCGACGGCACCGGGCAGTGCACGCTGCGCCCGGCGGAAAGCGACACCGGCCTCCCGCCGGTACGTATCGTTGCCTATCCTACGCATGAATACGGCGGGATGATCTTCGCCTATCTTGGCGAGACGCCGGCGCCGGCATTCGATTTGCCGTGCAAGGACGTGTTCGAAGGCGACGACCGGATCGTCTTCGCGCGTTCCGAGATCTGGGATTGCAATTGGCTCCAGCTGGTCGAAAATTCGCTCGACGCGGCGCACGTGAGTTTCGTCCATCAGAAAGGACGCATCGGCACGTTCATCGAGAACGTCTCCGATGCCGTCCCGACGCTGGAGTTTGAGGAAACGGACGCGGGCATCCGGCAAATCGCGACGCGCGGCATCGGCAACGTTCGTGTGAGCGATTGGACGTTTCCGAACAACAATCACATCAGCGTACCGGGCCTGCAAAAAGGCGATCCGTGGATCGACATCGGTCACTGGAACGTCCCGCTCGACGACGTCTCGACGGCGCGCATGAACATCTGGGCGGTTCCGAAGAGCACGCCCGAGGCCGACCGCCGCATCAGCGACTATTTCGAAGCGCGCGCCGATTATAACGCTGCCGACCATTATCGCGAGTTGTTCTACGAGAACATCTTTCCGGAGGACACCGTCATGTCGCTGACGAGCGCTCAAGACTACCTCGCGCAACGCGGTCAGGGCGTTGTCGCCGACCGCGACAACGAAATACTCGGACGCTCGGACGCCGGCATCGCGCTCTTGCGGCGAATTTTCGCTCGCGAAATGCAAGCGCTGGCGACCGGTAGGCCGGCGAAGATGTGGCGTAAACTCGAGCACGCGACGGACCTGCCGATCCAGGCTGTCGCACCGTGATGGGCCATTCGCTGCGACGCGCATCCATTGCACTCAGCCTGCTTATCACCCTGACCGCCTTGGGCGCCGTTCCGCTCGGCGCGCAATCGGCCAACCTTGAAATCACCGCGATCCTTCCGCTCACCGGTCCGGCCGCAAGCTTGGGACAGAGCGAATTAGACGGGCTGCACGCGGTGGAGAAACGGGTGAACGCGGCTGGCGGCATCCGCGGGCGGGCGCTGCGATTCATGACACTCGATAGCCAATCCAACCCGCAGGTCGACGTTCAGCTCACGAGCGGCGTACTCGCGAAACATCCCAATGTCGTCATCGACGGCGGCCCGGCAACGAATTGCAAATCGGTGACCTTCCTCTACGCGAGCGGGCCGATCTTATGGTGCATTTCGCCCGCGTACTATCCCGAGCGCGGCAGCTATCGCTTTTCGGCCGGCGTCGATTCGACGGACGGTCTCCAGGTATCGTTGACCTTTTTACGCCATCGCAACTTGCGCCGCATCGCTATCCTCACTGCGACCGACATCGCCGGCCAAGAAGCAGACGCCGCGATTCGCATGCTCTTGAAAATGCCGGCAAACCGGGAACTGGCGGTCTCCGGTTGGGAGCACTTCGCGCCAGCCGACATCAGTGTCGCTGCGCAGCTCACCCGGCTACGCGCCGGCAACCCCGACGTGCTCATCGTTTGGGTAACCGGAGCCGCGATCGCGACCGGGCTCACGGGACTACGCGACTCGGGTTGGGATATTCCCGTGGTCGCGAGCAACGCCGTGCAATCATACGCGTTGATGAATCAGCTCGCGGCGTTGATTCCGGCACACTTCTTCATCTACTCGCTGAGTTGGCCGGCGTACGGCGTACTGCCGGCCGGACCCCAACGCGACATCTTGCGCGCTTATTTTTCCGCTCTCGCCGCCGCCGGCGGGCATGCGGACGGGAATACGGCCATGACGTTCGACGCGGCCACGCTGGTCACGAGCGCACTGCAGAAACTTGGAACGGATGCTTCGCCCGATGCGATCCGCGCGTACGTCGAGAACTTGCACGGCTATGTTGGAGCAAGCGGCGAGTTCGATTTCCGCCGCGGCAATCAGCGCGGACTCGGCCTGGAAGACTGCATCATTGCTACCTGGGACCACGCCGCCAAGAACTGGGAAGCCGTGAGCGGGCTTGCCGGCACTCGGATGTCCTCAATCGTCCCAGTGAGCGGGAGCGACGCCGGCAATCGGTGAGCGAAACGTAAAGAGCTTGTCGCCGCCGAGCGAGCCGAGATAGGCGGTGCGCAAATCCGGACCGCCGAACGTGATGCTCGCGATATTTTGCAGCAGCTTGGCGGGCGATTTTTGCACGTCGGCCCGTTGCAGCGAACGCTCGCGCAAGCGCTGCTCGATCATCTCCATGAACGCCGGGTCCGAGTCTTCGATCACGACGTGCTGCCGGCCATCGGGCGTGATGCGGATGACCCGATTGCTGATGATGCTCGCGACCCAGAGCGCGCCTTCCGCGTCGAAGGCCATGCCGTCGGGGAACGTGCCCAGGCCGAATTCGGCGAATGTCTCGCGATGCGTGAGCGAACCATCTGCGTCGATGCGAAAGCGAATGATGCGGCGCGCGTATGTCTCCACTGCATACAAGGACGTGCCGGCGGCGTCGATGCGCACTTCGTTTGCGAAGGCGAGTCCGTCCGCGACGATCCGCGTTCCGCCCTGGTCGAAGAGCACGATATAACCGTCGCTCAGGTACGGGCCGCCGAGGGGACTGAACGCCTCGGAGATCGGCCAGTGCCGCGTCGTAATCGTGAACCAGAGCCGTTCGCCGTCGCGCAAAACGAAGTTGGTCGCGGTCAGCTTTTTGCCGTCTACTTCACGCACGAGCGGTGTGAGCGCCCCGTCGCGATCCAAGCGCCAGAGGCCGCCGCCCTCGCCCATGTTCGTCACCCAAAACGAACCGTCCGGCGCGAGCGCGATTCCGTTGGGAATGAAGGGTTGGCCGTCAACATCGTGATGATTGCCGATCGCCGCTTGACGACCGTCCGGAGCAATGTGCGTTACGCCGACGCCGGCGTGTGCGACGAACAAATCGCCGCGCTTCGTCGCGAGGACGCATTCGGGGCGGGCCAGGTCGTGGCCGGCCGTAGCGATCTCGGCGAGATCGATCGTCGGGTCAGCAATCGGGGCCATGCGGTTCAGATGCCGATGGCTGGATTGAGGTCGAAGGGCTGCTCGCTCGTCGGCCAGTTCGCGAGTTCGGCTTGGATGGCCGGGCGGTCGAGCAGCGCGAATCGTCCGCGCTCCCAAAACACGGTCCCGTCGAACGCGATCGTTGCGTCCACGATCGGCAGCGAGATCTCACCGGGCGTTTCCTCACCGACGACGTGAAAGTGCACCATGCGTGGGTTATTGTGTGCGAGCGTTTGCCAGCGCGAGAGATCCGTGACGTCTTGCCAGGCAGTGAACGCTTGCGGGTTCGTACCGGCGTGCCACGAACTGAGCACATACGGATCCTGGTTTGTAATGCGTCCCGCTTCCTCGAGCTGCTTGCGCACGCGCGCCACGTTCGCCGGCGCACCGTCGAGATCGACGATGCGTCCGTCTTTCACGTGCGCCGTGACCGGCGAATCGAGCCGGAACCCCGTGCCGACATCGTGATTGGACGAGCTCACCAGCCACTCGAGGACGATGGTGCCGTTGGTCGTAGCGGCCGAGGTTGGCCGATGCGTGCCGATGGGAAACGTCGAGACGGTGAAGCCGTCGCCCGGCGCCGGTGCAGCGCGCTCGGCCTCGGGAACGGTACCGCGCACATCCGTGCCGCGCGCATCGGTGATGCGCCACTCGCGTGCCGCCGCGAGTTCCCGCGCGATCACGCCGCTCAGACGCTCCCACAAGCCGTACGGCACGCGCGACCACGGCGAATCCATGATCTCATCGGTGCCTGCATAATTGTGCACGACCAGGCCGTTCCCGGGCACCGGCCGCAAGCGGAGCAGACCGCCCATGTTGTGGGTGAACACGGCAACGTCGGAAGCTACGACTGCATCGAGCGTTGCCGCCGGCATGTCTTCCGGCCCCGGCACGTGATCGATCCACATCGAACGTACGTCGGCCCCGATCTCCCGTGCGCGGGCTTCGATCGCCTCGACCGTTTCGCGGCTAGTTGATTCGGAATCGTTCTCGTTCACGAAAAGCACCGCGCTGCCGGGGCGTAGCTTCGCGCAGTTCAGTAGCAAGTTGTCGATCGCGATAGCGCGTCCGCTAGACATGTGGGTCCCCTTCGTATGAAACGAGGCTATGAGAAACGCGGGATGATCTCGCGGGCAAAGAGCTTCATCGAATTTTCGGAAATGTAGCGCGTTTCTCCGGTCCATTCACCGAGGAAGCGCACGAGCAAGTGGTTGATGCCGAGATCGGAGAGCGCCTGAACCTGCGCCGCAACGGTCTCGGGAGTCCCGGCGATAATGTCCGACATGTCGCCGCCTGCCGCAAAGGCGGCCGCGTTGCTCTGGCCATCCTTCCGATGCATGACCGGTCCCTCGATCGGTCCGTTGCGTTCGACGAAGCGTTGGCGAATCGTCAGGTGCTCGGCGCGTGCTTTTGCCGCATTGGCCCACGCTTCTTCATCCGTGTCGGCGACGACGACGCTGAGCCAATCGCACGTGCACCAGCGCATGCATTCCCCCACGACATCCGGCGGGTGGTTCGCTTCCGCCAAAACGCGGCGATACGTCGCGGCCTGTTCGGCGAGCGGCGATTCGCTGCCGAACGTGCCGAGGAACGCCGGCCAGCCGTTTTGCGCGGCGGTGACGACGGCCGCATCGCGAGCGGCGGTGCGAATGACGATGGGATGCCGTTTATGATAGGCCGCCGGAACGACGCGGCGCCGAATCGTGCCGCGGTTTGCTTGCATCTCGAAGGTGTACTCGTCGTCGCCGGGCTTAAAATCCCACAGCCGCTGCATCACGTCCAACGTGTCGCGCGCAGCCTGGCCCGACTTGTGATACTCCGTTTCCAAGCCCAGGCCGACCGGTTCGTTTCCCGGAAATCCGCTGCCGAGTCCGTAGAGCGTGTGCCCTTTGGTGAGCTGGTCGAGCAGATTCATGCTCTCGACGAGCCGCACCGGGTGATAGAACGGCGTCGAGAGCACGCCGAAGCCGAGATACCGTTCGGGCGGAATCTGCGGCGCGATGTAAGCGGCGAACTGCATCGGATTGCTGTGCCACGGACCGCGGAAATGATGTTCGGTGAACCAGGGGTTGAAGCCGAGCCCGGCGGCCAGCAGCGACTGTTCGATCGCAATGCCGAGGACGCGTTCGTCCGCCTCGGGGTTGTCCTGATCTGCAATATACATGGTCAGGATCATCGTCGAGAAATCCATTGGCGTTGACGTTTGCGCCGCTAGGACGTTCTCCATTTCGCGCCGGCATGAAGGTGGGGTCCTGCTCCCGGAAAAGGATTGCGCATGGATACGACTCGGCCGGTAGAAATTGGCCCAGGAATCGACATCGGTGCACGTAGCTACCTGGAGCGTGTCGGGCGGGCCATGCCCGACGCGAAGGCCGCCGAAGCGCTGCAAACGCTGCATTTCTTCGGCGCACTCGATAACTTCACCAAGATGTTCGATATCCGCAACGACGATACGGTCGTCTTCTTGCTCGACCGCCTGATCGATCCGCGTGTCGTCAGCGCGATCGACGGTTTCTCACGCGCCCGCGGACCGAAGCCGACCGCAATCGTCTATCCGTCGTGTCAGCAAACCGAAATACCGGAGAGTGTGAAGCCGATTCTCGATCGAGCGACTTTTGTCGTGTCGTCGTGGTTCTGCTCGGTCATCGACCCACATGCGATCAAGCTGCGCCGCGAAGCCGGTCAGCGCTGGGTGAAGATCACCTACTTTCGCGACCTCGATCTGCTCGATACGCCGCAGGCGCGGTTTCCGATCGAACTGATCGGCGAGATCATCCGGGCGACGGCGGCACGCATCCTGCGCGGTGCGCAGAACGGACCGATGACGATCACCGATCGGCGCGGCTCGAACTGGCGTTACGACATCAAGCCGGAATGGGCCAAAGAGCTGCTCGATAACAATCGCTGGCGCGGCGAACTCACGGCGCAGAATCCGGGCTCGTACGTGCACTATCTGCCGACGCACGGTCCAAATATCTACCAGCCGCCGTCGCCGAAGCTGCGCGGCGGCGCACCGGTGCCGGTCAACGGCACGATCTATCCGCAGTGGGCGGTCGGTTTCCCGCGCCCATTTTCCGAGCGCATCGGCGTGCGCTGGGAAGACGACACGATCGTTGAGGTCACCGGCGAGTCGAGTGATGCCGAAGTGCTGCGCGATATGCTCGGGGGCGGCAAGCTGATCGAACTCGGTTGCGGCTTCAATCCGAAGTCGCCGCGGCACACGATCTATCCGGCCGGCCCGAACTCGCCGGGCGCCCTCCACTACGGGATCGATCTTGCTAAGCCGAGCGATTACATCCGCCGCATGATGCCGAATTGGGAAGAACCGCCCGTGCACATGGATCTGGTCACGTTCGATAGCACGGTGATGGTCGGCGATGTTCCGCTGATCACCGACGGCTTTCTCGAAGCGCTGCGTGACCAGCCGGTCATTCGACTAGCCGGACTCTATGGCGATCCCGTCGACTTGCTCGAGGGCTGGCCCGAGTAGATGAACCTCAAACGCCGTTCGCTGTTGGCGCTGACCGGCAGCCTCGCCGCCGCCTCGTTGACCCGGCTCGTATACGCTCAGACGCCCACCAAGCTTCGGTACGGCATGGCGCCCGATGAAAATTCCGCGCTCGCTGCCTATGCCGTCGCGAAAGGGTTCTTCGCGAAATCCGGGCTCGATGTTTCGCTGACGGTCCTGAACTCCGGCGGCGCCGTGACGCCGGGGTTGATCGGCGGTACGCTCGATTTTGGCGTGACGAATTCGGGTTCGATGGCGCAAGCGCACCTACGCGGTGTCCCGCTGCAGTTGATGACGTGCGGCTCGTTGTACTCGAGCGCATCACCAAGCGCATACCTCGTCGCCCTCAAAACGGGCCCGATCAAGACGGCCAAAGATCTGAGGGGAAGGACCGTCGCCGTTTCCAGCCTGCACGAATTCGCTCATTGTTCGGTTTTGAATTGGATCGACCGCAACGGCGGCGATTCCAAATCGGTGAATTTCATCGAAATGCCGATGGCCAGTACGATCGCTGCGTTGCAGACGGGTCACATCGACGCCATCGATCTCATTGAGCCGCTCTACACGCGCAATAAGAACGATCTCACGTCGCTCGGGAATCCGTTCGCGGCTGTTGCAGACGGCAAGCCCGTTCAGATCTTCGGAACGGTCGTTACCAAGACGTTTGCGGATGCGAATCCCGACGTCATCAAGCGCGCGGTCGTGGCGATGCGCGCCGCGGCCCATTGGGCTAACGATGCGCGCAACCACAGCGAAGCGGCAGCGATTATTTCGGGCTATACCAAAGTCGATGCCGCCGCCGTCGATGCCTATCCCCGCGAGCGCTTCGCTGAATCCAACGACCCGGCATACGTCCAGCCCGTCATCGACATGATGGCGAAATACGACTTCCTATCCCGCAGCTTTCCCGCATCGGAACTCTTCGCATGTTCTTCTTCCGCTCGCTGCTGACGCTGTTGGTTCTTACCTGCGCCGGTGCGCCCGCGTGGGCGGCACCGGCTCCGATGCCCTTCGAGCGGATCGGGCGAGCACTCAACGGCGTCCATGTCTTTAACGACGTGGCGATCGCTCCCGATGGGGGTCACTTTGCCTACACCGACGATGCGGTGCACATCGGCGACGTCAGCTCGCCGCGCCGCACGCGCCGCATCTCGACGTGCGGAACATGCAAAGGCGCAGCCGTTGCCTGGTCGCCCGACGGCTTGCACGTTGCGTTCGTCACGACCGATGCCAAGGGTCAAGGCAACATTGCGATTACCGACGTCACCGGCAGCAGCATCCGCATCGTCACGCACGCCCACGGTCCCCTCTCGACGCCGCATTGGTCGCCGGACGGTGCCCGGATCGCGTTTCTCTATTCGCCGGGCGCGCCGCGGGTGCCGAGCGCGCTCGAGCCCGGGACGCCCGATTCGGGCATCGTGGGCGGGACGTATTACGAGCAGCGATTAGCGGTCGTAGCCGCCGCCGGCGGAGCGATCAGGTTGCTCGGTCCGGCTAACCTCAACGTCTACGAATATGATTGGTCGCCCGACGGAACGCGCTTTGCCGCTTCCGCCGCACACGGCGACGGCGATGCGAATTGGTGGGTCGCCGCGCTCTACACGATCGATCTCGCGACCGGAACGGCGCGGCGGATTCTCCGGCCGCAGACGCAAATGGCCTCGCCGCGTTTCTCCGGCGACGGAACCCGCATCGCGTACATCTGCGGGATCATGAGCGACGAAGCGGTGACCGGGGGCGACATTTGCGTCGTGCCGGCGCGCGGCGGCGAGGCGATCGACGTCACGCCCGATTTCGACGCGTCCGTAACGACGATCGATTGGCGCGGTTCGCGCGACTCGATCCTCGCCACCGACAACCGGCTCGGGAAAACGTGCGTTACGACCTTCGGCGTCGATACGGCGTCGCATCACGATTTCTGGTGCGGCCTCGAAACGATCTTTGCCAATAACTACGCCGGCCTCGTTGCGGGCGACGCCGGAATCTCGGTCTCGCTCGACGGCAGCGTTTCGGCCGTCATCCGGCAATCGTTCGCCTCGCCTCCCGAAATTGCCATCGGACCGGTCGGCGCGTGGAAGCGCGTAACGTCGGCCAACGCAAACGTCACCCATCTCACCGGTGCCGCGCACAGCATTACGTGGATGAGCGACGGCTACACCGTACAAGGTTTCCTCATCGAGCCGCTCGGATATCGCCGCGGCCAACCGGCGCCGCTCATCACCCTCGTTCACGGTGGTCCGAGCTACGCATCGAGCCCGATGTTTCCGGCCGGTGCCGAGGCCTACGAGGGCGTGCTTGCGGCGCGCGGCTACGCGGTGTTCGAGCCGAACCCGCGCGGCAGCTACGGCGGCGGCGAAGCCTTCACGCGCGCGAACGTCAAGGATTTCGGCGGTGGTGATCTGCGCGACGTCTTAGCCGGGCTCGACGCCGCGACTGCCGTCATACCGGCCAATCCCAAGCGTATGGGGATCATGGGCTGGAGCTACGGCGGGTACATGACGATGTGGGCGCTCACGCAAACGAACCGCTTCAAAGCCGCCGTGTCGGGTGCCGGACTTTCGGATTGGTTGAGCTATTACGGTACCAACGGCATCGACACGTGGATGACGCCGTTCTTTGGTGCGACCGTGTACGACGATCCGGCCGTCTATGCCAAGAGTTCGCCGATCACGTTCATCAAGAACGTACATACGCCGACGCTGATGCTCGGCGGCACGCTCGACGACGAAGTCCCGATCACGCAGTCATACGAGTACTGGCATGCGCTCCGGGCCCTGCATGTACCGGCACAACTCGTCGTCTATCCCGGCGAGGGGCACCTCTTCAACAAGCCGGCCGATCAGCTCGACGTGTCGCGCCGCATCGTCGGCTGGTTCGATCATTGGTTGAAGTAGCGCCCGAACGCACTAGCCGGTGGCGATCATCTCAGGAGCACGAACTCTCCGCTCGGTGAACTTCTCGCGCGCGGCGAGATCGAGAGTCGGATCGATCATGTCCGGCTCGAGTGACTCCGCGTAGGTAACGCGCACCATGCGGCGCACCGTGGCGTCATCGATCTTTGTGTACTTCTGCAAGATGAGGGCCGACTTGTCGTGATTGGCGTTGGCCCAGCGCGCGGTCTCGTAGATCACGCCGGCAAAGGCGCGAGCGGCCGCGACGTTCTTCTTTTGCCAATCCGAGGTTGCGAACCAGCCGCCGATCATCAAGCGCCGGCCGATGAGTTCGAACGGCTTGGCGAGCACGCGCACGTCATCGCTGCTCGCAGCGAGCGAGGGCTCCGAAATGATGCCCGCGGCAATCGTTCCGCGTTTGAGCGCGGCGCTCACTTGCGAGAACGGCATTTCGATGATGTTGACCTTCGCGGGATCGGCTCCGCCTTTGATGAGATAGGCCACGACGGCAAGGTGGGTGATGTCCTTGATCCCCGAAACCGAGACGGTCTTCCCTTCGAGTTCGCGCGCATCGGTGAGCGTTGAGTCTTTCGTCACGCACAGCACGATCGTCGGCGCCGCCGCCGTATACATTCCGCCGCCGGCGATATACACAAACGGCAAGCCGCGTATGGTCGCATTGGCCAGCGTGATAACGCTCGAAATCCCGATATCGAGCGCGCCCGAAGCAACGCCGGTTGAGACTTGCGCGCCGTTGGCGAACGTCGTGATCTCCGCATCGATGCCGGCGCGGCTGAAGAATCCGAGGTCTTGCGCGTAGTACGCTTCGGCGAAGCTGTCGTTGGCGGTGGCGCCGATCCGGAGGTGCGCCCGCGTTTGGGCCCGTGCGGAACGGCCCGCCGCGAGGAGCATGGCAGCAACCGAACCGGCCACGAACGAGTGACGAGCGATCATGCGCGACGTCTTCCGGATGCTCCGCTAGCGTCCCCGTGAAATGTCCGAATTGCGGCAGATGTGGACGCCTAGCGCTCGATCCGCTCGAGAAACGGCTCGAGAAACTTCCCCGTCGCGCCGCGGCGGTACATCGCGACGAAGCGCATCTCGAGCTTCGGCACGATCGAAACGTAGTGCACGCCGCGAATTTTGACGTCGCGCGACGACGACGAGAGCAGCGAGACGCCGAGTCCGGCTGAAACGAGGCCGAGCAGGATGCGAACGTCGCTGCTTTCTTGGACGATGTGCGGCTGGAAGCCGGCGCGCAGACACGCCGCCATCACCTGATCGCGCACCGTTTCACCGACCTCCGTCCAGGCCGGAACGACGAAATCTTCGTCGGCGAGCTCGGTCAGGGCGATCTGCCGGCGCGTGGCGAGCCGATGACCGTCGGGCACCGCCGCCATCACCGTTTCTTCGGCGATCGGTACGATCACCAGATCGCGATCCTCGTGCTCTTCCGTGTAGTGAACGAAGCCGATATCGAGGGCGCCGCTGACGAGCGCGTCCATCTGATCCATCGACCACATTTCGCGCAATTCGATTTTGATGTTCGGGCGATCTCGGCGCACGCGCCGCACCGTGCGCGCGATCGGGAAGAACGGAAAGATCCGGCTGAACCCGACGACCAGCCGTGCGCTCGCCGTTTCGCCGGCCAGCTGAGCGGAACGCAGCGTCGAATCGGCGGCGTCGATCGTACGGCGCGCTTGCTCGAGGACGGCGAGTCCGACCTCGGTGAGGATGACGCCGCGCGGCGTGCGGACGAATAGCTGCGCGTTGAATTCGGCTTCGAGCTTGTGGATCTGCGCGGTGAGCGCGGGCTGCGCGATCGCCAAGGTCTCTGCCGCTCGCGTGAAGCTGCCCTGATCGGCGATCTCAACGAAATACCGCAGCTGCCGGAGTTCCATTAGGCGCTCCTTACGGTGCGAGCGCCCACGAGGCCTTCCATACTAATTTGCGATGGCTACATCGCTTTTTGATATTGGACACCTATCGCTTGGCGTGGCATTATCGGATCGCGGCCAGCTCAGGCCTAAAAAACGAGCAGAAAGCAAGTCCAAGATCATGAAAATCGCATCTGTCACCGCGGCCCTCGGAGCCGCCCTCCTCCTCGCCGGTGCCCCGGCCCTGGCCACGGCTGCTGAAATGCAGACCGGCCCGATTCAACTCAATAAGGTCGAAATCACCCAGTCTTACGGGGACCGCAACCAGTTCAGCCCGGGCCTCGTCACCGTCGCCTTCACGAACCAAAATGCCAGCCCCGCGACCGACATCGTGTTCGCACTCGAGTCAGATGGCAACGTGATCGACCGCTACGAGGATGTCGGTTCCTACGCCAAGGGCGAGACCGTCCGGCACAGCTTCCAAGACATCCAGATCGACAACGATCAGCAGCTCACTGTCGAGAAGGCAACGTTTGCCGACGGCAGCGTCTGGAGCAACGGAACCGTCTCTTATGCGCCGGCCGCTTCAACCCAGTCGCACGAAGTGTCGATCGAGTCGATCTTCCCCTTCCAACCCGAATCGTACTAGACGCCGGCCGCCGGACGTAAGCGCGCCGGCGACAACCGTCTCGCAACGACGAGATACGCAGCGGCCCCGAGCAACGGCATAATGCTCACATCGATGAGCGCCGACTCGGGGCCGAAGCGCGTTACGGCCACCCCGACGAGCGTGACCAGAACGGAACCCGCTCCGAACGCGACGCCGTTAATGAGTCCGAGCGCCATACCCAAATTGCGCGGCAGCAGCGACTGCACGATCACGACGCCGGGTGCGTTCTGCACCGAGAGCAAGACGCTGCCGAGCAGCAATAATCCGATCGCAATCGGTACCGGAGTAAAGAAAAATCCGAGGAGGCACGGCACCGCCGCCACCAGCGCGACGACCGATGCGGTAACCGAACCCAGCCGGTCGCCCAAATAGCCGCCGAGATACATCCCGACGATGCCGACGAGCAAAAATGCCGTGACGAGTTGGCCGGCCTGCACGATGGTGCCCCCGCGCGCGGCGAGCAAGTTCGGCAGATATGTCATGAACGCCGCAGTCGTCAAGAACCGGACTGCGGTACTTGCGACGACGAGCGTGATACCGAAACGGTCGATCGGTGCCTTTACGTGTGCGTCGAGTTTCCGCTGCGAATCGTGCGCGGGCTGCGCCATCACGTGTGCGCGCCGGATGACGACGTACACGTAGGCGACGGCAATCAAGCCCGGCGGCAGCATCACGAGCGACGCATACGTGCCGAAATGCGTCAGGAGTGCCGCGATCGCAACGGGACCGAGGGCGAACCCCAGCGACCCGCCGATCTGGAAGATCGAGATGCCGCTCGATTGGCGCGAGCCGCTGAGCAGCGCCGCATACTTGCCGGCTTCGGGGTGCATGATCGCCGCACCGAGACCACCGATCACCACCAGCAGCGACAAAAGCCACAACGATCCGGCGAGTGAGGCGAACGAAATCGACACTACGACCATCAATACGCCCGTCGGCATAAACCACCAGCGTCCGTGCCGGTCGGTATAGGCGCCGAACACGGGCTGGACGATCGAACTGGTCAGATACCAGAGGAACCCGATCGCGCCCTGATACCAGGCCGACAACCCCGCATTGCTCGCGACAAAGAAGATCGTCAACGCGACCGTCCCGGAATAGAAGTCGTTGACGCCGTGTCCGAACGCGATCGCCATCAGTCCGTTGAGGTTCCAGCCGCCTTTCGGTTTCGCGATCGCTTGGTCCATTCGTGTGACTTCGGCAATGCGGCAAACGGATTCCCGGTGCGCTGCCGCCAAGGCCCATACCGTGCGATACATCGTTTATGGTGCCGGCGCGATCGGCGGCACGCTCGGGGCGCGATTGTTCGAACGCGGCGGCGACGTCGTGTTCATTGCGCGCGGCGACCATGGCCGCGCGATTGCGGCCAACGGCTTACGCTTCGGAAGTTCCGCGGGCTGGCGTACGTTGCGCGTTCCCGTCGTGGAACATCCGGCCGCATTGACGTTCGCGGCGCACGACGTCGTCGTACTGGCGATGAAGAGTCAAGATACGACCAACGCGCTCGATGCGCTTGCGCCGCTCACACCGGTCGATCTGCCGATCGTGTGCGCGCAGAACGGCGTCGAGAACGAACGCCGCACCCTGCGCCGCTATGCCAACGTCCACGGCATGTGCGTGATGATGGCGAGCGTGTACCTCGAACCCGGCGTCGTGCACCTGCACAATCCGGAATTCGGTGCGAGTTGCGACATCGGCCGCGTTCCGGACGGTCACGACGCACTCGATTCGGCAATCGCCGCCGATCTGGAAGCCGCGGGCATTCGCAGCCGCGCGTGTGACGACGTGATGAGCCGCAAGTACGCGAAGCTCACCTCGAATCTCACCAACGTTCTCGAAGCGGCGAGCGGACGCGCAAGTTCGGGTAGCGAGCTGGCAAATCGCGCCCGCAGCGAAGCCGCCGCGGTGTTTGCCGCCGCGGGCATCGTGGCAGCGCGTGGGCCGGCGGACGTGCGCGCGACGATGCAGTTTTCCGACGTCGAAGGCGTGACGCGTCCGGGCGGATCGACGGTGCAGAGCATTCTGCGCGGCGCACCGAGCGTGGAGGTCGATGACCTCAACGGCGAGATCGTATTGCTCGGTCGCCTGCATCACGTTCCTACCCCGGTGAACGTGATGCTGCAGCAGTTGGGCAAGCGTCTGGTGGCTGAAAAAACGCCGGCCGGATCGATCCCGCTTGCGGAACTGGAACGCTCGCTTTAGCGGTGGTGGTCGTCTTCGCTATGGGTGGCACGCGCGGCCGGAGCGGGCCGTGCGGCTGCTGCCGGCCGCGCGGCTGCCTGCCGATTATACGCCGGGACCCCTTGGCGCGTGTAAGCGGGCGCTGCCGGGCGGGTATATGCCGGAGCGGCTTGGCGGTTATACGCCGGAGCCGCTTGGCGATTGTAGGCCGGCGCCGCTGGGCGGGTGGATTGCGGCTGGGTGTAGCCCGGGTTTGCCGGACGCGCGAACGACGGCGAACCGTTGACGTTGCCGCGCTCGGCATTGCGGTTTGCGTTGAAGCGCGACCAGGGATCGTTCGAACCGTTCGGTGAGCTCGTTGTGCCGCGGCTGAACGCCGGGGTGCCGGGCGAGATGTTGCTCTGAAGATGACGCGCGTAGGTCGGTCCCGTCGACATCCCTCCACGGCCGAACGCCGTGGCGCCGGAAGCTTCCGGATGATATGCAACGTGGGTTGCACGCGAAACCGATGCTTGCTGTTCGGTGAACGGCGTGCGCTGCGCGAACGCCGGGCGGCCGGCAAACGAGCGGTTCATCAGTGCGGGCCGAACGGCCAACGACGGTGCGGCCGCGCGGTCGGTGAAGCGCAAGTTGGCTTGGCTTGGAACGATCGGCAGAGCGCCTTGCACGGGCACCGTGTGGATCGTGCGCATCTCTGCTAGCGAAGCGACATAGGGGTGTCCGAAGCGTCCGGCTTGGAAGTTCTCGCGCGTGACCGAGGTCATCGCATAGTTGACGGACAGGTTACGGAAGTGCACGCCCACGGATGCCGTACTGCCGAACGCGGTTGCGTGCGGACCCCACCACGGGCGGAACGCTTCGAACGGCGCGAGCGGCACCCAGCCGATGTTACCGAAGCCGACGCCGACGCTCACCGCACCGATGTTGAAGCCGACGAAACCAACGAGCGCGGGGCTCCACGCCGGAGCGAAACGGCCCGGAGCCGGCGGATACCAAGCCCAATGATGATACGCGGTGCTGAAGTACCAGCGGCCATAATGATACGGCGCCCAACCCCACGGTTCGGCCGCAACCCAGGTCCAGCCGAAGCCATCCTCCCAAACCCAATTGCCGTCGCGATACGGCGCCCAGTCGGCGGCAACGGTGGTCGGAATCCACACGTGACCGTACGTGCCGTCGCTCTCCCAGTTCCCGTTGGCATTGAGATCGCCGACGCCTTGGATGCCGGTGTTGACGTACTGGCTATCGGCACTTGCGAGCTGATAGATATGATCGCGATCGCCGTTGTAGCTATCGAAACCATCGAGCGCGATTGCCGCTTGCGTTTGAACGTTCGGGTTCGCTGCCGGGCCCTCGGCGATCAGCGTCGTTCCGGGTTCGAGCGATTGCGTGCCTTCCGGCGTGACGATGTCGGCGCGGCCGCTGCGAACGGTAACGGCCGTTGCCCCGTCCGAGTCGACGGAGACGCGGAAACTTCCGGCCGTGCGCGGCACGACCGAAATCGACGGCGTATCGATTGCTGACTGGCCGTCGGTATCGCCGAAGAGACGCAAGTCGATCGTGCCGGCCGCCAATTGCATTTCGCGATCGGAGGGATCCACTTTAGTGAACCGGATCTGAACGTTCTCGCCGAGACGCACGGCCGAGCGGCCGTCGAACCCGACTTCCGCGCGGCCGTTTTGACCGGTCGTTACGTAATCGGCGCCGAGTACGGGCGCATTCGGAACGGCGGCGAGCGTGTCGTTCGCGTCCCCGCGCTGAATTGCGACGTCACCGGCGATGGCGTCGATGCGTGCAACGCCGCTGGGCGCCGGCGCCATCTGCGCCTCCGGCGGCGCGGTCACGCCGTCATCCTGCGCAGAAGCCGTCAGCGGGAACGCGAGCGGTGAGACGAGCGATAGGATAATAGCTGCGGCAACCGGCAACGCGGACCGCCGCCAGGATGAAAATTGCATGAGGGCCTCCGGGGGAATGTGTACCCTGGAACGCCCGCTTCCCTGGACGGAGTTCCGCCGCAACCCCTCGCCCGTGCAAGCTTAATCAGAGACCAATCTTAGAAGCTCATGGTGGGCGCGAGCGAGCCGATAGTCTCTAAGAGACGGTCGCAACGGCGCACAGTGTGCCGCATGCTCTGTTTGGTGAGGGGACGATCGTGAAACTTCGTTTGGCATTTTGCATCGCCGTATTTTTTGCTACCTTGGCGCCGGCGATGGCGCAAGATTCACTGCGCGGCCTCGCGCCTGCGGATGAATACTTCGGCCGCTACAATTTGAGCGTGTTGGGCATCGCCAACACGATTCGCGACGCCGATACGCGGCTGAACTCCGGCGGCGACCCGCACGCCATGTTGAGCGGCCCGCTGAGCTTCGTCACCGATGCCATGAAAGATTGGGAGCAAAAATATCCGACGGATCCTTGGATCGCCAAGGACTTGCTCGCCCTCGAAGGCGTGTATCTGCACGTGCCGACGGACGAAGGTTTCCGGCTCGCTTCGCAAACCGAAGCCTGGCTGATTGCGGACTATGCGAATACGGACTACGCCGCGCAAGGCCGCTCGCAGCTGGCAAGCAACCGCATCCCGTACATGCCGCAGCAAATGCCGCAAGCGGCGCCGGTAGCCCAATACCAGCCGCAGCAGTATCAGCCGCAGTGGCAGCCCGTCGTGCAGCGTCAGCAGCAGGCGATCCCTTCGTATGCCACACCGTGGGAACGCTACGCCGCGTTGCGCGTTCCGTATTTTCCTAGATGAAAATTTGCCGCGCGATGTGAGATCGTCGCGCGGCCGGGTATCACATGACGGTGATACGCGCCTTCCCGGTATTTGCAGCCCTGATTGCGGCCCTGCTGACCTTCGTCAGCAGCGGAGCGCAAGCGGCGAGTACCGCCCAAACACTCGGCATCGTATTACACCGCGATCGAGCAGCGACCGAACGCTTGCCGCACTACCGTGCGGCCGCACCGATCGCCGTCAATGTGGGCGGTCGCGAGGCCGCGCACCTCTCCTCACTCACCGTCACGGCGCGCGGTCCCGGCGGCGTTGCGGTCACGACGCCGCTGGCGCGCACCGGCAGCAGCTTTAGCGGCAACCTGCGTCTGCTGGCACCGGGAATGTGGACCGTAGCATTTTCGACGCAGCTCGGTTCGGTCGACAATGCGCTGGCAAGCGTGCCGCTCGATGTCATTTCCGAAGACGGCGACTTGGCCGCGCGCCTGGCGTTCGCGCTCTCCGCACTCTCGATCGTCGCCGGGCTAACGCTGGTACTGCGCGTCAACGGCCGCCCGCTCGCGCTAGCTTATGCTAGGAAACGTAGCTGACGTTGACGCTGTAGCCGCCGGCTTCGGCCTGGTGGAGTACGCTGAGCACGGAGTCGATATCCGAATCGACGACGATCATTTCGCCGGCACTGATGCCGACCGGTCCCGCATTCGCCCAGAGCAGACGGCGTGCGGTTTGGAAGGCGGCGCGCAAACGCTGCGGCGTCGCCTCGAGTACCGGCCAGTCGTCATAGGACGCGGCGGGCACGATGCGCCAGCCGTCGCCCGAACATTCGACCTCGTCGGCGTATGCGTGCGGCACGTTGGCCAGGACATCGAGGTTCGCACGATCCTGGATCGTCTTTGCCACGTCGGCCTCGGCAAGGCGAATAACGTAGCGATAGAATGACGAATTCGCGACGGAACACATCCCGGCGGGAGACCCGACGCTAACGCTTACCATTGATCCCCGGCCTTCGCGTGCGCTCGCGGCTCACCCCTCTCGGACGATGCCCGTGCTGGAAATCGCCAGGTCGAGGACGCGCGAAGCGACGCCGTGCTTGGCGAAAATCGCCTGCATGCGCTCGCCCGCATCGCAGCCGGCACGCGTTAGCGCGATCACCGACGGCCCCGCACCCGAGAGCGCAATTCCCAGTAGAGCCGGCGTCTCCAGCGCGAGCATCTCGGGCAAGCCGGGCACGAACGAGGCCCGGAACGGCTGATGCAAACGGTCGTGCATCGCGCTGCGTAAAAGATCGATTTGACCGCTCGCAAACGCGGCCGCCAGCAGCGCTGCGTGACCGACGTTGTACACCGCATCACGCCGCGGATACGCATCCGGCAAAATCGCACGCGCTTCACGCGTCGGCATCGAAAAGTCCGGCACGACCACTTGCGCGCGCATTTCGGCGGGCGGATCGAAGCGCGCATAGACCACATCTTCGCCTTCGGAGACGGCAACGACGATGCCGCCGACGATGGCCGGAACGCCGTTGTCGGGATGACCTTCGAGCACGGTTACCGTGCGCGTAAGCTCTTCGATCGAGGGTTCGGGATCGCGCAACGCCGCAGCGATCGCGAGGCCGAGTGCCGCTCCGGCAGCGCTGCCGCCGAGTCCGCGTCCGAGCGGAATCGGATTGTCGACGGCAATCGAAAGCGGCGGCGGCGTTTGTCCGACGCTCGCGAAGAGCGTGCGCATTGCGCGCAGCATCTCATCGCGCAGTCCGCCGTGCGTCGGCGCCTCGCTGCCGCGAAACTCCCATGCCGGCGTGGCGCCGGGTTCGAGCACGTGCACGTCGGCGCGGATGCGCAAATCGAGCGCGAGGCCGATCGTATCGAACCCGGGTCCGAGGTTTGCGCTCGTCGCGGGAACGCTGACGGCGAACCGCTTCACGCGGGGGCGTTGAGGCGGTCGATGACCTCGGCGGGATCGACGCCGCGCAGAATCCGGTTGGCGAACGGCGCGGCGCTCTCGTGATAGGCCGCCGCGTAGGCGCCGTCTTTGAGCACGTGGCCGGTGAGGATCAGCACCACGTCGTCGCCCGAGCTTATCGTGCCCTCGGCGACGAGTCGGCGCAAGCCGGCGAGCGTTGCGGCCGATGCGGGTTCGCTGCCGATGCCGTCGCGGCCGATGATGGCTCGCGCGTCCGCGATTTCATCATCACTCACATCAAGAACCGTGCCGAGCGAAGCGGCCACCTCCGCGCGCGCCTTCTTCCAGGAAGCGGGAGCGCCGATCTTGATCGCCGTGGCGGATGTTTCCGCGTGCACCGGAACGAGATCCGTCTTTTCGCGGAACGCTTTGGAAAATGGCGCGGCACCGGATGCTTGGACGACGGCGAGCCGCGGCAAGCGATCGATCCAGCCGAGTGCGAGCGCCTCGCGGAAGCCCTTTCCGAGCGCGCTCGTGTTCCCAAGGTTGCCGCCCGGCAAAACGATCCAGTCGGGCACGCGCCAGCGGCGTTGTTCGAGCAGCACGAACGCCGCAGTTTTCTGGCCCTCGATGCGATACGGGTTGACCGAGTTGACGATAGCAACCCGTTGCGGGTCCATTGCACGTACCGTCCGCAGCGCCGCATCGAAGTCACCCTCGATCGCGATGACCGTCGCGCCGTAGTCGAGCGTCTGCGCGACTTTCGAAGCGCTGATCCCGGTCGCCGGTACCAGCACGACGGCGGCGATGCGAGCGCGCGCCGCGTAGGCCGCGAGGGAGGCCGATGTATTACCGGTGCTCGCGCAAATCGCGACACTCGCACCCGTTACGCGGGCGCGCGAGATCGCCACCGTCATTCCCGCGTCCTTGAACGACGCGGTCGGGTTCATGCCGAGGTGCAGGTACGCCAGCCGCCGCATCCCGGCATACTCCGCGGCAAGCGGAGCGCCGTAGAGCGGCACGTCGCCTTCGCGTAGCGTGACGATCGCTTCGAGCGGAATCGCGGGCAGTAGTTCGCGATAGCGCCAGACGCCGCTGCGATCGCGCGGATCGCCTGAGTTGCGGCGTGCGGCGATCCGGTCGCGATCGAGATCCGCGCCCGGCGCAGCAGCGAACGTTTCGAACGCCAACAGTCCTTCGCACGACGCGCAGAACATCGCGTCGTCGGCGGCCGGACGGCCGCATTCGCTGCAGACGAGGTTCACGCGGTGGTAACCGCCCCTTCCGACGCGGAACCGACCAGGCGCGCGTACTTCGCCATCACGCTGTTGTTCTCGTAGCGCGGCGCCGGCTGCTTGAATCCGGCCAGCCGCGCTTTCATCTCGTCATCGGAGATCGCGAGGTTGATCTGCCGCTTCTCGATGTCGATCGTAATCGTGTCGCCGTCGCGCACGGCGCCGATCGGGCCGCCGGCAAAGGCTTCCGGTGCCACGTGACCGATCATCAAGCCGCGCGTGGCGCCGCTGAAGCGCCCGTCGGTAACGAGGGCGACGGTCTCGCCGAGGCCTTGCCCGACGATCGCGGCGGTAACACCGAGCATCTCGCGCATGCCGGGGCCGCCCTTCGGACCCTCATAGCGAATCACGACGACGTCGCCATCGACGATTTCGCGCTTATCGACTGCGTGCATCGCATCTTCTTCACGCTCGAACACGCGCGCCCGGCCGGTGTGCAGCAGGCGCTCGTGGCCGGCGACTTTGACGACCGATCCGTCCGGGGCGAGGTTACCGCGTAAGATGACGATGCCGCCCGTCTTCTTGAACGGGTGCTCCGCCGTCGCGACGACTTTTTGTCCGGGCGTTTCTTTGATGTTCGCGGTTTCTTCGGCGAGTGTGCGGCCCGTGGGCGTGAGCATGTTGCCGTTGACCAAACCGCCGGCGATCATGCGCTGCGCGATCAAGCCGATGCCGCCGGCCTCATCGACGTCGAGCGCGACGTATTGGCCGCCCGGACGCAGATCGGCGACGATCGGCGTGCGTTCGCTGACGTCGTCGAAATCGTCGATCGTCAGCGGCACGCCGGCTTCGCGCGCCATCGCGAGCAAATGCAGCACGCTGTTGGTCGAACCGCCGGTTCCGGCGGCCGCCGCGATCGCGTTGTCGAACGCGCCGCGCGTGCAGATATCGCGCGGACGCAAGTTGCGCTGCAGCATTTCCATCACGATGCTGCCGGCGCGGTAGCCTTCTTTTTCTTTGCGCGCATCGGTCGCACCGGGGCTCGCGCTGCCCACCGGCGAGAGGCCGATGAATTCCAGCACCGTCGCCATCGTGTTGGCGGTGAATTGTCCGCCGCACGCGCCCGCACCGGGGCACGCGAAGTTTTCGATCTGCAGCAGTTCGTGATCGTCGATCTTGCCCGCCGCGTGCGCGCCGACCGCTTCGAACACGTCGCCGATCGTCAGATCGCGGCCCTTGTATTTGCCGGGCGCAATCGAACCACCGTAGAGCACGAGACCCGGGTAGTTCAAACGCAACAGCGCCATCGCCGCGGCGGGCATCGTTTTATCGCAGGCCGCGAGGACGACGACCGCATCGAAGCCGTAGCCGCGCGCAACGAGTTCGATCGAATCGGCGATGACTTCGCGGCTGACCAGCGAGGTTTTCATGCCCTCGGTGCCCATCGTAATGCCGTCGCTGATCGCGATCGTGTTGAATTCGAGCGGCGTACCGCCGGCGGCGCGGATGCCCGCCCGAACGTGGTCGGCCAGGCCGCGCAAGTTGAAATTGCACGGCATCGCGTCGGTCCACGTATTGGCGATAAGCACCAGCGGCTTTTTGAGATCTTCGTCGGTCAAACCGACGGCTTTGAAGTACGAGCGCGCTGCGGCTCGATCGCGTCCATCGACGACGACCGAACTCCGCGCGCGCATTGCGGAAAGATCGGACATGGGGAGCCTCTTCTTCATGCCGAACAAGATTGCATCGTGATCGACCAAGCAACGCGTGCAGGCTTCAGCGGGCAGGACGTTCCCCCCGAGGACGTATTCAATCAGTGCGTGCGCTGCGGGCTCTGCCTGCCGACCTGTCCGACCTACGTCGAGACGCTGGTCGAAACGTCCGGGCCGCGGGGGCGAATCGCCTTAATCCGGGCGGTCGCCGAGGGACAGCTCGACCTCACCAGCCCAGGCTTCATGCATCAGATGAGCGAGTGCCTCGATTGCCGGGCCTGCGAGGCCGTCTGCCCCTCGGGCGTGCGGTACGGCGAGCTGCTCGAGCCCGCCCGCACCCAGATCGTCCGCGCAACCGCGCCCGCGCGTACGCCGGCGGCCCGTTTCGGCCGGGCCGTGCTCATCGGCACCCTCTTCTCACAGCTCTCGGTCATGCGGCTCGCGGCATCGTTCGTGCGCTTCTATCAGCGCAGCGGGCTGCAAGCGTTCGCCCGGAAGAGCGGCATATTGCGCGCGCTGCGGCTCGAGGATCTCGAAGCGATCGCACCACGCATGTCACCGCGCTTCTTCGTTGCAGCGGATCAACGTTTTCCGGCTCGGGGAACGCGCAAGGCGAGCGCGTTCTTTCACGCGGGCTGCATCATGCACGTCGCCTTTGCGGAATGGAACGAGGCATCGGTGCGCGTGTTGACGCGCGCGGGCGTTGAGGTCGTCGTCCCGCGCGATCAGGGCTGCTGCGGTGCGATCACGATTCACGCCGGTGAAATGGAACGCGGCCGCGAGCTCGCCAAACGCAACATCGCCGCTTTCGAGCGCAGCGGCGCCGACGTCTATGTGATCAACGCCGCGGGCTGCGGCTCGGCGCTCAAGGAGTACGGGCAGCTCTTCCATGACGTTCCGGCCTGGCACGAGCGCGCGCTGGCCTTTAGCGCCAAGGTTCGGGACATCACGGAGTATCTCGATGAGATCGGCATCGATCCGAATCTCGGCCCCGTCAACGCGGTCGTAACCTATCAGGATCCGTGTCATCTCGCACACGCGCAGCGCATCACCGCGCCGCCGCGACGTCTACTCGCGCAGATCCCGGGGCTGGAAATTCGCGAGATGGAAGAGAGCTCGCTGTGCTGCGGCAGCGCGGGCATCTACAACGTCACGCAACCCGAAATGGCCGGCCGCCTCGGCCGCCGCAAAGTCGAACACGTGCTGGACGTTGCACCCGACATCCTCGCGACCGCGAACCCGGGCTGCGCCCTGCAAATCGCCAACGGCCTGCGCGCCAGCGGCCGCGCCGTCGAAGTCCTGCACGTGGTGCAGCTACTGGATCGCGCGTACTCGGCTGGAACCGGGACCTTCAAACAACTCATTTGAACGGACCGCAGCGCGGCGAGGACCGCTACGAGTATAAGGCTTAAGCCTTATACTCTCGCCATTCGGCTATTTTGCCGTCGCGCGTCTTGACGATCGCGCAGCCGGGGCTGCCGGTCCAGGTGCCGTCCTTGAGTTTGATTTCCCACGTGTAGGCAACCGCGAAGCGTTCGCCGTCGCCGAAGAGATCGTGGACCGTCATGCGCCACTCGGGACCGCCGTGAAAGAACGGCTTCCAATGCGCTGCGATCGTGTCGCGGCCGACGACCGGGTCTTTCTTGGCTTCATGGAAGATGCCGTCGGGCGTGAAGTACGCGGCCGAACCGATTTCGTCGCCGGCACGCCACAGATCGAACATCGCCTCGAAGTCGGAAGCGGTCACAGATCTCCGACGCGCGTCCCGTCGTTGACGGCATCGTTCAGCGTGTTGTAGACGGCGAAAATTTTGAGCAGGCCGGTGATGCGCAGCAACCGCACGATCTGACCTTCCTTGACCACGAGCCGCACTTCGCCGTCGAATTCTTTCGCCCGGCGCTGCGCGCCGATCAGCGCGCCGAGACCGGTCGAGTCGAGGAAGTCGACGTTCGTGAGATCGACGATCAAGCGGTGATCGCCGCGCGCCGACGCCTCGAGCAGCGACGCCCGCACGGTCGGCGAGGTCGCGATGTCGAGACTGCCGCTCAATTCAAAAACCTGGATGCCGTCCACGACATGCATGTGCAGCTTGAGGTCTTCGTGACTGTGATTGCTGATGATATTCTACCCTTCCGGTGTGCGCGGGAGAGCGATGCTGGGGCGGCTGGACTCGAACCAACGCATGCCAGGATCAAAACCTGGTGCCTTACCAACTTGGCGACGCCCCATGGATCGCGCCTCGCGTGCCAGCGCCTGTAGTTAGACAAGAGACGTCCCCGGTGCCTTTAGCGCCGGATGGTAAAGACCCGGTCCGCCAGCGGGGAGACGATCGGAATGGTAAAGAGTTCGCCGCGGCCGGCTCGCGCGGCGTACGAAAACGCCAATACAGCCAGGACGATAAACACGATCGCGTCGAGGAGCAGACCGGCCGTATAGAGACCCACGGTCATGCCGGTCGAGATGCCGGCGTCGCCGATAACGACGAGCAGCGGCAACGCCATAACGATGATGAACCCGATGCCGGCAACCAGTCCAAACATCAAAGCTTGGCGCGTATGTATACGCGTCCAGCGCGACGCTGCCGCGGGCTCCCGCAGCAGCGCTGCCAATGCGAGCGGCCAGATCAGATACGCGCTAGACGCGCTCTGATAATCTTGCTGCTCTTCCAAAATCAACGGGCGGCTCGGCCGAAGGCCGAACGCGAAGGATTCACGGAACGTGAATCCCCTAGATGAGTCGTTTTGCTCCGAGGTAGCGTGCCGACCAGTAGCTCTCGTGGAGGCTCGAGACGGTGACGCCGCGGCTCGACGAGGCGTGGACGAAGCGGTCGTTACCGAGATAGATCCCGACGTGCGATGGTCCGGAAGCATACGTTTGGAAAAACACCAGATCGCCGGGCGCCATCGATGCGCCGGCGACGCGTTTACCGGCGTAGTACTGGGCATCGGCCGTGCGGGGAATGTGCTTTCCGAGCATCGCGAACACGTGCTGCACGTAGCCCGAGCAGTCGAATCCGTTGGAACTCGTGCCGCCGAAGACGTATGGCACACCGAGGAAGCGCATAGCGTTGCGCGTCAGGTTCACCGCCAGGGTAGCGCTGCGATTGAGGATGCCGTCGGCGAAACGGCGGACCAAGCGCGATCCGCTCAGGCGCGTTTCGGCCTGCGTGGCAGGTTCGGTGGCCGGGTCGACGCCCCACATGGCGAGGTCGGCTCCGGCGGTTGGGGCCGCGGCCTCGAGGGCAGCGGCGCGGACGCTCGTGGCTTGGGCGGCGGGGGCCGCATCGGCGGCGGCGGTCGCAACGGTTACGGCCGCGGGAACTGCCGTTTCGGCAGCTCCGGCAATAGCGAAACCGGCTCCGGTCAAAACGACCGCACACACCCCGGTAACGAGGAAACGAAACAAGACTGCTCCTTCTTCCAACACTTACGGGGTTAGTTGACGGGTTAGGACGGAAGAATCGCCCTCGAGCCGACCGGCTCGTTCACCCCTACCGGGAATCCCCCGTTCCGGTCTGCGA